>SXGQ01151517.1_pt1 | contig 39059 bp, 29 predicted proteins | sample 3178371 | NCBI WGS metagenome assembly SXGQ01 (sample SAMN11356859, study PRJNA531348) | freshwater metagenome | isolation source: freshwater sample F1-20 | place: China: Fuxian Lake, Yuxi | collected 2017-12-25
AAACCGCAATTTTCTTTAACATTGAGGATGCATCATTATGGGAACAACACATTCAGAAACAAGGTTATCTAAAATCAGAAATCGTCCCCCTTTTCCAGTAATCTATTATCCTGTACTTGTATTGACAGGATTGATTGGATTCGCATTAGGGTCAAATGCATACACTGAATCAACCATTAATCAGACTCTCAAAATGTGTAATCAACGACCATTAGAGTGTAAGTTTAAGTATGATATGGTGATGTATCAAGAAACAGGTAAAATACCTTATACAGAGGTCAAAAGTATCGAAAATAGTAAAAAATAGGTTAATTTAATTAAAAAAATATATTAAAAAACATATATTGCTTGTTTATTTGATTCTCAATAAGATGATAATAGTTGAGAATCAATAGTGTTTATTGTTGAGAATAAGACCTTTAAGTGCTTATAAATGGTCGATCTTTAAGTCTTCTAAATGCTTATAAATGGTCGATCTTTATGCAAGTTAAGCGAGCGTATCATAAGACGCGCAGTTTGTCAAGCCCCACGCCGCGCCGAGATCACGAGACCCACACAAAACTCGACGAGACCTTATGCACTAGATCTCGACGATATATCAGTATATCTTAACAATCTAGTCGAGAATACATATATATCATTATGATCTCGTCGAGCCCTGTGCATCATAAGGCTTGCAAACTCGTCGAGAATTATGCTATAATTATCAAGCGTTCACACAATCTCGACGAGCATTATGTACGACGACTACGATCTCGACTATACATCAGCATCAGATTATTCATATGATCTCGACGAGTATTATGCACAAGATGCGGATCTCGACGAGGATTATGCACGAGATGGGCAAGATTACGAAGCACTTGCATATCGTCATTATGCATGATAGAATCTCGTACACATACATCTAGAACACATGTTAGCACAAAAGCGCCTAGTACAGGTTACACTAGACATCGAGTGTTATGATGATCTAGATCTAGATAACATCAATTGGCGTGATATCCTAGATCTGCAGGGTGATGAGGAAGTGCATTCTAGCATCAAGGAATTCGATCCGTTCGTGTAATGTGCCAGTTGCGAGATTGGCACATATTCTCAATTATAATCCTTATTGATTCTCAATAATATTTCGTTATTGAGAATGCCAATATTATAAGATCCCATTAATGTCAAGCGGTCTTGTGGCACTTTGAGTACTGGCACACACCCCCTTGTGTTCTGCCACGTGATGGGTTATGTTACTCAAGTCGTCGCAATTGACCCGATGAAAGACATTCGAATTCGTGTCGAAACTTATGACGGTTGTTGTACAATTTGGTATGAGCGTTCGAAGTTGAAGAATGCCACCGATGTGATCTGCAATCGTGTTACAAACCAACTGATGGGTTTGAACATCAAAGAAGTCAACGTTTCGGTAATTTGATTATGTGTGGTCCTGCTTTTGAGTATACACGGGAAGATTTCCTGAATGATGCGTCCCCCGAAGAATGGGCAGAATGGGAACAGAAAGCGGCTGAACTTGAGTTGCCGTTAGATTACTATTTGTCCGAGTTCGTGTGACAGTTGGGGAAGTGGCACACACCCCCTAGACTTTGGCACCGATCCCTGATACATTACATTCGTCGCTGAAAGACACCCGATGTTTGATGAACTTTGGCAAGAGATTCAAGATGCTCCTGGTGAGATCTTCGATCTGGACATTCCTGAACTGAAAGATGAAAAGTTCGATGTCAATGAGTACCTGAACGCAAACTACGATTATTGAGAACAATGCCTGAAGTTCTTGAACTCACCCAAGATGAGATTCGTGCTCTGCTGGATCTCATTGAGTTTCATGAAGATTGGGAGGAATGTAGTGAACAACTGGGTGTAGATGTCGCCCAGTTGTATGATAAAGTTTCTGCACTGGTGACCTACTGATGCTCTATCAAATCACCGACATTGAGTTTGATTTTGATGATGAAGATGAACTCGATGATGATTACAAATCTGATCTCTTTGATGAGGCATTGAGTCAAATCTGGGAGGCATCTGATGAAGATGATTTAGTAGAAGAAATCACCACCGCTTATGGTTGGTGCATCAAATCCCTGAACTTTCGCCACATTCTGAAATGACTGACCTTCGCTATTCTACAGGTACAGAACTCTTTGAGTTTCTGTATGAGAAATGTAGGGAAGATCCTGACCTTCTTGCTACAATCATTGATGAGTATGTTGCCTCTCTGAGTGATAGCAAACTCGATGAACTTGAAGACTTCCTCATGAACAACTTTGGAGACGATTGATGACTCAAACTGACATTATTTCAGTTCGTGAACAAATCCAAGAGGATCTGATCTGCCTGCTAGAATCTCAGTTCGGTCAGGCAGATTACCTTTCCGAAGTTCAAGACCTTGCCTGCCAGATTGTTGTTTCTAACTTCACCCAACTTCTGAAATGACCAACAACATTAAAACCTGGACTGATGACTTCTCCGAACTTTGTGAGAAGTATGCCGAATTCGTGATGGATTCGATGGACATGAAGACGATGGAACAGTTTGTGTTTGATACACTTTACCAACAATACAGTGGGTATGATGAAGAACAATTGATTGATGAGATTCGTGAGTATTATGGTGATGAAGTGTTGGAAGATTTTGGCGTAAAGATTACTGATGGTCCAGACATTGTGACACCTGACTAAGTGGCACAGGGGGGGTTGCGGGAGACCGTGCCCCCTGTTATCTTACTTTCAGTTGAGAGGCATTCGTGACTGACACACAAAAAGTTGCTGCTCTGGTTGAACTTTTAGGTGAGGTGATTCACTCTCTGGACATGAAACAATTTGAGATTGAAGACCCTACCGAAGCTCATAAGTGTGAGACTGAGGCATGGGATTATAGCAACCGAATGATCTCAATTCTTCACTCTGGGGACAGTTGAGAAACTGGCACACACCCCCTTGTGCTCCGCCTGATTCCGTGCCATACTAACAGTATGAAAAACACACACCTCGAACACCCCGAAGACACCATCCTCACGGGTGACCTTTCTGTTCTGGATTGGTTCGTGAATCCTGGCACCTTGAGTGTTAAGATTGACGGTGCTCCTGCTATTGTTTGGGGCACCAATCCTGCCACGGGTAACTTCTTCGTGGGGACCAAAAGTGTCTTCAACAAAGTAAAGATCAAGATCAACGAATCGCATGAGGACATTGATGCAAACCACCAAGGTAATGTCGCGCAAATTCTTCACTGCTGCTTCGATTCGTTGCCCCGTGTGAAGACAATTTATCAGGGTGATTTCATCGGGTTCGGTGGTCTGGATGAGTACACTCCTAACACCCTGACCTATAAGTTCCCTGAGATTGTCACCCAAAGTATTATCATTGCTCCGCACACTTGTTATCATGCAGAGAGCGATCTTCGTGATTCTGTTGCAATGCCTGACCGTTCCGTTTGGAATGATACCGAAGCGGTGAAGTTTGTGCAACCCCAAGCATACATCCAGCACGATCCTTGGAGCAGGAGTGGTAATCTCTGCCGCTTCGATGATGTAGAAGAGGTGTGCAACTTTGCCCGCCAGATGTCTACTGCCTGTGAGTTTGTGAGTGATAAGGAAGCGGCAAAGATCAAACAGCAAATCAATGCCTGCATTCGTGCTGGTGAAGAAGTCAACCCCGACGACTTTGATTGTGATGCTAACCTGCTGCGTCTGTGGGCATTAGTGAAGTCGATCAAAGATGACTGCCTGTTCCTCTGCCGCAATGATGGTCCTGCAGCATACCTCTACGGCAACCGAATTGATGCTGAGGGTTATGTGATGACCAATGAGTTTGGTATGTTCAAACTGGTCAATCGTGAGGTCTTTTCTAATGCCAACTTCAACAACCAACGGTTTCAGTGTGCCAGTTGAGAAGGTGGCACACACCCCGTTGATCTGGCACCCTGGCACCCTATACTAACTTCAGAAGCGAACCCTCCCCAGAAACCACCCGCCATCGGGACAGGTCTGACGGTAAGATCCTTCACTTGCTCTAGGAAGTGGCACAACTGCCACAACGGGGGGAACTAAGGGCACCCCTCACCCCATTACTTCACAAACCATGATTGACCAAATTCCTCTGAAACTGGTGCTGGTTAAAGTTAACGGAACTTGGAAGAAAACTTATAAAGAAATCCCTCAACCAATTGCAACATGGAAGTCGATTAATTTAATGATCGATTCTATCTTTGATCAATCCATCGAAGATTATGCAATTCTTCACAAACCATTCACTCCTGTTCTGATCCTGAACTGATAGAATGACCCGCACCGCTTCCCCTGAAATGCTCCGCCTGATTGTCGCCGCCGTGCTGCTCTGCCTGCTCTGGGAACCGATCCGCCCGATCCGCAATGTGACAGCTCAGGCACTGTACACTGCAGGCGACCTGATCGCCCGCTGACCCCTTACAATAGGTTCAACCGCAAACGACCCATGAAAGTCCAACAGATCGGCAGCAACCAAACCGAGGTGTCCCTGGCAGACGGGACTGAGATCCTGTTCTCCTACTCCACCCCCGTCGCTGCCCTGGTGCCTGGTAAGGGCTGGATCCGCACTGCCTTCAAGCACAGCGTCACCACCAGCAAGCACATCAACGCCTGGCTGCGGAAGAACTGCGGTGGCGATGTGCAGACTGTGCCACAATGGGATCTGGACCAGCTGGTGGCATTCTGACCCCCTGGACCCCTTACAATACTCTCAGATCAATCAACCACACCATGATCGACTTCGCTCTGAACCACCTGCCCGTCTTCCTGCACTTTGACGGCAACCGTCGCAACAGTACTGCCTGTGAGCATGTGATCCTGTCACCCCTGACCCGTACCGCGATCATCAAGTGGCGCTCTGGTTCGATCAGTGCCCATGCCTGCCGCCGCCGCGACATGCTCCAACTGATCAACCGTGACGCTTCCCTGGGACAGTGGGCAAACCGTCACTGCTGGGCAGTCTGACCCCCACCTGCCCCTTATACTGATTCAGTCAACCAACGACACCCGACCGATGCGCTACAACCCTGCCACCGACCGTGCCATCTCCATCGATGAGATTGCTGCCCAGTGCAAAGCCGCCATCCTGAAGGCAGACCATGACCGCCAGCTGGATGCCATCGCTGATCTGCTGTTCTCTGCCCGCTGGGAGGATGATGTTCTGATCGCTGCCTGAACCAATGGGAACGGGAGCGCCCTGAAAGACTCCCAGCAAACCCCGACCCCGTATCCTACCATGACCCTGACCCTTGCAACTGCTCTCCTGAACCGTGCCAGCAATGGCGCCGAACTCCTGCAGATCCTGGAGACCCTGACCGCTGAGATTCAACAGGAGAACATCAACGACGCCGCCGCCCATTATGCCGCGATCAGTGCCAGCTGACTGACTGACCACCGACCCCCCAGTTTGACCGCTGGGGGGTTTACACTATGGGAACCAAAGCAAACGAACCATGACCCGCTACGACGTGATCTGCCCCTCCGCCCCCTGGGAGAACACCACCACCGATCAGGACCGTGCCTGGCTCCTGTGCCTTGACCTCTCCGAGGAGTACGGTTACGCCCAGGTCCGCTGCAATGGGGTGATCATCGGAGACTACACGGACGGTCGCTGAACCGTCCCCCATGGGGCACAACCCATGACCCTGACCCCTTACAATACTCTCAGATCAAACGAACCCAACCCATGACCACCGCAACCCGTCTCACCGCCTCCGAAGCACGCTGCGCGATCTACGACCTGGCAGACCTCTACTCCTGGGAGACCGTTGCCCGGGAGATGGTCTGCAACATGAGCGGCGATCAGGCACGGGAGTTCGTGGAAGACTTCCAACGCCTCTACGGGGAGGGTTGACCTCCTGCCCCTGACCATGTACAATTCTCTCAGTTCACCACCCGAACCAATGCGCTTCTCTCCCGCCTCCCGCCTCTCCACCCGTGAAACCGTGTGGGTCGGTTACAGCAACGAAGGCACCGTGATCGACAAGCGCCATCACGGGCACCCCGCCACCGTCTGGTCCGCCCAGTTTGAGGATGCCTTCCGCAACGACGTGCGCCATGGGTGCCCTGTGAGCGGATGGGTCAGTCAGCAGGGGTGACCCTCTGCTTGGGGGCAGTCGTTCGTGTTGGGCAGGTCCCCCGATGGGCGCGCCCCCTAGCGCGGGCGCGTTATAAAAACAATGGGTCCCTGTAAGCTATAAACGACCCAGATCGACCTTTCAATATCTCTCTATTCAAAAAATTCCGGAGAATATATAATGTTATCAAAAGGTTGAATATTATACAAAAAATGAGAAAAAATTCCGGAGATATTTTTAAGTCCGTCCAAGTCGATCCAATTACTGGGGAGTATTATATTGTAATACCAGAGCAAATTATTAATGAACTTTCTTGGTACGAAGACACAGAAATCAAGATTTCAGTTGAAGGAAACGAAGTAATTCTATCAGATAGAGACTGATTGACAATTGCTACATAATAAGGTATGATACTGAAGTAAACAACTTATCTTTATGGCTAAAGGATTTACAGTTAAAGCAAAAGCGCCCATTGTAAATAAAGTACAACAAGAATGGGACTATAACCTCGCAAGGGAAATGATCAGAGGCAAGTCAGTTGTTTTCTGTCTTCCTGGACGCGGAGTTTCTTATACTTACTTGAAGAACTTTGTACAACTTTGTTTCGATCTTGTGCAGAGTGGGGCAAATATTCAGATCTCGCAAGATTACTCTTCGATGGTAAACTTTGCAAGATGCAAGTGTTTAGGTGCGAACGTTCTGCGTGGACCGAATCAAATTCCCTGGGACGGCAAATTAAAGTATGATTATCAATTATGGATTGATAGTGATATTGTTTTCAACACTGAAAACTTCTGGCAGCTGATTCTACTGGATAAAGATATTTCAGCAGGTTGGTATTGTACTGAAGATGGTCACACAACTTCAGTTGCCCACTGGTTGGAAGAGGATGATTTCCGTAATAATGGTGGTGTAATGAACCACGAAACTCTTGAAAGTATTTCAAAGCGTCGTAAACCATTCACTGTTGATTACACTGGATTTGGTTGGCTTCTGATCAAGCATGGTGTGTTTGAACATCCTGAAATGAAGTATCCCTGGTTTGCACCAAAGATGCAAGTCTTTGAATCGGGTGATGTTCAGGATATGTGTGGAGAAGACGTATCGTTCTGTTTGGATGCTAAAGAAGCAGGCTTTGAAATTTGGTGTGACCCTCGCATTCGCGTTGGGCACGAAAAATCAAGGATTATTTGATAGAATGTCTAACGAACGGTATAACATTCTTTGTAAGGGGAGAAGAATTTACACCTCTCTCACAGAAGAAGAATACTTTGATACCTTGGAGGATCTGTCGATAGAGTATTATCAGACAGGTTCTCCACATCCATCAGAGATTGAAACTGAAATTTTACTGGAGAATAATATATGGCAGCAAAAGCAAAAGGTGGATTGAACAAGCATAGTTCTTATATACCTGGACCGCCGAAAAAATCTCGTCAAGGAACGGGAAATGGCACCAAATATGCCGCTTCGTCTCGCAATGGGGCACGTAAAAAGTATAGAGGACAAGGAAAATAAGTTAAGTACGTCTAAATTTCAAAATTTAGGCGTATTTTTTTGCAAATAAATAAATTTTTTCGTAAAATTTGAGTTGAAAAACTTTTCAATGGGCAAACACCTGCTCCTAGAGGTGTATAATGTTGATTTTGAGACGATTGATAACCTGAAATCGCTTCAAGATGCCATGATCAAAGGCATAGAACGTGCAAAAATGACAATTTTGAACGTTTTTTCACATAATTTTGATCCACAAGGGTGTACAGTGGTCGTTGCACTCGCAGAAAGTCATGTTTCTTGCCATACTTGGCCAGAAAATGGGTGTTTGGCTGTTGATGTATACACTTGTGGGGAGGGAAATCCTCGTTTAATTGCATTAGAAATACTTAAGTACCTTAATTCAGACTCTTACACACTTCGAGAAGTAGAACGTTAAATAGAAATAAGGAGATAGCAACCTCCTTTATAAAAGTTCTGTTTTATTTGTTTAAAACAGGAGCTAAAATGTCTAATTTACCAGTCGATAGAGACTCGAATTACATGTACCAAATGTGGGGTACGAATAAATTAGCAACAGACTATACACCTTTAGAGGAAAGAAAGGTTATTCAGGAAATTATGCATGATGATATTGGTAAAAAACATCATTTGAAAGAACAGTCTGAATTACATCAACGTATTCGTAATGATGAAGACTATGATGATTGGGAATATGGGACGGAACCATCATACGGATCTTCCTGGAATCAACATAAATAAATAAAGAAATTTTATGTCCGATGTCAATAACAAGGATATCTAGGTCATTTAAAGATATTAGTTTATCCTTTATTCCACATCCTGTGACTAAGGATTTACCTGTACTGAAAAATCAAACAGCGATTATTCGTTCTATCCGAAATTTGGTAGAAACGATTCCTAATGAAAGATTTTTCAATTCACGATTAGGTTCAGATGTTAGATCAAGTTTATTTGATTTTGTTGATTTTGCTACAGCATCTGTAATTCAGGATCAAATAATTAACGTTGTCTCTAATTATGAACCAAGAGTTCAAAATCTTAAAGTTCAAGTAGATCCAAGTCCAGACACAAATTCCTTTGAAATTTCTATTATCTTCGATATTATCGGACAGGAAGTTCCATCACAACAATTTACATTCATATTAGAGGCAACAAGATAAAATGCCTTTTACCAAGTTTACTAATTTAGACTTTGATCAGATAAAGACCTCTATTAAGTCATATCTTCGTGCAAATTCTAATTTCACAGATTTTGATTTTGAGGGGTCTAATTTTTCTGTATTAATTGATATCCTAGCGTATAATACATATATCACAGCATTCAACTCAAACATGGTTGCTAATGAGTCTTTCTTGGACTCTGCAACTTTAAGAGAAAATGTAGTTGCACTAGCAAGAAATATTGGATACGTACCCCGCTCTAGATCCGCTTCTAGTGCGGTTGTTTCATTTCCAGTTACTGTGAGCCCAAAAAGTCTCAACCCTGTTGTATACCCCTCTACGATCACCTTGCAAGCAGGATTAGTCTGTACTGGATCAACATCAGGAAGTTCTTATCTATTCTCTATTCCTGATAACATAACGGCATCTGTTGTAAATGGAACAGCAACATTTGAAGAAATAACAATTAGACAAGGAACATTTTTAAAGAAAACATTTACAGTCAATGGATCATTAGATCAAAGATTTATTTTAGATAACTCTTATATTGATACCTCGACAATTAGAGTGTATGTTAAAGGGTCTAGTGACAGCGGTTTAGGTAGATCATACTCTCTTGTCGATAATATTTTTGAAGTTAGATCGACATCTGAAATTTTCTTAATTCAAGAAATCATCGATGAAAAATATGAAATTCTTTTTGGTGATGGAATCATTGGAAAAAAACTTGAGAATGGAGCAGTAATAACTGTTACCTACATTGTTACTGATGGTAAAGAAGGTAATGGTGCAAACGTGTTTGCGTTTGCAGGAAGTTTAAAAGATTCATCCGACTTGATAACAGTTCCAACAAGCACTGTTAGTATTACTACAATACAGAGTTCCCAAAATGGATCTGACATTGAATCAATCGATTCAATCAAAAACTTTGCACCTAGATTGTATTCATCTCAATATAGGGCTGTTACTGCTTCAGATTATGAATCCATAATAAAATCAAAAATTTACGCAGAAACTGAATCTGTATCTGTAGTTGGTGGAGAGGAACTTACACCTCCAGCATTTGGAAAAGTTTTTATTAGCATAAAACCAAAGAATGGAACATACGTATCAGATTTTGATAAACAGCAAATAAAGAATAAACTTAAGTTATATACTGTAACTGGAATTAGTCCAGAAATTATTGATTTAAAAGTACTATATGTTGAAATAGATTCTGCAGTATATTATAATTCTTCATTAGTGGATAGTGTTGATGGATTGCAAACAAGAGTTGTAAATTCTTTAAATTTATATTCCCAATCTACAGATCTCAATGCATTTGGTGCTAGATTTAAATATAGTAAAATATTACAGACTATTGACAAAACTGATTCTGCAATTACTTCAAACATTACCAAGGTTATTATAAGAAGAGATTTGAAAGCGCAAATTAATGCACTGACACAATATGAAATTTGTTATGGCAATAGATTTCATGTAAATGCTGGTGGAAAGAATATTAAATCGACTGGATTTAATATCTTAAATGAATCTGACACGGTTTATTTGACCGATACCCCAAATCCAGATTTAAAAACAGGAGTTATATCAATTGTTAAAATTGATACAACTTCAACAACCACATCTAGTGCAGTAAAGGTAATCGTACAATCTGCAGGAACTGTTGATTATGAAAAAGGAGAAATTAACTTGGGTGCGGTAATCATTACATCTACGGTTTTACCTCAAGATATAATAGAAATTCAAGCATTTCCCGAGTCAAATGATGTCATTGGTCTAAAAGATCTTTATCTATCTTTTAGCGTTTCCAAAAGTAAAATAAATATGGTTAAAGACGTGATTGCATCTGGAGATGATGTATCTGGAGTTGTTTTTTCAAACGATGACTACTATAGATCTAGCTATTCAAACGGAGAATTAACGAGGTCGTAAATATGATAGAAACTGGTTTTGAGTATAGAGTTAAGATTCAGCAAGTAGTTGAAAGTCAACTTCCAGAGTTTATTTTAGATGAAAATCCCACAGCGGTTGATTTCTTCAAGCAATACTATATTTCTCAAGAATATCAAGGTGCTTCTGCAGATATTGCAGAAAATTTAGATCAATATCTAAAGTTAGATAATTTAACACCAGAAGTAATAGTTGGGTTTACTACACTTTCAAGCAATATAACTTCTAGTCAGAATACAATTCAGGTATCCAGTACAAAAGGGTTCCCCGATACTTATGGTTTATTAAAAATTGATGATGAAATTATTACATATACTGGATTAACAACTAATACTTTTACTGGTTGTATACGTGGTTTTTGTGGTATAACTTCATACCATGATACTCTAGATTCTGAAGAATTAGTTTTTTCAGAAAGTTCTGCGTCTTCTCATGTAGGTTTATCTACTGTTCAAAATTTAAGTTCTTTATTTTTAAAAGAATTTTACAAAAAAATAAAATATAGTTTAACTCCGGGGTTAGAAAATAAAGATTTTGTGGGTGAGTTAAATGTAGGTAATTTTATAAAAGAATCTAGAACTCTTTATCAGACAAAAGGAACTCCAGAATCTTTTAGAATTCTATTTAATATTCTATTCAATGAAACACCAAAAATTGTTGACCTTGAAAAATTTCTAGTTAAACCATCATATGCAACCTTTGTCAGAAGAGATGTAGTTGTTGCTGAAGTAATCTCGGGAGATCCTCTCAAGTTAGAAGGTCAGACTATAGTTAAAACTACAGATGAAAGAACAACTGCTTCAGTATCTGAAGTAGAACTTATTAGAAGAAAAGGAAAGTCTTATTATAAATTTTTACTTTTTGTTGGATATGATGATTCGATTCCAACTGTAACTGGAACATTTAACATTACTGGATCTACTAAAAATATAGATTATGTTTCTTCTGGTAGTTCTACTATTATTGTAGATTCTACTATTGGATTCCCAGAAAGTGGTACAGTTTACACTGACAATAATACAATCACATATGCCAGCAAAAGTATTAACCAATTTTTTGGATGTGAAGGTATAAACTCTGGTATTTCTACTGCAGAAACAATTTATTCAGATGAAACATATTATGGATATGAAGATGGCGATATAACTAAAAAAGTTTTAATTAGAATTTCTGGAGTTTTATCCGAATATGAACCATCATCAACAAGTTCTGCATTAAGTGTTGGTGAACAAATATATGTAAAAAATATTGGAGAAAAAATTAAAAATCCAACAACTAATAAGTCATATAAGGAAATTTTTGCTAATAGTTGGATTTATAATACTAGTTCAAGATATCAAATAGACAGTTTTGCACCATCTTCTACTCCCAATGGAACTCTCGTTACTACTAACCAATGTATATTAAAAAGCACCGTAGATAAGTCAAGTTTAAAGGTTGGGGATTATATTGATGTTCTTAATAGAGGATCTCAAACAAAACTTGCATCAAATTTAAGAATTAATGGAATTAGTGGAAACCAAATTACTACTAACTCATCATTCAGTTTAACTCAAGGATCTAGTTATGATGTTAGAAGAAGAATCAAAACTGCTACTAGCAATAATGTTCCTCTCGAATTTAACAAAATAACATCTGATATTCAAAACCTTTATAATGGTGATGATGAATATGCATATGTTGCTGCAAATTCTTTTCCATCATATGCGATAAACAAAAAGATTTTCTCGTACAATATAGTCAATCTTGCTGACTTTGATCCTACAACTGGAACATACTCAAGACTTACTTTTTCGCAACAAGTTTCTTTCTTAACGGGTAGTGAAGTTTACTACACATATTCAGGATCTCCTATTCCTGGATTTTCCGAGGGTGTTTACTATGTTCAAGTTTTGTCTGGAAATACTCAAGTTAGATTATATGCTTCTAGATCTGTTATAGGATCTTCAAACTACTTAACATTTGAATCATTGCCATCTGGTACACATACCCTCACTCTTAATTCACAAAGAGAAAGAATATTATCTCCACAAAAAATATTAAGAAAATTTCCATTATCCATAAATTATGATACCGGAGATCAAGAAATTGATTTTACCGAACCTGGTCCAGTTGGAATGTTAATCAATGGTGTCGAAGTTTATGGATACAAATCCTCAAGTAAAATATATTATGGTCCATTAGAATCTGTAAAAGTTTTAAATGGAGGTTATGATTACGATGTAATTAATCCCCCAGCTCTTTCAATTTCTTCAGGAATAGCATCCATTCGTCCAGTTATAAGTGGATCAGTAGAAAGAGTTTTTGTTGATCCGCAAGAATTTGACGTAGATGTTATAGTTGCTGTTGCAATTACTGGTGGTAATGGTAGAGCAGCTTCTTTTGATCCCATATTAGAAAGAAGAAGAAGAGAAATATCATTTGATGCTAGAGTTTTATCTGATGAAGGTGGTGTAGATGTTGTTAATGACACAATTACGTTCCTTACTCCACATGGACTTATTAATGGTCAACCAATTACTTATAGACCTGGATCTAATCAACCACTTGGAATAGCGACTTATCTAGGTGCTGATACAATTATCCCAAATAACAATTTAAAGGAAGAGACAGTTTATTATACAAAATTTATTAGTGATAGGACGATTCAACTTTATCCATCTTTAAATGACTACAAATTAGGCATCAATACAATTGGATTTTCAACCGCAGGAACTTCTGGAGTACATAAATTTGCAACTGAATCTAGAAAAACATTAACAGAAATTAAAGTAGTCGATCCTGGATTTAATTACACAAATAGAAGATTAAGTGTTCTTAGGTCTGGAATATCTACTGTAGAAAATATTGTACTCTTCAATAATCATGGATTTTCTGACGGGGATTTAGTTGTATATTCAAATACCGCGATAGGATCTTCTGTTGCTAGTCCACTTTCTGGATTGACAACATCAAAACAATATTATGTTCTTAAACTTGATAATAATAGATTTCAATTAGCAGACGCTGGAATAGGAGCGACTACCACTGTAAATTATCTTAGAAGAAAACCTGTTAGTTTTGGATCAACTGGAAATGGATATCATAATTTTTCATATCCAGATATTAGTTTAAAAGTAGATTACACTGCGGTTGGTCTTGGTAGTACACAATTTAGAGGATCAATAACAGCAACTCCAATCGTAAAGGGAAGCATTATTGATGCATATACTTATGTTTCTGGATCTGGATATGGTTCTACAATTACAAATTATCATTTAAAACCAACGATAACCGTAATAAATGGAAAAAATGCCGAAATAAGACCCATTATAACAAATGGAGCAATAACGGATGTTTCAATTGCTTATGGTGGAATTGAATATTATTCAACACCATCTATCAAAATATATGGAACAGGTAATGGTGCTATTTTAAAACCAGTAATAACAAATTATAGATTAACAGATGTAGTTGTTATTAATGGTGGTAGTGGATATGATTCCACTACCAAACTAGTTGTGGAATCATCTGGAAAAAATGTTTTATTTGATCCTCAGGTGAGATCTATTACAATCAATAATAATATTATTAATGATGATGTTACCGATAACCTTACCGCAGCGAATGAGCTGATTGTCTCTTCATATAATAATTTACAATACGGAATTTGTGGTTATTCGGAAATAGTCCAAACTGAATTTGGTGATACTGGATCTTCCCATTCGCCAATAATTGGATGGGCATATGACGGAAATCCAATATATGGTGCTTATGGATATTCTGATCCACAGAATAAAAACTCAACAATTAAAAAATTAGTTTCTGGATATACGGCTAGTTTATCCAATATTACAAATAGACCACCAGGATTTAATCTTGGATTTTTTGTAGAGGACTATACTTTTACGGGAAACGGGGATTTAGATCCATCTAATGGAAGATATTGCGTAACACCAGAATTCCCAGACGGAGTTTATGCATATTTTGCAACATCCGTTGTTGATGCTAATAACAATAAAGTAGGAAGTTTTCCTTACTTTATTGGTGATAGATATAAATCTAAATTTATATCAGAAAATAAAGTATTAGATCAAACAATAGATTTTAATAATTCTTCTTTAGTTAGAAATACTTTTCCATATAAAGTTTCTGACCCATATGCAGATAATGACTTTTTAATTGAATCAAATGAAATTGTAAATCAAACAACTGTAGTAGAATCTGTAACTTCTAGTTCTATAGAGGGGATTCAAATTATTTCTGCTGGAGACAATTATAAAATTGGTGATAATATTATATTCAATAATGATAATACTGAAGGTGGGGGATTAATAGCAGAGGTTTCTCAAGTTAGTGGAGAGCAAATTGAAAATATAACGACTAATACACTGACATATGATAATGCAATTTTTGCTTGGAATAATGATGATACTATAAACATCAAAATTTCCCCAAAACACGACTTAAACAATTTAGATTATGTAAATATCTCTGGTTTTTCTACAGATCTTAGTACTTTAAATGGTTTTTATCAAGTTGGAGTAAGTTCCTTCACAACCACTCTCCTTCAACAAATACCAGAATATCAGTTTACTGGATTTGTCACTGATATTTCGGTATCAAGTATTCCTCAAAATATTTCTGTGGGTAGTAGCATAGGTATTGGTACAGAAACTTTGTCAGTTTTAAACATTTTTGATAGTCAAAATATTCTTAGAGTTAGGAGAGGAACAACTGGTACTTCTCACACTGTTGGTAAAATATTATACTTTAATCCAGACACTCTGACTATTAATAAAAAAGTAAATTATTTTAAATCCGAAAGTAACAATATAGTTTATTTCAATCCAACACAATCTATCGGAGTAGGAACTACTGCTGGAGCAGCCACAAGTGTTGTATATAACATTGGATTAACAACTAACAATACAGTATCAATTCCAACTCAATCAATTTATTTACCAAACCATCCATTTAAAACAAATGAAAGGGTGATTTTAAGAAGAGTATCTTCCGCATCATCTATTTCAGTAACTAGCTCTGTTGGTATAGCAACTACTACATTTGCTCTATTGGCGGGAATTACAAGTCAAACAGTTTATGTTATTAAAAAATCTGTAGACTATATTGGACTTGTTACTAATGTTGGATTAACAACATCTACAAATGGTTTGTTTTTTAATAATAATGGTTCAGATAGTTATGAGTATTCTATTGAATCTACGTACAATCAGATTTCTGGAACCGTAGAAAAAATTACGGCAACTGTATCAGTGTCCACAGCACACAACTTATCATCTGGTGATAGGATACATTTATCAGTTAATCCAAATCTTACTGTTGGTATTGGAACATCAACTTCGGTCAGAATTCAAAGAGATACTCTTTCTGGATTTATTTTAGTAAATGCAATAAGATTTGGATCATCATCAGTCAATATCGCCCGCAATACGTTTACTTTAGCAAATCATAATTTAAACACAGGCGATAAAGTTAGATACTCTGCAACTACTGTTGCTGGTGGATTATCTAATAATGCATTTTATTATGTTTATAAGTTAGACAATAATAGAATCCAGTTATCAGAAACTTTAGAAGACGTTTTTTCCGATCCACCAATTACTGTAGATTTAACTAGTGGTGGAAGTGCTGGGGCTGCATCTCAAAATATTTCTTTAGTTAACCCACCACTATCGGTTATAAAAAATAATAATATAAAATTTGACTTAACAGATTCATCTTTAAATGGATATGAATTTCAATTATTTTATGATAATGGTTTTAAAAATAGATTTGTATCTGCTGGATCTACTAGTGTGTTTTCAACAGTTGGAGTTGGAACTGCAGGAATATCAACTAATGCGTCGTTAACAATCAATTACAATAACAATATTCCTATTAAATTATTCTATGCCTTAAGCAAAACAGGATTTATTAGTACATCTGATAGTGTTGTTAAAAATTATTCGCAAATTAATTATATTGATAGTTATTATACTGGAGATTATAATATTGTTTCTGTTGGCAACACATTTACCTCCATAGGTAGTACGCAATTTACTATTTCTCTACAACAAAATCCAGAAAAACCATCATATAATAAGTCCGAATGTCAGATTTTAGAATATAAAACAGATTCTCCAACAGCATCTGGCGGTGTCTCTAAAATTAAAATACTTTCTCCAGGATTTAATTATAAAAAATTACCAATATTTTCAACAATAGAGTCTGATCAAGGTACAGGTGCATATCTTGTTGCCAACTCATCTAAAGTAGGTAATATTAATCAGAGTAGAATTTTAAATGAAGGATTTGGGTATGCCTCTGATAAAACTTTGAGACCAGAAGCAGATGTTTCTAAATTGTTGAATTTAGATGATCTGTTTACAATAGAAAAAGTAGATGTTCTTTATGGTGGAAAAAATTATACAGCATCTCCCAATTTAATAATAATAGACAGTAATACTGGAACTAAAATAAATTCAGGATTTTTATCTCCAGACTTTTTTGCCAACTCTATTAGATCAGTTTCAGTTCAAGTTCCACCAAAAGGACTACCAGCAACTGTAGTTACAATAAAAGCAATTAATAATTCTAATGGAGTTGGAATTAACTCAGTTTCTGGATCTTTTTCAGGAATAATTACATGTAGATTAGTTACTCCACTTACTGGATTTACTGAAGAACCTTTTGAAGTAGGAGATAAAATTTTTGTTGAAGGAATTCAAAAATATGGTTCTGATGGAACTGGATTTAACTCCGAAGATTATGGTTATCAATTCTTTACTGTTACCAATTACAGTAATGCTGGGACTTCATTAGCAAGAACACTTGAGTTTAGTATAGTAGGTCTTGGAACAACCACTAATCCAGGTATAGCAAAAACTTCTTTAGACATTTATGGATTTATTGTTAACTATAAAAACTATCCTAGATTTGAAGTTACTCAAAATTATGCACCATTTACTATTGGAGAATATTTAGAAGTTAAAAATAATAACAATGTTTATGAATTACAAGATTTAAAAATCACTGAAGACGCTAGTAGTGCAATTAAAGTAATAGGATCATATGATATTTCTTTAAATGAGATCATAAGAGGATCTCAATCGGGAACCATAGGAAAAGTTAATAATATTAGTGCATCTTCCGGTAAATTTAATATTGATTATGCATCAAGACAAAAATTAGGATGGTCGGATGATATTGGAAAACTTAGTGAAGATACCCAAGTAATATCAGATAATAACTATTATCAGAATTTATCATATAGTATAAAGAGTAAGCAACCTTGGTTAAACATTGTAAGTCCGGTTAATAATATTCTCCATTCAGTTGGTTTAAAAAATTTCTCAGACACTGAAATTTTTAATAACGTTGGAGTTGGAACAACAACTGTAGAGGAAAATCTTTCAATTTTATATGATATTATAAATTTAGAAAATATTAACACTATTGCAAATTTTGATGTAGTTCAAGATGTTGATACCAATACTGAAGAAAGCACGTCTAGATTTATAAATTTTGAAACTAAAAGATTAGCAAATTATGTATCTGCTGAAAGTAATAGAGTTCTTGCTATTGATGATATTAGTGATTTCTTCTCAAGTAGTAATCAAGAAGTTGCAACTGCTGCTAAAATTTCAACAATAGTTGCGTCGGATAAATTTAATCATTATTTGGTTCAGGTTAGAAGAAAAGATGATTCCACAAGTCAACTCACTGAGGTCATTGTTTTAACTGATAATGGTGGTATAACAGGGGAACCAAATGTATTCTCCTTTGAGAGAGGATCTGTATCTACTGGCATTACAACGGAAGTTGGATATACTTCTAATGCTCTTGGTGAAATTTATGGTGAAGTTGATGAATTAAATAATCACTATTTAAAATTTGTACCGACAGATCCATATGATAGCACTTATGACATAAAATTCTTAAATACTAAATTTCCATCATCTGACGTTGGTATTGGATCTACTACTATTGGATTTATTACATTATCAGGTATTACTTCTACAGTTGGTGCAGGATCAACATTCACTTTAATCAGTCAACCACAATCAACAATAAGATCAGCATTTTCACAAATTCATTTAATTGATAATGTCACAAATAAAATGAATTATTATGAATTTTTCTTGGATAATACAAATGGTGTAGACACTAATCTAGGAGAATTCTATTTTGATAGTGAAGATGATAGTAGCACTCAATTTATAGGAACTTTTACTGCTTCATTATCGAGTGGTATTGTATCGTTTACATATACTAATACTTTATCAAATTCCGTAACTGTTAGATCAAAAATTGTAGGATTTGGATCAACAGCACTTGGAATTGGAACATATAGATTTAAATCAGAAGATCAACCTGATGGAGACGAAAGAACTGTTACACTTGGATCAAGTTTTAGAAGAGCTTCTACGGCATCAACGATCTTTTCATATGATACCGACATATATTCTTCATCAAAGTCGATTATTAAGATAAGTGTTGGATCTACAAGTGCCTTACATCAAGTTTTGACAACTGTAGATTTAAATGATATGTATACCTATCAGTATCCATTTATATCTGCTGGTAGCACGAATGGAATAGGAACATTTGGTGGAAGAAGAACTGGAAATATTGCTTCATTAATATTCTATCCAGATACATCACTTTCTGGGGTCAGCACAACAACAAGTTATGAAATATTAAGTTATAATCAAGTATTTTATGATGAAAATGATTATATTAATTTGGCAAAAAGTTTAACATATCAAAATGTATCAGAATCTGTAGGTATTACTAAATTCTTTGCAGTCAATGATACTGAGGTTAATAAACTTGATTTTGATTTATTTTATAATGGAACACCTATATTCATGAAAACATTTAATCCAGCAAATACTACAGTGTTGGATAAACCCACTGGAACTTTTTATATCCCCAATCATTTCTTCCAAACTGCGGAACAACTTTATTACAGACCTAATTCATCTTTCCTTTCAGTACCTGCAATATCAGCTGGTATTGGTGCAACAACAGATTATTTGGGATTTACTACAAATATATTACCACCAGTTGTGTGGGCAATTAGACTTGACAATGATAGATTTAAATTAGCATCAACATTAGACAATGCATATTCTGGAATTGCCATAACTTTTACATCATCTGGATCTGGAAATGTACACGAATTGGAGATGGTTAAAAAGAATGAAAAATCTATTATTTCAATTAGTAATATAATTCAATCTCCAATTGCATATACATTACTCAATTATACACTTGATAATGGCGGTAACATTGGAACAGCATCTACAATATTTAAGTTAAGTGGAATTGGTTCAATAAGAATCAATGATATTCTTAAAATAGATGATGAATACATGAAAGTTCTGAATCTAGGTCTTTCAACATCATTGTCTGGACCAATTTCTTTTGCTGGAACTTTCCCATTAGTAAATGTAAGAAGAGGATTTGTTGGTAGTTCAGTTACCTCTCATGTAAATTTAAGTAACATAAGTCTCTATAGAGGTTCATATAATATTGTTAAAAATACAATTTGGTTTACCGAGCAACCAGAAGGAAACCTAGAAGATCAATTATTCTCGGACCTTGATAATCTTCCAGAGGCTAGAGCATATTTTAATGGAAGAGTTTTCTTGAGAAAAAATTATAGCACTAATATCATATATGATGATATTTCAGAAAACTTCAATGGAATAGGAAGAACTTATACATTAACAATAGGTGGTATTAATACATCTGGATTAGGATCTGATGGATCTAATGGAATTATTTTACTCAATGGTATATTCCAGACACCATCAACACAAAACAATCCATCTAATAATTATTCAATCATTGATAATACAACCTTTACCCAAGATCCATTTGTACCTTATTACTTAAGACCAGATGAATACTCTGGTTTTGCTGCTGGTATTACTACAAATCCAGAGTTTACATCTGAAGTTGGAATTAGTAGTGTAGTATTTGCTGGAATTACTTCCGCAGGAACTGGAGAATACATAACTTCACCATCTGATGTTAATTTAAATCAAGTTCCTAGGGGTGGTATTATTGTTTCACTAGGTTCAACACCAGGACTTGGGTATGCTCCACTCGTTGGAGCAAGAGTTAAAGCGTTAGTTGGTGCTGGTGGAACAATTACAAGTGTTGTTGGTATTTCTTACACTGGATCTAGTGTTGGCGTTAGTACTGCATCTTATAATAATGAAACTGGTGTAATTACTATAAAAACAGCAACAGATCATGGTTTATCTGGAGATGATCGTGTAAGACTTGCTGGATTAGCTTTTACTTGCCCATCTGGAGCAGGGGTAGTTTCATACTTCCCATCACCTAACTTTGGGGGATATTTATTTGAAGTTACTGGAATTATTTCTGCTAGAGGATTTACCGCAAATGTTGGAACAAGCACTTTACCACATACTTATGTTGGTAGTGCTGCCCTTGGATTTGGTACAGTGTTCCCTTGGTATAATCTTAACATTGGATCTGGGTATAGATCTCCTGTATCAATAGCAATATCTGCTTCTGTAGGATCCGGTGCGACAATAAGTGCAACCGTTGGTGCTGGAGGCACATTATCATTCAATGTAGTTAATCCTGGAACGGGATATACTGGAATTGGATCGAGTTCACCTAGAATTTACATTTCACCGCCTAACTATGAAAATCTTGAAGTAGTTGGCGTATCTAGATTAAGTGTTGGATCTACAACAGACTGTGGTGTTGGACTATTGCTAAATCTAGAAGTTGGAGCAGCTTCAACAACAGGTGTAGGAGTTTCTAATTTATTTGAAGTAACTAACTTTAAAGTTTCGAGAAATGGATATGGGTTCCAACGTGGAGACGTTGTTAAAGCAGTTGGTCTTGTAACTGCTAAAGGACTTGCTGCACCTATAAAAGAGTTCCAATTAACAGTCTTAAAAACATTCTCGGATTCATTCTCATGCTGGCAATTTGGAGAAATGGATTATATTGATTCTATTGCTAGTTATCAAGATGGAATTAGAAGAAGATTCCCATTATACTATAATGCAGAATTGGTTAGTTTTGAACAGGGAGACTCACCTGAAGCTGCATTAATTGATTTTGATGCTCTTTTAATAATTTTCATTAATGGTATTTTACAAGAACCAAAAGTTGCTTATGAATTCAGTGGAGGTAGTTCTGTATTATTTACCGAGGCTCCAAAACCAGAAGATAAAATTTCAATTTTCTTCTACAGAGGAAGTGATGTAGATAGTGGAATATTTAATGTGAGGGAAACAATTAAAGATGGTGACGTTGTTCAAATATATTCCAATAATAGTTTGTCTGGAATAACCACAACTCAAAATACAAGAACCGTAACTGAAATTTTATTCTCCGATAAAGTTCAAACTGATCTTTACATTGATCAAGGAGTAGATATTGTTAATGACAAACCACTTTATTGGACAAAACAAAATACGGATAAAATAATTGATGGAAAAATTATTTCAAAAGCTAGAGATTCATTAGAACCACAAATTTACCCAACAGCAAAAATAATTAAAGATTTTGATACCAGTTCGAATGAAATATGGGTAGATAATGCAGAGTTCTTTAATTATGAAAATACAGATGTTAATGAATTTGAGTGTTCTGCATTGATTGTTTCTGGTGAAGCAGACCCAGTTGGCGCAGCCGCCAGCGCAACAGTTGCTGCCAATGGTAGAATAACTGGAATTACAATAACAAATGCTGGCAGTGGTTATTTTCAATTAGGACCTGCTGGTACAACTGTACAAATTGAGATAGCTGCACCAAGAAGAATTGGTGTTGGTATTGGATCGACAGCTATTGCATCAGCAGTTGTAAGTTCTACAGGAACAGTTATAACACCAACAGTAGCATTTGCTGGTTTAGGATATTCAGCTTCAAATCCACCAAGAGTTATTGTAGATAGACCTTTACCGCAAACTGAATTTATTACTCAAATAACAACAGTTGAAGGATTCTCTGGTAATATTACTAATATCTCTACATGTCCTGGTATAGGTACAGCTCCTTTAGCAATTCAATTTATATTAGATCCTGTTTTATCACCATTCCCAAATCTAAATCCAGGAAATCCAATATATGTCTTTGATACTTATGTTGGGAGAGGTGTGACATCAATTTACAGTAATGATAGTGAAAGAGTTGGAATTGGAACAACTTTCGCTGATTGTATCTACAATGTAAGTGCATTTAATGCTAGCAGTGGAATAGTAACTTGTAATATTTTATCCACTACAAATATATCTGGATTAAATACCACGGGTCCGATAGCAGGAAAAATTTCTTGGGGTAGATTAGCAGGATTTACTCGGGCAAATTCACCAATTGCAATAGCTGTTACTGGATTTAGAGTATCGGGTCTTTCAACATATCCAACAATACAAAGGAGAGGAAATGGATTACGTGATATTGGTGCTTTGAAAAAGATTTTGTAACCTAGTATAAATATAGAAAAAACTATATCCAAATGTCTGCACTTGTAACGGATCAGATTCGAATATTAAATGCATCCAATTTTGTAGATTCTGTAGCAAACTCTTCAAACTCATATTATGTTTTTGTTGGTTTATCAAATCCAACCAACCCATCTTCTGGATTTGGAAGATCTAGCACTTGGGATACTACCCCACCAAATCCAACAGATAATGTTGACTATGTAAATCATTACAAGTCCACAATTTTGTATGGTAAAAAAATAACCAGTGCTAACCTTAGAAGAGTTATAAGGAGAATTGATTGGACCTCTGGACAGCAATATGATATGTACAGACCAGATTATAGTCTGGATAATAGGTCTTCTTCTGGTGCATTAAGACTATATGATTCAAATTATTATGTTTTAAATTCAGATTATAGAGTTTATATTTGTTTAAATAATGGTTCTTCTGGGATTAAAACATCGGGAAATTCTTCTCAAATTGAACCAACTTTTACAGATTTAGAACCAACGGAGTTAAGTGATGGATATGTGTGGAAATTTTTATATACAATAGCTCCTAGTGATATTATAAAGTTTGATTCAACAGAATATATAACTGTTCCTAATGATTGGTCAACATCAACCGATTCTCAAATTACTGCAGTTAGAGAAAACGGAGATTCTACAGTTAATGAGAATCAAATTAAACAAGTTTTTATTAAAAATACAGGAAACGGATATCCAACTCAATCTGGAAAAATATGTAACATAGTTGGTGATGGAACTGGTGGACAAGTTTCTGTCGATATAGATGTTGAAGGTAAAGTTTCTGATGTAATCGTTACTGCAGGAGGTAAAAACTATACGTTTGCTCTAATCGATTTGGGAACGACAAGTTCAAATATTCCAGCAACATATGCCAATCTAATTCCGATTATTCCACCAACAAAAGGGCATGGATATGACATATATTCGGAATTAGGTGCAGATAAGGTTTTAGTTTATGCAAGATTTGATGATTCGACAAAAGATTTTCCGATTGATACAAAGTTTGCTCAAGTTGGAATTGTAAAAAATCCTTTTGTTTTTAGCACTACTGGAGCGGGAACGACCGTTTTTAGTGGTAATGAATTTTCTGCAGTTTATGCTGTTAAATTTACTGGAACTCCAACAGGTTCAATTTCAATAGGAGATAAAATTGAGCAGACGGTATCTGGAGGAAAGGCTTATGGATATGTTATTTCATATGATACGGAGACAAAGGTTCTAAAATATTATAGAGATCGTTCTCTATATTATAATGGTGGATCCGGATCAACCAATGCAGATTTTGTTGGTATGTCTTCATTTTTTGGTAGCACTGGCACCCAACTTACTTTTAATTCAACTGCCCAAATTACTAGATCTGGTGGCGGATTTAATGCCACAATTGATAGTGGATTTAGTGGAATTACAACAACAATAGGATCCAAGATTGTTAACCTTGGGGTTAACTTTACAAATGGACTTGCAGATCCCGAGATAAATAGTAAGTCGGGAGATGTAATTTACGTCGATAATAGACCGACAGTAACAAGAAATTCTAGACAAAAAGAAGACGTTAAAATTATCCTGGAATTTTAAAAAATGGCTCAAAAAACTAATTTAAATGTAAGTCCATATTTTGATGACTTCAATGAACCTATAACAGGTGCTAGAGATAAAAACTATTATAAAGTTTTATTTAATCCAGGTAAGCCAATTCAGGCAAGAGAATTAAATACTTTACAATCAATATTACAAGATCAGATAGAATCATTTGGTAGTCATATTTTTAAAGAGGGTTCACTAGTTATTCCAGGTAATATTGCATATGACAATCAGTTTTATGCAGTAAAATTAAATTCTACACAGTATGGAGTTGATGTAAATACATATATTTCAAATTTTGTTGGAAAGATAGTTGTTGGTCAAGTTTCGGGGATTACGGCGAGAGTAGTATACGCACAACCCATAAATTCTGAAGTTGAATATCCAACAATTTATGTAAAATACTTAGACTCTGATGCCAATAATTTAATCTCACCATTTGAAGATAATGAAGCATTGTATGCAAATGAAGCAGTTGGTACAATAAACTCTGGAGTTCCATTTGCAACTACTGTTGTTTCAGATTCAACTGCAACAGGATCTGCAGCATCAATTGGTGAAGGAGTTTATTTTATTAGGGGAACTTTTGTAAGAGTTGAAAAACAAACTTTAATATTAGATTATTATACAAACTCACCATCTTATAGAGTTGGATTGACAATAACTGAAGAAATTATCACAGCAAAAGATGATGATAAATTATATGATAATGCAAGTGGATTTACAAACTATGCTGCTCCTGGAGCAGACAGATTAAAAATATCTTTAATTCTCACAAAAAAAGAAATTGACGATATTAATGATGTAGATTTTGTCGAATTATTAAGAGTTAGAGATGGTGCTATCCAAAAAATGGATGTTCAAACATCCTATAATTTAATTAGAGATTATTTAGCAAAAAGAACATTCGATGAATCTGGAAATTATGTTGTTACTCCTTTCGAGTTTTCCTTAAATAATTCTTTAAATGATAGAATTGGAAATGATGGTTTATATTTTAGCACAGAAAAAACAGATCAGGGAAATATTCCATCTGATGATTTGATGTGTTTGAAGTTATCCCCGGGAAAAGCTTACGTAGAGGGATATGATATAGAAAAAACTGGTATTGAAGTAATTGATTCCGAAAAACCAAGAACAACACAAACGATTACTTCAGCAAACATTCCATTTCAAATGGGCAATGTTTTAAGAATTAATAACGTATCTGGAGCTCCATCATTAAAAGGGACTATTTTCTTACAGAACAGAAGAAAAAATAGTACTATAGCTGGATCTGGCACAACTATTGGCGTTGCAAGAGTTTATAATTTTAGTGTAACTGACGCTGCATATAATGGAGCACCAACATTGTGGGATTTATATCTTTATGATGTACAAACATTTACTGAAATTACTTTAAATCAATCCGTCTCTTCAGTAGAACTTCCGGCAACATCTTTTATCAAAGGAAAAAGTAGTGGAGCTAGTGGATATGCAGTTTCCTCTGGAGGATCTGGTACTGCAGTAATAACTCTCAGACAAACTTCTGGTAGTTTTATAATCGGAGAGCAAATTTTAATTAATGGAGTTGAGATATATCCAAGAACTATTGCAACAATTAAAATTTATAATGCCAATGATATCAAATCTGTATTCCAACCAACTGGAGTTACTGGATTTTCAACAGCATTTTTAGCAGATAGTTTTCTTGATAAATTAGTAAGACCAGAAATAATTACAATCACTCCTGGTGGTGGTGGAATTGCAACTGCAACAGTTGCATCTCCCGCAACTTTTACAGGCATTAAAACTGATGATATCATAAGATATCAAAGACCAGGTATAACTTCCGAAATTTATAATCGTGTTAGTGCAATATCAACATCACTTACGACCTTAACACTAGTTGCAGAAACAAGTGTTTCTGGAGTTTGTGATGGAACTCTCGGAATTTCAACATTGTTTAGCGGTCCATATTCAGTTGGAATTGCTAGAATTAGAAATGATCAGCAAGGATTTCTGTATGCACGTCTTCCAAATGAAAATATATCATCAGTAAATTTAAACAGTTCAAATATAACTTTTACGGCACAATCTAATACATCATTTACACCTACAGTAACTGGAAATACTTTAACAGTAGACGTTGGTAATTTTAACATTGGAGTTACTTCTGCTGCAATAAGTTTTGCAGCTTTTGATGAGGAGAGATATTCCATTGCATATTCGGATGGTAGTATTGAAAATCTAACTTCCGATAAAGTTAATATTACCTCAAACCCAAGTAGAGCTACATTTTCTAGTATTGCAAATAAAACAATTGCAACTATTAATGCAACCTTTATTAAAAATTCTTTACAAAGTAAAATTAAACAGTTTATTAGAAGTAGAACACTTAATGTAGTTTTTTCTAAAAATCCAGAGTCTGGAACTGGAATTAACACTACAACTAATGATGGTCTCACCTATAATCAATTTTATGGTCTTAGAGTTCAAGATGAAGAAATTTCTTTAAATTATCCAGATGTATCGACCTTACTTGCAGTTTATGAGTCATTAGATACAACAGCGCCTACTTTAGATCAATTAACATTTAGCGCCGTTGTTAATGTGGATGCTAATGCAATTATTGGTGAGCAAATATCCGGAAGCACAAGTAAGGCAGTTGCTAGAATTGTGTCTAAACCATCTAGCAATACTTTGGGAATAGTATATCAGAATTCTTCTAGATTTGTTGCAGGAGAAAATGTATTATTCAGCGAATCTGATATCAATACTACAATTTCAACAATAACACTAGGAAAATATAGTGATATAACAAGTAAATTTACATTAGATAAAGGTCAAAAAGATCAATATTATGATTACTCTAAAATTGTGAGAAAATCTGGTGAAAATTCACCTTCCAGACAGTTATTAATTATATTTGACCATTATACTGTAGCATCATCAGATACTGGAGATATTTTTACAGTTAATAGCTACGCTGAAGAAAGATTTTCTTCAGATATACCTAGATTGGGTATTAACAATATACGAGCATCCGATACTTTAGATTTTAGACCTTTAGTTGGAGTTTTTTCTGGATCATCATCTTCGCCTTTTGACTTTGCTTCTAGATCTTTTGGAACTGAACCAAAATTAATAGTTGCCCCTGATGAAAGTGCTCTAGTTGGATATCAATATTATCTAGGTAGAATAGATAAACTTTATCTAGATAAACAAGGTAATTTTACTCTTCTTCAAGGAACTCCAGATGTAAATCCAAAAGCACCTAATAACCCAAATAATGTAATGGAAATTGCCACTATTACATTACCACCATATCTATACAATCCAGCAGACGCTCAAATATCTCTAAATGATAATAGAAGATATACAATGCGTGATATTGGAAAATTAGAAGATAGAGTAGAAAATTTAGAAAGAACAACTTCATTAAGTTTACTAGAACTTAACACATCTACTTTGCAAATTCAAGATGCTAGTGGATTAACCAGATTTAAGAGTGGATTCTTTGTTGATGATTTTAAAAATTACGATTTAATTGACAATGGTGTGTCCAAGATAAGAATTGATGAAGAAAATTCAGAATTGACTCCACAAACTACCACCAATAGTTTAACTTTAAGACCGTCTCCAGCGACAAATGCTCCTGATAGTTCAATTGATCTAAATTCTAACTACGCACTTGTAGACAGTAGTGTTAAAAAAGTAGGAGATGGAATACTTTTAAACTACGAGTCTGTAGAATGGTTAAATCAACTTTTTGCAACTAAAGTAGAAAATGTCAATCCATTCCATGTAATTTCATATAGTGGAACTGTAAAATTAAATCCATCACAAGATAGTTGGGTTAGAACAATTAGACTAGATGATCTAACTGTTAATCAGACAAATTGGGTTTGGTTATATGCAACAGGTACTTTTTCTGTTGTCGGTCAGAGCACAAATACACGAGTTGAAGATGTATTAAGAGCAAGTGGAACAGAAACTTACATGAGGTCTCGCAATACGGGATTCACTGCCGTAAATATGAAACCTTTTACACGTCTATATCAATTTCTAGATGGTGCAAGTGGAGTAGATTTTATCCCAAAATTAATTGAAATTGCTTCAGACACGTCACTACAAAACTATGGAGCATCTGGTGCATTTACTGTTGGAGAAACTGTAAAAGGATATTTAAACGGTGTTGGACAAATTACATTTAGAGTTGCCCAGTCAAACCATAAAGAAGGATCTTACAATAGTCCTTCTGTAACTTATAGTGCAAATCCATATTCAACAAATGAAAATATACCATCGGCATATAGCGCATCTTCAAAAACATTAAATGTTGATATTGATTCGTTATGTACAACTGCTCAAGGACTATATTCAGGTTATCTAACATCTGGAATGAAATTGGTTGGACAATCAAGCGGTACTGTTGCATATGTTAAAGATCTCAGACTCATTACAGATGCAAATGGATTTATATCTGGATCATTCTTCTTAAGAGATCCTAACACCACTCCACCACCTGCAGTTAGAATTGGAGTCGGATCAAAAGTTTATAAATTAACTTCCAGTTCAACAAATGCAACACCATTGCCAGGAAGCACATTAATTTGCTCCGGAGAAACGATTTATAAATCTGAAGGAAGATGGGAGCAAAGACAAAGAGTAACCACTAATACAACAACAATATATTATGTTGATCCATTAGCACAGTCATTCTCTGTTGGTGGAAATCTCGACCCAACAAGTGGAAATGTTCCAGGTGAAGATGTAAATGGTGCATTCTTAACCGCAGTAGACTTGTATTTTGCAAGCAAGGACACTGGAAATGCACCTTTAACAGTTGAGGTTAGAACAGTTCAACTCGGAACTCCAACTAGAGAAGTTTTAGGGTCAAAAACTTTAACATCAGCTAATATTACAACATCGAATGATTCTTCTGTAGCAACCAAAGTTACATTTGATACTCCAATATATCTTGCACCATTTGAAGAATATGCAATTGTATTACTTGCCCCACAAACAGATCAATATGAGGTTTGGATTGCTGAAATGGGGCAAAAAACCATCAATACAGCATCACTTCCAGATTCTCAAGCAGTTAGATATACACAGCAATTTGCTATTGGAAGCTTGTTCAAATCCCAAAATGGTACAATTTGGACAGCAAATCAATATCAAGATTTAAAGTTTAAACTTTACAAAGCTAAATTTACATCCACAACTGGTAGTGCTTTATTTACAAATCCAACTTTACATCAAAGTAATGGATATGTACCTACATTAAAATCTAATCCAATAACTGTTTTACCAAGAAAAGTAAAGATTGGAATTACAACAACTGATAACACTGCAATTATTGGTATTTTAACTACAGGTAGAAAAATTTCAGTTCAGTCTGCAACATATCTTTCTGGAACTATCACTGGAACGGGATCTTCAGCAGTTACTGTGGCAATTACCACTAGTGGAAATAATTATACCACAGGAAATGTACAGACATTTAATTATACGGGAAATGGAAGTGGTTTAAGACTCAGTATTACCGCTACTGGTGGTGCCATTACAGGTGTTGCAGTTTCGGCATCATTCCCAGGGAATGGATATCAAGTAGGTGATGTGGTTGGTATTGTAACTAGCAGTGTTTCTCCAGCATCTGGATCTGGTGCTCGTGTTACCATAACTGGTGTTGGCAGTAAAATTGATACTCTATACCTTTCCAATGTTCAAGGAGATTCTCTTAATGTTGGAGTTGCAACATTAGGGTATTATAATACTTCTGGAACACTAATATCACTCGGATCCACTACAGTATTAACCTCTGCAAGTTATGGAACTTATAATACAGGAAATTATTTCCAAGTGAATCATTATGATCACAGTATGTATGCGAAAAATAATAAAATTAATCTTTACAATGTACAATCTGATATTTCACCAACATCACTATCACTTAAACTTGTCACATCCGACTCTGCCATAAGTATCGCTTCTACTACAAACTTTGATACTTTTGAAGGTTTAGCGGTAAGTAATACTAATCCTGGATTTGTGATCATCGAAGATGAGATTATTAAATATACTGCTGTTGGTGTTGGACAACTGCAAGGTATTACAAGAGGAGTTGATTCGACAGTTGTTGTCGATCATGACAGGGATAGTTTAGTTTATAAATACGAACTTGCTGGAGTTTCTTTAAGAAGAATCAATAAAACTCACACAATTAGTGATACTGGTATTGATATTGATAGTTATTACATTCAATTTGATCGCACATCTTTTGATTCAAATGCAACGAATAGAAGTATAGACCAAACAGCTTCAGGAACGCCTGCAAGTTCTCCACAACTTTCATTTAATCGTGAAGAAATATGTGGTGGAAATATGGTTGAAGCTACAGAAAATATTCAGTTTGAGAGAATTAATCCTCACATAGATTCAATATCTCCTCAAGCAGCAACATCAATATCTGCAGAAATAAGAACAACTAGTGGAACTAGCGTAAGTGGAAATGAAACTTCATTTACTGATTTGCAATATGAACCAGTTAAATTGGATGTTGAAAATGCCTTAACCTCGACAAGATTAGTTTGCTCTAGAATTAATGAACAAACGTATCTCGGATCTCAGAAATCATTCACATTAAAAGTTAATTTAGCAACTACAGATCCAAATGTATCCCCAATGCTACTTTGGAAAAATGCTGATGTTGAATTTATTGGAAGCAGATTGAATAGTCCAATTGGAGACTATGCTTTAGACAGTCGTGTAAATCAAATCATAGGCGATCCACATGCCGCTATATATGTTTCCAACATTGTAAGACTTCAGCAAGCAGCAACTTCTTTAAGAGTGATTATAAGTGCATATAGACACAATACAGCAGACTTTAGAGTCCTTTATAGTCTGATTAGACCAGATTCTAGTGAAGTTCAACAGGCATTTGAATTATTCCCAGGATATACCAATCTAACTACGGATAGAAGTTTAGATGGATTTTTGGATGTAGTTGATCCGGCAAAAAATAATGGTTTACCAGACACTTTAGTTACACCTAGTTTGCAGAATCAATTCCTAGATTATGAATTTAGTGCAACTAATTTGGGAATTTTTACCGGATATCAAATAAAAATTGTAATGTCTGGAACTAATGCAGCATATCCACCAAGATTTAAAGATTTTAGGAGCATTGCATTAGCATGATGATACCAGTAGAAGGACATCCAAATTTGTATCGTGATGAGCAATCTGGTGCTATAATAAACAGTGATACTATTGGATATAACCAATATAAAAATCTCGTAAATAGTAAAATGGCACAAAGACAAGAAATCGAAAAAATGAAAAATGATATTGAAGAAATAAAATCTTTACTTAAGGAGTTAGTTAATGGATCCAGACAAAATTGAGTTAGAAAACTTGAGTAAAAGTTTTGAATATTACAAATATGCTTCTGAAATTGATAATATAAATGATATAGATGATTTAAAAAATATTGCAAAGTCTTACTACAAATTGTACTTGAAGCAACAAGAGGTCATCGCTTCTTTAGCAAAACTCTAAATATAAATAAGAAGTAGAGCTTAAAAAAATAGATGGCAGCAGTATATGTAAGTAATTTGACAATCAATGCTGGTGCTACTTTTACGCAGACTTTTAATTTAGAAGATACCAGCACCAATGCTCCATTAAGTTTAACGGGATATACCGCTGCTGCTCAAATCAGAAAATGGGCAGGAAGTTCTTCCTATACTAGTTTTACTGTGACGATTGAAAATCCAGCCGCTGCGGGAAAAATTACAATCTCATTAACTCCCAATCAAACTGCAAATTTAAAACCAGGAAGATATGTTTATGATATTTTAATTACAAGTGGAAATATAAAAAATAGGGTTATAGAAGGAATGGTTCTGGTAACAGAAGGAGTTACTAAGTAATGGCAGACATAAGAGTCAGGGTTGGACAACAAAACGGAATAAAAATTGTCTCCAGTAACTCTGGTCTTGCTAATGCAGTAGAGTCCACTAATGTAATTGGTGGAATAGCATCAGTAACAGCACTAAATGTCAGTGGACTTTCTACTTTCATTGGAGTAGCAACTTTTTACAACGATGTTTATATAACTGGAAATTTAACAATTTCTAATGATTTAACATTTGATGAGTTTAATGCAACCAATGCAAATATTTCTGGATATACAACTACAACAAATTTAAATGTAGGTGTTGCAACTGTAACTGGATCTCTTTATTATGACCCATCATTTACTAGTGGGATTGCATATTTTGATTCAAATGGGTTGATGGTATCTACTGGAGCAACAAGCTCTGCGATACCGTTTACCAACTATATACTAACAACAGATAACAGTGGTATTCCAACCTGGTCAAATGTCATAGATGGAGGCTCGTATTAATGGCAAAACCAGCAACTAGACAAGAACTTGTCGATTATTGTCTAAGAAGATTAGGAGCTCCTATTCTAGAGATTAACCTTGATGATGATCAAATTGATGATATGGTTGATGATGCACTACAATATTTTCATGAGAGGCATTTTGATGGTGTTGAAAGAATGTATCTCAAATACAAAATTACTGAAGAAGATTTAAATAGAGGTCGTGCTCAAGCACCAAATGGAGTTGGAATTGTCACTACAACAGGTTCTTCGACTATATCTGGAATTGGAACAACAACATTTAATTTTTACGAATCATCAAACTTTATTCAGGTTCCAGATTCTGTAATTGGAATTGAGAAGGTATTTAAATTTGATACCAGTTCGATTTCGGGCGGTATGTTTAGCATTAAATATCAATTATTTTTAAATGACTTATATTATTTTAATTCAGTAGAACTTTTACAATATGCGATGGTAAAAACTTACTTGGAGGATATTGATTTTCTATTGACAACTGATAAACAAATTAGATTTAACAAAAGGCAAAACAGACTATACTTGGATATTGAATGGGGGGCAAAATCAAAAGACACTTATTTAATTATAGATTGCTACAGGATTTTGAATCCAAATGACTTTACAAAAGTTTATAATGATAGTTTCTTAAAAAAATATTTAACCGCATTGATGAAAAGGCAGTGGGGACAAAACTTAATTAAGTTCAGAGGAGTTAAGTTGCCAGGTGGAATCGAATTGAATGGTAGAGAATTATATGAAGACGCCGAAAGGGAGTTAGAGAGTATTAGACAAAGAATGTCAATGGACTACGAATTACCACCTTACGATTTTATAGGATAATGGCACTTAATCCATTTTTTTTACAAGGATCTCCAGGTGAGCAAAGACTTGTTCAGAGTTTAATTAATGAACAGTTGAAAATTTATGGAGTTGAGGTTGTTTATATACCAAGAAAATTTGTAAGAAGAGAGACAATAATTAGAGAAGTTACAACTTCCAGATTTGATGATAATTTTGCTATAGAAGCATATGTAAATAACTATGAAGGTTACAGTGGTCAGGGTGATATTCTAACAAAATTTGGAATGAATTTAAAAGATGAATTGAATTTAATTATATCAAAAGAACGATTTGAAGATTTTATATCCCCCTTTATAACCAACGATGAACAAGCTTCTTTAGAAGTAAGCACTCGTCCAAGGGAAGGAGATATTATCTATTTTCCCCTAGGTCAAAGAATATTTGAAGTTAAATTTGTTGAGCATGAGCAACCATTTTATCAACTTGGTAAAACATATGTTTATGAACTGAAGTGTGAGTTGTTCCAATATGAAGACGAAATGGGGGGATGGAGTAATATTAATACGTCTGAAGAAGAAATTGATACGCTTTTAGAAAATGTGGGATATATTACTAAATTGCAACTTATATCTTTTGGATCACAAGCAGTTGCAACAGCATCTACAAGTTCCGGATATATTAGAAAAATTATTGTAACAAATGATGGATATGATTACACATCTACGCCAACGGTATCTATTTCTACGGCACCATCCGGAGGTATGAATGCAACTGCCGTTGCAATCACAACTTCAATCAATGGAGTTTATTCTGTTAAGGAAATTTTACTGTCAAACACCGGAGCTGGATATACAGTTCCACCAGGAATAACAATTAGTGGTGGTGGTGGATCTGGAATAGCTGTAACATGTGTGTTGGTTACTGGATATTCTGGAATATCTAGTGTAAGTATTGCAACTACAGCAGTTGGAGCTGGATATCCAAAGATTCCAACAATTTCATTTGGGTCACCTACTGTTGGATTAGCAGTAACTGCTGTTGGTAGAGTTTCAATTGCAGAAACTGGAATTGTTACTGGAGTTCTTCTTTCTGATGCTGGCATTGGATATACATCAGCACCAATTGCAACTATAGCACCGCCACCATTAATAACAGGAATTGGAACATTCATATTTAATGAAGTGGTAACGGGATCTGTTTCTGGAGCATATGCTAGAGTTAAAACTTGGAATTCTCTCACAAATACTCTTAAAGTTGGAACTACTAATGGAAATTTTGTTCCGGGAGATGTTATCATTGGGGCAGATTCTAATGCAACATATTCATTAGATTATGTGGAGGAAGCAAAGTTTAGTGATAAATATGAAGATAATGATCAAATCGAACAAGAAGCAGATCTTATCATCGATTTTTCAGAATCAAATCCATTCGGTAATTACTAATGTTAGGTACTTATTATTATCACCAGATTATTAGAAAAACCATTATTGCTTTTGGGACCCTTTTTAATCAAATCTATATTAAACATCTAGATGAAAATGGAAACACATATAATGATATGCGTGTGCCGTTAGCTTATGGACCAATGCAAAAATTTCTTGCTAGGTTACAACAGCAAGCGGAATTAAACAAACCAGTAGCGATTACATTGCCCAGATTATCATTTGAAATGATATCAATTCAATATGATCCAACTAGAAAAGCAAATGTAACACAAACATTTAAAGCGGTTGATGGTAATAATTTAAAAAAAGTATATTTACCAGTGCCATATAATATTGGATTTCAATTAACTGTAATGAGTAAATTACAAGATGATGCTCTACAGATTGTTGAACAGATTTTACCTTATTTCCAACCGTCATTTAATCTGACCGTAGATTTGGTAGATTCTATAGGTGAAAAAAGAGATATTCCAGTTGTTCTTGATAATGTATCATTCACCGATGATTATGAGGGAGATTATTCTACGAGAAGAGTTTTAATTTATACATTTAATTTTACAGCAAAAACTTATCTGTTTGGTCCTATTGCAGATACAACTGACGGATTAATCCGTAAAGTTCAAGTTGATATGTATAATAGCACAGATACTCAAACTGCAAAGAGAGAAATGCGTTATACTGTAGAACCAGATCCCGTTGATGCAACTCCAGATGATGATTTTGGATTTACAGAAGACTGGTTAGTTTTTGATGATTCTAAAACTTACAGTCCAACATTACAATCAGACATTTAATATATTATGAAAAATAATTATGATGACCTTAATAAATCTTTAAATGTGGAAAGTAGCATTGTAGAAGTTGAAAAAGTAAAAAACGAACTAGAGATAGTTCCTACCAAATCTGATGATATTAAAAAAGACTATGAATATACAAGAGCAAATTTATATTCATTAATAGAAAAAGGTCAAGAAGCTATTAATGGCATTATGGAACTTGCAGGTGAAGGTGGTTCCCCAAGAGCTTATGAAGTTGCAGGACAATTAATTAAAAGTGTGGGTGATGTTACAGACAAACTCATAGATTTGCAAAAGAAACTCAAGGATGTGGAAGAAGATACTATAAAAACAACTAATAATGTAACTAACAATGCCGTCTTTGTTGGATCTACATCAGAACTCTCAAAACTACTCAAACAAGGTTTTCTAAATAATAAGGAGTAGTTCTTATTTCTAATGAGTTGGTCTGACAAATATAAAAGATCAATTGATTGTGATAATCCAAAAGGATTCTCACAAAGAGCTCACTGTCAAGGTAGAAAGAAAAAATTGAAAGAACAATTAAAACCGTTTAAAACAGTTGAACAGATTGCAAAGAAGCATCGTCTTGATGTTTCTTTTATTCAAAAACAACTTGATATGGGTGAACCTATTGAGCATGAACATACTAAAGATCATAAATTGGCAATGGAGATTGCTCTCCAACATTTAGATGAAATTCCCGATTATTATACCCGTCTCAAAAAAATGGAAGTATCTGCTAAAAAAGAACATAAAAAGTTCAAAGATATAAAAATTAATGAGGAGGGTCTTCGTGATTGGTATAGAAGTAAATCAAAAGATGGTAAGCGTGGTTGGGTAAATGTTGTTACGGGTGGAACTTGTGCAAGTGATGAACCAGGTGAAGGTGTACCTAAATGTGTTTCTTCTGAAAAAAGAGCAAGTATGACTCCAGCAGAAAGACGTTCTGCTGCAAGAAGAAAAAAAGCAGCAGATCCTGGACAACAACAAAAAACAGGGGCGGCAAAACCAACGTATGTTTCCACCGATAAACCAAAGAAAAAAATGAAGGAAGAAATGGACTTGCAAGAAGTAAAAGATAAACCAGGCAAAGGTAGTGGTAAAAAAGATGCCTGTTATCACAAAGTAAAGTCTCGTTATAGTGTTTGGCCAAGTGCATATGCTTCTGGAGCATTGGTAAAGTGTCGTAAAGTTGGTGCTTCAAACTGGGGAACAAAATCAGAGGCAATGGAAATGATCAGATATTGTCCAAAATGTCAAAAGGATGAAACTCGTGATGAGTGCAAGTATGGACCAAAATATTGGGATATGTTTTCCAGTCCATCAGCACTTACCACGAATCAATTAAAGTATAATATTGCAACTGTCCATCCGGGTAATTTTCCAGAGTCATATGATCATGAGTATTCAATGGCTCGTTCGGAAATTTCTACAATTATTTCTGCAGCAAAAAGATTAAAGAAAAAAATTGGTAAAGGTGAAGGTGGTCTTGAAGCATGGGTTCAATCAAAAATTACTAAAGCGGCAGATTATATTGATACCGCTGCTGATTATGTTGATAGTGGTGAAATGAAGGCAGAAGGTGTAGAGTCTGGACCCATTTTACCTGGAGAAAAAGGTAAAAGAGTTTTCCCTAAAGGTCAAGAACCAAAACCAACAGGAGCAAAACTTCCTGCACTTCAACAAGCACATTATGAACCAGAGGGTGAGGTAATTGATGAAGCAGGTAAAAAATGTTGGCCTGGTTATGAGAAAAAAGGAACACAAGAATTATTTGGCAAAAAATATAATCGTTGTGTAAAAAAAGAAGAGCTCTCTAATTGGAGAGACGAATTGGGTTTAACTGAAGATTGGCAGAAAGTTAATCGTCAAGATAAGACTGACGGTATGAGTCAAGCAGCAGTTGATGAATATCGCCGTCAAAATAAAGGTTCAAAACTTCAAACTGCAGTGACTGAAAAGAAACCAAAGGGTAAAAGAGCAAAGCGTCGTGCTTCATTCTGCCGTCGTATGAGAGGAATGAAAGATAAATTAACATCTGCAGAAACCGCAAGAGATCCAGATTCAAGAATCAACAAAGCCCTTCGTCGTTGGAACTGTAACTAAAATGAAATCATTTAAAGAGTTTCTATCAGAAAGTATCAATATTGCTGGAGACTTCAACGGCAATCTTTATATGAATAGTTCTGACACACAATCAGAACCAGTTAGAGAATCTTTTCTTGCTGATATTGTATGGCAAGGAAAGTTGTACCGTCTAGAAGTTGAAGGTAAGGTGATGGATAAAAACACACTTGCAGAACAACTACAAAGTGAATATCCAGGAGCAATTGTTCATAATATTTATCCAATATCATCAGATTCAATCAAAGTTAAAAACGCACAAAGATACAGACCAGAAAGCTTAACTTGGAGTGATTGATTCATGGCACAATGGAATAAAAATGAACAAGACTTTCTAAATCAAGAAAGAACTTTATTTGAAGTTTATAATATCGCAGATCACTGGGGAAACCAGACGGACTGGAGACCCCAGTTTTCTAATAATAACAGACTCAAAGTTGCTCCATTCCAAACAGTATTCTTCAACACTTTCCAGTATGGAAAGGAGACTGATGTATGGGATGAAAGAATAGTTGGGGTAGGAACTGCAAACTGGAATCAGTATTCTAGTAATGTTGTAATGCAAGTGGGTTCTACTGCAGGAAGTAAAGTCATTCGTCAAACCAAGCAGGTGATGAGATACATTCCTGGTAGACCAGCAACTCTTGCATTTGCCATTCGTTTAGAAGCACCACAAGTAGGAATTCG
>SXGQ01139125.1_pt1 | contig 39043 bp, 40 predicted proteins | sample 3178371 | NCBI WGS metagenome assembly SXGQ01 (sample SAMN11356859, study PRJNA531348) | freshwater metagenome | isolation source: freshwater sample F1-20 | place: China: Fuxian Lake, Yuxi | collected 2017-12-25
ACGGCGGCGGCGGCCCGGGCGTGGGGCCGGTCTGCGTGGTCGAGGATCTCGTGCCGCACCTTCCCGGCCATGCCGTCGGCGGCGTGCCGGTCAACGACGTCGGCGCGATCTCGGCCGCGCCGCTGGGCAATGCGGCGGTGCTTCCCATCAGCTGGATGTATTGCCGGATGATGGGGCCGGATGGGCTGCGGCGGGCGACCGTCGCGGCGATCCTCGCCGCCAACTACGTCAGCAGGCGGCTCGAGGGCCACTATGCGACGCTCTACGCGGGCGACAACGGCCGCGTGGCCCACGAGTGCATCCTCGACCTGCGGCCGCTCAAGGAGACGAGCGGGATCACGGCCGAGGACGTCGCCAAGCGGCTGGTCGATTATGGATTCCACGCGCCCACGCTCAGCTTTCCGTTGCCGGGCACGCTGATGGTGGAGCCGACGGAGAGCGAGCCGCTCGCCGAACTCGACCGTTTCGTCGAGGCGATGATCGCGATCCGCGAGGAGATCCGGCTCGTCGAGAACGGCACCTGGCCCAAGGACGACAATCCCCTCAAGCACGCCCCGCACACCGCCGACACCGTGGTGGCCACCGAGTGGCGGCGGCCGTATGCCCGCGAGGTGGCGGCCTTTCCGGTGCAGTCGCTCGTGCGGCGGAAATACTGGCCGCCGGTGGGCCGGGTGGACAACGTCCACGGCGACCGCAACCTGTTCTGCAGCTGCGTGCCGGTGTCGGCATGGGCCGCCGAATGAGCCGGGCCCCCGGCGTTCGCCCCCGCCGCCGACCGCGATCCCGCGCGGCCGCCTTTCAGTCGCAGAGCCATCGGAGGACCGACTCCGTGGTCGGCGCCCCGCTGCGGTCGAGCCTCACGACGAGCGCCGTGGCAACGGCGAGAAAGACGAAGGCGAGCCCGACGGCCACGTCGGCTGGCACCGCTTTCTGCCACAGGCTCGTCGCGGCGCCCGTCGTGGCCAGTCCTGCCAGCCAGAGCGGCCAGAGGTGGACGACATGGTGGAGCAGGTAGATCGAAAGCGAGTGCCGGCTCAGGGCCGCGGTCCAGTCGAGCCATCGTGAACGCCGTCCGTCCGTCCAGCCCGCGACGGCGCGGTCGATCGTGCGATGCAGGATGGCGGCGGCGAGGATCGCGCCGCCGAGGGTGCCGAGGACGTAGGCCGTCGATGCAGGACACATCGTCCACGCCGCGGGCGTGGCGACGAGCGCGGCCGGGAGCAGCCGCGGCACGAGGACCGTGGCCGCCGCCGCGACCACGAGCGAGACGCCGACCAAGACCGGCCGCGACCGCGGGGCGTCCTCCGGCGGTGAGAAGATCGCGGGCGCCGCGAGATACCCGGCGATCGGGAACACGAGCCAGGGGAAGAGCGGGAAGTATCCGGTCACGAAGAAGCCGATCAGGACGTCGCCGAGCGTGAACCCGGGGTCGAAATACCCGTCGCTCCAGTAATCGGAGTAGCCGACGAGTTCCCGCATCACCGGCGCGGCCACGACGATCACACCGCAGGCGAACAGCGGCACCGCGGGGGGAAGCCGGCGCACGGTGTCGAGCACGATCAGGCCGGCGCCGACGAAGGTGAGGATGTCCCAGTTGAAGACATCCTCGGGCAGCCAGACCAGGACATTGAAGGCGAGGCCGAGGAGAAAGAGCAAAAGTCCGCGGCGGATGGTGGCCTTCGCGACGGCGTCGGTGTCGCGACCACGGCGCTGCTGCCCGGCGAGCCAGAGCCGGTAGCTCACGCCCGACAAAAATGTGAAGAGCGGGGCCGCGAAACCGGTCGGCGCCCACCAATACCGGTTCGCGCCCGTGAAGGGGCCTTCCGTGAGGCCGTAGGCGCCGGAGAGGTTCTCCACGAAATGCACCGTCACCATCATCGCGATGGCGAGTGAGCGGAGGATGTCGATCGAGGGCTGCCGTGTCGTGGGGGTGGCCGGCTTCATGTCGTCCGCGCCGCGAGGAGATCGACCGCCAGCAGGATCACTTCCGTGGCCAGGAGCACGATCAGCACCCACTCGAGCGTCGCATGCCGCCGCGAGGTGGCGTATTCGCTGACGCGGTCGCCGCAGCCGCCGTAGACCCGCTCGAGGAGGTCGGCCTGGTCGATCGCCGTCTCGAGCCGCTCGACGATCCGGGTGCGGTCGCGGAGTCGCTCGCCGAGCTGACCGGCCAACGTCGGCGGCTGGGGGGCGGGCCGCTGCACGGCCGGCGCGAGGAGGGAGAGCCGCCGCCGCAGGGAGACGGCCTGGCTGAACCGGGCGGCGAGCTCGCCGCGCCGGGGCAGCGCCGGCGCGTCAAACTCGAAGGCGAGCGGCGCGTCGGCATCGACGTGGGCCAGGGCCTCGGCGATCCGGGATTCGATCCCGCGGAGCTCGGCGTCGTGGCCGGCAAACTCGCCGACGGCGGCCCGCATCTGGGGCAGTCGCTCCGCCGGCCCGACGAGGACGGCCCGCCCCGGGCTCCAGATCACGTGGGTGCCGTAGAGCGGCACCACGGTGACGGCGTCCGTCGGGTCGTCGCCCGCCCAGGCCGCCGCGCCGGCGACGATCTCCGCGATCTCGGTGTCGTGAGCGACCGCATCATCGGCATCCGCGGCCGAGCGGGCGATGCACGCCAGTTCGATCGTCTCACCGCACGGCAGCCCGATCCGCTCGAGGGCCGCGTCGGGGGGCAGCCCCGCGGTCGCCGCAGGGCCGACGGTCGCCGCGGTCTGATCGTGATGCGTCGTGATCATGGGGAATCCTTTCGGGGCGTCTCATGCCGTGGCGAGCGCGGCCAGCCATCCGGCCACGTGGTCGGCTGAGTCGAGCACGCCGTTGAGCGTCGAATCATAAAGGTAGTCTCCCACCACGAAGAGGTTCGGGTGGCTGATCGGTTCGGGCTGGTGCCGCCGGTCGATGCCCCGGGGCCGCCAGCCGCCCGGCAGGCTGCTGACGGCGCCGGTCCAGCGGTGGACGCGGGCCTCCATCAGCCGCGACCGGGCATCGCCAAACGACGCCGGCAGGCTGTCAATCGCCCGGTTGACGAGCGTCTCGTCGTCGAGCGCGGCCAAGGCGACCGCGGCACGGCCCCCCATCAGCCACCCCAGCACGCCGTATCGGGAGTCGGGCTCGCGGGACGACTCGTCGTAGAGGCAGCAGCCGTCGAAGGCGTCGAGCATCAGGTAGGAGCCGTCGATCGCGGCCCGCCAGAAGGGCTCGTCGAAGAGCGCCGTGACCCGCAGGTAGTGGGCGGGGTGATCGTGCTCATGGCAGTGCCTCCGCATCGCGGCGGCCAGCCGGTCGCCCTTGAAGACGACGGCGTTGAGGTGCTGGACGGGCAGCGCGAGCACCACGGCATCGAAGTCGCTGGTCACCTCCTCCCCGGCGGCGTGCGCGGTGACGCGGAGCGGGCGGGTCGAGCCCGGGCCGACATGCGTCACCCGCTCGCCGAGGCGGACGGTCGCATCGAGGCGGGCCGCGAGCGCGGCGATGAGTTGGTCGTTGCCGCCGGCGATGCTGTAGAGCCGCATGTAGGCGGGATCGTTCATGAGGTAGTTCTGCAGGCCGTACGACGCGCTGGTGAGCGCGGGCTCGGTGGCCAGGTCGCTGTGGATCAGCGTCTCCACATACCGGCGCAGGGTCGGGGCGGAGATCCGGTCGAGTTCGCGGGAGAATGGTGTCGGCGGGGCCGGAGGGCTCTCGTCAGACGCGTAAAACTCCCGCGGTGTCATGCCTCCCCGGGCACGGGTGTCGAAGGCCTGCAGTTCGCGGCGGGCGGCCTGTCCCAGCGACTCGGCGATGTCGTCGAGGTTCGACAGCCGTCGGCCGTCCATGATCACCGACGCCCCTCCCAGCGGCGTGGTGGGGAGTCCCAGCTCGGCCACGAGTTCGCGGAGCGGATCAACGCCGACCGGGGTGTAGTCGTAGAGTTCGGCGGCCCCCGCCTCGTAGCGGACGGGCGCGGCCGAAAAGAAGGGGGTGAGGATCTTCCCGCCGAGCCGGCCGCTCGCCTCGAAGATCGTGATCCCTGTCGGTCGGCTCGCCGCTCGCCGCAGAAACAACGCGGTCAAGAGCCCACCCGGGCCGCCGCCCACGATGGCCACGCTCGGTGTCCGTCCCGTTCCGTTCCCTGGCAGTGGCATCACGATGCCAGTTCAACGGCCGGCCGGCCACGGAGTTGCGGTCCGGGTCACGCCCCGAGGGGCCAGAGATGGAGCGTCCGTTCGGTCGGGACGCCGTAACAGACCTCGATCGGCAGGTCGGCGGGAGCCGCCGCGGCCCCCTCGACGGGCTTCATGGCGGTGACGGCCAGTCGGGCGGAGTCGGCAAGCGGTCCCCGGTCGGCGAACCAGACCCAGCCGCTGAACACGATGGCGGCGAGCACGGGCACCACGGCATGCACGGGATGCGGGCCCCGGAGCTTCGAAGGGGAGGATCGCATGAGAAAACTCTTTCAGAGGAGGATTGGGCGTACCCGGCCCGGCCATACTCAAGAATGTACCCGCGCCCCGCTGCCGGTGTCGGCGGCGACGCTGCCGGTCGTGCGGCCTGTGCGGCCGGTGTCGGAGGCGCCCGCGACGTCTCGTGAGGTCGCGTGAGGTCGCGTGAGGTCGCGTGAGGTCGCGTGAGGGTCGGGGCTGCCCGTGCCCCGTCGCCGGACGTTCGCTGCGGGCGATCGTGCCCCCGCTCACTCGGATGCAGCCGGCGCTTCACAATCCTTGCTTCGCTTGCCTGCATACGCCGTCTCGTGAGGGTCGGGGCTGCCCGTGCCCCGTCGCCGGACGTTCGCTGCGGGCATCGTGCCCTCCGCTCACTCGGATGCAGACGGCGCTTCGCAATCCTTGCTTCGCTTGTCTGCATACGCCGGCTCCGGGGCACGGGCAGCCCCTCCCGTGAATCGATTCGGCAGGCGGACACGCAGGGGATTTTCAAGCCCGCATCACTCAGACGTGCCGCCCCCCGGATGCCTCGTGCAGCAGCCCGTCGTGTTTGACGTCGCTGTTTGGGTCGGGGAATCGCCCCTCTACGCCGGCCCAGCCCGCAGCTCGTCGAAGAGCCCCACCGGGCGGAAGGCATCGACATCGAAGAGCCCCTGCGGCCCGAGCTTCAACGCGGGGATCACGAGCAAGGCCATGAAGGAGAGCGTCATGTAGGGGGCGGCGAGCCGCGTGCCGAGGGCCTTGGCCCGCCGGTCGAGGGCGGCGTAGGCGGCCGCCACTTCGGCTCCCGGGCGGTCCGACATCAGCCCCGCGATCGGCAGCGGCAGGATGGCGTCACCCGCGGGTCCGACGACCGACAGGCCTCCTTTGGCCGCGATCACCAGATTGATCGCGCGGGCGAGGTCGGCGTCACTGGTGCCGACCGCGACGACGTTGTGGGAATCGTGCGAGACGCTCGACGCGATCGCGCCCGCCTTGAGGCCGAAGTTTCGCACGAGCGCGACGGCCGGCGGCCGGTCGTCGTAGCGGTCGACGACCGCGATCTTGAGCACGTCGTCGGCGGGATCGGCCACCAGGAAGCCATCGACCACATGCGGCCGCATGCGGAGCGAGCGGGTCACGAGCTGGTGGTCGAGGGCCTCGATCACGAGCACCAGCCGGGCGGCATCGTCCGGTGAGACGCGGATCACGAAATCCTCCGGCCGCTTGGGGCTCGCCCCAAACCTGTTGGGCCGTGCCGATTCGATCCGTGGCCAGGTGCTGACACCGTCGGCCGCGGCCAGCAGGCCGTCGACATACACGCGGCGGATCCGGAGTGCTGCCAGGTCATCGACCTCGAGGAAGTCGGCGCGATCGCCCACTTGCAGAAGCCCGATGTCGAGGCCGTAGTGCCGGACGGGATTCACCGTCGCCGCCTGCAGGATGTCGAAGAGATCACTGCCGCGGGCGAGGGCCCGGCGGACGAGCTGGTCGATATGGCCGACGACGAGCTCGTCGGGATGCTTGTCGTCGCTGCAGAGCATGCAGTGGCCGGGGTGGGTGTCGATGAGGCTCGCGAGCGCGTCGAAGTTGCGGGCCGCCGAGCCTTCGCGGATCAGGATCTTCATGCCGAGCTTGATCTTGCCGAGGGCCTCGTCGAGCTCACGGCACTCGTGGTCGGTGGAGATGCCGGCCGCGGCGTAGCTGGCCGCCGCCGTGCCACGGAGTCCGGGCGCGTGGCCGTCGATCGGCTTCCCGCGGGCCTTCGCCGCCGCGAGCTTCGCGAGCACCTGGGGATCGCGGGCGATCACGCCGGCGTAGTTCATCATCTCCGAGAGGTAGCCGATGTCGGGCCTGTCGAGCAGCGCCGCGACACCGGCGGCGTCGATCGTCGCGCCGGCGTGGTCGAAGGCCGTCGCCGGCACGCACGACGGCGCCCCGAAATGAAACGTGAAGGGGGAGCGGGCCGCGTCGTCGAGCATGTAGTCCACGCCGGGGATGCCGAGGACGTTGGCGATCTCGTGGGGATCGGAAACCGTGGCCACCGTGCCGTGGGCGACGGCCATCCGCGCGAACTCCGCCGGTGGCAGAAGCGAACTCTCGACGTGGATGTGGGCATCGACGAAGCCCGGGAGGAGCCAGGTGGCATGCTCCCGGGAATCCACCGCGATCGCCGCGATCCGGCCCGCGGCGATGGTGAGCGTGGCAGGCCGGATGCGACGGGCCACGGGATCGACGAGGTTGCCCGAAATCCGCCAGGGGGTGGGGTGGGTGCTGGACGTGGTGTCGTGCATGACGGCATCCTACCGAAACCGGCGGCGACATTGGCCGCGGCGGCGGCTTGTGCCACACTTGGCGAGCGATGTCCGGCCGGCCGGCCGGCCAATGGGAGTGACGCGATGCGCTGGTTTTGGATCGACCGCTTCGAGGAGTTTCGCCGATGTCGCGACGCGACGGCGATCAAGGCCGTGACGCTCGCCGAAGAGCACCTCCACGACCATTTCCCGGGCCTGCCCGTGATGCCAAACTCGCTCGTGCTCGAGGGCATGGCCCAGGCGGCGGGCCTTCTCGTGATCGACGCGATCGACTACGCGAGGCAGGTCGTGCTCGCCAAGGTCTCGAAGTCGGAGTTTTTCTTCGACGCGATGCCGGGCGACGTGCTCAGGTATCGCGTCGAGATTCTCGACCTCAACGAGTCGGTCTCGATGGTCAGGGCGACGAGCATGGTGGGCGACCGGCTGCAGGCCGAGGCGGAGCTGGTCCTCGGGCATCTCGTCGAAGGCGACGTGGTGCCGAAGCTGATGTCTCGCAGGGAGCTGATGACGTGGTACGACAACCTCCACGTCTTCGAGGTTGCGGTCGATCTCGATGGCAGCCCCGTGCCCTACGACCGGGTTCCGCCGGAGGTGGGGTGAGCGGGAGTGCGGCGGCCCGCAGCTTTCAGGGTCCGCAGAACCAAACACACACCCCGGTATCTCCCATCATGGTCCTCATGCCCCGCTTCTCCTGGGTTCTCGCGGCCGTGCTCCTGTCGTGCGCCGCAAACGGGCTGCTCGCCGCCCCCGCCTACCAACCCCGCCAGGAAGACCGCCCGGAACCGCTCGCCGGCGACGAGCCTGGTTTCCAGAGCATCTTTGACGGTCGCACGCTCGAAGGCTGGGAGGGAGACCCGACCTACTGGCGCGCGGAAGATGGTGCGCTGGTGGGCGAAGTCACCCCGGACACCCTGTTGCGGAGCAACAGCTTCATCATCTGGCGCGGCGGCCGGCCGCGGGATTTCGAGCTGAAGCTGGAATACCGCATCACGCCCGACGGCAATTCCGGGATCAACTACCGGAGCACGCGGATTCCGGATCCCGTGACGCCCGCCAATGCGTTCGCGATGCGCGGCTACCAGTTCGACCTCGACGGCCAGCACCGGTACACGGGCAACAACTACGAGGAGAAGGGGCGGCTGTTTCTCGCCGAACGCGGACAGATGACCCATGTCGTGGGCGGCCGCACGCCGATCCTGCTGGGCTCGCTCGGTGCTCCGGCGGAGATGGCGTCCGGATTGCTCCCGGGTTGGAACGCCGTGCACATGATCGTGCGGGGCGATGTCCTGATGCATTCGGTCAACGGCCGCTTGATGAGCGTCGTGTTGGACGACGACGCGGCCCATCGTCCCGCCGACGGTGAGATCGGCGTGCAGGTGCATGTCGGTCCGCCCATGAAGGTCGAGTTCCGCGGCATCCGGCTGAAAATCCCCGAACCCGCCGCACCCTGAACCTGCATCAGCGTCGTTGCCCCGCCACGGGCCCCAAAGACCGACCTCCACGGCAGGCCGGGTCTACTTTCTCCCGGCCAGTTCCCGCACCTGCTCGTCGGTGAGGGCTTCCTTGTAGATCTGCACGTCGTCGATCACGCCGTCCATGTGCTCGCCCGCCCCGGTGTCGCCGATCGTGAGCGTCCGCCCCGGCTCCATCAGCTTCGGCTGGCCGGTGTAGGCAATCGTCTTCTTCAGGTCGCCGTCGAGGTACAGCCGGCACACCTTCGCGGCGTCGTCGATCACGAACGTCACGAGGTACCACCGCTCCAGCTCGAGATCCCCCCCCTGCCCGTTCGACCCGCCGTCGTTCTTGTAGAAGTTGACCTGCGTCTCGATCCAGCGGCTTCCGTCGCCGATGTCGCCATGCACCTTGTCGTTGTTGACCTTCACATCGAAGAGCATCGCCCCGCCCTGCCGCGTGCCGAGAATGCCGGAGTAGGTTGGCGGTTTCGTGAGCCATACCCAGGCCGACACCGTGTAGGTGGAAAGCTCCAGGTCGGCGGCATGCGGCACGCTCACGTGATCCATGCGTCCGCGGTCGAAGAGCAGCCCTTTCCCAAACTTTCCGGCATGCGGCAAAGCGCCGTGCACCGTCCCGTGATGGCTTCCCGCCCGGTCCCGCCCCTCGTCTCCAGCCTCGTCGAACGTCCAGTGAGCGACGGGCTGGGGCAGGTCGGCGTCGGCGCGAGCCGACAGGGCGGCGACGATCATCCCCGCCATCGCAGACACATGCAGGCCGGTACGACGTCTCATCGTGCAAACTTCTCCGGGAAAAAGTGGTAAACAAGCCGCTCGGCGGGAGTCTACCGTCTGCCTCTGGCGTCCGGGGAGGAAGGTCAACGACAGGGCGACGCGCCGCCTCTCAAACAAGCTGCTAATCACGGTTTTGAACCGTGGTGCACCCGGCTTCCTCGGTCAGGCGGGCGCGTCCGGTTTCCCGGTCGTCGCCGACCTCCGAGTGAACGGCGGAGGCCAGCCCCGGGAGTGGCCGTTGACGGACGGCCCGACCCCGCTTCAGGACGGGCCGCCCGTGCGGCCGCGACGCCGTCGCCAGACGGCCACGCCGGCGAACAGGCCGCCGGTCGCGGCCAGCAGCCAGGCGGATGGCTCCGGCACCGCGAACACGCCGATCGAACCGTTGGATCCCGTTCCCTCGAAGCCCACGATCAGCAGGTTCTCTCCGGTCGGATTGCCGGCGGCACCGGCGGCGATGAACTGGATCGACTCCGGAGAGACGAACGCCCCGCCACTGTCGAGCGTGCTCGAGGTCGGATTGAAGTAGCCGGTGATGGAGACCTGATTGAGGTCCGTGATGTCGAACTGGAAGATGCCATTTTGCCGCTCCGTCCCCACGAAAACGTAGTCACGGCCATTGATCGTGCCGAATGCCAAAGCCTCCGGCTCCGGCCCCTTGTCATCGGAGCGGGTATCCCACAGGGCGGCGTTGCCGCTGTTGATGTTGAAAGTGGTCGAGTCCGAGGCGGCGACGTATTGTTCGATCATGCTGCCGCTGTCGAAGGTGAGGCTGCCGGTCGTGGCGTTCCAGATGGAAAAGCTCCGCGTGCCGAGCATGGTCGGCGTGTCGATCAGTCCGTCGGCGTCCGTGTCACCCTCGTTCTTCAGGAGAGTCAGTCGCCCGCGGCCCGCCGCGGAGAAGTAGGTGGACCCAGAGCTCGTCATGGTTCCGTAGAGCGTGCTCGCCCTGCCGATGTCGCCGTCGTCCGGTCGAGCGTCACCTTCGTTCGCAGTCACCAGGTAAGTCGTGCCGCCCCGATCGAAACGAACCATCGTATCGGGCATCGGCAGGCCCCGGACCGCGGACACGACATTGATCAGTTTGCCGTTGGACGGTCCATCCTGATCCGAGGCATCGATCGTCTGTGTGATGCCGCCGAGCGGGTGGAGAGCCTCGTATTTCCCCGTCGCGAAGTCGAACACGGCGATGACGTTGTTTTCCTGCGCAGTGATGTAAGCCTTGGCGTTCGTGGCGGTGATGTATTCCGGCTCGACGTCGGCGGCGTCGGGCGTCTTGACCGTCAGCGTGTCAAGGCGGGGGTTGCGGACGCCGTTGAGCGTCACGCCCGAGGCGAGGTTGGTGGTCGTGAAGTCGAAGGTCTGCACGTTTGCCGCGGTCAGCCCGGCGACGTCACCCACGCCGGCGACCCCGGCGAGGTTCACGATGCTCATCGACCCGGGCCGGGCGAACGAGGCATCGGCGGCCGTGGAGACGAACTCACCCTCGTTGGCGATCAGCAGCCGGGTGCCGTCGGGCGTGATCGACACGGAATCGGGATGGTAGCCGACGTCGAGCGTGTTGAGCACCGAGCCGGTCGTCGTGTCAAAGAAGGCGATCCGTCCGAGGTTGGCCGAGCCCATGGCCGTGGGGATCACGGTGGCCACGCCGAACCCACGGGAATCGGCGAGCACGCTGGAGACGGAAGAGATGTTCGCCGCGCCTCCGAAAACTGAATCAAGCGAGAACGACCCGCTCACCGTGAGTGACCCGGAGGCCGAGAGTGAGTACACCTGCACGCCGTGGTAGCCGGCTGCGCTTCCACTGTTGGTGGCAATGAGCTTGCCGTTGGCGAAGGAGACGATCTCGCCGCCGATCGGCAGTGTGACGCCGCTCATGAAACTGATCTGCGCGACGGCGGGAGCCGTCATGCAAAGCAAGGTCGTCATCGCAACGAGGAACAGCGGCGAGCGAGGGGCGGTCATGATCGGTCTCCAGCGTGCGGGGAACAGACAGGACGTCGGGTGATGTGATCCGGGGGGGCAATAACGTGAGCAACCTAAAAGTGCACTGTGAGGAGCGGATGTCGGTCGCGCAAGAAATGCGCGAGAATGGTGTGAGCGGCGCATGTGCCCGGCCGGATGAGCATGTCTGCCTGAGACATGTCGAACCGGTTCGCGCTGCACCTTTCAACCGGCGTTCCCGGCATGAAAACAGACTGTTGCGCATGACGCGGAAAACGGTTTTTTTTGGGGGGGGGGGGCGGGGAGTGATTCCCCGGTGCTTTTCATGCCAGCCTTGGGTGGTGTATAAGGTTCCGGTTGAGGCGGAAAAAAAGTGGATCGGACTAGTCGTCCTTGCCGTTTTTGGCCGGCCTAACAGGGGAAAAAACCATGGATCGGTTCGCTCGCCGGGCGCCGCGCCCCCACCTGATGCTCGTGGCCTTTTCCGCACTCGGCCTGCTCGCCGGCGATCTCTGGTGCGGCACGGCCCTCGGACAGGGGACCCTGTCGCCGCTGACGACCTTCGGCTCCAACGGCTGGCTCGCCCCGGGCAGCAGCCAGTACCTGGGAGCCGCCAACAACGAGCGCGGCCTGGGCTGGAACCCCGTCACGAAAAACCTCGTGCTCCCGAGCCGAAACGGTGGCAACTTCGTGGCCATCCTCAACGGCACGACCGGGGCCGTCGTGAAGACGATGGACACCACGGGTGTCTCCGGAGGCACGCTTCCGATGATGGGAGCGGGCGTCTCGGACGACGGTGAGATCTACGTGAACAACCTCCAGAGCGGTTCGAGCGCGTTGAGCCCGTTCAAGATCTACAAGTGGTCGTCGGAAGGCAGCACGGTCGCCCCGACGGTCGCCTTCTCCCAGGTGAATCCCCAGACGACGAACGGTGCCTTCCGCTTCGGCGACTGCTTCGCCGTCTACGGCAGCGGCACGAGTCTCCAGTTTGCGACGGCCGGCGCGAGTTCGGGTACGACGGCCGGCCTTCCCAACAACGGCAACTTCATGGTCGGCAGGCTCGATGGATCGAACACCAACACGATCTACCGGGGCATCCCCGGCACGCTCACGGCGAGCAACGACTACCGCCTGGGCATCGCCTACGTCGATGCCGACACGATCATCGGCAACCAGGGCACCAGTGCGAAGTTCACCGACTTCGTCGCCGCCACCACCCTGAGCAACACGGGGGCGATCATCACCGGATCGGTCGCCCTGGGTTTGCTCGACCGGCAGCTCGACTACACGGTGCTCAACGGCCAGGCGCTGATGGCGGTGGTCAACACCAACAGCTCTCTGATCTCGATCTACGACGTCACCAACCCGGCCGCCGCGTCGCTGCTCACGACCGGTTCGACGGTGAGCGGGGTCCTTGCCTCAAACGCCAACGGCACCGGGGGCCTGCAGTGGGGCGAGATGCTCTCCCCGACCTCGCAGGTGCTCTACGCGATGAGCACGAATCAGGGCATCCAGGCCATGGTCTTCCAGGCCGTGCCGGAGCCCTCGACCTACGCCGTGCTGGGCGGGGCGTTTTCCGCGATCCTCCTGATCGCCTTCCGCAGGCGACGTGGAGCCCGCGGCTGAAAGCCGGGCATGGGCCGATCTCGCGTGATCCGCCCTCGACTCGGGCAGGCCGTGCAACGAGTCTGCCCGAGTACCATGCGCGGATCGTCGATCGGTGAAACCGCCGACGTTCCCAGCGGTCGATCCAGTGGGCAAAGGTCATGGATGGCCCGCCCACGGACGGCTGTCAGTTCACCCGGTTGCCCTCGAACTCCTCGGCCGTATCGGTGCCCTCGGCCACCAACGCGGCGACCCGCACCTCAATACCCTTGGTCCTTAGAAACTCAGCCCGGTCAAGTGCTTCTTCGAGTGAGAGGTAATGAGCGGGAAGATTCATGTACTCGTCATCTTGGTCCACCACCCACATCGCCACTCGTTCCCTGCGATAGACAACCATATACCCGTAGATGGCGAGATTGCCAGCGTGCCTCATCGTTTTCTCCTGTATGTATTTCCGAACACGATCAACGCACTGAAAAAGTGATACCAAACCATGCCATCGGCCATCCATTCGATGTTGGTGATGACCCTGTTGTGCCCGGGCACCGTGAACAAGGCGTACAAAACGACCGGCACGGTCCTTATTCGATAAGCCGCCCACGATTTCATGCACGGGGCCAGCGTGAACACCCAGAACACGATGAACAACACGGCTATTTGATTGTGAATCGGAGAGTCCTTTGGCATCGCATTCCCCTTGGTGCTTACGTGTATCCCGGCGGTTAGAAGGCTGTGGAACAAGTCTGCCCGAGCAGGATGCGAGGATCATCGACCGTGGAAACCCTCGGCGTTTCCATCCGTCGATCCAGTGGACAAAGGTCAGGGATGACTTGGGCCACGGGAAGTCAAAAGTGTTTTCGTGAAGGCGTCTCGTCGCGGCGGCCGCGTTGCCTGCTGCCTTGCCGCGGTGGCCTTTTCTCTCTCGAGTGACAAGCGACATAGTTACTCGCACGAGCAGTTACAGAAACACGCCCGAGGGCCGCGAGTAGAAAGATGACAAAGGTATTTACTATGTGGTCGCCGGGCGGCTTTTCATGTCCGCGGCCCCGGAGGATTCTGGGGCCACGCCCGGCAGTGGCGGGGGGGCGGGTCGCAGTGGGACCTCGGGCTGAGCGGTCAGGCCCAGGCCTCGATGCGGGCGAGGGGCCATCGACCGCTCGGTGCCAGCCCGTCGGCAGGCCCGTCGCCCCAGCCCTGCCGACGGGCCCGAAGGGCCCACGCGCGATTGATACGCGAACTCGCGTGCGCGCTTAAGATTCCCCAGGCCTCCGCCGGGACGACGCCTGCCACCCTCTGCCAGCCCAGCGTCAGCGCGGCCCATGGCCGCCAGGGCCTTTAGGATCGCTTCAGGCCGGCGATCGGCCTGCGGGCCGTGGCTGGAGGCTCGTTTTGAAAACTACCGCTTAAAAACGCAGCCAGGGCGTCCCGCGGGGGTGGTCGATTTTTCTTTCCACTCCGCATCCCCTTCCGATCACGGCCGCGGGGCTGCCGCGAAGAACCAGCGGGGAAATCGGGGACGGGAGCGGACTGTCTCGTCCTGCTGATTAAGCTGTGGCGCTGCAGTGGGCTTGAGCGAGTCGACAGGCACGCGTCAGACACGCGTCACGGATTCTTCTCCCGTTCCGCGGTGTCCGCGTCGTGAGTTGTCCGCGTCGTGAGTTGTCCGCTCGCTCATGCGAAACAAAAAAGGGCCCTGAATCTCAGGGCCCTTTCTCGTTTTTCTTCGAGGAATCAGAGCGGAGGGCATGGGACTCGAACCCACAACTCCTTTCGGAGCACCACATTTCCAGTGTGGCCGCTAACCATTCGCTTACCCTCCAGAACGCGGTTGTGTACCGCTGGGCACCCCCGTGGGCACCCCGCACGCCGAATCGCCGCATGCGTGCATGCGGGAAAATCCGGCGTCCGATGGCGGAAGTATAGCCCGAAGAATCGGCCTCGCGACAGCACCGTGCCGCGTGCGGGATCGGGCTGCCGGGGCCGGCTGGAGGGTGCCCACGGGGTGCCCAGAACCCCCGCTACCGCCTCGCCGGCCGCCTGCGGGCCTTTTCCGTGGCTCGCCACTCCCACGGCGGCACCGGAGCTGCATCCGCCCACAGCCCCCTGCGAGCGGCTTGGGCCTCGCTCTGGGCTGCGGCGGGCCGGTCGTGATCGCGGATGTGAAACAACGCCGTCTTGCCCTTCGCCAGCCCAGCCAGCCGGTCGCGAGACTTGGCGCCGAACGGCTGCCCGATCTCCGGGGCGTCGATGCCATGCAACCGAATCTTGTGCTGGACGTTGGACGCATCCAACGCCGTGAGCGTGTCGCCGTCGTGAACGCTCACCACCTTTCCCGTGATCGACTCGGCCGCCATGGTAGGCAGTGCAGCACACAGCATCGCCGTGGCGGAGGCTATCAGCCTCGCGCGTGCTAAGAAAGCGATCACTGACCCTCACCCCCGGGTTCGTCGGCTGCTATCTCTATCGCTTTGGCAACAGCTTCCTTTAGCCCCTCCGCATCCTCGCCGGCAGTGACAAACTTGCATCTCTTACCCGTTGAGTCGAACTGGATGGTAATCGTGTCGCCAGCAAAAAGGGTATCGGTCGCCCCCTTCTTGGAACACGGTGCAGATGCGCTTTTGTAGTCCATCCACGCCATCTGCCACAGTCCGCTTTTAGGCTCGCTCATCGCTGACGAGCGGAACGTAACGCGTACTGCCATCGTCTTTGATGCAACGTGCGTTTTGTCAGGAAAAATCGTTTCGCTGGGGACGATGGTGATCGTTGCCTTCTTCCCCTCCTCAGCACGCAATACCAGTACGCTCTTGTTATCTTCGCCCACAACCGCAACGACGCGTACCGCTTTGCCGCTGATGTCGTCTTTGGACTCGGAGTATTTCCAACGCTGCTCACCTTGCGCCATCGGGCAAGCAAGCAGCAGGGCACACGTCATCACGAATACATTTTTCACAGCCGCTCTCCTCAGTAACGCATGGTTCGTCGCGTGCGCGTCTTGGCCTCACGGCCAAGACGACATGCGGAAAATCATAGACCGCCACGACTAAGGGGGGCAACCCCGTTGGCAGATTGTGCTATTTGAGAAGCACGCGTTCCGATCATCGGCAGACGGGATCGGCGAAGTAGGCCAACGCTCGCTGCCCCTTCTTCGACTTGCAGGCACCGCACGAGCCCTCGCCCCGGCAATGCTTGCAACTGCGGCACGTCTTGCAGGCGAGACACGGATCGGCTCCCACACACTTGCCGGCCAGCAGCTCCGGTGGCGGTCGATCACTCGAAGCGTCGAGAATCAGCCACCCACACACACCCAGCAACGCGACCAATGCTACGGCTCGCACGGTACAGCCTCCAAGTCGAGATGACCGGCGGCCGATGCCGTGAACCTAACGGGGCGTGATGCCCTCGCAACGCGTCGATGGTACGCAGGCGATGAGGCGGCGGCCAATGCGGCCGGATCGCCGCAGATGCGGTTATGGATGCCACGCCGGGCGAAAACGACGCGATAGGATCGCGTCTAACGCCCGATCAGCACCTCGGGCGACCTTGGATACCTTCCGCCTAGCCCAGCCCAGCGGCCACGCCCACGGCCTTGAATGACCGCTCGGAATAGTGCGGGCATTCCGTGGCAAACTCCCGCACGCTGGCCTCGGGCACCGCGCTCAGGATCACGAACCAGACCCAGCACCGGGTGCCGTCCGGTTGCTGCGAGAGAATCCTAAGCCCGCGCCACGATGCGAGATGATCCACCACGGCCTCTCGCCGGCTGTTGCGTTGCGTGATCGTGCGGCCCTCCGTGAACGCCAGTCGGTAGACCACGTTGCATCGGGGGTGCGGGCCTGATGGCACGGCCGATGATCTCGCGCGGTGCTTCAGTCGGGAGCCGGGGAGGCTGGCGGCACTGGAGGCGGAGCACCTACCGGCCCCCCCGGCGTTCGTGTCGGTCATGACTTCAACGACACCTCGACGGCCGCAGCCGTGCCTAGCTCGTCGCTAGCCACGAGCCGCACGTATCGCAGTGCATAGGCCGCATCCGGCAGGGGAGCCGAACTGCCATCGGCCTGCACCGCGATGGTGGCCGGCTGCCCGTCGTGCGCGTGCAGCGGCACGAACGTAACGCCGTCGCCGGAACCGTACACAGCGATGGTCGCCGTGCTCGTCACTCCCGACACGTGAACCATGCCCGCAGCCATGTCGCCCATGTCCACCGACGTGCTCACCGCCGCGGCGGTGCCCACGGTGATATCACGCGAGCGTGTGCGGCGGGTAAAAGTCATCGCGCTCATGTTCGCACCCCCGCTTGGCTCGCGATGAATCGGAACGCCCACGCTTGGGCGTTACGCCGCAGCGTCGATGGGCACGCCATGCCGTTGTCACGCTCGCCATAGCAGCGGGCACCGCTGTAGACCGGCCGGAGCGTGGCAGATCGTGAGAGGATCGCCACATGGTGCAGCACGCAGCCATCGACCACACGCACCCGGCCCACGCCGTCACGCTCCACGATCCACGACTGCGTCTTGTCGAATCCAATCGACACGCCAAGGCTACGGCCGCCGTCGATATCCGCGAGCACCTTCCGGCCAATCTCGTCATCTCGGAGCCGCACCTCGAACTCGAGCCCCGTGGTGCGATCTACGCGAAACAGCAGGTCGAGAGATCGCGTGGTTGCAATCACCGGGCCGCCGTGATTCCACGTAACCGGAATGCCTTGTGACGTGACGTGCTGCGATTGATCGAGCATCCGTTGCATGGCAGCCGGCGTGAACTGCTCAGGCAACGTCTCGCCGTCTTGATGCGAGAACGCAACCGGGCGGCTTACGCCTGGGCAACACACGCCCGCCACCCAGCCAATGACCGGCGGCAACGCCCGGCGGGCTGCCGGCTTCGCCGGGGCCGCGGGCCTCGGGGCCGGCTTACTGCTCTTGGCCGTCGCGCGAGCCGTCACCCACGCGGGTGCGTTTCGCAGTTTCACGGTGATATCCTCGGGCCGCGCGGATACCGCCGCCCGTTCGATTGTCTCGATCACGCTGCACCTCCAATCTGTTTCCGCCGATCCAGTTCCTCGATGCGGAGCCGCACCGCGAGGTCGAGATCACCCAGCACGTGCGGGTGCTCGTTCTCCATCATCACCACGCTGTTGCTGTACGCGCCCGGCTTGCCCACGCCAGCAAGAGCACGCCGGTGCTCCTCACGCAGCACCTCCAGTCGCGCCCGTGTCGCCTCGATCTCTGCGGATACCTCTGCGGCCCTCGCGCGGTGCGTTGCCACAGCATCTTCGGCCGACTGCATCTTGGCCGTGATCTGGCGGTGCCGGATGATCGCGTCGGTGTCGCGGTCGAAGGCATATGCCGGCAGCCCAAGCAGATCCAGCAGCTCGCCCGCACGCTCCATATCCTCGACAGTCAGCATCACGCCCGTGGCACGTCGCGTCACGATCTCGCGATACGCTTCGATGCGTTCACGAACACGCCGTTGGTTGATCTCTTCAAACGTGATCGGCACGGCAGGCTCAGTTGCCGGGGCCGACTTTGCTTTCGTTGCAGCCTTCATACCTCGATCCTCCATGCGGCACGGGATGCCACCCAGAGCGGTGCCGCAGCCGCTCGGGCGTGAATCGCTCACCCTCTCCAGCAACAGTGAACCAGCGTCATCGGCCGATCATCGGGCGATGCCTCGGGCACGTAGCCCGACGGGAATCCCTTGTCTCGCCACCGCGTGAACCGCAGCCACTCGGCCCCATCGACTTCGCCCAACTCGCGAAGAGCTTCCGCCTGGCACCGCTGCCACGGCTCGCCCACGTGCCAGTGCTTCACGCCGTCCACCGTCAGGCAGTCGCGGTGCCCGAGGTGATTGGCCGGCAACGGCTTCACGAGGGGCACGGGCGGGAAGTCGCCCACCGCGTAGCGGAAGCCGGGCCGGCAACCGGGCATTGCCTCGCGCAACTTGGCTTCGATGCGGGCACCGTGGCTATGGGCCACGCCGGCCCAGAATCGCCGCGTGCTCCACTCCTCGGTGCGGAACCAGCCCCACAGCATTCCGGCGGCGGCAATCTCGGTGCCGATGCACAACGCGGCATCCGCACTGGCACGGCGGGTGATCGTGGCACGGCGGCGCGTCATTCGTAGAGGCTCACTTCTAGCGGGTACGGATCACCGCCACGTTGCCGCCACTGACGGTGCCGCGCGCGTTCCTCGTCATTGACAATGCCAAGCCGGTGAAGGTGCGTTACCTCCGGCTCAAGAAACGTCGGCGGGGCAGCCAGCCAATGCCGCGTTGTCTTGCCGTCGCGGCCCCGCACGTCGATGTGCGTTCCGTATACGGCATCGGGAACGTTGATCCTCAGTTCACGCCGGGGGATCTCGCCCAACACGTACATGGCAGCCGGCCGCGTGCCGGGGCGGTGCTCGAGCACCTTGGGCAGCACGGTGTCGCGCCACCTGCTCCATGCGGCCCGCCACTCGTCAATCGTTCGTAGCGATGCCAGCGTGTCGAGCACCAACGGGTAGCCATAGACAAGACATTCCTCCATCTCGTGATCGAGCACCTCGGTCGTGCCTTCGATGAATCGCTTGCGGATGCGTGCGGGTGCTCGTGGCATTAGCCCTGGCCCTCCATGCGTGCGGCGAGCTGCTGGAGTTGCCGCGCGGCGAGCCCGCGAAAGTCTCGCTCCAACTGCGCCGCCGGATTCACTCGCACCGCGCCGAACCGATCCTTGAACGTCGCGCCGTCGCGATCCACTTGGGCGGCCAACTGGGCAGCACGCTCCAGTGACTCGCAGGCATTCCGCAGGATGTTCTCGCTCGCCGGCTCCAGCACGAACCGCGCCCGCACGTCATTCCAGAGCCGCAGCCTCTCGCCCGTGAGCACCACGGCGGCTGGGCCTTGGCCGGCCACACCGGGCAGCGTGTGCGGCTGGGCCGGCAGTGTGTGTTTCGCTCGGGCGTTGGGTTTGCGGGGCATGGCTTGTGACTCTCGGTGCTCGATCTAACGCGGTGCCACTCTGCGATAGGGCTCATCCCTCGCGTGTACTCAGGGGATACGACCGGGGTTTTTAGTTTGCAAAAGACGGCATGATTCCGATGCCGCTCCCCCCCGGCCCCCGCCGGCCGGCGGCTGCTCGTTGATCCTGCTCGCCTCGGCTTGCTCGCCTCGCGTCTTGCGACCGTGGCACGACGCACACAGCGTCTGGCCGTTGGCAACGTCGTATCGCTCGCCACCTCGACTCACTGGCACGACGTGGTCAGCGTGCGCCTCGCCACGGTGACTGCACACGCGACCGCAGGCGCGGCACGCCCACGCGTCACGCGTGAGCACAGCCCGCCGCCACGCTCGGTGTGCCTTGTCGCAATAGCCACGGGCCGCAGCCGATGGGCGGCTACTCTCGTCTCGTCTGGCACGAGATCGAACGCGGGGCGGCTTGTGCGTCGGGATGCGTTGGGGCATGGCTTGCGTGATCCTGGCTCGTCACCGGGGGGGGCGTGCTCTTACTTGCTGGGCTTGGCCTGCTTGCTCGCCTTGGCCTTGGCCTTGGCATCGAGCGTGGCGAGCCGCGATTCGATGGCAGCGGCAACGCGCCGCAGTTCCTTCTCACTCACACAGCCCCGCACCCACTCAGCCGCCGTCTCTGCCGACAATCCCATGATGGTGTTCCTCGTCTCGTGCTCGATCTCAAACCAGCCAACGCGGTACACCCGCGCCGGCGTGAACGTCAGCGGCTCCGCGTCCGGCGGCGCGATGCCAGCCATTCGGTGATCGCGGCGGCGGTGTAGTACGCCCGGCCCTTTTGCTCGCCCGACAGGCTGTATGCCGGCCCACGGCCTTGCTGCGCCCAGCGGGCCATCGTGGTCGTCGTCACGCCCAGCTTGGCCGCTGCTTGCCGGCGGGTGAGCACGTCAGACTCAGGGGCGGTCATCATCACGGTGTGCATGGGCAGCGATCTCCTCGCGTGTGTCCCTGCAACCTAGCGAGCACGTCCAGCACCCATGCAGATGCCAGCCGGGGCAGTAGCCGTGAGCAAGGCAGTGCTATGCCGTGGCGTGGTGCTCCTCGTCGCCTCGCACGCTCACCGGCAAGATGCACACCCAAGATGCACGGTGGGGGAGAGGCGCGCATCTTGCGCACCTTGGTCGCCGGAGTGGGGCAAGATGCTCGGGTGGAGGGTCGGGGTGTGCATGTTGCGAATGTGCCTAAAAAAGAGTGATATATCTCTCTCTTTGCGAAAGATGCACACCCCACACCCCCCGGGCATCTTGCCGTGCATCTTGAACATGCGCGGCCACACGTCCACCTGCGCATCTTGGGCGGCGATTGCGCGAGCCCGGCCGGCGTACTTGGCGGCCTACCGCGACTGCATCCGCTCGGGGCCAAGGTCGCCAAGTAACATCGTGTTACTTGCGCCGTTGCGCCCTTTGCCGCCGGAGTCCGGGTGGTCGCGCCGAAGGCGAGCGGCGAGGTAGGCCGGCCCGCTGCCAACCGGAGAAACTATGGACATTCCATCATTTGCTGCGCCTGCCTTTGGCCTTCCTACCTTCCGCAGCACAGCGGCAACCTTGACGCTCGGCTTTGCATCTAGGACCGCTTTCGCTTGGTCAGACGATATGCCTACCGCCACCGATCAGGTATCGCGTCGTCCTCTACCGTGAATGCCGCAAACTCCTCGTGCGGCTCGACGTGGCTTGATGTGAGTGGCGACGTTCGCTCGGGCAATCTCCAGTGCCAGCCGTCACGCTGCTTTTCCTTCACCACGTTCAACGCATCGCATGCGTGCTCGATCTGCCGGCGGCCAAACCCTGCATCCTTCATGGCGGTAGAGACTGCGGCGGCGGCCGATCCACTGGCAAGGTGCTGCCGCAACGCTTCGACGGCATCCGACCTACGCTCGTCGTGCTCGCGTCCGCCGTTGGGCCGGCGGCACAATGCGTCAGCGTCCATCGACACGGTTCCCGCGATCCACTCGATGCACACGTCGCCGCTTGTCCGCTTCCGCAGGCGGTACGCCTGGCCTACCGACTTCTCTCCGTAGTTGTTTTTCGCCACCAGCATCACCCGTCGGCGGTCGCCGTCGGCTGCGTCGTCCTCGGGATGATCGCCAATGGCTAACACGGTGCGGGCGATCTGTGCGAATGCACTTGATCCACCAATGCGTTGAACGGCCGTCAGGTCGTTCTTCTTGTTCTGGTGAAGTACCGCCAGCACAGCGACGTTCTTTTCCTGAGCCAGCCGGGCGAGTGGCATCAACGCGGCTCGCACCTCGGCAGAGTTGTTTTCGTCAGCGGCCACGTAGTCTGGCAACGGATCGAACACGATCAGCCGGCAATCGGGCCTCGCATCGAGCGCGGCACGCAACTGGCTTATGTGATGCTCGAGGAGAACGGCCGCCGCCTCGTCGTTGTGACCCCCCGTCGCGGCCCCCTCGCAAACCATCACGCGAGTAATGTCGGCCCCGGCGGCCTCAAGGCGCGGCCGCACGATCTTGCCGGCGTCGTCCTCGGCACCGAAGAGTATCACCGAACCTTGCGGTGCGTGGCCTGCACCATCGGGCCACTTCGCAGCCAGTGACACGCGGGCCGCGATGTCGATAGTAAAGAGTGATTTTGTGTTGCCTACGGGACCGGTCACGATGGTGAGCCCGTCGCCGACAACGCGTTGGGGCCACAGCCAGTTGATAGGGCTGCGCTCGATCTCACTTACTGGCACCAGCACTAGACCACGAGCCACGCCATCACGACGTTCAAGCACAGCTCGCAGCCGCTCGGCCTCCTGGCTCAGTAGGTCGATGTCGGATACATCGAGCGTGCCATCGATGGCCCTGCTTGCGATGTCGGCCGCATAGCCAGCCGTGAGTCGTTGCCGGTATGCCGCCTCCACCTCGTTGATGTAACGTCTCAGGCCCAGTCGATACGCTTGCGGCGAGAGGTGGATCTGCTTTGCGCAGTCGGCGAGTAGATTGCGTGCCGCCTCCACCCCCGGCGTGCCGATCTGCTTCTCGCGCCGGCGGATGTGTGAAGTGACGTCCGTAATCGTGGGTGCGCCCGCCTTGGCACACGCGATCACAGCCGACAACACCTCGTCGCACGCCGGCAGCGTAAGCCACTGGAGATCAACGCCGGCCAGCACCGCAGATGCCGCGGGGGCGTCGTTCACGAGCTCCTCAAGAGCCGCAGTCACTAAAGACTTCTCACACTCAGGCACCGATGCCAACTCTGCGACGGCTTTGCCTCGCCGTCGTGATGCTACCGCTGCCATGTTGCCCACCTCCGTGAATGCTGCTTAGAACGGCAGATCGTCGTCGGCCCCAAACTGCGGCGGGGCGTTGCGGCTCACCTTGGCCGTGGCCGGCTGCGGCTTCACGGCGGTGGCCGTGGCCGCCGCTGCCGGCTCCGGCTCGGCCTTGGCCGGTGGCAGCCATCGGGCCACAGCCGCGCGGGTAGAGCCGTCACGACCGGTGAAGTGCTTGAGCACCACGCGCACGGTGCAGCCCACGAACTGTTCCGGGGTCATGTCGCTGCTCGCGCCGGCCGCAGCCCTCACGCTCTCCAGCATCCGGCCCCAATCCATCGGCACGTCGGCGAACACGAACGCGTAGTTGCCAGCCGGCCGCAGCCGCAGCCGCAGGCATTCACCGCGCGGGTTGTCGTCAGATACTTTCCATGCCACCTCACCAATGGACGCAGCCACGATCTCTGCCTCGGTCACTCCGGCCGGAGCCGCTTCGTAGATGCTCACGTGTTCGCCCTCCATGTGCTCGATGTGCTGGTTGCCGTGCCGGCCGTGAACACCCACCGCAGCCGATGCTTGGGCACTGGTGCAGGCTCGGTGGCCTGCTTGAGATCAGCCAGAACCCGCCGCCGCCGGGCCTCGGTATCTGCGTCGGTGCAGCCTGCTTGACGGCATTGGCATAACTCGTGAAACACGACGGGCCTCCGTTGTGGGGCGTGGCGACGGGTTCCAGCCGGCGGCACGCGTAGGGTTGATTCACACACACGACCGGCCCCGGTGGCTCACGCTGCCGGGGCCGTGTTCGTTCACGCTGTCTGCCTCGGTGGCTTGGCCTTGCTCTGCCGGCTGGCGACGAACGCGGCCACGTCAGATGCCCGGGACCGCACGCCACGCCGGCCAACGCGGAGCGGCGGCGGTTGATCTGGCACGCCCGCCCACCGCCACCAATGCAGCGTTGACGGCTTGATGCCCATGCGGGCGGCGGCCTCGGTCGTCGTCAGGAGCACGTCGGCGGGATCGGTCGCTTTCATCGTTTGGAAAACTCCGTAGGACAGTGTTCATCTGCCAGCGTATGAACGTGGCACCCCACCCTTGCAGAAGATTTTTCGGCGGATTTTTCGCCGCTTACTGGCCCGCGTTGGTGTCGCTCGGTGGGCAACCCATGAGCTCGTGCCATAGGTGCTCGATCTCCGAACCCACGGCCGTGATCGCGGCGGCTGCATCGGCAGCGGGATCCTCGTCTGGCTTGGCATCTGCGAACGGCATCGACTCGATGGCATCAATCGCGAGTAGTGCCGCGTGCATGCGTTGCCGCAGATCACCCACAGCCCAGTGCCATACCTCGCGGCCCTCGTCGTGCGCCTCCAAGAGAAACTCGGCCAGTGCCTCCCGAAACCGGCAGCCGGAGCACACCGAACCGTCGCCGTGATCGTGCCCGCCGTTGATCATCACCATGTTGTTGCTCCTCCGTGCTCCTCACCTGGCCCGTCGCACCTCACGACAGGCACCGTTATGTCGCCGGCCTACTTGCCGGACTGCTTCTGCTCATCGCGAAGGATGCCGGCCATGACGCGCCGCAGTTCCGCGTGCTCGTCCAGCGCGAACTTGTCCTTCAACTTCTGCCAGAACTTGACGGCGGCCGTGCGGATCTCGCTCGCAACGTCGTCTGCCACGGCCTCCGGCTTTGCGGCTGGCGTGGGCTGCTTGCCCTTAGGGCGGGCCTTCTTCTTGGCCTTCTTCGTGCCTCGCTTCACTGACTGCCGAGCGGCCTTGCGTTGCTCTTCGCTAGGCTTTTCCGGCAGAGACTTGGCTGCCGCGACAATCTCGTGCTTCGGCGCGTCGATCTCGCCCGCCACGATCTGCCGCTCGATGCCCAACGTTTCGACGGCCTCGGCAAAGTCGCCGTCGCGTTCAATAGTGCGCGACGATACACCGTGCTCTACTGCGAGAGACTCAGCAGTTTGAGCTTCCGACAAAATGTCGGAACCTTTCCCCTTCAAGGCCCCGGCTTGCTGCGGAGTTTTCTTCGTGCGGTTGTACCGCCGCCCACGAAGCAGGCTCATCTGCCGGGCGTCGAGGTTGCGACGGCCCAACTGGTTCTTGTCGATCCAATCAGCCGCCTCGTCTCGTGTCTCACAATCGACTTGGTGATACGGGAACGGCAACTTCAACCGCCGGCAAATCTCAAACCGGTTATGGCCGTCGAGGATCACAAAATCGTCGTCTGACCTCCGCCAGAGAGTGAGCGGATCACGAACGCCACCAGCGGCAACGATGTTGGCTTCCAGCTGATTCCGCTCGTCGTCACTGATCGCGGGAATGAGATCCCGAAACTCTGCGTCGATGGTGATGCAGTTGATGTCGTGTTCGTCGTCAGGATGAATCGTGTCAGTCTGAAGTGGAATGGTCTGATACATGAGCGTGCTCCGGTTTCAGTCATGAAGTCTGCCCGGCAGCACCTCACTGCCGGGTGTTCGTTTCAGTCCTCGACGATCACGTGCTCGGGCAGCACGCCCAAGTTGCGGGCCAGCTCCTCGACGTTGACGTGCCGGGCGAGCACGTCGTGCGAGTGAGCAGCCACGATGAAGTAGTCGCCCATTGCCGCGTAGTGCTCGCTCCACTGCCAGCACCGCCGCAGTAGTTGCCGCTCACGTGCGAGCCGGCGGCGAACTCGAGACGCCAGAGCCGCGGTCGTGATCGAGCGTGTGCCCGTCATCGCGTGGCCCTCCTGGCTTCCTCACGCTCGGTGGCGACTGCGAGCCGCGCGAGCAGGTGCGTGATCGTGAGCGCGGCCTGCTCTAGCAAGAGCCGCTCACGGTCTGGCGTGTCGTCATCCCACGCCCGCGACATGAGCGTGTCTGCGAGCACGCGTGGGGCCGGCAGATCGAACGGGGCATCATCGTGTGTGGCGTCCATGCCGGCGGCCCTCACGACTTCGGCTGTTTGATGCGAGACTCCAGAAACGCCGCCATGAGATCGGACGGGTATCGCACCGCGCCGGCCTCGCCGTCGTGCAACTTCACAAACGGCGGCCCGGTGCGATCAGCGGCCCACCGCGACAACGTGGCCTGCGAGACGCCCAGATACTCAGCGGCTTCGCGGCGCGTCCAAAGTTGGCGACCAATCGGCTGGGCGGATACCGCCGCAACACTGCTCTGCTTGTTCCTCATTTCGTCTGCTCCTCATAGCGTCGATGTGCAGCACACCGTATGGGGTGCCACCGATGAGGGGCAGGCTACCCCGTGGCGCGTTCTTTGCCATGGGATCGCGAGGGGTTGTCGCATCGGGTTACGGATGCAACATGCGACAAGAGAGTGTCGCGGTTAGCGAGTGCGCGGCGGCTTGGTTTTCAGCCAGCGGTAAACGGTGGATCGCTGGCACGTGCGCATGCCGTTGGCGCGGAAATGCGAGACGATTTCGGCAATAGACTTGCCAGCCTTGGCAAGCAGGATGGCTTCGCTTGCACGAGTCTGCTTTCGGCGGCTTTGCGTCTCGCGTCCCTGCCGCTGCGAATGCTTTTGCCGATCATAGAAACGCGACAGTGCGGGCACGCCGGCCAGTTGCTTGCGGTAGTTCACCAGCGCAGCCACGAACCCCGCAGCCATAGCCTGCTTCACGATGCCGCGGAACGTTTGCTCCGTCATCGAGCACGTAGAGCGATCCCCAACTACTCTCGGCCTCGGCAGCACGTCGGAATCGCAGAACAACGCCGTACCGGCAACGTCGTGAATGCTGATGCGATCAATGCCGAACGTGTCGAGAATCTCGCTCGGCAGTAGGCCGTAGTTGTTGTCATCCATCGCCGCGATAACGTCGCGTTCTATGGCTTCGCCTGATCGCTCTCGAGCAAAGCCGCCGAATAGCGACTGCTGGCGTTGCCGCGTTGGCCTGGCTTGTTTGCTCACTGCTTGGCTCCCGCTTCGTGCAGCCGTGCCTCGACGATCTCCGCAGCCGCTCGCGCTGCCCCCGTGTCAGCACGCGCGTAGACCGCCGTGGAGTTGTGCGACCGATGGCCCAGTAACTTGCCCACCGCTGGCAGCGGTGCGCCGCCTTGCGTGGCCCACGATCCCGCCGTGCGCCGCAGATCGTGGATGCGCACGCCTTCCAGCGGTGCGTTTTCCTTGACGCGGTTCCATGCGTGATCCAAGTCTGCAATGCACTTCGCAGGCTCATCCCGCATTGGAAACACCCACACGCTCGCCGGCTTGCCCTTTTTCTTGGGAGCATCTGCCAGCCGCTGCCGAAGGGTGTCCGCGGCCATCGCAGTGAGTGGCACGATGTGCGGGTCGCCGTTCTTCGTTGTCGGAATAGCCCAAGTCGAATCAGACGCCCGCAGATCGAGTTGTGCCCATTTCATCTCGCGTAGTGTGGACGCACGCACGCCGGTAAGGATCAGCAATCGCCAGAAGTCTCGCCACGGCTGCGGCTCGGTGGCCGCGTATACCAGCACCCGTGCGGCCTCGGCCGTCGTTAGATGCCGTTCACGCGATGGCACGGTGTATTTCCGCAGCCCGCGGCCGGTCACGGGATCGAGCGTGGGATTCGGGCCGCTCCACGTACCCTTTCTTGCCGCATGCGTGAACAGGTTGCGAATCACCTGCAACAGCCGGTTCGCAGTAACGGGTTTGTGTTTCAAGCCGCGGTGCAGATCGGGCACCATGCGGGCCAGTTGATGCAGGCTCTTATGTCCGTGCGTTTTGCCAACGTGAGTGTTGAACAGTGTCTCGTACGATGCGATGGTCGATGCCGCCGTTGGCTTGCGGCCCGCCACGTACTCGCCGCTGCGGGTGTCTGCGATGTACGTGGCCCACGCCTGCTTGACTGTCACGCCGTCCGTGCGAACCCGGATCGGTGCAGGAGCCGCGGCCCGATCACCGCCAGCCAACTTCAACGCGATCTCGCGAGCTTTCGCCACCCGCATCGTCAACGCGTCTCCGATCCGCGTTTTGATCTGCCGGCCCTTGGCTTTGTGAATGCGATAGTACGTGCCGCCCTGCGATGACGCCCGCAGATGCAGCCGGTGAGGGGAGCCGGAATCCCGCCACAGTCGCCGGCCCGATGCGTCGGTCTGCACCTTGCCGGCCGCCACCAGCCGGATTGCTTCTTCAACCCTGGCCTCGGTGAATGGGAACGCTTTCTCGTCTGCAATGCCGCTCATGTGCTCCTCCTTCGTTGGGCACCCCGTGGGCACCCCGGCTTGGGCACCCCGCCGTGGGGCAACCGCATGAGAAAGCACGATAACGCACGGGAAATCACATGTGCAATCGGAACTGCTATTCCAAGGGTTTTCAGCGTTGCGAGAATCGCGTAAACGCTACGTTTTCAGCGGTGAAAACGTGATTGAGGGGCGGCTAGGCGGCGAAGTTTCCAGTGTGGCCGCTAACCATTCGCTTACCCTCCGAGCGGATCGGCCCCGAAGTGTACCGCGAAAACCGGCTGGAGACAGCCCGTCCACACGCGGCCGGCACGTGTCGCCCCCGCCCCACGCGAAGCCCGGATCGTCCATAATGGCCCCGACCCATGGCAGCCGGCCGCTCCGCACGGGCCCCCAAGGAAGGAAACTGAAATGAAGCTCGTCCGATTCGGTCCCCGTGGCCACGAGAAACCGGGCATCGTCACCGCCGACGGCCGTGTCAAGGACGTTTCGGCGCACCTCCACGACTACGACCATGCCTTTTTTTCCAGCGGCGGACTCGCGGCACTCCGGGCGGCCGCGACCCGGGCCGACACGCTGCCCGACGCCCCGGCGGATGCACGCCTCGGTGCGCCGGTGGCCCGACCGCGGAACGTGTTTGCGATCGGCCTCAACTACTCCGACCATGCCAAGGAGACCAACGCCGCGATCCCGGCGGAGCCGATCCTGTTCATGAAGGCCACGAGCGCCATCTGCGGACCATCCGACCCGATTCTCATCCCACGCGGCAGTCAGAAGACCGACTGGGAGGTGGAGTTGGGGCTCGTGATCGGCCGCGATGCCCGCTACCTGCCCTCGAAGGAGGCCGCCCTTGATCACATCGCCGGCTTCTGCCTGGCCAACGACGTCTCGGAGCGTGAGTTTCAGATCGAACGGGGCGGCCAGTGGAGCAAGGGGAAGTGTTCGGACAACTTCCTGCCGCTGGGGCCGTGGCTGGTGACGTCCGACGAACTGACCGACCCCCAGTCGCTCGGCATCACGCTCGAGGTCAACGGCGTGCGGCGGCAGGCGGCCAGCACGGCGACGATGATCTTCGACGTCTGGCACATCGTTCACTACCTGTCGCAGTTTGTCACGCTCGAGGCGGGCGACGTGGTGATCACGGGCACGCCGGCGGGCGTGGGCATGGGGATGAAACCGCAGGTGTTTCTGAGGAGGGGCGACGTGGTCACGCTCGCCATCGACGGCCTGGGCAGCCAGCGGAGCGTGTGCGAAAACGCGTAGGCCGGCCCGCCCTCGGAGGCGACCGCTCATGCGGGAGGCCCGCGGTTCCGGCGGGAGCGCATCGCCCGCTGACCCCACACTTGCGAGTCGGGTTGATGGCAGGTAAGAATGTTGATAACTGCGATCCCGAGTCGATCGCATCCTTGTTGGAACCGCTCCTGACCGCTTGAAATCGTCGTCCGCCTGCGTCCGAATCCTCGGACGATGCGACGGGATCTGGTCAGCCTCCTCCGGTTTCCACGGCCTTGCCGCCCCGGCCCGCCAGATCCGTCCGCCGTCCGTTCATGCACGACTCCCCAGGCGTCGCGGTTTCCGCGGTCTGCCACCCGAGGTCTGCCATGAACGTCCTTCTCCGCCATGGTTTCCGGCTGCTGCTCGTCTGCGCCGCAGCCGGCATCGTCGTGCCCGGTGTCCACGCCAACACGCTCGTCCACTTCGACACGAACCTCGGAAACTTCGACGTGGAACTCCACGAATCGAGCATGCCGATCACCGTGGCCAACTTTCTCGTCTACGTGAACTCCCAGCGGTACGACTCCACGATCATCCATCGGAGCACCGTCTACAACCCGTCCGACATCCAGATCGTGCAGGGGGGCGGCTACCTGCTGTCGGGCTCGAGCGTTCTGGCGGTGGCGACGGATCCGCCGATCATTCTCGAGTCGGGCACCTTCACGAATGTCAGAGGGACGATCGCGATGGCCCGAGGATCGGCACCCGACAGTGCCACGAGCCAATATTTCTTCAATCTGCAGAACAACCCCGCGCTCGACGGCAACTACGCCGTCTTCGGCAACGTGGTCGGCTCCGCGGGCCTCGCCTTCCTCGACGCGATCGGAGGCGTGCCGGTCTATGACGCGAGCGTGCAACTCGGGCCGGCATTTTCCGAGCTTCCGCTCACCAACCCGTCGCTCGCTCCGTCCAGTCTCGTGGTGATCAACAGCGTGGCCGTGGTTCCGGAGCCCGCCACGACGCTGCCGGCAGCCATCGGCCTCGCCGCAGCCCTCGCGTGGCGGCGGAAGCGGTCGTCGTGAAATCCCGGGCGGGCGAGGCGGTGAGGCGGCGTTGACCACGCCGCCGTCCTCTCCTTTCGGCGGCGGCCGGATAGAATCCCCGGCGGCTTCCCGTCCCTGGAAAACGGAACTTCACGATGAGATTCCCGCTCGCGATCGCCGCCTGGTGGACTGCCGTGGCGATGGCCGCCGATCCGGCGGCGCCGAAGCCGCAGGGGCTCGCCGCCACGCTCGCCGCCGAGGACCGCGCCGCCCTCGCGGCCGAAGTCTCCCGGGCCGGCGACGCCCTGGCCGGCTCGAACGTCTTCCACACCCGCCACCTCACCTGCACCCAGTGCCACGTCGCTGGTCCGGGGGAATCGCGACTCGGTCCGAACCTCGCGGCGATGCCGGAGGGAGTGACCCGTGACAGGCTGGTGCCCTACCTGATCGAGTCGCTGCTCGATCCCTCGGCCGCGGTCAGCCCCGCCTACCGCGGCGTCACGATCCTCACCGACGACGGCAGGAGCCTCTCGGGCATCGTGGTCCGCGAGACCGACGACGAAGTCGTGCTCCGCGATGCCGCCGCGGGGGTTCGGGAGACGGCGCTGAGCAAGCAGACGATCGACGAGCGGGTGGAGGCGTCGGCGTCGCTGATGCCCGCCGGGCTCGTCAATCTGCTCGGCGATCGGAAACAGTTCGTCGATCTGGTCCGGTATCTCGCCGAGGTGGCGCAGGGCGGGCCCGAGATGGCGGCGAAACTGCCGCCCGATCCCAACATCCTCCTCCAGCAGGCCCTGCCCGCGTACGAGGCCGACATCGACCACGCCGGACTGATCGGCGACTGGCAGGACGAGGAGCGTTCGCGGGCCGCCCTCGAGCGCGGCGAGAGGATTTATGTCCGCGTCTGCGGCAACTGCCACGGCACGCTCGACTCCCCCGGTTCGCTCCCCACGGCCCCGCGATTTGCGGAGGGGAAGTTCAAGGCGGGGAGCGACCCGCATGCGATGTATCGCACGCTCACCAACGGCGCCGGCCTGATGGTCGCGCAGAACTGGATGGTGCCCTCGCAGAAGTACGACGTGATCCATTACATCCGCGAGACGTTCCTCAGAAACAGAAACAGCGACTGGTACACCGGGATCACCCCCGACTACCTCGCCTCGCTGCCCGCGGGCCGGGGCCGCGGGCCCGAGCCGTCCAAGATCGAGCCCTGGCGGATTCACGACTACGGCCCCTTTCTCGCCGCCACGTTCGAGGCGGGAGGAGGCAGCCCCAGCCTGGCCCGCAAGGGGCTTGCCGTGCGGCTCGACCCGGGGCCGGGGGGCGTGGGCCGGGGCCATGCATGGGTGCTCTACGATCTCGACACGCTGCGGGCCGCGGCCTTCTGGACGGGGCCGAAGTTCATCAACTGGGCCGGCATCAACTTCGACGGTCAGCACTCGAAGCATCCGTCGCTGAAGGGGGAGGTGCAGGCGGCGCTGCGGACGATGCCCGGCTGGGCCGCCCCCGGCAGCGAGTCGTTCGACGACCCGCGGCCGATCGGTCGCGATCAGAAACCCTACGGTCCCCTGCCCCGGCAGCATGCGAGGTTTCGTGCCCTGCATCACGTGGCCGCGCAGGGGAGCACCGCCGCCGATCCCCGGTCGGCGATCGTGCTCGAATACCTCGTCGGCGACGCGGTCGTCCTCGAAACACCGAGCCTCGCGGCGCCGCTCGATGCCGCCGCCCCGCCGGTGATGGTGAGGTCTTTCTCGTTCGGAAAGCGTCCACTGCCGCTCACGGTGCGGCTCGCGGCCGCACCGGCGTCGGCGGCGGTCGTGGGCCCGCACCCCGCGACGGCGGACGCCGCGACCCGGCCGCGAGTCGTCTCGCGGGACGGCCACGTCGATCTCATCATCCCCGCGGGAGACGCCCCGCTCGATGTCGCGGTGGCCATTTCCGCGGCGGAGGCCGGGCCGCTCGCCGCGCAGGCCGCGACGCTGACGGCCGGCCCCACGCCGCGATCGCTCGTCGGCACGCCCGCTCCCCCGCTCTGGCCCACGGTCGTCGAGACGGCGATCGCCCCGGGCGACGACGCGGGCCCCTTCGCGGTGGACGTGCTCACGCCTCCCGCGGTCAACCCGTGGAACGCGCAGGTGCGGTTTTCGGGGATCGAGTTCACGGGCCCCGACGAGGCCGTGCTCTGTTCATGGGACGGCGACGTCTGGAAGGTGCGCGGGATCGAGGCGTCGGCTGGCCGGATCAGCTGGCGACGGATCGCCTCGGGGCTTTTTCAGCCGTTGGGCGTGAAGCTGATCGACGGCACGATCCACGTGGGCTGCCGCGATCGGATCGTGAAGCTCATCGACCTCGACGGCGACGGCATGACCGACCGCTACGACACCTTCAACGACGATCATCAGGTGACCGAGCACTTCCACGAGTTTGCGATGGGCCTGGAGACCGACAAGGACGGCAACGTTTTCTACGCCAAGAGCAGCCGCCACGGCCTGCCGGCGGTGATTCCCCACCACGGCACGCTCCTGAAGGTGGCCCGCGACGGCTCCACCACCGAGATCGTCGCCACCGGCTTCCGTGCCGCCAACGGCGTGTGCGTGGAGGACGACGGCACGTTCTGGGTGACCGACCAGGAGGGCTTCTGGTGTCCCAAGAACCGGATCAACCGCGTGCGGCCCGGCGGCTTCTACGGCAACATGTTCGGCTGGACCGAAACCGACGACACGAGCGACGCGGCGATGGATCCGCCCGCCTTCTGGATCACGAACGACTTTGACCGCTCGCCGGCCGAACTGGTGCGGGTGAAGAGCGAGCGTTGGTCGCCGATCGATGGCGGCCTCCTGGAGCTCTCCTATGGCGAGGGTCGATTCCATCTCGTGCTCACGGAGCCGGTGTCCGGCAGTCCGGGGCTGTTTCAAGGGGGCATGGTGAGGCTGCCGATCGCCGACCAGCCCACCGGCATCATGCGCGGCCGCTTCAACCCCGCCGACGGACAGCTCTATGCATGCGGTCTCTTCGCGTGGGCCGGCAACCGCACGCAGCCGGGTGGATTCGTCCGGGTGCGCCGCACGGACCGCCCGCTTCTCATCCCGATCGGCCTCCACGCCGAACCGGCCGCGCTCACGCTCACGTTCGCCGAGCCGCTCGACCCGGCGGCCGCCGGCGCCGTGGAGGCATGGAAGGTGCGGACGTGGGGCCTGAATCGCTCCGAGAAATACGGCTCCAACCACATCGACGAACAGGCCCGGGAGATCGAGTCGGCGAGCGTCTCGAGCGACGGCCGGCAGGTGACGCTCCGCGTGCCCGGGTTCGCCGCGACCCGGTGCTACGCGCTCGAATGGAACATCAAGGCGGCCGGAGGGGAGCCTGTCCAGGGCGTGTTGCACGGGACCATGCAGTGAATGTTCACGGCTGGCGGGCCCTCCTGGCCCCGGCAGCCTGAGGGGTGGTGCATCCTGCACCCGATTCAGCGGCTGGCGGGCCCTCCTGGCCCCGGCAGCCTGAGGAGTGGTGCATCCTGCACCCGATTCACGGCTGGCGGGGTGCGGAGGTTCAGCCGCGACAATTGCCGCCGTTGGCAGTAGGCTCTCCAGGCCAGAGCGATGACCGAATGACCGAAATCCCCAGCCTCCGGAAAAGACCCATGGCGATGCGACGACGTGATCTGCTGGCAGCGACGATTTCCGCCGGCGCGGTCGGCTCGCTGACCGCCGTGGCCGACCAGACCGGTCACGCGGCCGATGCCTGCCCCATGCCGCTGCCGCCGCATCCGGAGCAGGGCCTGCTCTTCTCCTGCAAATACGGGATGACCCAGGGAGGATCGCTCGAGGAGCGTCTGACCTCGGCCCGGGAGGCCGGCCTCGACGGCGTAGACTTCGACGACGCCGCGGCCGTGACGCCCGAGGGGCTGCGGGAGGCGGCGGCGAAGACCGGCGTCTTCATCCACAACGCGATCAACCACGCCCACTGGCAGCAGCGGCTCACGAGCGGCGACGAGGCCGTGCGGGCGACGGCGGTGGCCAACCTCAAGCACTGCATCCGCGTGTCGCATGCCGCGGGGGGCAGCGGCGTGCTGATCGTCGTCGGTTCGTCGGCCGACGGACCCGAGGGGCCCGACCGGGCCCGCGAGGAGATCGCCAAGGCGATCCCCCTCGCGGCGGCGCTGGGGCAGCGGATTCTCTTCGAGAACGTGTGGAACGGTCTGTTCTACAAGGCCGACGGTCCGCGGGATCAGAGCGTGCAGCCCTTCGCCGACTACATCGACAGTTTCCGGAGCCCCTGGGTGGGAGCCTTCTTCGACCTCGGCAACCACGCGCGGTATGGCGACGTGGCCGCCTGGGTGCGCGGGCTCGGGCCGCGGATCGCCAAGCTCGACATCAAGGGCTACTCCAACGCCCGCGCCGACGCGCAGGGCAACGGCAAGGGCTTCACGGACATCGCCGATGGCGACATCGACTGGGCCTCCGTGCGGGCGGCCCTGCGGGAGATCGGCTTCACCGGCTGGGTGTCGGCGGAGGTGGGCGGCGGCGACACGGCCCGTCTGAAGGTCGTGCTCGATCAGATGAAGCAGGCGCTGCTCGGCTGAGCGGGCGGGCGACGTTTGAGCGGGCGAGCGACGTCTGGACAGCCGACGAGCCCCTGGCCGCCGGCCAGGTCAGCCGGCCAGGTCAGCGGCCGAGATCGAGCTTCTTCCACCTGCGGGCGGCGAGTTTGGCCGCCGTCGCGGGGGAAACGGCGCCGTTTTTGAACGTCAGCGTCTCGAGGTTCGGCATCGCGAGGATCTTCTCGAGGCTCGCTTCCGTGACGCCCGTCTCCCGGATCGAGAGCTCCTTGAGCCCGGGCAGCGTCGCGATCACGGCGACCGTGGCATCGGTCATCCGCGGCAGGCTCCAGATGTCGAGCACCTCGAGTTGCTTCGCGGAGGCGAGGTGGGCGAGCCCCTCGTCCCCGACCGACGCCAGTTCGTGGAGGTAGAGCCGCTTGAGCTGCGGCAGTTTCCCGAGCACGGCGAGCGCCGGATCGCCCACCTCGGGAAGGTCGCGGAGCGTGAGCCGCCCGAGTTTACCGAGCGGCGCAAGCGCGAGCACCCCGTCAGACCCGAAGCCCTGGCAGCGGAAAATCTCGAGCGACGTCAGCCCGGTCAGGGATGCCAGGGAAGCGCCCGCTGCGTCGGTGATCGCGAAATCCTGCGCGAACAGCGACTCGAGCGTCTTGCTCTCGGCCAGTTTCGCGAGCCCCTCGTCGCCGACGATCGTGCTGCGGTGCTTGAAGGCCCGGAGGGCGGGCAGGCCGCCGACCACCCCGAGGGTCATGTCGCCGGCCTCCATGTTGCCCCGCAGGTCGAGCAGCTCGAGGGCGGCGAGCTTCGACAGCCGGCGGGTGTGCAGGTCGTTGAACCGGTTCTGAACGAGGCTCAGCCGCTCCAGCTTGCGAAGCCCGACGATCGGCTTCATCGCCGCGCCCGTGAGGTTGGTGTTGGACGACAGGTCGAGCTCGACGAGGTCCGGGAAAGACTCCGCGATCATCCGCACGCCGTCGTCGGTGAGCGCCGTGTTGGTGAGCGCGAGCGACTTCAGGCTCGTCAGGCCGGCGAGCGGGGCCACCATCGCATCGTTGAGCGACCGGCAGTTGAGGATCTGCAGCTTCTCCAGATCGGGAAGCCCGCCGAAGAGCACGAGGTCGGCGGCGGTCACTCCCGAGCCGTCGGTGATCGTGATCCCGGTGAGCCGGCCGCCGGCATCGACGACACAGGTCGCCGCCGCGCCGAGACCCTCGATCCGCTGCTTCGTGTTTTCGACGGCGGCCGGATCGCCGGCGAAAGCGGCGCACGAAAACAGCACCGTAAAGGCCGACACGACGAGCAGACGGAACCGACGGAGACTGGTCATGGTTGTTTCCCGGAAGGACGATCGGCAAAAACCCGCGGCCCGGGGCGTCAGTCGAGCCGGTATCCCTCGGGATAGGTCGGCTTGATGAGGTCGGCCACGTGCGGCGTCTGGAGGTCGGCGAGGTTCGTGACCTGGAGGTCTTTCGCGTTCCATTGCACCTTCTCGCCCCAGTCGCCCATTTCACCGTCGGGGCCGCCCTTGGCTGCCGCCCAGACGGCGAGGTTGCCGAGCAGGATCGTCTCCGTGAGCGGGCCGGCACGGTCGATGAAGTTGGATTTGGCGATCGTGGGGTCGCCCGCCCGCTTGGCGCGGAAGAGCTCGAACATGTGGTTGACGTCGTTGCCCTTGCCCTGATCCTCGGCCGTTTCGAACTCGGCCGTCACCTTCTCGACTCCGCAGAGCTGATACTTCCCGCAGTAGTCGTCGGAGCTGTAGAAGGCCCCCTTCTCGCCCACCACGAGCACGCCGCTGTCGGAGACCTTGTCGAGGCCCCACTTGGCAAACACCTCCGCCGGGGGCTTGTTGCCCTTGCGGTCGTACCACCAGAACGGGATCGCTGGCCGCTCGGCGGTCTCGGGAAACTCGAAGCGGATGATCGAGCTCGCCGGGAAGCTGTCGAAGTCGTGCCCCGTCGTCTTCGCGACCACGGAGACCGGGTCGCGGAGGCCGCAGGCGGCGAAGGGCACCGTCAACTGATGGCAGGCCATGTCGCCGAGGGCGCCGGTGCCGAAGTCCCACCAGCCGCGGTGCTGGAAGGCGTGGTAGAGACCGGGCCAGAACTGCCGCGAGGGGGCGACGCCCAGCCAGGCCTTCCAGTCGAGCTTTTCCAGCGCCTTGGCGATCTCCTTCTGCTTGGCCTTCACGAGGTCGGCGACGATCTCGGCCACCTCCTCGGCGGTCGTCTCGGCGTCTTCCTGTCCGTCCACTTCGGCCATCGCCTGCGTCTGATACTTGCGAACATCCATCCGTCGGCCGGGGCCCTGCGACCAGACGGGGCGGTTGGACCAGGCGTAGACCTCCTGGAGCGGGCCGAGCACGCCCGACTTGATCTGCGCGATCGCCTCGCGCGACGAGTCGAGGGCGGTGCCCTGGTTGCCCATCTGCGTGCAGACGCCCGTCTCCTTGGCGACGGCGGCCAGCAGGCGGGCCTCGTAGATCGTGCGGGTGAGGGGCTTCTGCGTGTAGCAACTGATGCCCAGCCGCATGGCATCGAGCGTGATCGGGGCGTGCATGTGGTCGGGCGCGCTGATCGTGCAGATGTCGATGTTCTTGCCGTGTTTGGCAAACAGCTCGCGGTAGTCGGTGAAGCGATCGGCGTCCTTGAAGCTGTCGGATTTCCCCTTGCTTTCGAGGGTGTCGCGATCGACGTCGCAGATCGCGATCACCTTGCCGAAGAGGGCGGCGTTGTCGGAATCGCTGCCCCCCTTCCCGCCCACGCCGATGCAGGCGATGTTGGGCTGCTCGTTGGCCGAGTTGCTCCAGGCCGTGCGGGAGCCGGCGGCGACGAAATACCCAAACCCCGCAAGGGAGGTGGACCCCAGAAAAGATCGGCGCGTCGATGCGGGCATGGTGGCTCCCTGGAAGAGGCTCCGGATGGGTGAGGGAAAGTTGGCGACTGGCTGAAGCCAAACCTCCTCATGGTATCGGAGTGCTTGGCGGCGTGCGAGGGCGGCCTCGGTCGCGGAGCCGGAACCGGCGTGTGGCCCACCAGGAGCCGCCCATGAGCAGGGCCGCCACCGCCCCGCCGGCAAGCGCCGCCGGCTCGGGGACCGACACGGTGATGGTCGAGTCGGGGGCGGTTCCCAGGCCGAAGACGACCCTGTCCACGATCTCGGCCTCCGAATAGCCGCCCACGCCGGCGAAGACGAAGGTGGCCAGGTTCCTGACGAGGTAGCGATTGTCGAGAACGCCCACCGGATCGATGTCGCCCCCCTTGAAGATGGCGAAGTCGATCATCGCGTTTCCGGGCGGTCCCACCACCGCGGGCGTGAATCCATTGGGCGACAGCCCGCTATTGCCGACCGTGCCGATGCCGAAGCCGAGCTGGGGGGCCGCGGCCGTGTTCATCCCGCGAAACTGCCACGATTTGTCCCCCGCGACGACGGCGACGAGATCGCTGGGGATGCCGCCGACCTGCGTGAAGGTCTGCGGGGTGTAGAAGTATGGCAGGTCGCCCGTGTTCCTCCGCACCTGATAGACGAATCCGCTGCCGCTCTGGAGCGTGAGCGAAGGACGGCTGGTGCCGTTCGTGATGTCGAAATAGAAGCTCGAAAGCACGTCGGACGCGTCGATCGAGTTTCCCGGCGACGTGTTCTTCAGTTCGAGCGTGAGCGTGTTGCCGCTGATTTCGAGCGACGCCTCGAAGGAGACCGGATGCCCGCTGCTCGAGGTTCCCGAGGCCGGAAAGACCACGACCGCGAAGGCAGGGTGGGCCGAGGTCAGCACGAGCATGAAAATCGCGGACAACCGCCAGCATTGAAAAGCGGACACGACACACCTTTCGGGGAGAATCGGGGGCGACGGCATCGCCGCCACACAGGGGGCGACCTGCCACGCGACAGCGCGGCCACGCATGGCGGCCTACGCTCTACAGGGGCTTCGAAAGCGTCGAAGGCCCCGGCAGCCCGTCTTCCGGAGGTGTTCACCGCGGCAGGCCCGCGAACGGTGCGGTTCGCATGCGTGCCCCGGCTCGTTCAACGGTTCGCCGGGCCGTCGCCGGCGGGCAACGGCCCGGGTTTTTCCGCCGACTTTTCCCGTTCCGCGGCGACTCGGCCCGAATCGACACCTCCGGTCCCGGTGATCCCGGGATGGGCGGATGGCCGCGGGTATACTCCGGCCAACGGGCCGGTTTTCGGAACCGTGGCCCCTCACGATGGAGTCGCATGGCGGTCCTGCTCGACATCAAGAATGCCTGCAAGCGGTACGGCGATCAGGTTCTCCTCGACTCCGCCTCGGCCACGATCACCGACGACGGTCGCGTGGGGTTCGTCGGCCGAAACGGCGCCGGCAAGAGCACGCTCCTG
>SXGQ01502947.1_pt1 | contig 39043 bp, 53 predicted proteins | sample 3178371 | NCBI WGS metagenome assembly SXGQ01 (sample SAMN11356859, study PRJNA531348) | freshwater metagenome | isolation source: freshwater sample F1-20 | place: China: Fuxian Lake, Yuxi | collected 2017-12-25
AACCACTTCTTGAACTCTGGCGTATCAGTCTGACGCAGGGCGTACTTGCGATCACCGATTTGCACCGTCTCGGCTTCTGGCTTGGCAGCAACTTCAGCACGAGTGCCACGGTAATCAACCGGTACATCGTGGTTCAGGATTACCATCATGCCCATGTTGGGCAAGGCGTAGCCGTCATAGCCAGCATTGACTACGCTAACCTCAAAGGCATTGGAATCGCCGCCAGACTCGCGGCTGATTTGTCTCATCTCCTCGCTTGGGCCGAGGACGTTGTTGAAACGCTGAATGTAAACGTGCTGACCGAGTCCTGACTCAGGAATCGGCATCGTGCCATTCTCACGAGGGATGTAGAAGTAGACCCGGTTCTTGATCCGGTAGTCGTTTGATTCTGCTAGACGGCGAGCCTCTGCACCACGGATACCCGTGCCGTACATCTTGCCGCTAAGTTCTGGAACATTTGCCTTGCCGTAATGGACGGCATCAAAAGTCATTGCTCCCGGTTGCTTTTCTCCGAGACTGATTCCATTGCCTTTTGCGCCGGGTCGAAGGCTAAACTGTCGAGGATCAGACCATCCGTATTCTTCACCGAACTGGTCGGCGATCCGCTGGTAAGCCGCGCTCCAACCTTCAATGTCCCGTCGTAAATTGGCGAGTTCGGCGGGGCTAAATCTTTTAAGGTAACCTTGCCCATTTGTGTTCTCCGTCCAGTTGTTAGAAATCCATCCTGATTTTGCTCGGAATGGTTCAACGTCAAAGTTAATAGCCTTGTCGAAAGATTCCAGCGCACTTTGCAGTTTATCAAAATATTGTTTATCCGACAAACCATAAGGCTTGTTATAGTTAGGATTAGGTTTTTTACCATCTTCCAAAAACTCACTTGTATCGCGAAAGTTGATGAAATCAAACGAGTCACCAACCCGGGTGAATCCAATGCCCGGCATTTCTTGGTTGAGGTGTTTAAACAACCTCTCCTCAAAATTCGGGTCAGCATTAACGTTGATGGGCGTGACTCGGAATCCCTTACTTGCATCCTTGCCTCCTGCGGTTGGATCAGCGCGATACCACGGCACAGCATCCTGCTTGGTGACGTAGCCAATGATGGCTGCGTACTTGTTGGCAACGTCCGTCAAATAATCGCCATCGTCTTTTTGCAGAACGAGTTTGGTGATCACGTTGGGCGCAATCAGGTTTTCGTATGCACCGATAGAGAACTGCGAGGAGTACAACTGCTGATTGCCCAGCAGTTCAAAAATCTTGTCAACGCCGGTCTCGGGGTCGATGAAGATTGCTCGGACAGCCCGGTTAAACGCTTCCTGCTCTGCCCGCGAAGCCTTGTGGATTCCGGGGATCAGTGGCAACTTGGTGGACGGACGGCTCTCCCATGTGATGTTTACAGTCGCACGGGTGATGTAATCGCTGAAGTCAACGATGTTCGGCTCAAACTTGGCTTGTTTCTCAGGGGTCAGGCTGTTGTAGTCTGTGGTGTTTTTGACGTAAGTCCACAGGATTGCCTGAACCTGACGTGGCTTCAGGTCTTCACCGGTACGCGCCTTGTTGGCTTCGCCGATGCGACGAATCAAATCCTTGCCGTAGATGTACTGGGTACTGGATACACCGGTTGCACCACCCACGTCCTGATCCTCAGCATGGGGATAGCCAAACAGACGCATCATCCAGCGGTCAACCGTGGAAGCGTCTTGGAACGTATCAACACCGTAAGTTGCGTCATGCAAGTTACGGTAGAAGTTCATCAACTTGTCGTCCACGCCCGGTACAGAGGTGTCCATCGTGGGCGCTGCCAGCAGGGCTGGGATACGCGCTGCCGTGGTGTTGGGGAAGCGACCAGCAAACGCTGTAGGCTCACCTGCTGCCATCTGAGCAATCGAAGAGATGGTGGCTGTGGTATTGCCACCCACAGCGTTGGCTTGAGAGTACAGCGCCATCAGACGCAGGACACGCTCAGTCAGTTCTGGGTTGCCACGGGTGATCTCACGGATGGCCTTGCCGCTGTCCTCGTACCACTCCTTGGACTCCTCATAAAGCGAGTAAGGGTGAGAGAGCAGGTTGGTCATGCTCTCTACTAGACGGGTTCTATCTGCCTCAGTGTTTAAACCGGGAGGAGCGCCAACAATGTTGCCGTTGCTCATAACCCGGGGCAGTTGATAGCGCGGGGTAGGAATTTGACCGATCAGCGCATCACGTTGGTTCTGTAATTGCCCAATCTCAGCATCGATTCTTTCTGCCTCAGTCATCTGCTCTGGCGTTGCGGTGCGAACATCAGGCATCGCATTGAATCGCGCCATAATCTCTGCGTCTAAACGGTCTACCTCATCCCACCTTGGGTCACGGGCAATCGGCGTGGTCTCAAAGGTACGCTCTGGGGCGCGTTCTGGAGTACGGCGTTCAGGCGCAGCCTCACCGGCAACACGAGTGGTTGTGGGTGGCTGTGTGCCGCGAGTCTCAAGGCGGGTAAAGATGCCCTCGGCGCTCTCAAAACCCATGCCACGCAGACCGTTGCCCAGCGCAGTCAAGAACTGGCGAATCTTGTTGAAGAGCGCACCGATTAAGCCGGGAGGAGCCTTGGTCTGATCGAAGTCAGAGAAGGCATCCGCAATCGCTTCCTCGATCATCGCATCCTGAGACATCCCCATGCCGCGATAACGCTCGGCAATTTCGTATTTGTCCATCCACTCGGCTTTGGCTTTTGCTTCCAGTACCTTCCATTGCTGCGGTGTAAACGCGCCAAGTTCTTTCAGGGCATGGATACCTTCATGGCGCAGGGTGCGGATAGGATTCTCTGCGTCCATCGCAATAGCAATGACCCGCTGGAGGTAGTAGCCATCTGCGGTCTGACCGTCCTTGGTCTTGATTGCCCGCAATATGTTTAAACGCATATCTCCCAGACCCAACCGCTCCATCATCGGACGGAGTTTCTTCGCCAGTTGGTCGGCGGCTTTCTGGAACTCAGGTGTGAAGATGCCAACGTCAGCCAGACGGGCTTCCGCTGCTGCGCGGTCACCTTTGAACTCCACCCCAATGCCAGCCGGTTGTCCCCCGCTACGACGTTGAAGTTCGGCCTCTGCCATCTTGCCCAGACGCTTGGGCATCAGCCCTTTCTGGGATGGCGCAAGGTTGAGGATGGTCTGAAGGGTGTCATCAGGCAGTCGCAGGATTGCCGCCTCTTCTGCCGCCTGTTGGGACGGGAAGGTGGCTACAGGCTGACCTTCTTCAAACAAAGTGAAGCCGTCACGAGTGACTGGCTTTTCGCCTTTTGGAGCGATCTCCAGTGGGGCGGTGTAGTTCTGAACTTTCTTCTTGAGCGCGTCAATGTCGTTCTGAAGACGTTTGTTTTGGGCTGCAACTCCAGCCGCCATCTTCTTGTACTCAAGCGTGTTGGACTTGCCGTCAGCCTCCATACTCTCCAACTTGCGTTGGCTCTTCGCCATCTCGGCTTCCTTCTTGGCGATCTCGCCGAGGTAGCCGTTTGCCTTCTGAGCGCGGAGTTGTTGGAGGCGGTCAGCCTTGGCATCAGCAGCGTCTTGAGTGGGAGCGGTTTGCAGCACAGCATCAGGACTGCGAATTTCATAGCCCGCAGGCTCAGAACCCTGTTTAAACGTTCCCTGACGAATATCAGGACCACCCGGGAGTTGAGCAGCAGTGCCGGGAAGTGCTACGTCCTGATGGGTGCGCTCTCTGACTTCCAAGCCAAGGCGCTCTGCGTTGCGCTCTGCTGCCTCACGGCTGATGTAGCGGCGCACAGGAGGCGAAGTCATGTCACCCGGGATGCCGAGTTCATAGACTTTGCGATTGGTTGTGGTCAGGTCGCCATTGCGAATGGCAGTCTGAATCAGGGACTCTGCATCACGGTCGTTCTCAAGACCGGAGTTTTCTTTGACATTTTGGATTGCCTTGTCCAGCGACATCATATTGTTCTTCGGGAAGAACTCGATGAGCCTTACCAAAGAATCGTCATATTGCTTGTCGCTGAAACGAGTGGCATTCGTGCCGGGAGGAAGAATCTGGGTCTGCTCGCTAGGATCAAGAACGTCAAGCGATTTAAACGCAGAGAATAGTTGTGGCTGCGACATGGAGGACAAGTCCTCCGATCCTGTGGCTCGACGCAGGAAGTCCGTAAATCCAACCGTTGAGGTGTCAACATTCTTCTCAGCGGCAATGTTCATCACATCGTCCGCACTGAGTTTTGTCTGACCGTCATAGCCAGTCTTGTATGTCAGCAGACGGTCAATCTCACCCTGCGGTGCGCCAGCATCAGCCAAATCTTCAATCGAGAACTGAGAGATGCCTTTCTTGCCCTCATCTTTGCGGAGTTTGTTGACCGCTTTTAGATAGGCTGGGGTCAATTCTTCCGCATTGAAGAAACCCACCGGATTCATCAGTGGATCTCTGGTCTCCTGCTTCTCAACTTTAGGAGCCGGTGCTGGCAGCGCAAGAATGGTGGAGTCAGGAACACCTAGTTTTTTCTGAGTATCAGCGATCTGAGTCTGGCGCTCCGCTTCCAGACCCGCCATTTTTTCTTCAAATTGTTGCTGACGTTCCTGTGCCTTGAGTTGTTGATACATCTGACCGCGCTTACCGCGAGTCACAAATTCCATTGCGCCTTGAGCAAACGCACCGACAGATGCACCCATTGCTGCGTCACCCAGAGCAGACTGACCAATGTCCAGATTCGGGTCGTAAACGCCCTTCTGGATAAGGTCTTGGGCAATGTTTGCCATGCCCTCCTGCAATCCTTCAATGCCGCCGGTAGCCAGCATTCGCTTGGCAGAGTTGAACAGACCGGGAGCAATTTCATCAGCCTTGGAGATGGGAACGCCACGCAGAACGGCTTGCAAAGGCTTGGTCAAACGCTCAATCGGAGCCAGTTCGGTAAAGCCAACGCCAGTCCCAAGCAACTGAGATTTGAATTGTTGAGCCGCTGAAACATCTTTACCTTCAAGGCGAGCCTGTTCAGCACGAGAGCGAGCCTCTTCGGAACCGGTTGCTCCTGCCTGAGTGAAGCGCGTAGCCAGACCAATACCGCCCTTCAACATCCCGCCGGGGATGAAGGAAAGCAGCGATCCAATACCACTACCTAACTGAGTAATCATCCCAGTATCACTGGGAGCCAGCGCCGTCTGCGCTTTGCCCAGCGCCTGACCTACGCTTGTTTGTTCAAAAGGGATGAGATCAGCGCCAGCAGCACGAGCGCCGGTATAGCCAAGCGAAGCAATACCAGAGGCAGGATCAACAGTTACGCCGCGAATAAAACCCTTGGCAATCTCACCCGGCAGACCAGCGATCTGCGACAAAACACCGGGGGGTTCTGGTTTTTTCTGAACAGTAGGAAGAATGTCGCGTTCAATCGCAGCAATAATTTCTTGCTGAGACATCGTGTCTGGAAAATTTACACGACCAACTCCGGGAACATTTACGCTAGGCATAGTTATGTTTATTTTGGTAGAACATAGTTCTTCACGCCATCTGGACCTTCTTGCAACGTTGCACCCGAAGGAGTAACTTGACCCGGTGCTGCTTGTGTGGTAACGGGTTGCAGTGGCGTATAGACCTTACCAGATATCCGAATAATTTCCTGAGTTCTTTGTTCAACCAGTTGATTAAACTCTTTACTCATCAATTTGACGTTGGATTTGCCAGAAATAATATCCGTCATAACAGAGTTTCTCGCCAACTCTTGTGCCGTCTTGATCTCAGAAGGGCTAGGCGTAATATCCAGTCCTCGACCGCCTTGAGCATTCGGCATACGGCTATAGTAACCTGCTTGCTCACGCAGTACGTCCAGTTCGAGGGGCAGTTTCTGCTGCTCTATTTCAATTTTTCTTTGGTTGAGGGCAGCCGTGTTTTTAGCAACCTCTCCCTGCTGCGTAAGTTGCGCCGCTTGGATAGATTGATTTTGAGCACGAGCAATCATTGCATTTTCAGTGCTAAGACGAGCAATACCACGCTCATACCTCTGATAGGCTTTATCCTCGGCTTTTTCACTATCATTAAATTTGCCTTGGTCGTACAGTGTTTGTGCGTTTGCAAACGACACCCTCGATTGCAAAATGTCTTTTTCGCCTTCTCGAATATCTTTCAAGCCTTGACGATAAGCAGCCAAGCCCTCAGTGCCGCCCTCTCCCAAAGCGCTTAAAAAACGGGGAGATTTAGAACGCATAACACCAAGACCGGTTTGAATCAAAGCCTCATTGATGTTGGAAGATCGGCGACCTTCAATATCTTTTTGCCGCTTATCAATTTCCTTTTCAAGAAAACCCATACGAAATGGCACTTTCTCTCCATAACGAATTTCTCTTGCCGTTCTTTCTGTTTCAATTTCTTTTGCAGTAGGCTCTCTAGTTGCACGAAATGCTGCCACATTTTGTTTTGCTTCAGCCGCATATGGATCGACATAAGGAGTCAAAGACAAAGGCGGTATCGGTTCAAAGTTAGGTGTAAATGCTGCTGCTCTCCCAGCGTTACTTTGTCTAGCGCCTCTTGACTGAGTTGTGGTTCCAGCATTTATTGTTCTTGGGTTAGATGCATCTTTAAATACCACGCTAGTTTGCGGTTGAGTTTGACCGCTACGCGCTTCTTCTAGGCGTTGTGCAAAAATAGGGTCTTTTAGTGCCATAACAGCCGCATCTTTTGGGTTGGCAATAGCAAAGTTACCAGCAGCAAGAGGGCTTGTACGGAGTGTGTTTTCGACAATAGTTCTTGCAGCAGGTGCTGCTGCATCCGCTTTTTCTCTTTCTTGGCGGCGCATAAATTCACCAAAGGAGATTGGCTCCTTAGTTACGGGATCGATGCGTACTAAATCCCGCCCACTATCACGCCCAGTAGCACGATTCATATCAGCGGAATTAGGAATAATGTTAGAGATGTCAGAAAAAGTGTTGTAAATGCCAGTGCCTATATTGGAGATAAATTCTCCCATAGAACTGGCAGGGCCAACTCTTTCCCGCTCTGGAGCAACATAAATCGGAAGGTCTTCAAACCTTGTGTAACGAGGTACTACACCCTGATTTTGGAAACGGATAGCACCACGATCATCGTACTTAGGCATACCACCTTCAGCAAACGCAACCATGCCACCACCAGCCATGCGGCGGGGTTCTTGTGCGCCCATCACGTCCTGCGCAGCAAGGGTGTTCATTGCCTGTTGTGAGGCCATGATCCCCGGAGCGTTTAAACGAGGTGCTGGCTGGCTCATCTGTTGAGCCTGTGGGGGAAGAGCCTCGGGTGATACTAGTTGAGAAGAAGGAGCCATCCCCCGCTGGGTTGCTGCCATAGCCGCCATCATCTGCTCACGGCTGGGCTGCGTCAGGTCTTGGACTACCGTGGTGGACGGAACCTCCTTCATGGCCTGATCACGCATACGCTTGCGCCGAGTCATCTCGGTCACGACCAGATAAGAGGGGTATGCGCCGCTCGGAGACTGTACCTCCTTCATGAGCAACTGATCAGGTACGTCTTTTAGTTGCTCCGAAATTTCGATCAGATTCATACCTGCCCCTTAACTCTTCATGAATTCGCGGTAAATGCCAAGACCCAACAGGCCCGGTCCAACTACCTGAGACAGCATACTGGGCGGCGCTTCGTACACGGACTTACTGCCTGTGCCAGCGAGGTTTGCACTACCGCGCATCAGGTCTGACATAAAGCCAATCTGTTTATACGGGTACTGTTGCTGCGCCAAAAAGTCTTGATACGACAAATCCAAAGCGCGTTGCTTGTCCACTTGATTAAGACTGCCAAAGGCTTCTTGGGATTTCGCCAGATCAATAGCAGCCTGTTGCTCTGCCGCACCAAGTTGACCCAAAGTTTGAGCGCCTTGGATGCCCGTTGCAGCGCCTCTTAGTCCTGCCTCTGTACCGAACTGCATATTTCTTAAGGCTTGCTCATAAGCGGCTTGCTGCCCTTTGGCTTGTATTTCTCCCAGTTGTCCGCCCAATGCGCGTTCGCGTTCAGTAGTCGCAAGCAACTGACGCGCACCGCCGTAAGAACCTTGACGGGCTGCACCAAGGTCAGCGCCTAGTTGAGACTTCTGCGCATCACGGATTGCTGCTGCCTTCTGCACGTCCATGACGTTTTGCATATAGGGCGACATAAACGCTTGCACAGCATTCGGATTAGCGACGGCACTCAGATAGCGATCACCGGCAGTCAATGCGTTAAGACCGCCCTGCTCTGCCATTGATGTACCCATACCAAACTGCTCGGCATTCTCCATACCAGCAACAGAAGATCGAGTCGCCAACTGCTCTGGCGTGGTGGCAGCAATTCTCTCGCCCTTGTAGGTCTGATATGGAGAGTCTGTCAGTGCTTCTGCTTTACCAAGCAAACGCTCCATGTATGGCTTGGCATACTCTGGAATCGTAGTTTGCGTTGTGTTTGTTGGTGGTGGTGGTGTGCTTGAACACATAGTAGTACCTCAAAATTTATACATCATTTGAATTGCAGACTCTTTGAAACCCATTCGTTTCCAAAGTTTTGTCGCACGAAGGTCAGTCATCGCTGAAACATTGAGACGTTTAACTCCGCGCTCCTTTAGTTCATTCAAGATTACTCTTGCAAATTTCTTTCCAATTCCATTACGGTGTTCTGGCACAACATAAATCGTGTCTTCCTGCGCAATCAAGTCACTGTTGTGCATATCATTGGTCAGATATATGTTGCTGCAACCGACTGCTTTGCCATCAAATCGAAGAATGAAGGTGAGCAAATAACCACTATCACCCGCCTTGAAATATTCATCCCAGCGCGGGTTATACGGCGAATACTCAATTCCATCTTTAGCCAACCGCTCCACCATTTCGCTATAGTGCTGACGATAAAGAGGCTCTAACTCCTCAAACGTCTCCCTATGTCTACCGAGATGGAATGTATAACTCATGCGGGCATCATCTTTCTAGGATTGACTGCTGGCGCTTGTTTCTTCTTGCCGGTACGCTCGGCTCGAATGCGATCCATCATGGCGTACAACTGCTTGGCTCCCGCCTTGCTTGAGCCATTACCGAGGTGGCTCACCACATCAGCCGGAATTACGAACTCGCCATCTGCCAAACGAGCAGGTTGACGATTATTGATCGACGCAGGGATTGAGTCACTCATGCCATCGCCACCACCGGAGAGAAAGCGAGGTACGTTACTCAGACCGCCAGCAGCAAAGTTTTGCAAGGCAGCATCATACAAACCACGACCGCTTTGATAGGCGGCGAAAACATAGGGATCGTCCATGCGATTGATCTTTTTGCGAACCTCACGGCGACCTGTTTCGCCACCTTCTGCATACCCCTGACCACTCATGCCATAAATGTCTTTCATGCGGCTTGGGTCCATGATTCCTGCAAATGGAGGAACTTGCATTTCATCCATGCGCCGCATCATCGCGGGGTTGGTGTTCATTTCTTGACCGTCTGGTGTATTGCCGCCTTGGGCAAAGGCAATGATGCCGCCCTGCGCAGCCTTATAAGGAGTGCCAGCGGTATATTTATAACGCAGACGTTCTTCTTCTATGCCAGATGGCGAGGCAGGTCTGTCGGAGAGATTTTCCACGTCCAATGTGTAAGGGCGGATGTAAGACTCTTCTTCTGGCGGGAGTTCTGGCTCTTCAGATAAAACAGGTGCAGCAGCCATTGCCAAGTTCATTTTGTTGCTACCCAAGAACTCACCGGCAGAATCCATCGATCCAAATGCCTTTTCACCACCAGCCACGACACGATTAAAACGATCAGTCATAGTCGGCTTGAGACTGACTATCTCTTGAGGTCGGTTTAACTGTACTTTATAATCTACAGCGTCTACAGCAGGTTTAAAATCTGCGGATCTTATACCAGACTGGTCAAATGCAATATTTGCTCTTGGATTGTCAGCGATTGTCGTTTGCAACTTTACCGGAGCAACTGGTGCGGAATTAACTATGGCTGGCTGAGGGCTTACAATATGTGGATTTTGGTATTGCGCAATATCGAAAACCGGCGTTTGATTAAGCGTGGCGGAAGTCATGCCGGGAGTTACCGCTGTATTAACAGGGGGGACAGAAGTGAATCCATAATTTATAGGATTAATTCCAGCGCTACCCTGAACATAATTTCCAGCGGCATCAAAAGTCCCCGCAGCGGTTCCTTGTAAGGGAGGTAAAGGGGGGGCGTTTGGCCCAATTTTTGAAAGCGCATCGTAATTAACCAATTGTCCCGGCTGGGCGGTACTGATGGCTTTGGTCGGGATGGTAACGCCACTACCAGCCCCGCTCATGACACTGGGCGATCCTGCCGCAGCATTGGCTGGTAGCGTGGACGATGAGCCAGCAGCAAGGCTGGACATCGATCCAGCCAAACCAGCGCCACCAGCGGCTCCTAGACCCATCATAAGGCCTTCTTTGAGGCTTCCAGTCGCAACAGCACCCAAGCCACCAGTAAGCAGACCAGCGGTCAGCGGAGTTAATGTCCCGCCAGAGGCTATATTGAGTCCAGCGCCAACAAGCATGGGCAGCAGCCGCCCCAGACTAAAAGCCTCTGGCAAGCCCGTATGGGGATTGATGGTCATGGTCGTGCCGTTATTACGGGCAAGCGCTTGAAGCCCGCTGACTTCCTGCGGGGACATATGAACGAGGGTGGAATCCCCGTTTCTGCCGTAAGAGGCTAGGTTTTGGGCTGTTTGATTCATACTGACATTATCCTTGTTCGTGTTTAAACGTCAATCAGTTAAGTCAAAGTACGACATCGATCCGATGATGTCGTCCGTTCCTGAAATTGTTCGTGCTGCGACCGTATAGATGTCGCTGGTCCCGCTAATGCTGGCTCCCAGTTGTAAGTCAAAGTTGTAGTCAACATTCTCACTCACTACACCACTGCCTTGATTACTGCCGGAGACGTAATCCAGATCAACAATCGTGCCGCCAGTTAAGGCGGTCGCGGTTACGTCTATTTCGACGTTCGTGGAGTTGCTGGTAAATGAAGCGCCGGTCAATGTTGGGTTTTTGATAAGCACAACCTCGTAGTCCAAAATCGACCCGATGGGGATAGCATGAACTACGGAAGGAACTACAACCGCACCAAGGGAGGCGCTTTTGAGCCGAATAGAGACAATTGGGACAAACGTGGTGGTCACGCCCGTCAAAACAGTGGTGCGCCTTGCCCACTGCGGAATGGCCTTCTGGTCATAACCGCCTTCGGAAATCACCGAAGAGCAGATTTGAGTGAGAGTCGAAGCAGAAGCAGTTGCTGCCGTGTTCTCAATTTCATAGCGAACAGGCAGAATTGCTGTGGTCATGTAGACCTTGTCAATCTCGTTGGCGTTGTTGAAGGTGTGGCAGACATAAAACTTGCCGTCAATCACAAACCCACACCGCACAGAACCTACGCCCAACCACTCAAAATCCATGTACAGAATCTGCGCTTTGGTGATGTCCAGAGTAATTCCAGAAGCACCAGTACCATCTAACTTGTCACCGTTCCAGTCGGCTTGATTGACAGTTCTAGCATCGCTTGGTGTGCCAGAAGTGTTGGTGCGCAAGACAAACGACTTAGTCGTGCCGTTGACTTGGAAGAACACACCGTTGCTGGTGTTGAAGTAGCCCACCCGCTGGCGCAGGTTTTCCTTGCCCTCGTTCATAACGAAAGTCGCAAGCACCATCAGGCTTTTACCCGGCTGGTACGGGAAAGAACGGAAAGACTGACGAACTGCTTTACTTCCAGAAGAAGTGGTAACAGCCAAGTCAACACTTGACTCATTGGCTACATGAGTTGCAGTGCCGCCAGTAACCAATTCTTCACTAAACTGTGGGTCTTTCTGGTAGCGGTTTTGACTGTCGAAGAGGGTGTAAGGCTGGGCGACACGGAGCCTTCCAAACGCATCGAGCGATGTTGCGGAGAAAGGTTCCATAAATCCATTTACCTCGTTTGTCAGTGAGTTGAGATACTCATCCAGTAAGTTGAAATACAGTCGCAGCGCCCGGATAAGATCGGTCTGCTCCGTCTGGTCGTACTCCCGCTTCGGTATTGGAAGCGCGGGCGCTTTGAATTTCTTCGTGATCACCGTCTACCATCCTTGCGCCCATCCAGTCTCGGCAGACCCATCTGCCACATCACACCCAACTCATCCGAATAAATCTTCAACCCCATCTGACGAGCGCGAGCGCGAATGAAAATCTGCTCTGTGTACTGCTCAACCGGAACAGTGCTGGACAACTCCACCAAAGGCTGATTAGCGTTCATGTAATTCGAACCGGGAAAATTTCTCGGCTTGACTGTCAAAAGCACCCGAGGTGTTGCAGCCGTTGATCCGTTGAAGTTAATGTCTGGAATCATACGATTGATCAGCAAGAACTCATCGCCATCAACAATGTCAAAGTCAGAGGTGACGATGTACGAAGTCATGGCAGTACCATCGGCATCTACGCCGTTTTCTTGTTCGTACAGATACTGACCATTGATGGATTGCGGGTACAGACGCAAAGGCGAATCCAACCATGCTGTACGTTCAATCGTGCCGTAGTACCAAATCTGCTCTGCGTAGTTGTAAATTACATAAGAGTCTGGCGTGGTGTTGTTCCCAGTGGGATAAATCCACCAAACCTCGTTCCATCGCTCGTTTGTGCCAGAGATGATCTGGTTCTTCTGTTCGTAGTTCAGGTTGTTGAAAACTAGATTGCGCAGAGTACAAGGCAACGTCTCGATCCGACCGGAGTACATATAGAACTTGTCCTGCCCCATCCAGTAGGCCACATTGTTGGCAACAGAAATCGAGCGAGGGCTGGCAATCGAGATGTTGTCTGCCATTTCTTGGAAAGCAAAAACATCCGTTGTTCCGGTGAACTGCATTGAGTACAGAGTCGAGTCAGTTAGAACCAGAATTTCTTGGCGAGTCGGAATGGCGCGGACAATCTTGGAGCCGCGAGAGACGCGATAAAAACCAGCAGAGTTGGTGGCAGATGGTGTCCAATTTAATGGCTGACCGATGTTTGCCCAGCGAATTAGCATAGGGTCAAAGTCGGCGCTGCCAAATGCTGTTGCACCGAATGCGCACAGATGACGGTCGTTCTGCGACACCAGAAGTTGCATAACCTGATCAGGAACATTTGCCCCAACAAACCCGGCGTTAGTTGCTGCCGTGGACATTGGGATAGCGCGTTGTGTAAACGTTGAGTCATAGGTCCAGTAATACGGCGCACCGTTCCTAATGTTCATGACCGAGTCGTTGTCAAATTGGTCGTAGAACCAGTCGCGTTGATCAATCACCAACGGAGTAATCGTACCCGTACCCCATCCCAAACGGCTCCACGGACCCGCACTCCATCCATAGCCGTACAGATCAATGTCAGGGCCAGCAAGAATTGGGAAGACTGCTGTAATGGCTGTGCCGCCACCAGTGGTTGTGCTGGTTGCGGTAGTGGTCATTTCAATTTGAAAGTTGTCGTTATCAACCAGCGCGTAGACCTGAAACTCGGCGTTGAACTCTGCTTGAGGAATACCGCCAATCGGACCCACCACACCAGAGAAGGTCACATATTGACCTGTAGCGGTCACGCCATGCCCGACAATGTTGACGTTGACGATCTTCGATCCGTTGGTCGTATCGAAGCAGTTGTTCGTCGCGGGGGATGTAAATGTCGCCCGGGCAGGGGTCAGGTCTTGCAGGTTGCCACCCACCTCCGCATAGAGATGCGTGGTCGTGCCAATCCAAAGAATGTTGTCACTCTCGCTGGTGACGTAGTTGAACATCTGGCGGCAGATGCCATTGATCGAAACCGTAGGGTCGCTAATCCACCCGCCAATCTTTTGCGGATAGCCTGAAAGAAAGCGAATCTTCTCGGACTCGTAGTAACCACCCTCGTTGGCGTAGTTAGTGGTGTCTCGATTGACCCCCGGTTTGATCTTGACCTTGGTAAATGGCATGGCGTTTAAACATTGCGTTCAAAGTGCGGGCAGTCAACCAGCGACCGAAAGTTCCCACCCCAGCGGTTCTTGGGATGCAGCGACTCCCAGTAAGCGCCGATAGGGGCTAAGATTGCCTTGTCCCAAATGATCTTGCCCTCTTTAAAAAAGTTGAGGTCAATTGCACACCGCTTCAGGTGGATCGAGTTCATGGTCTTGGAGCGACCGGCCTTCACATGAATGGCTTGCTGTTCGGGTGTACGAGCCAACTCACCACCCGTCACCATGAACCCCTGTCCTGTAGCGTACTGAATGAGTTTGCAAGCATCCAGAAGGAATGCTGCCTGTTCTTGTGCAAGGCTCATTTATATATACCCCCTAAAATTGTCGCACCCTTACGAAGGTTGCAAATTGCTGGAATGACTTGCAAATTTTCAAAAGAATGCAAACCGCCTCTACTAAGCGGAATAATGTGATCCACATGAAATTCTTCGCCAAGCGACATTGAGCGGTAAAAATCTCGCAGTGCGTATAACTGTTTAATCTGCGAAGATGTCTCGCCAGCAAAAAAACTACGGCGTTTTGCGTTATCTGCAAGAATTCTTGCTTTGTTGATTTCCCTATCTTTTTTCTTCCACTGCTTTACTTTGTCCGGATTTTTTGCCCGATACGCATTGTTTCTCTCCAACTTTTTTTCGTAGTGTCGTTCCGTGCTGCGCTTAATCGACGCACGATGCGCCTCTGGATTGGCGGCGCGGCGCTCACGCATAATTGCGGCAATGCACGGCTTGCAACGACCCTGCTTTCCAGTGGAGGTTCGTTTGTTAGGGCTAAACAAATCCAAAGGCTTGGACTCTTTGCACACGTTACAAATCTTCATCATTTGCGTTGCCGAATCTCAGTAATCTTCTCAATGCTTCGAGAACCAAAATAAGCACCAAACACCAACATCCCCCAATTTCCCAACAGAGTAACGTAAGCCTCATTGGCATTCATGCCAAACGCACTCATCATTGCAAATAAAAAATAACCAGTAAAGATAGCAATCAAAGACATTGGGCGTATATTTTTAGAGAGCCAAGAATCCGATGCCATGTCTGCCTTCCAACGCTCAGAGACGTTGTTCTCTTGGTTGGCTTGCGCTGCCAACAAGGCTTCCAGTTCTTGCTGCTCCAGTTTGGCCTTCTCAATGCCCAACTCCAGCAGACGCTCTTCATGGTCGTATTGGAGTTGACGCAGTTTCTCAACCTCTTCTGGAGAGGGATTGTCGGAAATCTTGACCCCGAGGGTCTTCTCAACGACTTCTTTGCCCTTGGCTTGGATGGCGCTGGACAGCAGGTTTAAACCACTTTCTGCCAGCGTCCCAAGCAATGCGCCTACGATTGGAACCATTGTCTTCTCCCCTTATTTCTTGTTTAAGCGCTCGCGCTCTTCAAGTAAACGTACCTTCACCTGCAACTCATTGATGTGCTGCATCAACTGTTCTTTCTGCATGGCCCTTCGTTCTGCTGAAATTGGGCTGTCGGTCGGAACGCCTTCCTTGGTAATCAAGGCTGGCATCTGCCCCTCAATCTTGGTCAGACGATTGGAGAAATCCGACACCTGACCCAGCAGCCAAGCAAGCGCCGCCACCACGATAGGGATAACTGCTTTAAGAACGTCAGACCATGCCATGTCACACCTGTGGCATCAGTGACTTCAGTTGTTCAGGAGTCTGGGCGGCATCCATCTGAATCTGAAGAGCGGCGTACTTGTCGCGAATCTTCTGGCGCTCGGCCTCGGCAGCAGCAGCATCGTTGCCGGGAATCTGCTTCATGATGATTGCGTCATACGGCTCAAACTCAGAAGCGCGGGCAGCGCGTCGAGCATCGTGAGCAATGGCTTTCGCCTTTGAAATGTCGATTGAGATCATGCTTTCACCTCTGCACCAGTAAAGTCAGCAGTCCACGCATTGCGGAATGCGCGGTCTGTTGGGATGTCAGCAGCGTCAACGATAAGGTACGGCTTGCCGGATGGGATGTCTTTCATCGCCAACTCAACCGATTCAGTTGGAACAACAATAGTCACGCCACCATCATCGTTAGGGAATAGGATTCTTTTCATAATAGTCCTTTAGCGGAAAATAGCGACGTTAAACATTGTCACATCAAGCATTCCAGTATTTGATCCGACAACGCTTGTTGATAACACTTGAACCGCTGATGTTGAATATGTGCCGCCACTTTTAACGTTTTGTATCAATATTTGATTGCTGCTTGTGGAAAGGTATCGCGATGATGTAACTGTGCAATAATTAGCATCAGGCATCGCAGTCGTAAAGTTTACTGTGTAATCACCAGTGCCATTATCCGTAATACTTGACACATTTCCGCTACCACGGATAGCCACTGCGCCACTGCCGTTAAAGTTTACCCAAGCACGACAGCCAAAAGCAGTAGCAACAGAGCCATAGCCAGAGTTGAATTGCAGATTTGCATTAGAGTCAATCCGCATAGCCTCCGCACCGCCTTCAGCAAACGCAATCGTGTCAGCAGCGGGGAAGAAGATGCCAGTGTTAAGATCGCCCGTAGTAGAGTAAATTGGAAGCGAAGCAGTACCAGCCGCTGCAACAATTTGACTGTCTGTGTTTATGCGAGCAGTCTCTGTGCCATTCTTTTGAAATACCAAAATACCATCATTCCCGCCCGTGGTCTTGAGGCCAGAAGAGCCGGAGACTACGCCGTCATCCGAATTCAATATGCTAGGCATGGTTTACTCCTTTGGGTACTTGTCTTTGACCGCTTGGATTGTTGCCTTCCATGCGTCATAACCGCCGTGATACAGCGTGTCGAGTTGATCGGGGATGGATGGGTATTCTGCGCGGCGCTGTTCTTTGTATTGAGCGGCATTACTCCACGCATCAACTGCGGCTTGGTTAATCTCAACCTTATTGCCTTGAGAATCAAAAGCACCAGCCTCATCGTCAATTTTCACAACTTGAGGATACAAAGCATATATTGCTAAATGATTCATGCTGCAATCTCCATCAAAGTAATGAATGACTCAAAGCCTGTAACAGCATATGTGCCATTAAAGTAAACAGTTTGGGATGCCCCCAGTGAAGTGACCAACACGGTATATGTGGTTGCTGAAGTTGTGGCTGGTGAGTCAAGCACAGTCATACTTCCGGTGGGAGCAAGCGTTTCTGCGTTATTGACTGTTCCAACGTGGCTACCAACAAAACCAGCAATCTTTGTTGAATTTCTGTTCAACCCAAGAGAAGAACCAGTGTTAGCCGTAGAGAGATAATAAGATTGATGGGTCGCAGTGACCAGAATCAAAATTTTGCTTGAAGCGCTTGTCGGAGTAATGGTTGCAGTTAAGCCGGTTGATTGATAAACACCGGAAGTTGTTGAAAAGGATTGCCTAGTCGTGTAAACAGCAGAAACAACTTGCAGCACCGCACCAGCATACATTCGCGCTATTGGGATAGTCCCAGTGGAAAGCGCAGAAGCACTGATGCCGGTGGTTGACCCGGTTGTTAAAACCGTTCCCGACTCTGCTGGCAGCGTCAAAGTAAAGTTCGAATTTGAATTGGGCGAGGCAATCGTGAACGTACCTGTTCCGCTTGCGTCACCTGAGAGTGCAATTTTGCTCATTTGTTACTCCTTCGGATACTTGGCTTTGACTGCCAAGCAAGCATCAATGTAGGCTTGTACCTGTGCTTGGTCGCCTTTGACGATGCCGTCGAGGTAGTCGCGGAAATCTGGGTATTTACGAACTCGCTTTTTGTCATAAGAAAGTTGATCAAAAGTATCTTGATTAGACAAACGATTTATTTCATTAACTTCATCAATCGTAATTTCAATCAAACCTTGAGGAACAACTGCGTTGTTTTCAAATCCAAACAAATTATTTTGATTGTCTTTATAGTGTTTCATGCTCTTAACTCCGTCCAAAAGTTGATCGTTACGTCATTGTTTGGGTCATACAACTGATAGAAATAGTTGTTTGCAATGACTGCCGATACATTTGCTGGATGATTTGTATAAGCAGAAGCACTGTAATAATCTCCGCCATCTGCTTGCATAATCATTACACCATTAACAAGAATATTTGCGGAAGAAGAATGAGTCCATAATTGCAAAACTGAAGTAAACGGAGAAACAAAAGAAACAGCAACGACAATAGGTCTTCCCGTTGTATTTTGGTACGTCGTTCTTTTTGCTCTTGAACTTGCTACGTTTTGCCAAGTCTGACCAACGCCTATTGGAACAATCAAAGTTTCCAACATTGATTGAGCGACAGAAGCAGAAGAGCCTGTGGTAATCACAGTGCCGGTATTGTCTGGAAATGTGACAGTGCGATTTGCGGTAACAGAACTTGGCGCAGTTAATTCAATGTAGTTAGTTCCTGTGTCAGTATCCTCTGCAAGACGAACTCGGCCTTGAGTGGTAGATGTTCCACCAACCTCAATCAAGCCATCGCCGTTAATTGTGATTGCCATTCTTTTCTCCTTACAGAATCAGCCAACGCTGGTTCGTTGCAACTGTGATTGTTACGCCCGAACCAACCGTAATTGGACCCACACTCAAACCGTTCTCACCGCTGGCAATTGTGTAACTGACCGAAGCGACATCCTTGTTGGTCATGATTGCACCGCCAGCCTGTGCGCCACCAATCCCGCCCCAAATACCGTCTACATAACCCTCAAACGAATCCAGATCGCTGTTGTACCGCAGCATCCCATCTACGGGTGACCCTGATCTTTGGGCCGTCGTTCCTGCCGGGAGTTTGACTTGCCCGGTTCCGCTGAAAGTTCCATCGCCAGTGAATGTGGCAGTCGTGCCGGTCAGTGCGCCCGTCAGATCAAGAGACCCAGCGTGGTCGAACTGATAGGTGATGTCCGTACCATCGTTGTAGACCAGCGCGGTTTTTCCGTTGGGGATGGTGACACCCACACCGGCAACAATTACCCGAATGCTTTGACTGCCTGTCGTGCCGTTCTTGACGATGTAGTTCTTGAAGATGGCAGGGACAATCAAGTCACGGGTTGCCGTCAGGCTGACGCTCGATGTGACATTCAAGAAGAACGCCCGGGCATCCTGCGCAGCGTTCGTGTTGGAGATCGTCAGGGTTTTGTTCGCGTCCGTTGTAAACGAGACGTTTGCACGACCAACGACCGCCTGTTCCAACGCCGTACCAAGGTTGGTGTTGGTTGTCGTACCCCAAGTACCAACCTGCTCACCAAGTGCGATGAGTTCAATCTTTAGGTTGGTTGAGTATGTGGATGGCATATTCTATTTCCTCTTGTCAAATGATTACACAACCAGCCATCTTTGACCAGATGCGACCGTCACCGACACGCCGCTTGCGACAGTAATCGGACCCACAGACTGCGCGTTCGTGCCAGACTCGACCGTGTAGTTATCGGTCACCGTGGTTGCATTCACGACCAGTGCGCCAATACCCCCGCCACCACCAGTCAACGTTCTGCCAGCAGGGTAGGTGACAAACACGTCCTTGGTTCCAGCGGAGAAATTAACCAGTGACCCGCTGTTAGACGAAGCCAAAATGGTTGTTCTGGATAGCGTTGTGCCGCTGGAGGTATACGTCCCGATGCCTACCTCAAACTCACTGGTTCCTTGACCGGCTATGGTGTAGAAGGTCGTATTGCCGTTTCCTATTGCCGCAAACGTCTGGAACCCGGTTACTGCCCCCGCGAGCGTGATCGTCCCCGTACCTGTAGTGGTCGTGGTTTCTCGGACTCGATCTTTAACGACAAGTGGCATATCAGTTCAATGTCTTTATGACATTCCAAGTAGTTGAGTCAGAGGTGTTGATCACTGACCATGTATCGCTGTTCTGTGCATTGATCAGATTCCATGTAACGCTCTGACTGTCATTGATCAAATTCCAAAGCAATGAACCAAGGACACTGTCAGAAGCCATTGCAAGTTCTGCTACCGTGACTGCATAGATTGGCAGAGTAGTAATGACATCCGAACCTGTCGCGCCTTCATGCACCGCAACGCCAAAGTCAACGAGTGAATTTATTGCATCAACCGCCAGCACATCTTCGGCTACGGTAGCAACAAAAATTACCCCCGCAAACGTGCTGTCGAGGGCTGCTGCGGATTCAAAGACTGCGCCATTTACCGCGAAAGAGGCAAAGACCTGATCCGAAGCCGAGACTGTTTCAGATGCGGTTGCAATAAATGTCCCCAGCGCAGACACAAGATCAGCAACATTAGCGGACTCGTTTACACGCACACCGAAATTCACGGTCGAGGAAGCGGAGTCAGTGCCTCTGGCAGTCTCGCTAACACTGCTGCCAAACGTCACGTTACCGAAAATCTGATCAGAAGCATTTGCCTGCTCAGAAGCGGTGGAGAGGAAAACCGCTCCCGCTGAAATGGAATCAAGTGCATTTGCGGACTCAGCGGCGGTGGCGTTAAATTGCGCCCTTGCAGATGCTTGATCTGCTGCTTGCGCTGTTTCACTTACTAGAGGTGCAAAAGCAGCCGCAGTAGATACGGTATCCGAGGCTCTAACGGATTCAACTAGAGACCCGCCAAAAGTTACAGCCACGGAGGCTTGATCTGTTCCCTGTGCGGTTTCTTGCACACTTGCCGGAAAAACTGCGGACGCTGAAATTGCGTCAGTAGCACTGGCTTGTTCTGAAGCGGTGGATTTGACCGTAAATTTGGAGGAAACTGAATCTGATGCGTTTGCGGTTTCTGCAACCGTAGATACAAAAACGACTCGCGCAACAACTGTCTCGGATGCGGTTGCGCTTTCAGAAACTTGAGAGGCAAAGATTGCAGCGGCGCTTACAGTATCTGAAGCCCGTGCGCTTTCGGTAACGCTACCACCAAATGTTGCCAGCGCAGAAATCGAATCCGCTGCCCTCGCCAACTCAACAACCGTAACCTGATAAGTTACGGAAGAACTGATGAAGTCTGATCCTTGGGCTGTCTCTGTAACAGTGCCAACGTAAACAACTCGTGCGGAGATGGAGTCTGCCCCCGTTGCCGACTCATTGACTTGAGCGGCGAACGTAGCCAGTGCGCTCAGAGTATCTGAGGCATTGGCAGATTCTGCGACCGTGACGGCATAAACAGCACCGGAAAGTGATGAGTATGGCGCGGTCGAGTAGGGCAGTAGTCCGTACATCCTTACACGGCAGCCAGTTGGGATTCCTCAAACCAACGTTGCTGCTTCGTGCCGCTCTCGTCGGTCCACTCCACTAGATAGAAGAACGTGCCGTCTTCATCCATGCGCAGCGCAACCACCGGACCCTGCGGCACAGCGGCAGTCAGTTTGACATTTTGACCTTTAATGTATTTAGTAGCCATGTTTTACTCCTTAGACTGCGTCAAGGCTGAATTGATAGGTGACGTTCAGCGTGTCACCAGAAACGACAGCACGGTCACCCGGCGACTGGAAGTCAGATGCCGAGAACAGAATGCCGGTCGTGCCGCTTTTGGTGTTGTTGCTGGTCAGGAATGCGCCAGCGATGGTTACCGTGCCGTTGATGCTAAACACAGCCACCGAAGCCGAGTTGCTGATCACCGAAGGATCGGCAGTGGTTGCTGCGCCAAACGTAGCAGCAGGACGAGTTGCTTGGCTGTACGAGGTGTTCTCTGTCCACCCCGCATGAGACGACATCGTGTCACCTGCGGCGATGGTTGTACCCGAACCCGGGCCAGTAATTAGGCCAAGATACCAAGTGGCGGTATAGGCAGAGCCTGAGAAATACTTGTCGTTCATGTCTTTCAAACCAACATTCACCACAAGGTTCGCGGCTTCCTCTTTCCACTTGAGATTACCCTCTTTGTCGTAGCATTCAAAGAAATAAACGCCGCCTCCGCGAGCGCCCTCTTGAGATGCCCCACCGGCAGCGACTTCTACGAAGACCTTGTCGGTGGATTTTGCTTTGCTGTTAATCATTTCATGCTCCTTAAGAAATACGAATCAAAGCCGAACTGCTAGTGTTGGCAGGGAACTGGACCTGAAACGTAGAGGTCGATGTCCTGTCAGCACCAAAGTCCAAAACACAAATTGCCGCTCCACCATCTTTGTAGATCAGCGCACCACGGGCAGTGAATGCCCCGCTCCAAGACACATCGCCAAAATCAATGAACGACACGCCATCAGAGATGGAAACGGATGGGGTCAGTGCTTCGCCTCCAGCCGTGTAACCGGTTGCCGACACCTCGCCGTCCGTGGTGTACGCCGCAGTCGATGCGTCCAAGGTTGCAGAATTGGTGTACAGAGCAATCTTGAACACATCAGTCGTACCGGTTGCAAAATCAAAATCCGCACTAGCAATACCCAGTTTAAACGTGTTGCAGGTGTAGTTGCCGGTGAAAGCCATTACTTGACCTCCATACGGAACTGTCCAGACCTGTATGCGTCCTGACGCTCCATACCATCGCCTAGACGCTTGGCAAGCATCAGAGCCTCGTTATAACGACCGGTGTACATATCAATGATGTCCTTTTCGGACTTCATAAATGCAGCCGCTTCCATCATTGCGCCATACAGCAAGATCGAATCCATATTGTCACCCAGCCACGTCTGACCGCTGGATGCCGTGGTGATGGATTCTGGGTAGTAGTAGTAATGCAACTCAACGCTGTACGCTGCGTCCGGTGTTGGCCCCATAAGGAAAGTCAACTCATTGGTAATAACCGGCGGTACGTTGTTGGTCGTGGTCGGCCCAAACAGCGCGTAGTAGTAAGGCTTGCCGGTATCTGTTGGGCTGGGGAACGACTCGCGGATGAAGTTCACATCCTTGTTCAGCAAGTACAAATACTCATCCGTCACGGGATCAATGACAGCAATCGAGTACACCGCCAAAAAATCTCCCGGCGAGGAAAGGTACTTGTTACCCAGCGTGGTTGTGCCGGTGACGTTCTTGCGCAGCGAAGGGAACTGAACTGAGTTATAGATGCGCTGCTCTGCCTGTTGGACAAAGGTCGCAATCTGCTCATCAGAGGTCAAGCCCCCAGCGCCGACCGCCTGCGGGAAATCGTTCTCGCAGTAAGCCTTAACCCGTGCTTTCAGTTCCGTGTAATTCACTGATTACCCCATCTTTTTACTGTGACCAAAACCACGGCTGGTGTTCTTCGTGCCGCGAGTACGCTCAGTCTGAGTGTTGGGAACGGCGTTCGGATAGCCATTCTTGGTCTCTTGCGTATATGGCTTTGGCTGAACGTACTTCTCGCACGGGTCTTTGGTGTCAGCCGGAAAGTATTCAAATTTGTCGGTGTTCATTAGCGCCCCCGAGACACAGAACGTTGATTCATCATGCGGGCGACATTGCGTCCGTGCTTTTTCATTGCCTCGGAAGTCACGCCGCCCTTTGCATAGCCTTTGCCGTGCATGGACTTCTCGTGCTTTTTAACTTCTCCCTTAGCGACTTTCTTCATCTTTGCTGTTTCCATTTATCGCTCCTATGCGGTTACCACGGACACTGTCCCCAACTGAATACCGAGAACCAGATTGTTGGGCGTTAGCCCATCATCATTCGCTCTCGACCCACCAACAGGGGCATACCCCCATTGGAAAATCCTACTACCACCTTCGGGTGTACCAGTCTGGTCCTTGTTGGGGCCAGTCGCGTTCACCAACTGCAAACCACTTAGTCCTGACAAGATGTAACTTAAATCAGGTCTCGGATTGCGCAGCGCTTGCGGGTCATCCACCGGGTACATACCCAACTGCAACTGCGGCTGATCAGGTTCCCAGCATTCCGGGCAGACCAAGATGTTGACGTTCTTGGTCTTGATGATCAGTCGCTTCAGTTGCTTTAACTTAAAGCGAAACCCGCAGCGATCACACTCCGAGATCGCATTCTTACCAGAAGCAAATTTGTTACCCATGTCTTACTCAGTAAAGTATCGACGGGGAACAAAACGGACTGCGGACTTGTCGCGGTCCTCCTCAATTGCATACTTCCATTGCTCATCGTACTGAGCCTTCAGCATTTGCATACGATCAGGAGCAATCTTTGCTGACAGGTAATACGCTAAACCAGAGATCAAGCAGTTCAGGAATCTGAACGGGATGTCTTGGGTCTGTACACCATTGCCAGCGTCCTGAATGCGGCGCAAGCGCCAGTACACAAACGTGTAGTAGTTGCTCTGGTCAGGCGCAGGCCAGACGTAAATCTGTGGGTGATCCACACCCGTTGTCGGGTTAGTTCCTGCGGGTCTGCCACCTGATGGATAGGTTGCTCCAGACTGACGGTCTACCCAAACCTGAATCGGGCGACCGGTTGCGTTCTTGTTGGGAATCGTTGCGTAGGTAGAAACGCTGATCCGAGTGATCGAAAGGTCTTGCTGGTTCTGTCCAGTACCCGTGCGGGTGACGTGTTCCAGCAGGTCAATGGTATCGACAGGCAGGGGATAGATGGCCTGATTTTCGGTCAGGGCAATTGAGCCTTGCTCGATAGTCCAAAGATTTACGCCACGGTTCGACCATTCAACCGTTAGCAGGTTGAGGCTGCGCCGAGCGGTACGCAAGTCGTAACCGCTACGCAACTCCTTCCCGCAACGCTCGAAAGCCTCTTCAACGATGTTGTTGAGGTCGAGGTTGAATGATGCTGTGCCGGATGTCGTCATTTAAACAATGCGTCCTTTGGTTTTACCACGCTGTGCGCAGCCGTCCGCACGGGATGAGGCTGACTTTATAACCCCACCTGCTTTTTTACCGGGTGCTTTTCTTCTGGCTTCTGCGCGCGCTTTAAGTTCTTTTATACTATCTTCCATGTCTTCAAACCCCGGTGTTGACGCTGATCGAAAATCTTTAATGGCCTGATCCGCAGTCGCTTGCCGTTCTCTAAATACTTCTGGGGATACTTCTTCATTGTTGTAAAAGTATTTACCACCAACAACACGAAAGTCATTTACGTTAGGCATTATCTAAACCCCGCTGTTTTCTTGGCTATGCCCTTGGGTTGGGCTACGAACTGCTTACCTTTTGCTTTCCCTGCCCGTTTTGCCTTCGTTGTGGCGGCATACTCGGCTGGGCTTAATGCCTTGATCGCTTTTTCCGGGAGGTATCTCTCTCCGGTCTTTGACGATGGCTTTCCTGACTTTGTTCGCCATTTCTGCTCCGTCCATGCTTTGAGGCTTTGCTGGGGCGCTTTCATACAATCTTCCCCCGGGTCTTGCCCTTCTGGGCAATACCATCCGCTCGCGCAGAGGCAGACTTCATTTTGACCTTACCACCACGTTTAAACTCTTTGGTGTATTTCACACCCGCCGAAAAAGGTTCGTCGTACTTGCTCTTCTCGCCGTAAAACTCTAGTGCAGAACTTGGGCTTAGTCTCTTGCGATACTTCGCGCCCACAACATCGGCAGACAATCTAGGGTCAACGCGACTACCCAAACTGGCGCTCAAATCGGCATACGCCTGTAATTCATCCTCGTTGTCAAACTGCTTTTTTGCAGTTAATCGTCCAGCACCATACAAGTTTTTCAGGTCGCCACTAGCCATTGTAGGAAGAAGTTCAAGACCATCATCCTTTTTAGGCACGATAACCTCCACCCTTCGCCTTGTACTTCTTTGCGAGTAGTTGCGCCTTACGAGCCGACCATTGACCTGCCGCAGTGCCTTGCACCGCAGAATTCTTGATCTGGTTAAACAAGGTTTTACGCATACCGGGCTTGGTGTAGTTACCGGCTGCATTTACCTTTCCACCCTGTTTAAACATTTTAACTGGCTCGTTTCCATCCCGCTTCTTGGTCGTTCTGACCTTGGCGGGATTGATAGCGCCCATACCGCGACTTGGCATCATACGATTCGCCCTTTCGTTTTTCCGCACTTAGCAATGCCGTCAGCACGAGCAGAGGCTGACTTCATTTTGACAGCGCCGCCTTTTTTCATGCCCATGTTTCTTCGGAAGTTGTCCCCTTGTATCGCCGAATCAGGAATGTTTTCGGTGAAAGCAAATCCAGATCGAGTGGATACAGGGTTTCCAAACCTATCAAGAACGGGACTTCTAGGGCCACCGATGCGGTCTGGATCATTCAACATTTGTCTTGCAACCTCACTTTTTCCTTGTGGAGTATCTGTATACGCCGGAACGGTAAGAACTTTTTTACCTCTAGCGGACATGGTATTGTCTTCCACCGGATACCCAAGATCACGCGCCATCTTGTCGTATTTCATACGCACAAGAGACTTGTCTATCTTGTTTTTTTCATTGAGGCCGTAAAGTCCACCTGCCAAGGCAGCAAGCGCCAGAAGGTCTTTGTTTTTCATACAAATTTCCCTTTGGTTTTTCCACGAATAGCGCAACCATCGGCACGAGAAGATGTTGACTTCACAGAGCCACCACTTTTCATGCCACGAGTTTCACGTTGCATTTCGTCTCTGGCTTCGCGTAGTTTCTGCGCACCTCGTTCGCCCTCATATGGCGTACCGCGATCAAAGCCATACGCCCCTTTATAAAACCGACCAATGTCGCGCAACGCTACGCCAGAATCAATAGCAAAATCAGACATTTTCTTTTTGGCAATAGCGCTATAGTCTATGTCTGGGTCAAGACCCATGCCGCGAACGGTATCTCGACCAATCCTTTTGGCGGCATCCGTCATGTCTTTTGGATTTTTTTCGTAATCGAGATACTTGTATTTACTTTCTTTTGGCATGGGAATCTCCGGTTAGCAATAGCCGCCTTTTTTCATTTTGGTCATGCCGCCTTTTTTCATTGCCACTTTCTTGGTGTCAGTCTTGCCTTTCTTGGCAATACCGTCAGCAGACTTGTGCCGACCAGCCAAACCGCCGGAAGCCATCTTCTTCATAGCCATGCCACCTTTTTTATATCCTTCGTCTTTTAACCCCATTCTTTCACCACGGCGGGTTGCGGCTCTTTCTTGCATACCAAGTTTTTCAGAAAGGAAAGCATCAGCATCAGTAAACTTATCGCCAACATATTGACCCGCTCTTGATATATAAGCCGCTGGAGTACCAATTACGCCGCCCAATCTATCCGCACCGCTTTGCCTTTCACGTCCAATTTCACGGCCATATTCACGACCTCTCTTTTCTGCGTCTTGAAGCCTGACGGTTCTCTCTGAAGAATAGTCTGGTTTTGATGATGTTTTCCCACCGCCAGCCATCTTTTTCATAGGCATGCCGCCTGATGCCATCTTTTTTTTCTTTTTAAACATTCCTTTTGGCAACTCTACTTCGTCGGGTGGTGGGGGTAGTGGTGAACCACCATCAGCATATCCACCCATTGCCATTTTTTTAACTGCAAACGCCGGAACTTTTTTGCCGTTTTTCATGGCCATAGGCATACCGCCTTTTTTCATGCCGCTGACTGCTTTACGCTTTTCTTTATCAGACTCCATAGAGCGCATCTTAGATTTTGTAACTGGTTTGACTGGCATATAGCCTCCTTTTTGGTTTGATTTCGACTTACCCGCTTCACTCAACGCAATTGCAATTGCTTGCTTTGGGTTAGTGACTTTTTTGCCAGAGGACGATTTAAGGTCACCCGACTTAAACTCTTTCATGACTGTGCGAACCTTATCCTTCATGGTCGCCCTTTGTTTTCTTTACGGAGGTCATCAATTTTTGCCTCCAAACGAGAAATGCCAGCATCAAAGCGCTCCATAATTTTCTCCATGTCGCGATGAACTTCTGCGCGAGTGATGTGATCACGAGCCACCTCCTCTCTGGTCTTATTGATCAAGATGTTGAGCCTGTTAAGTTCAGCAAATTTTTCTTTCAAAATAAACCCTAACAATGCAATGATTGCTGTAAGGATTACGTTCCATATCATCATTTCCATTACCACTTCACCTTATCAGCCCAATACGCCGCGCTCATCTTGCCCTTGGCAATGTTTGATCCGTGACGCGCTTTAAATGATTTGCGCTTTGCCTTCATACGATCAGACTCGCCCGCTTTAGGTTTTCCTGCCGTACCAGACACAGTGCCAACTTTTTTACCCTGTTGCCCAAAGCGAATGACCTTCTCTTTACCGCCCTCGCAAGCCTTCACAACGTGAGACTTCTTTGGGTGGGTAGGAGTTGAGCGAGGCGAGTTGCATGGCATTGCCGACTTTTTGACCGGCTTAACCATTGGCAACCTGCCTTTCTTCTTCCATCGGCTTTAAAAGCGGATACAGAAAATCTTCACCAAATGCACCCTCAAACTCATGAACACCCATATGACCAAGTTTGATGGTGGGGTCTACCCAAGCAGTAAAGCCATGCTCATGCGCACGGTCGCAGAAGACATAGTCTTCGCCAATGTAACCGTCTGGGGTAGATTGAAAATCAAAGAAGGATTGAAGCACCTTGTTGGTGTTTTGATCCATGTACTTCCATTCAGGATGCGCATCTCGCAACGTCTCAAAGACCTTGCGCTGGATCATGATGAAGCCAGTGCCTACGCGCTTAACCTTGACCAGACCCATCTTGTCCATGAAGATGTTGCCGTTTTCGTCTTGGTCGAGAGAAGAGAAGTAGACCTTCTCTTTCTTGCGAGCGGCTCCAACACCTGCAACGATTGGTTTAGTCTGACTCCATGCCAATAGACGGATCACGTCATCGGCATTGAACGTCATGTCAGAATCGACCATGAACAAATGGTCAGCATCCGATTCAAGGAATTCGTTGGCGATGATGTTCCTCACCCGGGATACCACAGAGCATCCCGAGACATTGGAAATCTGAATCTGAATACCGTGCTGCTGCGCCTTGACGCAGAACTCGGCAAGCGCAATCGCTAACTTGACCGAGACCTTGAAGTCATACGCTGGCAACCCGATGAACAGTTTTTTGCCATGCAGGTTGAAGGAGGCCTCTGATTGCATGACATCACCCGTAGATCACCATGATGGACGCAACGTCCGTCAGGTCAACGTAAAGGTTTGTCCTAACCAGAATGCCTTCACCCGGCATAGGGAGCCAGAAAGTACCAGAAGCCGCAGCGGCTGGCGAGTTCATGGTCATCAAGATAGAGCCGCTGGAGCCGCCGTCTCGGAAGACAACAGAACCGGCAGAAGCACCCGATACACCATAGACAGACTTGATTCGACAACGAGGCAAATCGTTGTCGTTCTGGTCTTTTATCTGACCATCGGTCGTTCGTGGTTTTGACGCTAGTACGTCATATTGCATGGAAGCCATGTCAGCCTCCTATTACGAGTTTGCAAACGGCGTAGCAGGAGAACCAGTGCAGACGATAACGCCATTGACCATGTATTTATTGGTGGTCAACGAGGTAATAGTGATGCAAGTACCAACCACACCGCCAGTGTCAGAGCCGTTCAGATTGATAAAGTCGTTGGCGGCGGCAGGAACAAAACCAGCCATCGCGCCAGCGGTATCCGAGTCAATCGACAGAACTGAGCCAATGAACTTGTCAGTGCCGTTTGTGCCAATCTTGACCGAAGAGGTTACAACTGTCGCGTCCACCAAAATGGTAAAGGTTGCGCTCTGATTGTTCTGGGTGTTTGGATCAGCGCCCGGACCAGCCGCAGGGGCGTTTGCCGTGGTGTTGATTGCCGGGAGAGTGATCGTCAGGTTGGAGGCCAGAGTGCCACCCACCTTGAGAATCTTACCAGCGTGTGCAGCCACCGTCAGGGTGGTGCTGGAGGTCAGAGAGACCACATTGCCTGCGCCCTGCGAATAAAAGCCATTTAGCGACCGAACTGGGCCGTCAAAAGTAGAAATTGCCATGATCAACCTTTCGTGTTGTAGCACATCCTCTTATCGTCTCTACAAAGTCTGCTAGGTCAGTCGATAAGAGTTAAATTCCTAGATGCAAACATCATACTGCGTTTAAACAAAAAAGGGGAAGGTTTTACCCTCCCCCCTCTTCATCAAGCGCCGGGAGAGCCGAAAATGCCCAGCGGATCAGACCAGCCGAACGAGTAACGCTCACGGGCCTTGTAACGGACGTTGCCGGTATCAAAGTCGCCGTCCATCGATGTTGCCAACGGAGTACGCACAAAGTGCTTTAGGCCGTTAGGAACGTCAGTGGTCAAGAACCAAGCGTTGTTGTCGGTCAGGAAGTTATTGACGGTATAACCACCCGGGATCGACCCGTTGTTCTTGATTGCGTTGATGTCGTTGTTGTTGGTAGAAACACGGAGTTCGGTTTCCAACAGGCGGGTAGCCACGAACATCAGGCTCGGAGGAACAATTAGTCTGCGAGGCTTTGCAGCAATCAGCAGACCACGTTCGTCGGTCCACGCTGCGATCTGGATAACGGCGGCTTCAAGCGAAGTCTCGTTCAGATCGGCAGGGGTGGCAGGCTCGTTGGAGTTCGTTCCACCGGAGACCAAAGGGTGAGCCGTTGAGAACAGTTCGACACCATCACCACCGGCATAGGTGGACGAAAAGCCGTTGTTCAGAACGTTTGCCCCTTTGACCTGCTTGGTGTAGGCCATTGCACGAGCCAGCGCCTTGGTGTAGCGAGCCGAGAGAGAGTCATAGAGGTTGTCCTCAATGGCTTCTTCGGTCAGCGCAAAACCAAGAGCAATGGTTTCGTGTTGGTAACGAGCAGTCCATGCTTCCTGACCGTTGTCATAAGCGATGGCAGAACCTTCGTTTTTGACCGGCGCGGCAGAGAAGCCCGACAGTTTGGTTTCTTCTTCAAACGAACGCTCGGAAGTTTCTGTTTCGAAAACTTCTTTGTGCTGTTCACCATAGGTTTCATACTCAAGACCGAACAGAGCGTTCAGACCGGGCAGAAGTTCCTTAAGTAGTTGTGCGCGGGAGATAGCCATTTATTAACTCCTTCCAGTTGCATTCTCATACAGGGAGATGCCGAAGTTAAAGCGGACAATCACCTCTGTATAAGAACCCGGATAGCCAGCAATGGCAGTCTCGGGGACAACGTCCACCACGCGAATGGGGAGAGTGGTCTCCGTATCGGTCGTGTTCAGGACTGCGTTTTTTGAATTGCCGTTGTTGGTGCTACCAGTGTTTTGCACCAGAGCAACGTTTTTGCCAACGGCGGCTTGGGTTACAAAGCCAATGGTCGTAGTAGCCGAAACCACAGCGACTTTGTACAACTGATCGGGATCATCTTGTACATAAGCCGAAATACCCGCCACATTCACAGCACCGGGGTAGAACTGCTTAAACACCGGTTGCGAAGTATTTGGGTCAACGTAGGTGCATCCGAGGAAAACACCGATGGTGGTCGCGGTAGCCGTGGTCGTAACCTTGGTGATGTTGCCGTCATTGTTCAAAGTTACCACGTCACCATAGAAAATAGCGGTGGTTTCATTTTGACCAATCGGTAGTTCACGGGTTTGACCTGCGTACACCTGACCACCCAGCAGGTTCACAGGAACCATGCCGTAGGGGGCAGAGACTTCAGGATAAGCCATGTCTTACTCCTTATGCCCGTTTACCTCTGCTCGTGGTCGATTTACGCTCACTGAACAATGGCATACGAGGATCGTTTTCTTTCATCAGATTGGCATCTACGGCTCGCGTTTGGGCATCTGTCTGGTTCCGTACATAGTCTGTACGTTGCTCAACAAACTCCTCTGGCGTTTTGCAGAGTACCAATCCACCAATCTCGACAAGGCCAGTGGTCTTGCCGGGATATTGCAGTTCTGAGTGATCTTCCCGCTTTACCGGAATCCATCCCTCATCTTGCTTGGACATCATGTTGCGGTCGTCCGCTTGCCCCAGAATCGATTTACGAATCCAGCGGTAGGCATAACCTTCTTCCCTGTTTGGGCTGGGCAATAGAGAGGGCGGTGTCCAAGCCCGTTTTCTAATCCCTTGTTCGCGAGTCTCTTGGTCTCGTGAGGTGCGATCAACCATTTGTCATCTCCTTTGCGACTTGTTCCGCATATTTTTCCAGTGGCACTCCAAGTCGCTTTGCAATTGCGACTTGCGTTTTGGTCAGGGTGATCTTCTTTGATCCCGCTGCGCCTCTGGATGCAGGAGCGACAACGTTCGCGGCAGGTTTTGAAGACCTGAATTTTTGCGGGAATGAATCCCGAATGCGAGCATCTAACTGCTCGAAATAGGCGTCCGATCCGGCGACATATCCACTTTGGACGAGTTGATCGTGGATACCAAAGGCAGCACCTCTCATAACTGGGTCTTGGTCAAACCATTGGTTTTCCGTTACCCACTGACGGGTGCGTTCGTCAGGCACAACTTGCGGTTGTTGTCTAGTTTCTACTGGAATTTCTTGTTCTTGTAAAGAGGCTTGGTATCGATGTTGGTAATTATCAATTTCCCTTTTGCCAACCACCGATTCAGCCAGTTTCTTTTGGGCAGAAATCATCTTCTCGGTGTCGCCAGCCTCGTAGGCTTCCTTGTAATCACGCTCTGCCTGAGAAAGGATAGCCTCATGCTTTTCCTTGCTGGTCTCTACCAGCACCCGCTCGCCTTGCGACAGCCGCTCTTGCAGCAGACGGTTTTGCTCTGCCACACGCTGGGCGTAGGTTAGGGCTTCCTGCTGTTCACGGGCTAGACGCTCCTTCTCCCGGCGCTCCTCATGATAGCCAGCGCGGAGTTGGCGAATACGCTTCTGGACGTTCTCCGAATACTGCGAGATTTCGTCATCGGTAACCTCAATGGTTCCCTTCGGTTCGGGTTTACCCCTATCCGGCGCTGGCGTATCGTCTACGATTTCAATCTGGGCATCGCCCTCGATCTCAATCTCGATACTTGGGTTGGTGTTTTCAGACATGGATGCTCCTTTATAGGCGGGTAACTACCCGTGGGTCGGCAACGACAGCCTCGACGGTGTCATCGTTGATAAGGCGAAACTCTTGATCACCCTCGGGGGTGGTGATCTTGAATCTCGTTCCAGAGTACGACCGCATGATGATGTAGTCGCCCTCTTCGCACCAAGGACCATCGGGGAATTTATCCGGGTCTTGGTAAGCCTGTGGACCTAGCGCTACAACCAAGCCCACAATGGACGCGATCTCCTCCTTTTGACGGACGGATTCCGCAATCACAATTTGCGAATCCTTGAAAGTCTCCTCTTTCTTGGGAATCGCAATCAAAATGCGGTAGCCTTTCGGCTCCGGTAGTTCCAATTTACTCATCTGGCAAGTCCTCAATTATTCTTATGAGTCGTTGAAATGCGCGGATTTGCCCAACCACCTCTCGGTAGGTGGGGTAGTCCTCGACAGGATTGAAGGCAATACTTTCCTTCAACGCTTCCTGTTCTTTTTGAAGTTCACTGAGGAGGTAGTCCCTTAGTCCCAAGGTTGGCTCCTATCTTCATGCCTTCGATTCGTTGTTTGGAATCGATGGATTTGTCTAAATCTGCCGTTTTTGCACCAACCTGCACCCCGGCAATCCGTTCCATTGAAGCAATTCTTTCTCGCTCGCGCTGGTCTTTTGCGGTCAAATCTGCGGCCCGCAGTTGAACATCTGCCTCGTCCTTGGCTTTCTTGCGAAGAACTTCGGCTTCCTTGATTTCCAACTCTTTCTGCTGCTGCTGGATGACTGGGTCTTGCGCTGCTTGCTGCGCCTGTTCTTGCGCTGCTTCGGCTTGGTCCTTTTCCAGCAGTTTCTCTGCGGCACTTGCCACCACACGAGAGAGTTCGACCTCGATGTCCTCGGGCAGTTGTTCGTCCGGTGGAGGAAGCGAAACGCCCAGCATCTTTTCGATCTCAACGCGATACTGGAAGGCAATGTGTTCGTTGATGTGCGCCATCATTGCCGCCTGAATAACCGGTGCTTGCGGGTTTTGTCCCACCAGCGCAGCAATCTTGGGGTCTTTCATGGCGCTGATATGCACCTTCATGTGCGCCTCATGATCCTGATACAGGAAGGCTTTGACCGGCTTTCCAGCCAGCACTGCCATGTTTTCCGAGACAGGGTTCATGGGCTTCTGATCGTCTTCAATCGGGATAATCTTGGCAACATTCTTGATGCCCAAGACTTCCAGCATCTGACGATGTAGTTGTGGCAGGTCATAGATGCCGGGAGCAGACTGGGCAAGTTGCAGGGCGGCTTGATACTGCACCACGCGCTGCGCCATTGTTGAGGCGTTCGGATCTGACACGGGGATGATGTCCACCATGTCGTAGTCGGCTTTCTTGGCCTTCTTCGGTGCGTCTACTTCGTAGGAGTAAGACTCGGGGGTGTAGTCACGGACGATGCCAGCAATGAGTTTAAACTCCTGCTTCATGGCGGCATGGACACGGGCTTGCACCGCGCTCATGACCTTCAGTGTTCGCTCAAGGATTGCCAGCGTTGTACCCACCGGGGCTTGGTTGGACATATCGCCTACCTTCAAATCTGCCACTGAGGCAAACTTGCGACCTTCTTCTACGATGGTGTTCAACAGGTTGTAGAGCGTAGCGCTCGGCTCTTTGTACGGCAGCGGGACAATCGAGTCCTTGATCGTCATGCCGGTGACATCCACGTCACGCCATTCGCCCGGAGCAATCGGGGTATCGTCCCCTTTGACGCGCAAATCTTTGGACTTGAAGCCCCCGGGGAGGTTTGACAGAGTGCCTGCGTCAACAAGTTGTCGAAGAATAGATGTTGCACTTTTTGCAAACCCACCGACAAGGTGAATCAAGCCAAAGCCATAGAAGCCAAAGCCCGGAATGTACAGGTAGTGCGTAAAGTGCATACGCTTCTGTTGGGTCTCATCGTCCTCAAGGTAGTTGCGACGAATCGACAGGATTTCCCCGGTTGAGGCTAATGTGATGACGTAAGGAAGGGCGATGCCGTCCTCATCTTCGTAACCCGGCAGATCGTAGTCCACATGGACTTCGTAGAGCATATAGCGGTCATCATCAACGATGTTGACACCCGCCTCTTCGTCCTTCTTCTTCTGAATCTCGGTGATATTGCGCTGCGGCTCGGTCAGGTCAACTTCCCGATAAAAGCCAGCGACTTGGAGTTTTCTGATTTGGTTCTCGGTCTTGTGCATCCGATGAGTTACCCGGGGAGAAGAATGCAAGTCCGATGCGCCGTAGGGAACAATGATGTCCTCTGCCGGGATAAACATCGCGATCTGCCTGTTTAAACTGGGATCAAAATAAACCTTTTTGAATGCGCTGCCGGTAATGGGCAGGTTCCACAGCAGACGCTCATGTTCATTGCGATATTCCACCATGACTTCAGTGAGTTCATAGTTCATGTCATCCTGCACCCGCGCTGCGGCCTCTTCTTTCTCGCGGGTAATCTTACCGATGATCTTGGTTTTGACCGGACCCGATGCCGGGAAGGTCTCAAGGATGGTCTCGGACTGGAACTTGACTACAGATTCGGAAAGGATAGGGTGATAGACACCACAGGCTCCGTCCCACGGCTCGGTGCGCTCATCGATGCGCAGACCCAGCAAGTCCAGACCCTCTTTGTAAGTGCGTTCCCAGTCTTTGCGGGAAGTAATATCGTCTTGAATGAACTGAAGCAGTTCCTCAGAGATCATCTGGAGGTCGCCCTCATCCATGCTCTCTGCCAGATTCTCATCGAAGGAGGAAAGTTTGACTTCGATCTCAACAGCAGGCTCATCGCCACCCTCCATTTCAATTTCAATTTCTACCTCTGGGGTGGTTTCAGCCTCAACTTCAATGCCGACGGGTAGTGAGTACAGTGATTTTTCCATAGCAATCCTTAGTAATATGCCGCCTTGCGGGGCATAAACGTACCCTCAACCTCGTCTGAATCAAGCCGGATAAAGCCCCCCTGCCTAAAGCGAAGCAATGCTTGGCTGGATGAGTCCACCAAGTCATCGTGATCGCCGTTGGGGAATGAGGCCAGTTCTTCTACCAGTTCTTCAGCCCAGCGCGTTTCGGGTCTCCAAACCATGCCAGATGCAAAAAGATCAGACACGGCGTTTACACGGGCTATCTTATCTGAGCCTTTGCTTGGTGTGTACTCCGCGATGGGGATGCCCATCTTTCTCATTTCGTAGATGAGTGGCGCTCCAGCCGCCTTTTTCTCCACAATGAGCGTGTCTGGGTTCCAGTCTTTCCAGAATTCGAGGGCGGTTCTTTTGAGTTCAGGGAACTCCATGCGTTCTTTAAACGCATCCAGAAGAATGATATTGGCGACTTCGGTTCCTTCAATATCACGATAAAACACTCCCCATGTGGTACAGGCTGAATAGTCAGCCCTGTTGCTTTTTTCAAAAGCCGTATCCCATGACTGAATGATGTAATCGACTTCGGGAGGACGTTCGTTTTCCCAAATCTTCCACATTTCCCGCTTGATGATCGCACCTTCTTCGGAGGTGGGGTTTTGTTGGTACTGGGCTTCCCACTTACTAACCGGAAGTTCAGCCTTGATGGCTTCCAATTCCTCTTGTCGCCAGAATTCCTGCCATAGGGGTTTACCCGAAGGCAGTAGGGCGGGTAGTTCAATGACCTCCCACTCCTCCAAATCCTTCTTGGCGGCGGCGTTCACTATCTGTCCTGTCAAGTCGCGTTTAGACCAGCGGGTCATGACGATGACAATCGCTCCTCCCGGCTGTAAACGCTGACGTGGACCGGAGGAATACCACTCATAGACCCGGTCATAGACCGATGGATTGCCCATCATGGCCTCTTGTTCACTGTGTGGGTCATCAATAATCAGCACATCCGCGCCTTTACCGGTCACAGCGCCCCCAACACCGATAGCGAAGTAGTCGCCGCCCTTGGATGTGTTCCACCGACCGGCTGCTTTTGAGTCTGCCGACATTTTGGTGGGAAAAATCTCCTGATAATCGGGCGATCCGACCAAATTTCGGACTTTTCGACCGAATCCGACCGCCAATTCAGCGGTGTGAGCGGTCTGAATGATCTTCTTTTCGGGGTACATCCCTAAAAACCACGCCGGGAACAGGTAGGAAGCGAATTCTGACTTGGTATGCCGGGGTGGCATATTAATGATTAAGCGCTTTAACTCGCCCCGAGCCACTCGCTCGAAGGCATCTGCCATGATTTGGTGGTGTTTCCCGGGGATAAAGGCCAACCACATCTGCCGCACAAAGGGCATGAAGTTCTGTCGGCAGCGTTCTCGCTTGTCGGCTTGGAGCAGGGTGCTGATTTTCTCGATTTCGGGAGAGCCTTCTTCCAGCGTGTCGAGCAGCGCCAGATATTGCTTGATCTCTGCCCGGGTGAGAAGGTCGCTCATAGTGCCAGCATCTTCTCAACAGAACGGTCTCGGAGTTTCATAGTCCGAACCTTATGGGGCGTGGTGACCAGCAGTCCTCTTTCTTCAAGGCTGTGGATAATTCTGTGGATATTTGAGCGTGATTTTAGGCCCATCCCCGAGGCGATGTCCTGCATTGAAGGCGCGAATCCCTTTATCTTGATGTAGGTCTGGATAAATTCCAGAACCGCTCGCTGGCGCTCCGTCACATCCGCTCCTTTGTTTAAACAATTGAGCGGAGTTTAAACACGAACAAGCGTTCGTGCAAGTGTTTTTTTGGAAATATTTATTTTTTCACGACAGACTGCATCCGTTTGGCGCGGCGTTCTTTCTCGATCAAGACGACTGCTTGATCCAAATCCTTCAGGGTAATGACTTCCAGTTGCGCGTCATGCAACTCGGTGATGGTATTTAAGGCATTCATCTCATCTGCCTTCAGGATGAATCGGTTGCTGTCCCTTCCCCGGACTGCCACGGCGTACAGGGCTTGCAATCCGTTTTGGACTTCCTCGGCGTACTCCTTGCCAAACCCCAGCCGGTACAGGGCTTCGACGACATTGACCATATGGATCAGGATGTCGATGTCATGCCGGTTGGCTTTGCCTTGGGTCAGGTTGGAGAGTGCCAGATGGTTCTTGATCTTCAGGTTTATGGCGTGGGAGCCATGCGACCTGACGGGTTCTAGTCCTTCCAGAACATAACCTAGCGGGTTTTGCAGGATAGGCTTGGGGCGGTACTTACTCCTTTTCCGCATAGCAGAAATAGGCGCAGAGTGCGGTTGCCAAAATAATCAACATCAAGCCAGCGCCCATCAGAACCAGTCCGATTTCGGAGAGTAGGATGCCCAATTCGTACCATTGAAAATTTGTCATTTTTTACTCAAGAAAACCCACACATACACGCCTGTGTGAAAGATACCCCAAATCCAAAGAATGGTCTCAAACGCCATTTCGCCCCCTCACAAACTCTTCGATGTGCCGCAGGGCGTGTTCGTAGCCCTCAGAGAACATCTGATTTCTGTCTTGCTCCATGCCCGTTAAGGCATCGATAGCATCCAGAACAGCCTTCCTATCGGCAGCGGTTATCAGAGCAGCAAAGGCTTGCAGGTCTTCCTCGCAAGGAAAGACCCAGTATTTGCGGTCAATCAGGGGTCGGTTTTCTTTGAATGCCCCCGCCTCGATGGCGCACTCAAGAACTTCTCGAAGTTTCATTTTTGTAACCTGCCTTCATGTTTAACTCCCCACTCGCTGGTCTGGCGGCAGTGTTTGCTGGTAATCGTCCCACGTCTCCTCCAGAAGGATTGCCGCCTTCATCATCATGTGGATCAGCGCCTCATGCCTGTCTTCGTCCAATCCCTCGGCGTATCCCCGCAACCGGTGAGCCATCGTGTAGCACTGTAGTTTTTTGGCATCAATCATGTGGTTCCTCCCTCGCTTTCATCATGGCATCCGCTGCATCGTAGGCCCATCTTGCTACCCGCAGCGGGTCATCTCTGAACGTGCCAAAATCAAAATGGTGTATCAAGCCATTCATCGCCTTCGCTGCAAAGTAATCGCGCAAGTCCATGCCTTGTTGATTTGTCATGTTTGGAAATGCTTTCATACATCCTCCCATTTTCACTTCAAGTCTGGAATGTCATCCCAATCCATCACGGTCTCCATTGCGTCATTTATCCCGGACAGGTAGAGCGTTATTAAAATCTTCTCCAGCGGCACTTCCTCTGCCGTCATCTTGTTGTACTTTTCCATGACCATCTTCCCTACCATCTCGCTGACTACGGTGGGAACATTTACTTTTCCTTTTTTAAATTTCATGCTTGCCTCCAAGGTGAGGTTAAATGATAGTGCGAACGTATGTTCGCATCAAGTATTTTATGTGTGATACCCCCCCGGGGTAAGCAATTCAAAAAGCCAAGGGGTCGTCTTACTGGTTAAGTTTACAGTGGGGTGTTTTTAAATTTACAGTAAGGGTGGGGGGCCAGATTTGACGGCTCAACTTGTCCGGGTCGAAGGCAGAAAAAGCCCCGGAGTACCGTATCCTCTGATGTCTGCCTAACGCCCCCCATACGAACGTTCG
>SXGQ01465432.1_pt1 | contig 39038 bp, 46 predicted proteins | sample 3178371 | NCBI WGS metagenome assembly SXGQ01 (sample SAMN11356859, study PRJNA531348) | freshwater metagenome | isolation source: freshwater sample F1-20 | place: China: Fuxian Lake, Yuxi | collected 2017-12-25
CGCTCACTGGCCGACTTCGCCAAGTTAGTCGAGATCTTCGACGAGCACAAGGTCACCTTGTGCTGATCAAACAGCTCGACCAGCTTTGCAAAGTCGGCAAGAGACCGAGATAACCGATCAATCTTGTAAACCACGATGGTGTTCACCAGGCCCTTACGGACGTCTTCGAGCAGACGCTTGATGGCCGGGCGTTCAAGCGTGCCTCCTGAGAAGCCGCCGTCGTCATACCGGTCCTTGAGCGTTACCCAGCCCTCAGACTTTTGGCTGGCAATGTAATTTGCGCATGCATCGTGTTGGGCGTCCAGTGAGTTGAAGTTTTGGTCCAAGCCTTCTTCGGTGGACTTGCGCGTGTAGATCGCGCACAGGACTTTAGGGGTGGTAGCCATCAGACGCTCCTTCCAGAAGACATGCCAAAAAAGGTCCAACCGTTTCGGTTGGTGCCTGTAATCACCATGGCTATGCGTGAAATGGACTTGTAGCGTTGACCCGCGTATTCGAAATCGTCAACGTGCACCACCACCTCGTGGCGCTCACCATCCCATTCCCGAATCAGGCGCGTTCCGCAGATGGGCCTGCCATCAACCCTGCGGCGGCGGACATCGGCCTTGCCGCCATCGAGTTGTTCGCCAAGCTTCTCCAGGCGCTTGACGGTCTCGCGGCGTAGGCCCCCAAGGGCCAGCTCCTGAATCCGGTATGCCAGACGCGTTTCCAGGAAGCGCCGGTTAAACGGCGGTGGTTCGGTCTGAAACATTTCTCGCCACATTTGCTTGAGGTCAGGTGTGGGCGAGGTTTTAAGGGCTGCAACGCGTGCAACAAGTGAGTCATTCATGGGTGTTGTCCTTGGTAGTCAAAACAACTGTATGAACGCTCTCTTCGGTACGGTTAGCAAGTTGAGCTTCGCGTTTTTGGCGGTCCAGCAGGCGAATTGCGCCTTGGGCCAGGATTGCACCGACGACTGCCATTGGGCTTGGCTCGGCGGGTATGTTTTGTTGTGGGGTGTGTTTTGGGGCGGTCATGCAGGTTCATACCGCCGTAGGGGGGTGTTTTTCTCAGATAGGGCAGTGCTTTGAAGCCCAAAACTGCGCCCACGTGCAATGTCAGAGGGGGGTTGAAGGGGGTATTTGGGCAATTTGGCTGCATCCTGTGCCCGCCCGTGGCGGGCACAGGATAACTAAGGAGCACAGAATCACAAGATCACTGAGTACGCTGAGCACAGCAAAAATTTTATAAGCTATTGATTTAAATAGGAAAAGTGATTTTTTGATGCAATATTTTGCGCATCTGAATTACTTTGAAAGCGATGAAAATAATTAACTCAACATCTGAGTTACCTATATTAGGCGAGCACTGGGTGTCAAAAGCACTGCTTTAATCATGGCGAGTTTGAGTATTTGGCCCTAGAATTTGGGCACTGAAATCGAAAACCCAAAGGAAAACCAAATGTCCGCTGCATCAAACGCCAAAAAGATCTCCAAGGGCCAAGAAAAGGCCAAAGCGCTGCGTGACAGCTGCTGGCCAGACCTGGACGATGAAAAGCTCTGGAACCGAAAGCTGGTGAAGGGCTTCACCACCATCCCCCGCACGATGCCCTTGATCATGAACATCATCGATTCGCTGACCAAGAACAAACCGGCAGGCATGGTCTATTTCGTTTTGTGGTGCCGCACTTTTGACGAGTCACTGTTAGCAATCGACAACCCGATGACCTTGGCGTTTGAGTCCGGATTTACCGGCGAGAGGGCATTGAGCACCTGGAAAGACCGGATGCGCTCCTTGGTTGAGCTGGGCTTTATCGATGCCAAGGAAGGCCCCACTGGCGCGCACCACTATGTGTTGCTCTTCAACCCACACAAGGTGGTGTGGGACCTGAAGGATCGCATTCAGGAGGGCATGTTTAGGGAGCTGCAGACACGTGCCATAGCTATTGGCGCAAGCGACATGGAACCCGCAAAGCCTGCAGAAGACAGCAACCCAACATAACCGTAGCGCCACCACAGGCACATAAATGAAAAGAGACAAATATGAAAAAAACATGGGAAAACGACAGTTGTGAAGCAGTCCAGTCTTACTTCACGGTGTATCGCGTGCCGGTTGCTGCAGCGTTGTGGTGTGGCATCGAGCCAGGTGAAGTGGAAGAACATCTGGCACTGTCCACGGAAGTCGCAAGGGGCGTTTTGAAGCACCCATACATCAACTGCCTCGAACCGAGGTGCCGGGCGATCCACGACGCAATCGTGACTGGACTTCTTCCTTACAGCAGGGAGAACGGAAAAGTCGTGCCCAAAGAAGAACACGTTGCCCCAGAGCGACGTCACATTTCTCGGCAACACCTCAAGGACTGGATTGCGGCGCAGTTCCCGTCTGACAAGCCTAAGTTCCTGTTTGACGAAATCGAGCGCAACACCCATACAGCCATCAATAAAGATGCCTACCAGGCATTGCAAGCCGAACGCGATGGATTACGGGCACGACTTGAAAAAGCTGCCGATGAGTACCGTAAGTTGAGGAGCGAGCGTGACGAGTTGGTTGTCGAAAAAGCAAAACTCACTGAACAGATTAAGCCCGCCAAAGAACTTGGGCTCAGAGCTGAGACCACTTACCTGAACATCATCGGTGGAATGCTGAACTTGTTCCTGATGAAAAGCCCTGCAGGTAAAGCACATTCGGTGTTCTCAAACCAAGCATCTGTGATTGAAGCACTAGTTATTAACTTTGGGAACCAGCCTGGAATCTCAAAACGAGGGCTTGAAACCAAGTTCGCAGATGCCAAGAAGAGCCTGGACCCGTAACCCAAATACATACCCTGCTACCGCAGTTGCGGTAGTGCTTGCCGCATTTGCGGTGATTTCATGAAGTAACCCCGGTCCAATGGCTTCATGTAAACGAAAACGAAAAAGGTGATGACATGTTGCAATTCGAAGACGGACAGGAAAATACTTCATACACGACTGCCATGCGCAGTCCCCGCATCATCCGCGATGCGGCCAACGACCCTTACTTCCGGGCTGCAATCAATGCAGCCAAGACCCGCACATACAGAGCAGCGGTTTCTGCCCGGCTGAGCACCTCGGAGCGGGAAGACCTGTATCAGGAAATCTTGCTTGACCTTCTCGAACGTGAGGCTCAATTTAATCCCGAGAAGGGCAGCCCCGGAACATTTACCGGTTTTGTGTCCGAGCACCGAACCGCCGAATTTCTCAAGGCCCGCAAGACAGACAGAGAGCGCTTGACCTTTGCCTCGGGTGAAGACGTTGACACGCTGGAGATTGTCAACATCAGCCAAGTACGACAAGGAATGGACCAGACGCAGGACGCGGCCAATGACGACGATGCTGCGCCGATCGGTTCAAGTGGATCAAATCACCGATCTCAATGGTTTGATGGGGACGACGATCTCTTTTCAAACTCCAACACTCTCCACGACCTGGAGACAGCACTGGCGCACATGAGCGAAGAACAAGCCGAACTCTTGGACTTGCTTGCTTCGCACCAGGACCTACCCACGGCATCCAAAGCCTGCGGTATGTCTACCGCCACCTTCTACCGCCGCGTCGCCGAACTGCAAATGCACCTTCGCATGTTCGGTATCAGGACTGCCGCCTGACCGATCGCGGGGTGGCTGAGAAAAACGCCCACCTCGCTCAGTAAAAACCTTTAACACCTGCAAACTCCGCGCCCCCTTGGGCAGCGGTGGTAGGCCAACTCACGCCCGGAGATTTGATGAATTACAAAAACGACCTAATTGAAACCTCACGCAGCCACTTGGGTCTGGGTGTGGATATTGGCCGCGCAGCGTTGCAGCCGGTTTACGTCCCTATTGAAAAACTGTCGGAGGCCAATCTGTGTGACTGGGTGGCTAGTGCGCTCGTTGGCCATTGCATTCAGTACCACGAGGGCCTGCTGCTACGCGATCGCTCTGAGACCAGCAGCGACCTGACCACCAAAGATCGCGCACGAATTCACTCCGTCGCACGGCGCGCCTGGATCGCCTGTGAACTTGGGCTGGTTCACCTCTTTAGCCAAAAGGTGGGCGATGACCACTACCGATACATGGCCATGCGCTCCAGTTCCCCTCTGAAGCCCCCCGAAATCCGTACCCAGCTGCGTATCGCGCAGATGGCTCCAAGCAACCCAAAGCCCCACTGAAAGAAAGAGCACCCATGACGCCCGAACCAGAAGTGCTGGATGAAATAGGCCAGCTTTACATGAATGAGCTGGACAAGCTCCCGCTGCAAGACCTTGACCGGATGATCAAACAGGTCACTGCTGCCAAAGACACTGCCGCTTTGTACCTCAACGCATTGCAGTCCACCTTGCACAGTCGCTTGGGCGGTCATGCCCAACAGCTTCGCCAAGAGGCTGGCAAATCCACCGGCACTGTGCGCTTTGAGGTCGATGGCTACATGGTCGTCGCCGATTTGCCTAAGCGCCCTGAATACAACCAGGTCAAGCTCAAAGAAGCCGTGGAAGCGCTGCGTAAATGGGGCGAGGACCCGGAGAACTACGTCGGCATCGAAATCAAAGTCGCCGAGTCCAAGTACACCGCCTGGCCACCCGGAATCCGCGACTTATTCGAGCCTGCACGCACGCTCAAAACGGGCAAGCCCAGCTACAAGCTCGAGCAGATCAAGACCGGAGAAATCCCCGACGCTGCCAACGACAGTCACTTTGGTGGGGGTGTGTGAGGGCCATTTCACTTGCACAACTCACCCGCGCCAATACGCCCAAGCCACCCCGCATTCTGATTCACGGTGTTGCAGGCGTTGGTAAAACCACCTTCGCCGCAGAAGCCAGCAAACCTGTGTTCGTGCAAACGGAAGACGGTCTGGGAACAATTCCGGCAGCTAGCTTTCCGCTTGCACGCACTTTTGAGGAAGTCCTTGAGTCACTGGCTGCGCTGTATACCGAAGACCATGACTTCAAAACCGTGGTGATCGACAGCGTGGACTGGCTTGAACCCTTGGTTTGGGGCAAGGCCTGCCGCGACAACGGCTGGGGATCGATTGAAGACGCCGGGTACGGCAAAGGCTACGTGGCCGCTTTGAGCCTATGGCGTCAGTACATCGACGGCCTGAACGCACTGCGTGACGACCGTGGCATGACCGTTGTGCAAATCGCGCACACCGACATCAAGCGTTTTGATTCGCCTGAGCACGACCCCTACGACCGGTACGTCATCAAGTTGCACACCCGCGCAGCGGCGCTGATGCAAGAGCACTCCGACATCGTGCTGTTTGCCAACTACCGCATCTCCACCGTTAAGGCCGATGTCGGCTTCAACAAAAAAGTAAACCGCGCCATGGGCTCGGGTGAGCGGGTGATTCACACCGCCGAGCGCCCAGCCTTTTTGGCCAAGAACCGCTATGGCCTGCCCGAGACCCTGCCACTGGACTGGCAGTCCTTTGCCCAGGCCATGCCCGATGTGATCAAGCCCATGCTGATCGCCAACCCAGTCACCCCCACCAACCTCACCACCTGAAATTGAAATAGGAGAAAACACCATGGCTTCATTCGGACAAACTTTCGACGCATCCTCAGTTGAACCCAGCAGCGGCTACGAAGTCCTGCCACCCGGTAAATACCTCGCCCAAATTGTTGCAAGCGAAATGCGTGCAACCAAAGACGGCATGGGCCAGTACCTCTACCTTGAGGTGGATGTCATTGAGGGGCAGTACGCAGGCCGCAAGCTCTTTGATCGCCTGAACCTCATCAATGCCAATGCAGATGCTGTGCAAATCGCACAGCGCACGCTGTCATCTATCTGCCGTGCCGTTGGCAAGTTGCAGGTCAGCAATTCGGAGCAGTTGCACCTCATTCCATTGATTGCTGATGTGCGTGTGCGCCCCCCGAAGGGCATGTATGGCGAGAGCAACTCGGTCCGCTACCTGCCTCGCAGCGGTCAGGCTGCAAACGCCCCCACATTCAGCACTGGTCCAGCCAACCCGCCAGCGCGTCCTGCCGTTGCTACAGCAACGCCTGCTGCCAACGGACTGCCCTGGAAGCGCCAAGCCTGAGGTCCCACTGCATGCACGAACACTTCACATTGCATCAACACGCGCTTGAGCCGGTTCACCTGCCGGACTCTGCGCAGGGCTGTCGGGAGCGAATGGCTGCGCTGCAAGGCGAGATTGCTTCCATTCGTATTCAGATCGCAACGACTGACATTCGGCGGCAAACAGAGAAGAAGACGCTTGATGCTGCCTGGTTCCATCGCGCCAAAACCGCGCTGCGTTTAAAGCAGCAGGAGCTGGCGCAGGTGACTGTGCATCTTGCGACCTTTGATAAACGCGCTGCGCCCAATCACCGTGATGCCTTCAAAGACACCTTGATTGAAGTGGTGCGTGAAAACTGCAATGACCAAGAGTGGGCGGGCCTGGTGCAGCGTGCGCGTGACTTACACGCGAGCCAAGGAGGAAACCATGGCTGAACTGCCCGTCATCACAAGCCTTACCCGTGAGGCCATCTTCTCAGGCTATGAAGCAGATGCCAGTGATGGGTTTCGCAGCCACCTTGGCGCGTCCCTCATTGGCAAGGAATGCGAACGTGCGCTTTGGTACGACTTTCGCTGGGTCACGCGCAGCAAGCACCCAGGCCGACTTCTGCGCTTGTTTGAAACCGGTCAACTGGAGGAGGCGCGCCTGGTGCTGAACCTGAGACGCACCGGTGCGACTGTGCTGGAAGTCGATCCCGAGACTGGACGTCAGTTTCGTGTTCAAGCCCATGGCGGCCATTTTGGAGGTTCGCTCGATGGCGTTGCCATCAATTTGCTTGAAGCACCCAAAGTCTGGCACGTGCTGGAGTTCAAGACGCACTCCAACAAGAGCTTTGGCGATCTGGTGGCCAAGAAGGTACGCGAGTCCAAGCCGCAGCACTTTGCCCAGATGCAAATCTACATGCACCTGATGGGCATTACCCGATCGATGTACTTGGCTGTGAACAAGGACACCGATGACCTGTATGTCGAACGCGTGGAGGCAGATGTCACTTATGCGGAACTTCTTCTGGAAAAAGCTCGGCGAATCATCTTTGCCCAAACACCACTGCCACGCATCAGCGAAGAGCCAAGTTGGTATCAGTGCCGCATGTGTGACCACGCACCGGTTTGCCATGCAAGTGGCAACAGCGTGGTGGCACCTGCGATCAATTGCCGTACTTGCCTGCACTCAACACCCGTGGATGGTGGTTGGCATTGCGACCGGCATCAAAAGCGCCTGACCGAAGTAGATCAGCGCAGCGGTTGTGAGCAGCACCTGTATTTGCCACCACTTGTTCCTGCTACGCAAGTCGATGCGGGTGACGACTGGGTTGACTACGAATTTACCAACGGTGTTCGCTGGCGCGATGCCGGTTTGAAAAAGCACGCCGCCAACTGAATCCCCAACCGCAAACCTAAACGCAATTGAAAAAGGAGTCCCGTCATGAGCTTTTCCCTTCGCCCCTACCAAAGCGCTGCCATCCAAGGCATCTACAACTATTTCCAAGATGAGAGCGGCAACCCGCTGGTGGTGATTCCTACCGCTGGTGGCAAGTCCCTTGTCATGGCCACCTTTGTTGAAGGCGTGCTCAAAGCCTTTCCAGATCAGCGCATCCTGATCGTGACTCATGTGCGTGAACTGATTGAACAGAACTTTGCCGAACTCAAAAAGCTTTGGCCGCAAGCCCCGGCAGGGATTTATTCAGCAGGACTTAAGAAGCGTGAGATCCGTGCGCAGATTTTGTTTGCTGGCATCCAGTCCATTCACAAGCGTGTGTATGACGTTCAGCAGTGCGATCTGGTGTTGATTGATGAAGCGCATTTGATCCCGCGCTCCTCAAACACGATGTACCGCAAGTTTCTTGATGGCTTGAAGCGCATTAACCCCATGCTCAAAGTGATTGGTCTGACAGCCACGCCATACCGCCTTGACTCTGGGTTGTTGCATGAAGGTAGTGAGGCCATCTTCACTGACATCGCCTACGAGGTTTCGGTGCGCGAGTTGATCGACGACCACTACCTTTCGCCACTGATCTCCAAACGCATGGCAACGCAAATTGACCTCACTGGTGTGGGCACACGCGGCGGTGAGTTCATCCCGAAGGATTTGGAAGCGGCCATTGACCAGGACGCGATCACACAAAGCGCAGTCAATGAAATCTTCTCGTACTCAAAAAACCGCAAAAGCTGGCTGATCTTCTGTGCTGGCGTGGACCATGCGTACCACGTGCGTGATGCGGTGCGCAGCAGAGGAGTGACCTGCGAGACGATTGTGGGCGATACGCCCAGCGGCCAGCGCGAAGCGATCATCAATGACTTCAAGGCCGGACGAATTCAGTGCCTGACCAATGCCAATGTCTTGACGACAGGCTTTAACGCTCCTGCGGTAGACCTGATTGCCATGCTGCGCCCGACCAAGTCGGCGGGCTTGTATGTGCAGATCGTTGGTCGTGGCTGCCGCCTTGCACCGGGCAAGACCGACTGCTTGGTGCTCGACTTTGCCGGGAACATTGCGCGCCACGGACCCATTGACGCCATCAAGCCCAAGACACCCAAAGCGGGTGAAGACGGCGATGCGCCCACCAAAGCCTGCCCTGAGTGCGACAGCATCGTGCACGCGGCGGTACGTCAGTGCCCCGACTGTGGCCACATGTTCCCGGAGCCGCAAATCAAGATTGACGCCAAAGCCAGCACTTTGGACATCCTCTCTGGCGGTCCACCCGAGTGGGTGCCCGTGACACGGGTCAGCTATGCCCGGCACGACAAGACTGGAAAGCCGCCGTCACTTCGAGTTGATTACTGGAGTGGACTGAGTTCCCACAGCGAATGGGTTTGCATTGAGCACCAGGGCTATGCGCGGCAAAAGGCTGCGAGCTGGTGGGCAAACCGAGCACCGGGGCTGCCACTTCCCCGTGGTGTTGATGAAGCTCTGGCCGTATCGCAGCGGCTCAAGTGCCCATCGCAGATCGCGGTGCGCCCGAGCGGGCGTTACACAGAAATCGTCGGCGCGCGCTTTTGATGTCGAGCGCATAAATGATGTGCGCCATTTGCAGGCGTGATGCCCGAGGGTATGGGTTCGCGCCTTGTTTGATCCGTATTGATGCGCCGAGCGTGAAGTTGTGCTCCCGGCGCTGTCAAAACATTGCAGCAAGGCTAAAGGGAATGATTGATCCAAACCAACACGAAACCAACGCGCTGGCAGCGGCCTGCCAGACGGGGGGCGAGTACGTCGAGTCACTCGCCAAAACAGATCTGGCCAGCTTCACTGCGGTGGAGTGGTCAACCTTGATTGATGTGGTCGTGACCGCGTTTCAAGACTCTCTTCGTACTGCCTATGCAGACGATCCACCATTTTGAAGGAACGCATGAATCCAAACAATTACATGGCCCAACTTGGGGCCACACTCGTAGATCGCGGCTACGCCATTTTGCCGATCCAGCCCAGTACCAAAAAGCCGGGCATGTTTCGCCTGGGTGCCTGGCAGGACTACCCCAAGTGGAGCCGCCACTGTGAGCGCGACACGACCGAGAACGAAGTCGACATCTGGGGCGACTGGCCCGAGGCGGGCATCGGTATTGCCGCAGGCAAGGTGATCGGCATCGACATTGATGTGCTGCAGTCCAAAGACATCGCGGTTCAGATTGAGGGCTTAGCTAAGCGGCTGCTGGGCGACACACCTGCAGTTCGTATCGGCAACGCCCCCAAGCGATTGCTGGTGTACCGTGCGGCCCAGCCCTTCAGTGGCTTTAAGTTCCCGCCCATTGAGGTCTTGGGTGTGGGGCAGCAGTTCATCGCCTATGGCATTCACCCGGATACCGGCAAGCCCTACGAGTGGCCCGTGCAAACCTTGGCCGACCTGAAAATCGAAGAACTGCCTGTCATCACCGAGGCACAGGCTCGAGAGTTTGCGCGCCAGGCGTACGAGATGGTCCCCGAATCTATGCGCCCCAAAAGTCTGGCTGTAGGTTTGAAGTCTCCAGAGGCGTTCGCCAATCTGCCCGAGCAACGCGGCACGTTCGAGGCAGTGCAAGACGCGCTTCAGTACATCCCCAATCAGGACCTGGACTACGACAGTTGGGTGCGCATTGGCATGGCCATCAAAGGTGCGCTTGCCGAGCAGGGGTGGCCGCTCTTTGAGTCCTGGTCTGCGTCGTCCAGTAAAAACGATGCCAAGACAACCGCTAAAAGTTGGGGGAGCTTTTCGCCTCAGCGCATTGGGGCGGGAACCATCTACAAGCTGGCGCTGGACAACGGCTGGATTCCAGATGCTGATCTGCAGCTCAATGGTGAGATTGTGATGAACGGACATCACCCGGCCAAGGAGATGCTGCAAACGCTGCAAACATCAAACCCCATCACGATTGATGGATCAGGTGCACCCCCCGTGCTGCCACCACCCAAACCACTGCCGACGGGCTGGGACCAAGTTGGCGGCGTGATTGCCGACATGATGGCGCTCATGGCAACGACGGCAAAGCGTCCACAGCCTGTGCTGGCGCTCGGAGCGAGTTTGTGTGCCATCGGCGCGCTGATGGGGCGTAAGTACCGCACCGAGAGCAACACGCGCTCGAACCTTTATGTCGTAGGTATCGCTGAGAGCGGCGCAGGCAAGAACCACAGCCGCGTGGTTATCAACGAGCTATTCCGCAAGGCCGGGTTGCTGCAATACCTGGGCGGCAACAAGATCGCATCGGGTTCCGGTCTTTTGACGGCCATCCAGCGTCAGCCCGCCATTCTTTTTCAGCTAGATGAGTTCGGTATGTTTTTGTCGGCAGCCGCTGACCGTAAGCGCTCCCCGCGCTACGTGTGTGAAATCCTGGACCTGATGACCGAGCTGTATACCACTTCAGGCACGACTTACTTTGGCATTGAGTACGCAAGTAACCAACTCAACAACGCGCACCGTGCCATTCACCAGCCCTGCGCTTGCATCTACGGCACAACCACACCCTTGCACTTTTGGCAGGCGCTGCAGGCGTCGAATGTGGCCGACGGTTCATTGGCGCGCTTTCTGATTCTGGAGAGCGAGGACGATTTCCCCAATAGCAACGAACTTTTTGGCACGATAGATCCCCCGCAAGACCTCATCGACCGACTGCTGCTGATCCACCAGGGAGGTGGCCAGTTGAACGGCAACCTCACGGATGTGGGCGCGATTGATGAAGTGCTGGTGGATCCGCGTGTCGTTCCGATGACCGCGCAAGCGCGTGACGCGTTTCGCTTGCTTGACCACGAGTTGTTGACAAAGCTTCGCTTGTCGAGAGGCACCGGTTTTTCATCGATCTTGGCGCGCATTGAAGAGAACGCCACCAAATTGGCTCTCATTCGCGCTGTGTCGCGCGACGCGGTGACACCGCAGATCGAGGACCACGACGCGCACTGGGGAATTGCGCTCTCGCGCCACTGTGCCGAGCTGACTATTCGAGAAGCAAGCGCGCGCGTTTCAGAAAACCAAGTCGAGTCCAACCACAAGCGCGCTTTGCAAATCCTGCGTGATGGCGATGCCGCTGGTATGTCAAAGAGCGAGTTCACACGGCGCACCCAGTTCATGGACCACCGCCAGCGAGATGGCGTGCTGCGTACCTTAACGGACGCCCACCTGGTTGAGGTGTTCGCCATGCCAACGGGCGGCAGACCTAGCCAGTGGATCAAGCTGGCGGGAAATGATGTCCCAACTGAACAGTGAACGGTCTATGAGGACTTCTTTCAATTACGACCTTCTTTCAAAGGGGGTGCCTCTATATACAAATAAATACAGGGGTCGCTATACGCACCCAAAAATCCTCGCGCGCGCGAAACGCCTGCCCTGGAAGTGGTCAGAGAGAGACATAGGTATATATATTGAAAGAAGAAGTATTGAAATAAGTACCCCACCAGACCCGGACTCCACCTTTGAAAGATGAAGTATTGAAATAAGCCCCGTCATCTGTTGAAGACTTTTTGTAAGCCCTGATAACCGCATCCGATTGAAAAAATCGGAAATGACAGACATGAGGGAGCCGCACCCGCCCTGACACGGCTTTGGTGCCAGTGCTCCTCCAGGTCGCACAAGAAAACTTGTACGAACCCTTGGAGGAAATCCCTGATGAATAACAAACCAACCCCACGCCTCGTCATCCTGGCTCTTGACCTGGGTACGACCACCGGCTGGGCACTGCGCTCGGCAAACGGTCCAGTGGCGCATGGCTTCGTGAGCTTCAAGTCCCAACGCTTTGAGGGCGGTGGCATGCGCTATCTGCGCTTTGGACGTTGGCTCGATGACATGCTCGCCTTGACTGGCTCAGAGAGTGACGCACCAACCGATTCAGCGGTCATTGGAGCCGTTTACTTTGAAGAGGTGCGCCGTCACCTCGGCGTAGTTGCTGCGCATGTCTACGGCGGTTTGCTGGCCACGCTGACCGCATGGTGTGAGCGTCACCAGATACCGTACCAAGGTGTGCCTGTGGGCACCATCAAACGCCATGCCACTGGCAAGGGCAACGCGGGCAAGGCCGAGGTGATTGCGGCCATGAAAGCGCTTGGCCACCCGGTCACCGACGACAACGAGGCGGATGCCCTTGCGCTCTTGCACTGGGCGCTGGCGCAGTGTACGGATCCCGCCTTGAGCAAGGAGGTGCGCCATGGCTAAAAAGCAAGTTGCACAGCCATTGACCCATGGCACTTTGGTGAGTCTGCCCGGCGGTCGGGTTGGTGAGTGGATCAGTGAGGCGGAGGAAGGCACCAGCTTTCGCACCGAGCATTTCCGGACTGTCGACTCGCTCGGCCTTTTGATGCGCAATGGCGCGATCACGGCGCAGATGCACGACGCGGGTCAGGACTTCTCTCGCACATTTGTTTTTGCTCAGCTAAGTTCAGCGGGCTCACCACCGCTTGATCGCATACCTGGTGGTCATTGGCAGGACACGATGACAGAGCGCTGTGCCTGGGCTAGAAAGCGGTTGGGTGAGGCGCTCGATGCAGTGGGTGGTATCAGTAGCCCCGGTGGTTGCGCTGTCTGGCACGTGGCCGGTTTGGGTCAAAGCGTGAAGGAGTGGTCTGCTCAGGAAGGTTGGAACGGACGCACACTCAACCAGTACGAGGCCAAGGGCATTTTGGTTGGCGCATTGGGTGTGTTGGCGGTGCATTACGGGTACAGTCGTTAAAAAACGCTTGTCAGGACGTTGTCCGGACGCTATGATGGGTCAACTTTTCAAAAAAGGGGTCGCCATGACCGCAGTCATTCATTCCAAATCTGAGCGCATTGATGTGCGAGCCAGCACGCCTGTGAAGCAATTGCTTCAGGAAGCGGCGCGCGTGGCGCACAAAAATGTGAGCGAGTTTCTGCTTGACGCGGGCATCATCGCGGCTAACCAGACCTTGGCTGACCGCACCCGTTTCGAGCTAAGCGACGACAAGTGGTTGGCGTTTCAGGCTGCACTTGACCAGCCCGTGAGTGCCAAGCCCAAGCTCAAGAAGCTTTTGTCTGAGCCGGGGCTGCTTGGTTGAGTTCGCATGCTTACGAGCCAGTTCGCAAACTGGCCGGCTCGGACACCGTTGAGTCCTTCGACTGTGGCCAGAGCGCACTGAATCAGTTTTTGCAGCGCTTTGCGCTCGTCAACCAAAAATCTAATAGCGCGCAAACCTACGTGAGTTGCCATTCGGGCTCGGTCGTTGGTTTCTACAGTTTGGCGGTTGGTAGCGTTGAGCCTTCCAGTGCGGCACCTCGTGTAACCAAAGGTATTCCACAGCACCCCGTGCCGGTGATGATTCTGGCCCGGCTTGCGGTGGACCTTCAGCACCAAGGCGCTGGGCTTGGCAAAGCACTGCTCAAAGACGCGCTGCTGCGCACTGCACAAGCGGCAGACATTGCCGGAATTCGTGCACTGCTGGTGCATGCAAAGGACGAGACTGCCAGGCAGTGGTATCTCAATTGGGAGTTTGAACCCAGCCCATCTGATCCGTTTCACCTGTTCCTTTTGATGAAGGACATCAAGGCCATGGTGGGTAAATCGTGAGTTAAAAGTACAGGGTATTTAGTCGATGAATAAATCGCACGAAAACCCCTTGACGCGGTATATATCGAAGCGGTAGCATTCAGCTAATCACTCAAATTACGCCCACACGGTTTGCGCCTTGTGGGCGTTTTGTTTGGGTCTTCACTTCCCCGCATTTACCGCGCTTGCAAGCAGCCCTCGCTGGTTGACCTGCAAGCTGCGCTCCAACCCGAAAGCTTCCCTATGACACCCGAGATCCGAATGGTCGCGGTGGATTCGCTCATCCCGTATGCGCGAAACGCCCGCACCCACAGCGATGACCAGGTGGCACAAATTGCCGCATCCATCTCCGAGTTTGGTTTTACCAATCCGATCCTGACAGATGGGGACAAAGGCGTGATCGCAGGACACGGACGCTTGGCTGCAGCGCGCAAACTTGCACTGACTGAAGTGCCCGTGATTGAGCTGGGCCACCTCACCGCAATTCAAAAGAAAGCCTACATCCTGGCCGACAACCGCATCGCTGCAAACGCTGGCTGGGACGAAGAGTTGCTCAAGCTTGAGATTGCCGAACTCGATGAGGCTGACTTCAATCTGGAGTTGATGGGCTTTGGTGATGAAGAGCTTGAGCGTTTGCTCAACGGTGATGGCGACACCACGGGCCTGACCGAAGACGATGCAGTACCCGAGTTGCCAGCCGAACCTGTTTCCAAAACAGGTGATGTGTGGGTCTTGGGTCAGCACCGTTTGCTGTGTGGTGACTCCACCGTGCTCTCCGATGTGGAGCGACTGATGAATGGCCAGCTCGCCGACATGGCTTTCACCGATCCACCCTACAACGTGGACTACGGCAACAGCGCCAAAGACAAGATGCGAGGCAAGGACCGTCGCATCATGAACGATGCGCTAGGAGATGGGTTCTATAAGTTCCTCTACGACGCCTGCGTCACCTTGTTGGTGGTCACCAAAGGAGCCTGCTATGTGTGCATGAGCTCCTCTGAGTTGCACACCTTGCAAAAAGCCTGGCTTGATGCGGGCGGCAAGTGGTCCACATTTGTGATCTGGGCCAAGAACACTTTTACGCTTGGACGCGCCGACTACCAGCGCCAGTACGAGCCAATCCTTTATGGTTGGAAAGATGGCGCAAAACACTTCTGGTGCGGTGACCGCGACCAGTCAGACATTTGGAATTACAACAAGCCCCGTGTGAACGATTTACACCCGACGATGAAGCCGGTGGAGTTGGTCGAGCGTGCCATCAAGAACTCATCCAAGACACGCGACATCGTGATCGATTTGTTTGGCGGATCTGGCACAACGCTCATTGCATGCGAGAAAACGAATCGCCAAGCCCGTCTCATGGAGATGGATCCCAAGTACGTGGACGTTATCGTCAAGCGTTGGGAGGAATACACAGGACAAAAAGCCACCCGTGAAGCGGATGGCTCTGCATTTGCAGATCTATCGCCGCAAGGTCAGTCTGTTTTAGCTGATGCTGTGGGGAGCGAGCTAGAGGGTGAGACCCTGTAGACCCGCTCACCACCGCTCTCTTTGACGGAGTCGATGGTCAGGCCCAGCTTCTTTTTCAAAGTTCCAGCCATACAACCGCGCACCGTGTGCGCCTGCCATCCTGTGGCCTCCACCATTTGAGGGAGGGTTGCACCTTCGGGGCGTTTCATCAGATCGATGAGTACCGACTGTTTGCTGCCTTCGCGTTTGGGTTTGGCCGGTGGCTCAATACCAATGGCCTTCAAGCCTGCAACGGTGATGGCAAAACGGGTAGAGCCCTCTGGTCCTTTGCTGTGGGGTCTGATCAGGCCTTCATTGCCAAGGCTGGTCAGCACCTTGATCAATGCACCACCTTTGAGGTTGGACGGGAAGTCGGTCAGCACATGCTGAGGATGGCTGGCTGCAGCGTTGAGAAGCAAGGTTTGGCTGGGTGTGAGTTTCATGTTGACCTCCGGTATCAGTTTGGTTGGGTTGTTTGTTTGGATTGCTGGCCAGCCGTGAATGCGGCTTGCAGGGCTTCTTTGAGGCCCCAGACGCTGACTTCATGAAAGTCCAGGCGGTCGCTGTTGCGTGTTGCCAGCGTGTCGATGTGCAGATGCTCTGCGGCGATTTGGTTGAGCAGACGCTCCAATGTTTTGGCGTCCATCACTTGGCTCCCCGCACCTGGTGGATCTGGCGGGCGCGGTCAAAGCCGACCCACTCGCCTTGGGTATCAAGGCCGCGTGAGGCCAGCTCCTCGCGGGCCAGCAGGTTGAGGTCAAGTTCCCCACGTGCGGCGGCTGCCAGTACCTTGGTGAGCGCGATCTGGATGAACCCGACCTCGTCGACGGTGAACTGTGTGGTGTAGGTCATTTGCAAAGCTCCTTGGGTTGTTGATGACGTTCCTATGAACGCTCTGAATCCAAGTGAAGCCAAGCTTTATCTGCATCAATTGCGATTAGTTTTTTGATTGAGTTGCTTACACGCCAATACCGAGCCGCTATGCCCCGCAGTGCCCCGACACCATGCCGTCACCCCGCCTGCGCGTTGGTGCTGGACAAGCCCGGCTACTGCGAGCAGCACCGCCCCAAGGTGCACCGGGACTACGGGCGTGCCAGGCGTGGCTTTGATACTGAGCTGGGCTTCTACCAGTCCGCGCGCTGGCGTGAGGTACGTGCTGCATTCCTGCGTGAACACCCGCTGTGTGTGGCGTGCAAGGGGGCGGGTCTGGTGGTGGCTGCCAAGGTTGCCGACCACATCAGGCCGCTCAAGGACGGCGGCGAGCGCTTTGACTGGGTCAATCTGCAAGGGCTGTGCGTCTCATGTCACAACCGAAAGACGGCGCGTGAGACTGCAGGTCGGGGCTGACTACCCCCCCCCGGGGGGGTCTCAATCTCTACAGACGGCGGCCAAAGATGCGTGCGCCTGCACAGATTTTTGCGCGTGCAAATTGAAAACATTTTTTTGAAGAATTGAGCCCACCCTCATGGCCGGTCGTAAGCCGCTTCCGCTGGCAATCAAGCAGATCAAAGGCACCGTGCAGAAATGCCGGACCAATCCCCACGAGCCCCGGCCCACCACGGCGCTGTGCACGCCGCCCGAGTACATGAGCGACGTGGCCAAGGAGGCGTGGAACTACGCGGTGGCCAATTCACCGCCCGGCCTCTTGTCCGCACTCGATGGTGCGGTGCTGGAACGCTGGGCGAACTGCTCGGGTCTGTACCGCGAGGCGCTGGCCAAGATCAACCGTGCCGGTGTGTCGGGGATGATCATCAAGACACCTAGCGGCATCTTGCGTCGCTCGCCACTGATGGACGTGATCCGCGAGTTGGCTATGGAGATGAAGGTCTACGAGACCGAGATGGGTTTCACCCCTGCGGCACGCTCACGGATTTCTGCGCCAAGCGAGTCCCCAAGGGATAACGACCCTTGGTCTGATATTGCGGGATGACAGGCGACTGATCTTCAATCAGTCGATCGGCCATCACATGGGCTTTCGGTCAGCTTGAGTGTTTAGTCCCCGGCCTTCTGAGAAAAAATCTGGTGAAGCCGCTGGCCGGATGGTGTGCAGGCGCAGCATCAGTGTCAGTGGATGCACGGGTGAAACTTGAAACCCGTAATGCTCGTAGAACATTTTGGCTTGGTCGTGCAGTGCATGCACCAGCAGGGCCCTGACGCCCGCATTGTGAGAAACCGCTACCGCCCGATTAACGGCATCTTGTAACAGCGATCCGCCCAACTTGATGCCTTGTGCGTGGGTGGAGACGGCAAGTCGCGCCAAAACCATGACGGGCACTGGGTCCGGCATATTTCGCCGAACCGAATTGGTGGCTATTTGATGCGACACCGCTCCTGCTGCCATGGCGTAGTAGCCGAAAACTCGTTTCTCCAGATCGGTCACTACAAAAGTACGGCTGGCACCACTGATTTGGTTGGCTAAAGCCCGACGCTTGAGCCATTCGTCAAGGACGGGCTCGCCGCAGACGAAGTCATCCACGCGGTGGGTACTGTTAAGCGGCTCTGGCGCATTGAGTTGCAAATTCATGCCTTGGCGATGCTCCACGGTGCCCTAACAGCCATCAGTCGCTCAAGCCCTGGGTTAGGAGCGGGCGGCGCGTCAAGCATGGCGGTGAATTGCTTGAACTTGTTCTCGTCCAAGCCGAAGAAAACCTGATCAAGCACAACGGACTGCGCTTTATCGCAGGCTGCTTCCAGCATGAAATCTGAGCGGTTTTTGCCGAGTAATTGTGCGGCGTAGTCGATGAGGTCGCGCTGCTCAGCCAGAGCGCGTAGGTTGATGGCGGCATCACGCATAAGTTTCTCCTTGATTGAATACACAACAGATACACGAATGGTACGTTGATGTGTAGCCGTTGTCAATACGTCCTGTGATCAACCTAAAACACAGGTGGCAGAATATTTTTGGAATAGATCATTGAAATCCTATGCCGCCATCGCCCGTCAGTACGCCAAAGACGTCGTGGCCGGGAAAATCCTGACCTGCAAGTGGGTCCAGCTCGCGTGCGAACGCCAACTGGCAGACCTGAACCGGTTCAAAGGCAAAGACAGCCCTTATCGCTTCAACCCGAAGCTCACAACCAGGGATGGCCGGACATTTCACCCCGCCGACAACCTGTGCGCCTTTATTGAGCGCCTGCCCCACGTCAAAGGACCGCTGGCAGGCGAAACGATCAAGTTGGAGCCTTGGCAGGTGTTCATCCTGACCACCGTATTTGGATGGGTCAAGCCTGACGGTAATCGCCGCTTTCGGCGCTCGTACATTGAGGTGCCACGTGGCAACGCTAAGTCGACCCTGTCGTCTGCGCTTGCGCTGTATATGCTGGCCGCCGATGGTGAAGGTGGTGCAGAGGTTTACTCTCTGGCCACCACCCGCGACCAGGCGCGCATTGTGTTTGGTGATGCGCAGACCATGGCGCGCAGGTCACAGGGCTTTCGCAGCCGGTTCTCTGTCAACGTTGGTGCGCACAACATGAACGTGCTGCATACCGGCTCAAAGTTTGAAGCGCTCTCGGCAGAGGGATCTACGCTCGACGGCCTGAACATTCACTTCGGCTGCATCGATGAACTGCACGCCCATAAGACTCGCACCGTCTACGACGTTGTGGAGACCGGTACCGGCAAGCGAGACAACTCGCTCTTGTGGGTGATCACCACCGCTGGCAGCAATCGCGCAGGCATTTGCTACGAGGTACGCACCTTTGTAACTCGACTACTCGATGGTGTGTTCGAGGACGACAGCCAGTTTGGCATCGTCTACGGGCTGGACGACGGGGACGACTGGACCAGCGAAGACTCGCTGATGAAGGCCAACCCCAACTGGGGTATCTCGGTGCGCCCGGAAATCCTGGGACCGCTGCAGGCCAAGGCCATGCAGTTGCCCAGTGCAATGAACAACTTCAAGACCAAGCACTTGAACGAGTGGGTCAACGCTGACACTGCATGGATGGACATGCGCTCCTGGGACGCCTGTGCTGATCAGGACCTGGACATCGAGTCCTTTGTTGGCCAGCCCTGCTGGGTGGGTCTGGACTTGGCCAGCAAGACAGACATTGCGGCATTGGTGATTGTGTTTGCCCATCCCGAGATTGCTGACGCATTCGTAGTCTTCGGCAAGTACTACCTGCCAGAGGACACGGTCAATGCCAACGGCAACAGTCAGTACCCGGGATGGATGCATACCGGACGCCTCACCGTGACGCCGGGCAATGTGATTGATTTCAGTTGGATCGAAGCGGATCTGAATGATCTGTCCTCTCGCTTTGCTGTTCAGGCAGTCGCGTTTGATCCGTTTCAGGCGACGCAACTCTCGACCCGAATGTTGAGTGAGGGGCTGCCCATGATTGAAGTGCGTCCGACGGTGCTGAATTTCTCAGAACCGATGAAGGCGCTTGAAGCCCTGGTGCTTCAAAAGAAATTGGTTCACGACGGTGACCCGGTTCTGGGTTGGATGGTCAGCAACGTGGTGGCCCACCTGGACGCCAAAGACAACATTTACCCACGCAAGGAGCGAGCAGAAAACAAGATCGACGGCATCGTGGCACTGATCATGGCCCTTTCAAGGGCAATCAAACCGGGAGACTCGGTGGTGCTGGGATCCGACTACGAGTTGATGTTGCTCTGAACTGATGGGACTGTTTACCTTTTTTGATCGCTTTCGCGGATCTGGTAGCTCCAACGCCTCAGGTGGAGATCGTTCGCCATGGGGTGACTTTTCATTCGAGTCAGTGTCTGCGCGTACCAGCAGTGGCATGCGCGTCTCGCCCGATAGCGCGCTGCGCCTAGCTGCTGTGTATGCCTGTGTGCGGATACTGGCCGAAACAATTGCATCACTGCCATTGGTGGTTTACCAGCGCCGCCCTGACGGCGGCAAGGACAGGGTCACGGACCACTGGCTTTACCGCTTAATGGCCAAGCGGCCGAACCGGTTTCAAAATCCTTTTGAGTGGCGCGAGATGCTGCAAGGACACCTGGCTTTGCGCGGTAACGCCTTTAACCAGATCATCACCAACCCGCGCGGCGAGATCATCGAACTCATGCCGATCCACCCGGACCGGGTCAAGATTGAGTTGTTGCCATCAGGTGAATACCGCTACCGAATTAGCGATCGTTCTGGCACTGAGGTGATCTTGCCAAGAGGGGAGGTCTGGCACTTGCGTGGCCTGTCCTCGGACGGCTTGATGGGTATGAGCCCGATTGAGCTTGCCCGGGAGAATCTGGGTACTGCACTAGCAGCCCAAGGCTATGGCGCACGTTTCTTTGCCAATGACGCTAAGCCCACAGGAGGGTGGATTGAATTCCCTGGCTCGTTCAAGGACTCCGAGGCCAAGAAGGTGTTTCGTGAGTCTTATCAGCAGGCGCAGTCCGGCTCCAACCGGGGCAAGGTCCTGGTGTTGGAAAACGGCATGAAGTTTCACGAAGTGGGCGTCACAAACAAAGACGCCCAGTTTCTGGAACTGCGCAAGTTTCAGATCACCGACGTGGCCCGGCTCTTTCGTGTGCCACCGCACATGATTGCTGATCTTGATAGAGCGACCTTCTCCAACATCGAGCAGCAGAGTCTGGAGTTCGTCATGCACACCATGACGCCTTGGGCTGAGCGCTGGGAGGCCAGCATTCAATCTGAGTTACTTCTTGAGAGTGACGATATCGAGATTGAGTTTGATTTCGCCAATCTGATGCGCGGCGATGCGTCCAGCCGCTCAAGCTACTACCAAAGCGGAATTCAGAACGGCTGGCTCACCAGAAACGAAGCACGCATTGCAGAAAATCTCAATCCCATTGACGGACTTGATCAGCCACTACGACCACTCAATATGGTCGAGGAGGACGTGGCGGAGGATTTGGAAATCGATACACAAGCAGAAGTGGCAAAGCCACTGGAGAAAAAAGCGATCAAGCCTTCGGAGGATGAGAGTGTTACCCGACTCAGTGGGCGATATAGCGCCCTTGTTCAAACGACCTCTGAGCGACTTGCTCGCCGTATCAGCCGATCAGATCATCTGGCCGAAAAAGACATCTTGTTGATCTCCCAAGCCTTGGCCGTACCGCTAGACCAGGTTCAGCTTTGGGCAAGCCAAATAGACGAGCCGCTAGATCAAAAACAGCTTACCGAATCACTTATCTCCCTCGGACAGAATTTATGAAAAACCAACTTTTAGTCGCTGAATTTTTGGCAACGCCTTGGGCCTTGATGCCTGAGCGTTTAAGTGCTCTGGCCACTGTCATTTCCCGGTGGTCGCAAGGTGAGCCTGCCAGCGACGCCGCCAGGTTTCAGGTCCAAACAGACCGTGTGCTGCGCGACACTCGCAGACAGACCTCGGCTGCCATTTCGGGTGGCGGCATTGCCGTCATCCCGATTTACGGCGTCATCACACAGCGTGGAAATATGGTGGATGACGTCTCCGGCCCTGGCATGGTCAGCACCCAGATCGTCACCCAAATGCTCAGACAAGCTGTTGCCGACGACGCGGTCAGTCAGATATTGCTGGACATTGATAGCCCTGGCGGCAGCGTCTACGGCGTTTCTGAACTGGGTGATGCTATTTTGAGTGCTCGTGCCCAAAAGCCGGTGGTGGCCATCGCTAACAGTCTGGCAGCTTCGGCGGCTTACTGGATCGGTTCCCAAGCCAGTGAGTTCTACGTCACATCCGGCGGAGAAGTCGGCTCAATTGGCGTGTGGCAGGCGCACCAGGACTACAGCAAAGCCATGGATGAAGCTGGCGTTAAGACGACGCTCATATCGGCGGGCAAGTTCAAGGTCGAGGGCAATCCCTATGCACCACTGGACGAAGAAGCGCAAGGATTTATGCAGTCCCGCGTAGATGACTATTACGCCGCATTTACCAAGGCTGTGGCCAAGGGGCGTGGTGTGCCCATCACTCAGGTACGAGATGGAATGGGCCAGGGCCGGGTCTTGGGCGCTGATGCGGCCTTGGCTCAAAACATGGTCGACGGCATCGCCAGCTTCGATCAGGTCTTGAGCAAGATGCATAAAGACGCGGCGTCAAGTGCTAAGACCAGTCCACCTGCCAAGCCCAAAACCTCCCGATTGGCCCAAGCCCGCTCAGAGCTTGGGATTTTGTAATTTGGACTGCTCAGGAGTTGCTCCGTTGAGCGCCTCCAGTCCGAAAGGCGACCCGTAGGTCGCAACCCTGATGCGCGACTAGCTTTGCGCATTTTTTAATCTTTGCAATTCCGCCACCCAAGAGGTGGTTTTTTTACGTCTGGAGAAACCCAAATGAGTAAGCAATTGCGCGAGCTTCAAGCTCGTAAGTCTGATCTTGTCAAAGAGGCTCGTGCCTTAACTGACATCGCCGCCCAAGAAAACCGTGACCTCTCAGATGAGGAGGTAACCAAGTTCAATGGACTCAAGAGTCGAATTGAGACCGCTTCGGCAGCTATTGACCGCGAGTCGGCCTTGATTTCCGAAGAGGTTCAGATGGGGGCGCATGTAGGCAACCACTCTGGTGCTGGTAATGGTTCGGTATTCCCAAGCGTCATAGTGAGCGATAACCGCGAACTCGACCCCAAACATGGGTTTCAAAGCCTGGGTGACTTTTTGCAAAACGTCTGCCATGCGCAAAAGCCAGGCAACCCGATAGACGATCGCCTGCTGATTGGCAGCGGTCGTGGTGCTGCCGCTCCAGCCACCTTTGGCAGTGAAGGCTCCGGTCAAGACGGTGGCTTCTTTGTACCGCCACAGTTCTCAAAGGAGATTTTCCAGCTGTCTTTGGGCGAGGACTCATTGCTGCCGCTTACTGACAATGTGGAGATCAGCGGAAACACCATGGCGTTTCCTAAGGATGAAACCACGCCCTGGGGCACCAACGGCATTCGCGCTTACTGGCAAGGCGAAGCGGCGCCTTCGGTGACCACCAAGCCCGTGTTAGGACTGTCTACTTTGCGGCTCAAAAAGCTGATGGCTCTGGTGCCAACAACCGATGAGTTGTTGGAAGACGCCAATGCCTTGTCGACCTATCTGCCCGAGAAAATTGCACACTCCATTCGCTGGAAAACCAATGAATCCATCCTGTTCGGCTCGGGCTCTGGCGTACCGGTAGGTGCACTCAATGCTGGCGCTACGGTCAGTGTGGCCAAGGAGACTGGGCAGTTGACTCAAACGCTGCTTCCGCAAAACCTGGCCAAGATGATTGCGCGACTTCCCTCGGGCAGCCTGGCCAATGCGGTATGGATCGTCAACAACGACGTGCTGCCAGCATTGTTCACCTTAACCTTGGGGAACTACCCGATCTACCTGCCTACCGGATTGAACGTTGGCGGCATGCAGGTCTCTCCCTACGGCACGCTGCTGGGTCGCCCGGTGTTTGTGTCTCAGCACGCCAACACCTTCTCGGCCCAAGGGGACATCTTGCTGGTGGACCTGAAGTACTACCAGACCATCACCAAGGCAGGTGGCATGCAGACCGCCACATCGATGCACCTGTACTTCGATGCTGATCTCACGGCGTTTCGAACCACCTTCCGTATGGATGGTCAGTCGAAGATTTCTACAGCGATCACGCCTGCCAAAGGCAGCGCAACGATGTCGCCCTTCATCCAACTGGGCGCGCGCTAAGCAGCCCCAAACCTTAGGAGAAAACTATGTTTCCCAACGCAAAAGGCAGCGAACTGCTGTCCGTTCTCGCCACCATCGACCCTGCCGCGCAAGCCGCAGGAACTGTCACTACAGGCTGGATTTCTGTGGCCAACCACCACGGATTCCTCTCCTTGGTTCAGACCGGAGTGCTCGGCACCAGCGCCACAGTGGATGCGAAGTTGCAGCAAGCTGTTGATTCCACTGGCACCAGTGCCAAGGACATCACCGGCAAAGCGATCACCCAGATCATCAAAGCCACAGGCGACAACAAGCAGGCGCTTATCAACGTTAAGCCCGAGGAGCTCGACACAGTCAACGGCTTTGGCTTTGTTCGCCTGTCTCTGACGGTAGGAGTGGCTGCCAGCCAAACTGCTGCTCAAGTCCTAGGTGTTAATCCGCGAGAGCTCCCTGCCAATGCTGGTAATCAGGCGGCTGTTGTGCAGATTGTCTAAATGCCACTGCAACTCGTTTCAGCTCCAGCCGGGGAGCCGATCACGCTTCTTGAGGCAAAGCAGCACCTGCGGGTGGATGTTGATGACGATGATGCATTGATCGGCTCGCTGATTACGGCAGCCCGGCAGGCAGCCGAGACTCGCACCGGCAGGCAGTTGATGACTGCCCGCTGGAAGCTGGTGCTCGACGCCTTTCCGGGTTCTTTGGCCAATCATGTTCCATCCGATGCTTCCTTTAGTTTGCCTGGGCACGCAATCCTTCTTGATAAATGCCCAGTGCAGTCATTGGTCAGCATCGAGTACCTTGACATGAATGGCAACCCCGAGTTGATGCCGCCTGGCGATTACGTCTTGGACGCAGCATGCGAGCCTGCGAGACTCACCCCGGTATTTGGTAAGACTTGGCCCCCGACTCTCCCACAGATTGGCTCTGTGAGCGTCACCTTTGACGCAGGATACGGCGCAGGCTCCTCTGTGCCCGAGGGAATCAAGAGTTGGATTAAGTTGCGTGTGGGAAGCCTGTACGGACATCGGGAAGAAATGGCAGTGCTAACGCGCGGTCGCATTGACTCATTGCCATTTGTAGATGGACTTTTAGACGGCTACCGCGTAAGCGTTGTATGAGCTTAATCAGTGCTGGTCAGATGAGCCAGCGTGTTCGCATTCAGCAGCCCACTGTTGCAAAAGATGCATTGGGTGCGCCGACACAGACCTGGAGCGATATAGCGACTGTCTGGGCTGATATACAACCGATATCAGGGCGCGAGGCACGAATTGCAGATCGTATAGCTGCGGTGGTGAGTCATCAAATTACTGTGCGTTACAGACCCGAGTTCAACGACCCCAAAAGCGTTTCACAAATGCGAGTTCTGTTTCGAGATCGTATTTTTTCAATCCATGCTGCCCTTAATGAAGACGAGGCCAATGTCTCGGTCATGCTTTTGGCAAGTGAAGGGGCGCGCAATGGCTAAAGTTGAAACAGTTCGCATTGAAGGACTGGCACAACTTGATCGTGCACTTCGTGAACTGCCTGACCGTGTTGCTAATCGAGGGCTCAGGGCATCGGTTTACGCAGGAGCAAAGGTCATACGTGATGAGGCGCGTGCTCAGGCTCCAAAAGCTGCGCAGTCGCTTGGCTCTAAGCAACCACCACCCGGAACGCTCAAGCGTTCGGTGATCATGAAGCACGTTCGCGAGCTATCTGGTGGGGGTCGCCAGACCTTTTATGTTTTGGTGCGCCACGGTAAAAAGTACCGCAATCAAGGCAAGCGAGGGAACCTATCGCAAGATGCTTGGTATTGGCGCTTTGTTGAATTAGGTACTCGCAAGATGGCGGCTCGTCCATTTCTGCGTCCGGCACTGGAATCTCGCCGCCGCCAAGCCGTTGATGCCATTAAGCAGCGACTGACCCAGCGCATCGAGATAGAAGCGCGAGCCTTGAATGGTCGATAACGATGCAGGACTTCTATGACGCGATCAAACATCTGGCCGCTGGGCAGGTGTACGCCATCGTTGCACCTGCGGGTGCTCAGTATCCGACGCTTGTTTACACCCCTATTGATCAGTCAAACGTTGCGTCGCTTGACGGACCAAACCAGCTGCGGCGCTCGCGAGTGCAAGTCGATGCGTACGCACTAACGCTGGTCGCTTGCGAACAACTGCAAGAGCAGGTCCTTGCGGCATTGCTAGCCAGTATCAAAACGGTGGCCGATGTACGCATGGGCCTTACCGATTTCGACGATGAAGCCGGTACTTACCGGATATCCGTGGACTTCACCTACTACCGGTAACGGTGGTCAGGTTATCTTTTCATTTTTTTATGGAGGCCTTTTATGCCTAGTACTGCCATCACCGCGCAGGGCATCACCATTGCCCGGTTTGGAACCACAACCTTTGAGACCATCCCCAACGTAGTCTCCTTTCAGGGGCCTGGGGGTCAAGCCTCAGTTATTGACGTCACCAATCTTGCTTCAACAGCCAAAGAGAAGAGAGTCGGTCTTCGCGATGAAGGTCAACTCTCACTGAGCCTGCACTTCAATCCTGACGACACGGTCCATCAGGGCCTTCGTACAGATCGAGCCAATCGCGTGCGCCGCCAGTTCAAGATCACCTTCACCGACACCACGCCCGCTGCGACATGGACTTTCTACGGCTACGTTACACAGTTCAGTGTTCAAGGTGGTGTGGATGCTGTAGTTGAAGCTAGCGTCACGATCGAAATCGATGGCGATATCACGGAGGCATAAAGACTATGAATATTTTGACCAAAGAAGCCATCCTTGCAGCCGATGATCTGCCGCGCGAAACAGTCCTGGTACCTGAGTGGGGGGGAGACGTCTACGTCCGCACCATGAGCGGTACGGACCGCGATGCCTTTGAGAGCAGCCTTATTGCTCGCGATGGTGCAAAGGATGGTCGTATGGAAAACGTTCGAGCCAGACTTGTCGCGCTCACCCTTTGCGATGCGACGGGCAGCCGTCTTTTTGAAGATGGTGAAATTGTTGCCCTTGGCCGAAAAAGTGCTCGTGCACTAGACAGGGTTTTCGCTGTTGCTCAGCGTCTAAACGGTATCGGTATCGAGCAGGCTGAATTAGCAAAAAAGGACTAAAGGCCAATCCCACTCGTCGCTTCGCTTTTCGCTTGGCGCTTGCGCTGGGCATGCCGGTTCGTGAGCTATTGCAGCGGATCGGATCAGACGAGATCACCGAGTGGATGGCCTTTTATCAACTGGAACCCTTTGGCGACATGCGGGCTGATTTGAGAAGTGGTGTGATTGCGTCAACCTTTGCCAACGCCAACCGTACCAAGCACGCACGTCCTTTTACGCCAGAAGATTTCATGCCATTTATCGACCGACCCGAGCCAATTGATGAGGCCCGATTGAACGTCGCTCGTCTTAAGTCAATGTTTGCACACAGGGTCAAAAAGCATGGCTGATCTTGGCTCACTTGTCGTAAAGCTTTCGGCGGAAACCTCTGAGTTTCGTGCCGATCTAGGACGGACGGCGCGACTTTTAGATCGACATGCCAATGACATGAAGACCTCGCTGCAGCAGGTCTCATCCATTGCCAGGACAACCTTTGCGGTAGCGATAGGTGCGACCTCTGTTGCCGCCTTGAGAGACTTTGTTAGTCAGACCATCGAGGCCGCTGCGGCTCTTCAGGGTTTCTCAGAGCAGACAGGCGCAAGTGCTGCGGCCCTTTCAGGCTTTGCACCCGTGGCCACTATTTCAGGCACGGCCATGGAGGCAATTGGCGGCAATCTCGCCAAACTCTCCAAAGGCTTGGCAGGTGTTGATGATGAGACTGCTGGGGCAACGAAGGCGCTGCAGTTTTTAGGTATTCGCGCAAAAGAAGCCAGTGGAACTTTGCGTGATCCTGCAGAGGTCATGAATGATGTCGCGCTCAAATTGGCGGAGTTTGAGGACGGTGCTGGAAAAACCGCTATTGCAATGGAACTCTTTGGAAAGTCGGGGGCCACCATGCTCCCGTTCCTTAAAGATTTGGCTGAAAACCAAGACCTAAACATTCGCTTAACGGCTAAGCAAATTGAGGAGGCAGACAACGCCTCCAAGGCAATGGGCCGCATGAGAGCAGAGTCGAATTTCGTTGCTCAGACTTTGGTGACGGCGGCAATTCCTTCAATGTCCGTTTTGACACAAGAACTCAAGCGTGTTTTTCTGGGAACAGATAACGCAGTTGAGGGAATTCAGCGCATGCGCGCTGAAGGTACGCTGACCAACTGGGCAGAGAAAACGGCCTATGCGATTGCCGTCGTTATAGATGCACTTCGAGGTATTGGCCACACAATCAAATCGGTCATCGGCAGCTTTTCTGCTGTTTGGGCCGATATTGAATTGGCGGGAACATTCTTGGCGGGGGGTAAAGGGCTCAATCCTTTTTCAGATGAAAACCGTTCTCGCTTGCAGGCAGCGCTTGAAAAGCGCAATGCCATCGTGGCGCAGTCCAACCAGAACTACGTTGAGCTCTGGGATATGCCGCTTTTGGCAGATGCGGTAACTAAACGATTTGACGAGATCCGCAAAGGTTCGGAGGCTTCCAACGCAGCCACTCAGGCAGCCGCTCCCAGAAAGCAGTTGAATTACAGCACTGCGACTGGCGCTGTTTCGGCCAATGCAATGGCCGGAATAGACAGCGAGATTAAGCGTCTTCAGGGGCAGGTGGATGTCGAAAGTGCCATCCTCAAGGACAGGCAAAGAATCATCGACCTCTACGAAAGTCAGGGCTACCTGAGCTTTAAAGAAGCAAGTGAGGCGCGCCTGGCTGCGCAAGAAGACTTCACGGAAAAGCTTCGTGCACTGTCTGCAGATGAAGAGACGATCTTGCGCAGAGGCCTAGAGACAGTCGCTAAGACCACCCAAGACAAACTTAAGCTTCAGGATCGTCTGGCTGAAATCACTTTAAAACGGCAAAGACTAGAGCGTGAAGCTCAACAGTCGAATTTGGAGCGCCAGATTCGGTTGCCTGGCGAGTCGATGAAGGATCTGCAAGAGCAAGCAGCCCGAGGGCTTGGGGAGCTTCGTGCGGTTGAAGAGCAAATCAAAACTTTGCGTGAAACGGGCGCTATCAGTGAACTGAAATCATTGCAGCAACTGGCAACGGCACGCCAAGAAAGTGGTCTTCAATTGTCAGCGCTTGCTCGACAGGCACGTGAATTGGCTGAGGCAACGCCTGGTAACGAAAAGCTAGCAGAGGCCCTCAGAAAAATCGAGGAAGCGGCTCGACAGGCAGCTGATGGCGCATCTCTTTTGACTTTACGTGTCAAGGAACTGTCTGATCCGGAAGCTGGCTTTGCCAAGGGCCTGCGCTCTGTTGCCGAAGAGGCCGAGCAGGTTGGCAAGCAAATGGAGTCAGCCACCACCCGAGCATTTAACGGGATGACCGATGCTTTGGTGAACTTTGTGATGACCGGCAAGCTTGATTTCAGAACCTTGGCGAACTCCATCATTTCTGACTTGATCAGGATTCAGATTCAGAGGGCCATCACACTGCCCCTGGCCAACGCCATGGCCGGGTTTTTTGGTTTTGCCAGCGGTGGTGTCATGACCTCTGCAGGTCCAACTGCACTGCGCAGTTATGCCAGCGGGGGTATTGCCAACTCACCTCAGTTAGCCCTTTTTGGTGAAGGCTCTCGCCCAGAAGCCTATGTACCGCTGCCTGATGGTCGTTCAATTCCCGTAACCATGAGTGGGGCTGGGGGCGGTGGGGATGTCTTCAACATTTCCGTCAGTTTGACTGACTCAGGTGCATCTAGCCGTGGTGATGACCCAGGTGGGCGCGATTTAGGCCGCGCTATAGCAAGTGCAGTGCGGCAAGAACTCCTTGCGCAAAAACGTGCCGGTGGCCTGCTTGACGGTCGCAGGGGGGCATAAATGGCCACATTTACTTGGACTCCTTCTGTTGGTGCCAATTTGTCAATGCGTCCCACAGTGCGCCGTGTCTCCTTTGGTGATGGCTATGAACAGCGCTTGGGATTCGGAATCAATACACAGCCGCAGGTGTGGTCGCTGGAGTTTCGCGGACGTACCAGTAGTGATGCCTTAGCAATCGACAACTTTCTTCGGGCTCGTGGTGCAGTCCAGGCCTTTGATTGGACGCCTCCAGGTGGATTGCCTGCCAAGTTTGTTTGTGATGAATGGAGTCGTTCCGTGGACGAGCCAAATATTGAATCTGTCCGAGCAACTTTTAAGCAGGTGTTTGATCTCTCATGACTGCTGTCGCCATCTCTTCGGAAATCCAGAAGCTCGCACCAAGTAGTGTCATTGAGCTGTTCGTTTTGGATCTGGCGATATTTGGACAGGGGCCAGTGCGCTTTCATGCAGGTACAAATGCGTTGCAGCAGCGCGTGGTCTGGCAGGGGAACGCCTACGAAGCATTTCCAATTGAGGTCGAGGGGTTCGAGTTCAACGGCAATGGCCAGGTGCCAAGGCCGCGTCTGCGCGTGGCGAACGTCACTGGAGCCATTACGGCGCTTGTACTGACCTATCAGGACTTGGTGGGTGCCAAGATCACACGCAAGCGAACGCTTGCCAAATACCTTGACGCAGTTAATTTTTCCGGTGGATCAAACCCAACTGCTGACCCTTTGGCGGAGTTTGCCGATGACATTTATTACGTGGATCGAAAGTCGCGTGAGACTAGAGATGTTGTTGAGTTCGAACTCGCGGCTTCATTTGATCTTGAGGGCGTAACTTTGCCGCGCAGGCAGATCGTTCAAAACGTATGTCCCTGGCGTTACCGGGGATCTGAGTGTGGCTACACAGGCTCAAATTATTTCAAAGCTAACGATCAGTCGGTAGTTTCAAGCATTCAGGATATCTGTGGCAAGCGATTGGCTTCATGCCAAGTGCGGTTTGGACAAAACGCTGAGCTTCCATTCGGCGGTTTCCCCGCAGCTGGGTTGATTCGTTGATGCAAAGCGAGAACCAGTCTCTGGCAATGGATCACGCCCGCGAGGAGTATCCGCGCGAATCTTGTGGCTTGCTTGTGATCCGCCGTGGCCGTGAGGTGTATGTGCCTTGCCGAAACATCGGCGTGGGCACCGATCAATTCGTTATTCATCCCGAGGACTTCGCACAAGCTGACTCAAGGGGGCAGATCGTAGGCGTGGTGCACAGCCATCCGGGCTTACCTCCGACAGCGAGTCAGGCCGATCGCGTGGCTTGTGAAGCCAGTGGTTTGCCTTGGCACATCTTCAGTTTTCCCAGCGGTCAATGGGCGCAAATTCAGCCTTCTGGCTATGTCGCACCGCTTGTGGGGCGTGAATGGTCTCACGGTGTTCTTGACTGTTACGCGTTACTGCGGGACTGGTTCCAGTCGGAGCGTGGGGTTGTGCTTCCAAACTTCGTGCGCTTTGATGATTGGTGGAAACGTGGTGAGAACTTGTACATCGACAACTTCGAAAAAGTAGGTTTTACGCAAGTGAAGCCAGAAGAAATCCAAATGGGCGATTGCATCTTGATGCAGGTTGCTTCGCCTGTTCCCAATCACGCCGCCGTCTATCTCGGGGATGGACTGATCCTGCATCACTTGCAGGGACGTCTTTCCAGCCGCGATATCTACGGTGGGTACTGGCAAAAAGTTACAACGCACGTCATTCGATATGGTCACAGTCATACTTCTCGGTGAACTCGGACGCAGCTTTGGGCGCAGGCATACCCTTGCCATTTCATCAGCCGCAGAAGCGATTCGCGCGCTTAGTGCCAACTTTCCATCCTTTGAGAGGGAGTTGGTTGCGTCCGGTGAACGCGGGGTTGGCTACCGGGTGCTTGCTGGCCGAGATTCACTTAATTTGGAGCGATTGCACGAGCCCACCGGCTCCCAGCGCATCACGATTGCGCCGGTATTGTCTGGCGCTGGCGGAGATGGTTTGGGGCAAATCTTGCTTGGCGCAGCATTGCTTGCCGTCGCATGGTGGAACCCACTTGGCTGGGCTGCATCGGGTGCATTTCTGTCTCAGGCCACGCTCTATTCGGTGGGCACAGCCATGATTCTTGGCGGTGTTGCGCAGATGATTGCACCCACACCTAAAGCAACTGAACCATCTGAGCGTCCAGAAAACAAGCCAAGCTACAGCTTCAACGGTGCAGTCAACACGACAGCTCAGGGTCACCCCGTGCCTGTGGGTTATGGTCGATTGATTGTGGGCTCGGCTGTGATCAGTGCAGGTATTGATGTCGACGAGATTCCTGCATGACTGAACTAATCATCGGCGCAGGAGGTGGTGGCAAAGGGGGCGGAGGTGCTAGCGCACGCGTTGCCCAAGAAGCGCCTGACAGCTTACGCTCCAAAGCCTATGCACGGGTTGTTGATCTCATTTCCGAGGGAGAGATTGAGGGTTTGGTCGATGGACTCCAATCGGTATATCTGGACGACACGCCCATACAGAACGCCGACGGTACAACCAATTTTTCTGGCGTAACGCTTGAGACCAGAGATGGCACACAGCAGCAAAGCTACGTACCTGGGTTCTCTTCTGTCGAAAACGAGGTACCCGTTGGCGTTGAGATCAAGGCGACCCAGCCTGTGGTTCGCTCAATCACTGATCCTGATGTAGACGCAGTCAGGATTAAGGTGAGCGTTGGGCAACTGACCAACCAAGACACGACCAATGGAGATCTGAACGGAAGCGCTGTATCGTTTTCCATCGATCGGCAGGTCAGCGGCGGCGGGTTTGTCGAAGTAATAAACGACACGATCTCAGGTAAGACCACGACCAAGTACCAGCGCAGTTACTACGTGCCGCTAACCGGTAACGGCCCGTGGGAAATTCGTGTTCGGCGTATTACGGCGGATTCAACCTCCAGCGCCATCCAGAACAAGACCTACCTTGACTCCTACACCGAAGTTGTTGAGAGTAAGCTGCGCTATCCCAACAGCGCCTTGGTTGCGTTGAGGGTAGATGCTTCGCAGTTTTCGGCCATTCCTCGGCGCAGCTACGACATGAAACTGCTGCGTGTCCGTGTGCCGGTGAACTATGACCCTGGTACACGAACCTACAGTGGCGTGTGGAACGGAAACTTCAAAATCGCATGGACAGACAACCCTGCGTGGTGTTTTTATGACCTGGTCACCAGTACCCGGTACGGCTTGGGTGGATACATCCCTGAGTCACAGGTCGACAAATGGGCGCTTTACCGAGTAGCGCAGTACTGTGACCAGTTGGTTCCTAACGGGCTTGGGGGCTTTGAGCCACGCTTTACCTGTAACTTGTATCTTCAGACGCGCGAGCAGGCTTACAAGGTCGTGCAGGACATGGCCTCGATTTTTCGAGGCATGGTGTATTGGTCGGGTGGAGCAATCACTGTCACGCAGGACGCACCCAGTGATGCGGTTTACCAGTTCGCCCCCGGCAACGTGGTGGACGGTGAGTTTGCCTACCAAGGATCTTCAGCTAAAGCTCGTCACACCGTGGCGCTCGTGACCTGGAACGATCCAGATGATTTCTACCGTCAGAAGGTTGAATATGTCGAAGACGCCGCAGGTATCGCCCGCTATGGGATTGTGCAAAGCGACGTAGTTGCACTCGGTTGCACTGCTCGCGGTCAGGCCCACCGGGTGGGCAAGTGGCTTTTGTTCTCCGAGCAATCTGAGTCAGAAATTGTCACTTTCCGAACGGGCCTTGAAGGTGCAGTGGTGCGTCCAGGCGACATCATCAAGGTCGCTGATCCTGTTCGCGGCGGTATGCGGTTGGGTGGTCGGATCGCCGCTGCAACGGCTAGCACTGTCACGCTCGACCAAGAGTTGCCTGCTGATTTACCTTGGCGACTCTCGGTCGTTTTGCTGAATGGAACTGTCGAGGAGCGACTGGTGGGGCCTGTATCCGGTCGCACTCTGACAGTGACGATACCGTTCAGCTCGGTCCCCCAAGTTGATGCAATTTGGATGTTGGCATCCTCAATCATTGAGCCGCAGCTTTTTAGAGTGGTTTCTGTCGCTGAGCGTGATCCGGGTGTCCATGAAGTAACGGCACTGGCGCACAACCCCAGTAAATACGCAGCGATTGAAGAAGGTCTGGCACTTCAGCCACGCTCGATTACTGTTCTTTCGGACATTCCTCCACCGCCTACGGGGTTGGCAATGCAAGAGAGTCTTTATAGGGTGAAAGACCAGGCTCAAGTCTTGGTTCAGGTCTCATGGACCGAGGTTCAAACTGCCATTGCCTACCGCCTGTCTTATCGGGTCGCAGGCGGAAACTTCGTAAGCCTGCCACTGACCAGCGCAAACTACGCTGAAATTCGTGACGCCCAAGAGGGGCAGTACGAGTTCAGTCTGAGAGCCATTGGCATCACCCGTAAGGAGAGCATTCCCGCAACCCTCAGCGCGACAGTGCTGGGTAAGACGTTGCCGCCATCGGACGTCACTGGATTTACGGTCCAGCGCAGAGTTTCAGACTTGATGATTGCCTGGGATGAACTGCAAGATGCTGACCTCTCAGGATACGAGGTGCGCGTGGGGACAGGTTGGGATGACGCTCAACTTGTGGCCAAGACGTCAGGTACTCAGATGTTGCATGATCAAAGTGCAGCAGGTCAGTACCCGTATCACATTCGTGCGATTGATACCTCTGGAAATTACAGCGCGCACGTCACAACCTTTGTGCTGAATTTACTTGCTCCGAGTACGGTTCGGCAGTTCGATGTTGTGCAATCGGCCAATCGTTTGGAATTTCGCTGGCAACCTAACCCTGAGCCCGAGGTGGTGGGCTATGAGTTACGCGAAGGGGCGGCTTGGGACGCTTCGCTATTTGTTGCCGAGGTCAAATCCACCAGCTACACGCTGCCTTCCGGTTTTGATGGCGAACGTAAGTTTTGGATCAAAGCAATTGCGTCACCTGGGATTTACAGCGACACGCCGACCTTTGTCTCGACGGTGGTGGCCCAACCCCAAAACGCAAATCTGATCCTCGCACGCGATGAGCAGGCTTTAGGGTTTCCTGGTACCAAGCACTTCGCATCGGTCGTCTCGGTCAATGGCCGCAATGTGCTGCGCATGAGTACAGGTGCTCAGACGGCTGAGTATCTGTTTGAGTTGGACTTGGTCTCACCCATCCGTGCTCAGAACACGCTGCTCAACAGTTTGGGTGCATCGGTTGATGACCGTACAACGTGGCTGGAGGCGAACTTCCCTTGGGCAAGCGATGCTGCCAAACGGCAATGGGCTTATGACGGTGCAATTGCCAACGTGGATGCGCGGTTTCAAATTGCGCGTGAAGATGCGCTGCAAGCCGGAGAAATTTACGGCTGGCGGCTTAATGGCTCCACTGGCGGTCTTGGTAACCCGTTGCTAAGCCAAGCAGCAAGCGTGAGTTACGCCGCAGGTCGATATGGCGACGGGCTGATGGTCAAGGACACGACCCGAGTCGCTTGGAGTGTGAGCATTCCAGACGTCTTTCACACGTCATTCTGGTTTGCGCCTTCTGAGATTACAACTTGTGTCATCTGGGCAGCGACAGGCTCATCGGGGCAACTGCTCGTGGGATATGACGCTTCAACTGCTTCCTTTTTCTTGGAGGACCATCTCGCAAGGCGAGTGAGTGTTTCGTTCTCTGTATCCATTACGGACCGGATTTGTCTTGGTGTTTGTCAAACGGCCAGCGAGCGCCGACTCTTTGCAGGACGAATGGATGGTGATGTCGATTCGGCGAGCGCTGCAATAGCGCCGGTCGGCACCTTTACAAGCCTGCGTTTGTACTAGATCTAGCTCAACAAAATTTCACCCAACCGTGGCGCTGCTCTCGCAAGAGGCGGCGTCATTTTTTTTAAATGAGGACTTTTATGATCCAAGAATCTATGCAGCTTTATGGCGCGATGACTCTCATCGTGCACCGTTCTAACGGCGAGGTTGAAACTGTTCACAAGGACAACATCATCGTCAACGTGGGCTTCGACTTTATTGCCGATGCCATTGGAAAGTCTGTCAGTCGTCCCAACGTGATGGGATTCATTGCCCTTGGCGCAGGGACTACCGCAGCCGCAGCAACACAGTCGGCGCTGGTGACAGAACTCGATCGCAACGCTGCGACCTACGCCCATACTGCTGGCACCAAAACATTTACTTTCACAGCTGATTTCCTGGCTGGTGATGGCACCGGTGCAATCACAGAGGCAGGGGTATTCAACGCAGCGTCAGCTGGCATCATGTTTGACCGAGTGGTGTTCCCTGTGGTCAATAAAGGTGCTGATGACAGCCTGACCGCCGTTTTCACCTTCACGATGAGCTGATCGTCATGCCCGAAACGGTGACGGTTACTGAAACCCAGGGGTCTCGATACACCTGGGCTTCGGCTGGATTCACATGGTCGAGTGCCAGTGCAGGCAAAAGCTGGACAGCAGCCTATCCAGCGGTTTACAGCATTGCGGTAGCCGCAACGCTTGCCTTCATCGAAGCTGGGTCGCGAAGCTGGACAAAGCGTTCTAGTGAGAGCCTTCCAATTTCAGAAGGGCGAAAAAACATATTCACCTTGCGTGAGTCTGAGTCGGTTGGGTTCTCTGAAACCTACTCTGACCTGATCGCTTTTGTCTTGCGCTGGGTTGAATCGATGGCCTTTGCAGAAGGCGTTGCAAAGAACAATAAAAAGCAAATTGTGGAGTCATTTCAGTCTGCTGACTACCTTGCGAATGCACTCACAAAAACCAACAATGAAAGCCTTGCATGGTCCGATTCACTCCGCCAAAACAGTATTAAGCGTCTGGCTGAAGTTCTGCCCATCTCTGAATCCATTCAAAAGTTAATCGCTAAAAACAGATCTGAGGCTTTTAGACTCAACGACGATCTTGACCGGGCGATCACAAAGCAGGTTGCAGAGGCGATTGCGTTTGCTGAAACCTACACAGACCTCATTGCCTTTGTCCTGCGAGTTAGCGAAGGCCTCGGCGTTAGCGATTTAGGCGCTAAGCAGGTAAGAAAGCCACTGAGCGAATCCTTTGGCACATCCGACAAGGTGACTCGCCAAGCGATCAAGCGAGTTGCCGAAGCCGTGGCCATTGGCGAGGCCCTGGGCAGGACGGTGGCATACCGGCGCAACCTCACTGATGGTTTCGGTGTATCTGATGCACTGCGAAAAGCTTTGAGGCTGACAGCTCGAGAGGCACTACTTCTTGCCGAGCAGTACCGCAGGCACGCCAATGGTGTGATCAGCGACATGATCGTTTCAAGCGGAGCGATTACTGAAGATGACTTTGCGGCCATCGTTCAGTCTGGCCATCCACCAGGCTACACCGACTTTCAAGACTTCATTCAGGGTGACTACACCTACAGGCGCGCATTATTTCGTGCGATCTTGAACTCAAGAAACTCAGACCGAGGGTTCATTGATGCCCTGAGAGTAACGGTCGACGTGCCCGATATCTTCGACCGAGGAACAGCTCAGATTACCGACGCAGCCGTGGGTGTCGCAATTACTTTCACACGTGCCTTTCGAGTTCCTCCCGAAGTAACGATGACCCACAAGGGCGGAACGGTCGTGGCAATAGCGAGGCTAGTTGGCTCCATCACAACAGTCGGCTTCACCGCTGTTCTGGAAAACACGTCCGGCACTCGAGTTGCCGGTTCTTTCACTTGGATTGCACAGGGGTACTAGATGCAAAACTTTACCGACATACCGTCGTCGCGTTCGCTCTCGGATTCGCTCATTGAGATTTTGAACAACGACAAGACTGGGATTTCTTGCAACAGCGGAACCACATTCCCGACTACAAACCAGCAAGTTGGAATGCTCTGCTACCGCACAGATCAGTTGAAGCTATATCTGTTGATCGGAACCAACCCCGATAACTGGCGGTTGATCATGGACTTGTCCAGCGGCATTGACTCCCAGTTCGCGACCAAGCTCAATTCCGCTTCTTACACCGCTGCCGATGTCTTAGCAAAGCTTCTTACCGTTGATGGGGCGGGAACTGGGCTAGATGCTGACCTGCTTGATGGTCAACAGGCTAGTGCATTTGCCTCAAGCACTCATAACCATAACGCGACATACCTTGGTATCACTGCCAAAGCCTCAGACGCTGACAAGCTCGATGGCTATGACTCAACGGCTTTTGTAAGGTCGGTAAATGGTGCCGGGCCTGACGCTGCTGGCAATGCGACTGTCAACATTGATCTGTCTAGCCGCGTTGCCAAGACCGGCGACACGATGACCGGGAATCTGACGATACAGAACACCGCCCCGACCATCAACATGCAGGACACGGACAACGTGACCCGCTACCTCCATGTAAACAGTAACCTGATGGGCTTTTTGAAGTCCGACGGCAACTGGGACATGTACGTGAACAACGGCGGATCCATGTGGACGGCAAATTATGGATGGTTGCACGACTACTTTTTTTCATCGGTATCCAACTGTGCTCCGACCCTTGTTAATTGCAACGGTAATGCTGGTAATTGCATCCCAGAGGTGCCAATTAACTGCTATGGAAGTGGCAACGTTGCGACGGTTCGCACAGAGTTGATCGATAACGGAAGCCAAATTCAACTTCGATCAGTTCGGTACAACTTCAACTGCAATTGCAACTGTGCTTGCGATTGCTGCTGCTGAGGGAGGAAATCATGAAGGTCATTGCAGTTCGAAACGCGTTACTCCATTCTTATGCTTTTCACCAACTTCACATCACGCACGACAAAGCAAGCAGACTGCTGATCGCTCGATATCGGCTGGCAAGAACCAGTCATTCCGATGAATTACCAGTTTTTGATGCCGAAGAAAAAGAAGTACGAGTTGACTTATCCGCACTCAGAAATCGCCCGGATTGGTGCGATCACCAGTGCTATTTCTTAGCGCTGAAAGAAGAACGTCTTGGACCGCTCTTTTCCCTTTTTGTGGCAACACTTCCTGCACGACTTGCAGCAACAGAGTTCGCAACGATGTCGCAGCAGAGTTTGATTTTGGGAATCAATGTGCCGTTTGCCGACGCTACGGACGACGAGCTGTTTCTGACCGTCAACATGAACCAGCGATGCCGCGACGCTGATATCTCACTTGACGGTGATTTGGATCTTGAGTGGAGCCAAGC
>SXGQ01149825.1_pt1 | contig 39019 bp, 40 predicted proteins | sample 3178371 | NCBI WGS metagenome assembly SXGQ01 (sample SAMN11356859, study PRJNA531348) | freshwater metagenome | isolation source: freshwater sample F1-20 | place: China: Fuxian Lake, Yuxi | collected 2017-12-25
TCAAAAGTACATTTGAAGCAGTTTGGAGAAAAAGCTCCAAAGTCTGATGCTTTGCTGGTTGGTATTGGTGAGAATGCAGGTGTTGTTGACGTTGGTCAAGGTTATGCAGTTACTTTTAAAATTGAATCTCACAACCACCCTTCTTTCATTGAACCGTATCAAGGCGCGGCAACTGGGGTTGGCGGAATTGTGAGAGATATTTTGACAATGGGCGCACGACCAATTGCAGTGATGGATCCTTTGCGGTTTGGTCCGGCAGATGCTGTGGATACTCGCAGAGTGCTTCCAGGAATCGTTGCAGGTATTGGTGGATATGGAAACTGTTTAGGTCTACCAAATATTGGTGGGGAAGTTGTCTTTGATAAGACCTATATTGGTAATCCGTTAGTTAACGCCTTGTGTGTTGGCGTGATGAAGCACAGCGATATTAAGTTAGCAAAAGCTGCTGGAGCTGGAAATCTTGTTGTTCTCTATGGCGCCAAGACTGGTGGAGATGGAATTGGTGGCGTTTCAGTTTTAGCTTCTGAAACCTTTGGCGCTGGTGGTTCTACTAAGCGCCCAAGTGTTCAAGTAGGCGATCCATTTGTTGAAAAGGTTTTAATTGAATGTTCTCTTGAAATCTTTGCTGAAGATTTAGTTGTTGGCATCCAAGACCTTGGCGGAGCAGGCTTATCGTGTGCAACGAGTGAATTAGCCTCTGGTGGCAGCGGGGGCATGAAAGTAGCACTGGACAAGGTACCTTTGCGCGATCCATCCCTTTCTCCTGAAGAGATTTTGATGTCAGAGTCACAGGAGCGCATGTGTGCCATCGTTGAACCCAGCAAGATCAATCGATTCTTAGAAATCTGTAAGAAGTGGGATGTCACAGTAACTGTCATTGGTGAAGTAACTGATGGGGATAGATTAGAAATCACATGGAATGGCGAAGTAATTGTCAATGTTCCACCGCGCACAGTTGCTCATGAGGGTCCAGTTTATAACCGCCCTCTTGCACAGCCTGCATACATCAATCAAGTGAATTCACAAAAAGTAAATGTTCCTATGCCAAGTAGCGCATCTGAAATAAAGGCCGCAGTTCTCAAACTAGCAGGGGCGCCAAACTTGGCAGATAAATCCTGGGTTACTGCTCAATACGATAAATATGTTCAAGGAAATACTATTCAAGCACAGCCTGACGATTCAGGAATGGTTCGACTTGATGAGAGCACGCATTTAGGTGTTGCAATTTCAACGGATGCAAATGCGAACTGGTCATATTTAAATCCTTATCAAGGAGCAAAGCTTGCGCTAGCCGAGGCTGCACGAAATATTGCAACTGCTGGTGCTAGACCACTTGCAGTTACTAACTGTCTTAACTTTGGATCTCCTGAAGATCCAGGAGTGATGTGGCAGTTTGCTGAATCTGTACGTGGTTTAGCCGATGGTTGTTTAGAGATGGGCTTGCCTGTTACAGGTGGCAATGTTTCTTTCTATAACCAAACGGGAGCAGTTGCTATCTTGCCAACACCAGTTATTGGTGTGCTGGGAGTAATTCAAGATGTTCGCAAGCGAACACCGATGAGTTATCAGACAAGTGGCTTGGAACTGTTTTTACTGGGAGAGACAAAAGAAGATTTAGCAGGAAGTGAATGGGCTTTCTTGCATGGTCAGCGCGTTGGGCAGACACCAGATGCTGATTTAGCCCGTGAAATGCGCTTAATTGAGCTACTCCTAGAAGGCAATACTTTCTTTGCTGCCGCTCATGATTTAAGCCAAGGCGGACTATCGGCCGGATTAACTGAAATGGTTTTGCGCCATAGCGTTGGCGCTACTATCTCTCTTTCAAATCCTGCTGTTGATCTCTTAAGTGAAACCCCAGGACGAGTAATCGTTGCGATAGATGCAAGCAAAATATCACAACTTCAAGCACTTGCATCTAAATACTCCATTGCAATTTCAAGACTAGGAACTTCAGGTGGAGACTCATTGACTATTAATAATTCTGTTATTTCTCTAGAAGAACTGCGCACTGCATACACTTCAACATTCCCACGGTTATTTGGATAATAGATATGCGCAATCAAGATGTCCTAGAAGAAGTTAAGAGCACGCTTGCACTATTGACTGCCAAGGCCCCTGGTCGTGCAATTGAAGTTCGGGTTCCACCATATGCCGCAGTGCAATGTGGAGATGGTCCAACTCACACCCGTGGAACACCAGCAAATGTTATTGAGATGAACGCCCCAACATGGCTAGCGTTGGCAAAAGGTGAAATTAATTGGGCCGATGCGCTAAATAATGGCGACATTATCGCTTCAGGTGTTCGTGCAGATCTTTCAGAGTATTTACCACTTAGGATTCAATCATGAGACGCCCAGACGGATTACTCAATCACAACGTCTTGGGCGAAGATAAAGGTCCACAAGATGCATGTGGTGTCTTTGGTGTATGGGCACCGGGAGAGGAAGTTGCCAAACTAACTTTCTATGGTCTCTATGCATTGCAACACCGCGGAACCGAATCAGCTGGAATTGCAACAAGTGATGGAAGTAGAATTCTTGTCTATAAAGATATGGGATTAGTTTCTCAAGTCTTTACTGAAAGTGATCTAGCTACTCTCCCTGGAGATTTAGCAATTGGCCATTGCCGATATAGCACTACTGGATCAAGTACTTGGGTTAATGCCCAACCAACCCTGCGCCCAACTAAGTACGGCACGCTGGCTTTAGCCCACAACGGCAACCTAACTAATACAGGCGATTTAGCTGAATTAGTGCAAAAGCTTGAGCCAAGTAATGGCCGTGAGCGAGGGGCCACAACTGATACAGAAATTATGACTGCACTCATCTCGTTGCAAAACGAAAAAAATGTTGAGGCGAGTGCGATGTCAGTTCTTCCACAACTAGAAGGTGCATTCTCATTAGTCTTTATGGATGAGCACACCCTGTATGCAGCTCGTGATAGACATGGTGTTCGCCCATTAGTACTAGGTAAGTTAGAAAATGGTTGGGTAGTTGCATCTGAATCTGCAGCCTTAGACATTGTTGGCGCAGCTTTTGTTAGAGAGATTGAACCAGGAGAGTTTGTTGCAATTAATGCAACTGGTGTCCGTTCAGAGCGCTGGGCGCCTGCAGAACCTAAAGGTTGTTTATTTGAATATGTGTATCTAGCTCGACCTGACACAACAATTGCCGGACAAGGAATTCATGCAACACGAGTTCGCATTGGTGAGCGCTTAGCAAAGGAAGCACCGGTTGAAGCAGATCTTGTCATTCCAGTTCCTGAATCAGGAACACCTGCGGCGATTGGTTATGCCAAAGGTTCAGGGATTCCATTTGGAATGGGATTAGTAAAGAACTCATACGTTGGCCGCACATTTATCCAGCCCTCACAAACTATTCGCCAATTAGGTATTCGCTTAAAGCTCAATCCTTTGCGAGAGATTATTGAAGGCAAGCGCATTGTGGTTGTCGATGACTCTATTGTTCGCGGAAATACCCAACGCGCAATCGTGCGCATGTTGCGCGAAGCCGGAGCCCGTGAGATTCACGTTCGAATCTCTTCACCACCAGTTAAATGGCCATGTTTCTATGGAATTGATTTTGCTACTCGCGCTGAATTAGTGGCCAGTGGTCTAGAAGTTGAAGAGATTAGACGCTCTATTGGCGCAGATTCGCTGGGCTATGTCTCACTTGAAGGGCTCATTGAATCCACTCAGGTGGAAGAAAATAAGCTATGCGGGGCATGCTTTACGGGCCAATACCCAATCCGTATTCCTGCCGATATGTCTGAAGGCAAGATGCGTCTTGAAATCACAGAAGTACATGGTCATTAAGTGAGCACATACAAAGATGCTGGCGTTGATATCGATGCAGGAGATCGCGCCGTTGAATTAATGAAAGCATCGATTGCCAAAGCTTCACGTCCAGAAGTAATGGGCGGTATCGGTGGCTTTGCCGGTTTATTTGATGCAAGTGCGCTCAAGAATATGAAGAAGCCATTACTTGCAACATCAACTGATGGTGTGGGAACAAAGACTGAAATTGCACGCGCAATTGGTAAATACGACACTATTGGTGAAGATTTAGTAGCGATGGTTGTTGATGACTTAGTTGTATGTGGGGCAGAACCTCTTTTTATGACTGACTACATCGCAGTTGGAAAAGTTATCCCAGAGCGCATTGCTGAGATAGTTTCTGGAATTGCACGCGGTTGTGAAAAAGCAGGAACTGCATTAATTGGGGGAGAGACTGCTGAACACCCAGGGCTATTAGCTGATGATGAGTTTGATGTTGCCGGTGCTGCAACAGGAGTTGTTGATGCAGATCTACAACTTGGCGCCCACCTTGTTCAAAAAGGTGATGTGTTAATTGCAATGCCATCAAGTGGTTTTCACGCTAATGGCTTTTCATTAGTGCGACACATTATTAAGACTGCCAAGCTCTCACTTGATGCCCAAGTCAGTGAGTATGGCAAAACATCTGGGGAAGTTTTCTTAACGCCAACTGAAATCTATGCATTGGATTGCTTAGCTTTGATTAGATCAATGCAGGGAAAGCTGCGCGGATTCTCACATATTACTGGTGGTGGAATTGCAGAAAATACTGCTCGCGTTATTCCAGAACATTTGAGTGCAATTTATGATCGCTCGACATGGTCGATTCCAGTTGAGATGGAGTACTTATCTAAAGTTGGCGGCGTGCCCCAGGCAGACATGGAACGAACATGGAACTGCGGCATTGGAATGAGCGCGATAGTCGCACCTGATTCAGCCGATTTAGCCCTTCGATCCCTGGCTGCTCGGGGAATGAAAGCATGGGTCGCAGGCGTTGTAGAGGAGCGGGAGCCCTCCCAAGCACGCTCAGCTTTGGAAGGCACCTACAGAGCGCGATAACCTACGCCTCTGACGAACACGTACTTAGTTAAGGAGCTCGCATATGGGTCGCGGCCGAGCCAAAGCAAAACAAACCAAAGTTGCACGTGATTTGAAATATAACTCACAAGATATGGATTTAGATCGTCTTGCGAAAGAACTTCATGGCGACGTTGAACCTTCACGCAATCGGGATGATGATGATCCCTTTGCTGAAGGCAATTACATACCACGTGCGTGAGACCTACCCCGTACGTAGCATCCCTGCGAGTTTACGAACCTCTTTCTGCATTTGAACCTGCCGACCGTTTGCGTTGGCAATCAATGGATATCAGTGAACAGAGTTATGTAAACGAAGAAGCCTTTGCTCTGCATCGCACTGTAGTTCCTGAACCACCTGCAGGTCGCCCCGATGGTGTTCATATTTTAGATGTTGATGGTGAACGCTATGTTGCACCGTGGTCAACTGCAACACGTTGCTGGGCAGCACTAGATAACTTTAAAGATTCACTACCAAGTAGTGTCGTTCCATATTTTGTTTCTCCAGCTATGGAAGATGTCATTACTGCAGGGGTAGATTTACTAGAAGATAAAGTTCCACATATTTTAAATGAGACATGGGTTATCCCACCTCGTTGGTTTTTATTGTTCATGCCAGATGAGCGAACTCGTGGTGAGAATAAGGATGGGCTTTTTACAATTGCGCGTGCAACTATTGCAAATGCCAAAGCTCGTGCAGAAGTTGCACACACAACCGTTGTTAATGCTTTTGGTGAAGGTCCTGTTGAACAAGATCTAGAAAACTTACTTGCTTGGCTAGAGATGTTTCATCCAAAGTCATATGTTGAATTAGATTATGGCGGGCTTGCACAGTATTTGAATAAAGCGTTGCGAGATAACAATGAAGATGGCTTACTCTCAGACACATCAATTGAAGATGTCTTGCAATCTCTCTCTGGTCTTGCTGCAGCCGATGGTTCATTAGCTGGTCAGGGGTATGAGCGTTTGATGTCACGCTGGCGCAGGGTTCAAGCCCTTGAATCAGCCAATTAATTCATCTTTTACATATTGCATCCCAACGGCGTAATCGGAATACTTCGCCACAATACGGAGCAATTCGGACATACCCACTAGCTCTTAAGGAGATCACAATGGCACGTTTGACTGATGCTGAAGTTCTCCTGACTCCCAGAGAGGTCGCAGTCCGTTTCCACGTTAATCCAAAGACAGTGACTCGGTGGGCAAAGGCCGGCAAGCTAACAGCAATACGCACCCTTGGTGGGCATCGTCGATACCGCGAATCTGAAGTTCTTGAGCGTCTGCGTGAGTACAAAGAGAGTTCAAGTTAACTAGTAAGGTTGTCTCATGAGCGAAAAGAATGATGACATGAAAGCAAGAATGCTTGCTGCCCTTGAAGCAAAGAAAAACAAACCAGGTGCACCAGGTACTCAAACACATGCTGAAACTGGATCAAAGATTCGCGGCGGACAACGCAGTGGAGGAGCTCCACAGGTACAGCGCAAGGCCGGTCCGTCAGGCTCTGGCTCTGCTGGCTAAGTTTCAGATCAATTCTCAATTGAAATTAGAGTTCGTCCAAATTCTTCACGAAACAAAGTTGGTGGAACCGTTGGTGACCCTCCACCTTTAGTTGTTGCAGTGCAAGCAGCTGCCGTTGATGGCAAGGCCAATAAGGCAGTAGTAAAAGAGTTAGCGAAAGCTTTTGATTGTCGCGCTCGCGATTTCAGCATTGTTTATGGCGAGTTAGGTCGCGATAAACGTTTACTTATTACCGGTGATGTTGTAGCTCTAGAAAAGAAGTATCTAGAACTACAGCAGACCACGACGCTTCAACAACGGCTCAATCTTTGAATCACGCCCACGGAAATTGCGGAACATCTGCATTGAATCAATAGATCCACCACGTCCAAGCAAAGTGTTTCTAAAATGTTCACCATTCTTGCGTTGCAATCCACCATTTTCTTTAAACCAATCCACTGTGTCAGCATCTAGCACTTCTGACCAGATGTAGCCGTAGTAGCCAGCGGAATAGCCGCCAGCAAAGATGTGTGAGAAATAGGTGGAACGGTAACGTGTTGGAACCGGCGCAAAATCAAGTCCATAGTCCTTAATTGCTTGGGCTTCAAAGGCCTCTACATCAGTAACTTTTGCCGCCTCTTCACTATCTAATGAGTGCCAGGCAAGATCTAAAATAGCTGCAGCTAAGTAACTTGTAGTTGCATGCCCTTCGTTAAAGGTTGATGCAGCTTCGAGGTTATCAATACACTCTTGTGGCAATTTCTCACCAGTTTCAAAGTGACGGGCGTAGTTCTCAACAACTTCGGGCCACAAAATCCACATCTCGTTAACCTGAGATGGGAATTCAACAAAGTCACGCTGAACACTTGTTCCTGAAACACGTGGATACTTAACTTGCGACAGAAGACCATGTAAAGCATGACCAAACTCATGGAACAGAGTTGTCGTTTCAGAGAACGTCAACAATGTTGGTTTTCCAGCTGGAGGCTTGGGAATGTTGAGGTTGTTAACTACAACAGGTAGTTGATTGAAAAGGAAGTTCTGATCAACCAAGTTATTCATCCAAGCACCACCACGCTTTGAATCTCGTGTGTAGAAATCGCCGATAAAGAGTCCTAGCTTTGAACCATCCTCATTGAATACTTCAAAAGCACGGGCCTCTGGGTGATACGTGACTAAATCAGGACGTTCTTTAAAGGTGATACCAAATAGTTTGTTTGCAGCAAAAAAGATTCCATTCTTTAACACAGATTCAAGTTCAAAGTATGGGCGCATTTTGCTGGTGTCAATATTGTATTTTTCCAGGCGAACCTGTTCTGTGTAAAAGCCCCAGTCCCAACTTTCAATATCAGCACCTGCTGATTTCTTAAGATCTTCTGCTTCTGCCTTGGCATTTCGCACAGCAGCTGGCGCAATCTTTCGAAGCATCGCATGGACGTTGTCTGGATGTTCTGCTGTTTGGACTGCAATTACATGCTCGGCGTGGGTATTTTTGCCAAATAGCTTGGCGCGCTCTGCACGTAGCTTTACCATTTTTAGAATGACAGGCTTATTGTCATTCTCGTTAGGGCGATTAGCTTTAACGAGGGAATCTTGCATGATTTTCTTGCGAAGGGCCCTGTTGGTAAGGGAATCCAGGACTGGATTTCCAGTGAAATTAACCATTCCGATAAGCCACTTACCTTCATAACCACGATCTTTGGCAGCAGCCGCAGCTGATGCGATTTCATTCTCACTTAAACCATCAAGCTCTTCGATAGTTTCAATCAATACGGCTAAGTCATTAGTATCAGCTAAAACATTTTTAGAGAACTGCGTTTCAAGCTTTGAGAGTTCTTCATTGAGCTCTTTTAGGCGATCGCGCTCTGATTGGGATAAATGCGCTCCAGCATGGATGAGATCTTTGTAGTAACGCTCAAGTAGCCAAGCATCTTCAGTATTTAAGCCTAAAGATTCACGGTTATCATATAAAGATTTTATACGGGCATAGAGAGCAGGATTTAGATTAATTGCATCTTGATGAGAGGCAAGCTTTGGCGCTAACTCCTCTTCAATTTTATCCATAGCATCGTTGGTATCACTCGATGACTTGTTAAAGAAAACCAGTAGCGTGCGCATTAACATCTGCCCACTTTTTTCCAAAGCTACAATGGTGTTTTCAAAAGTTGCAGGACCTGGTGTTTCTAGGATTGCTTGAACTTCTGCTAACTGTTGAGTGCAGCCTTCGTAGAATGCCGGTAAGTAGTGCTCTTCTTTTATTAGTGCAAAAGGTGGCAACTCAAAATCAACGTTACTTCTTTGGGCAAATGGGTTCGCGATTGTCATGGCGCAAACCCTATCGAGAATTTCTAGTTAGCGCGGACGGCGGCGACGCTGACTTGAGTTCGGACGAGGGCGCTTATTGCCACCACTGCGTACTGACTTTTCAACGATTGGCTGGACGTATGGCACACCAGAAGGCTCTTGTGCACCAGTAATCTTCATTAACTCAGTGCTAAGCGGAGTAACGCCAACAAATTTTGGAGTGACACCAGCGCGCAAAGTAAGTCCACCAATTGATTTCTGTTGCTTAGTTGTAGCAATTGTTACAACAGTTCCAGCTTCACCGGCGCGGGCTGTTCGGCCTGCACGGTGTAGATAATCCTTGTGATCTGTAGGTGCATCAACGTGCACAACAAGTGAGATTCCATCAACGTGGATACCACGTGCGGCAACATCTGTGGCTACAAGGGCCGCATTAGCTGAATCCTTAAAGAGTGCAAGTGTGCGAGTACGAACGGCTTGTGACTTACCACCGTGCAAAGCACCAACTGCAACACCTGCATGAGCAAGTTTGTCAGCTAAGCGATCAGCGCCGCGTTGAGTCTTGACGAACATAATCGTCTTACCGTTACGAGCTGCGATTTGGCTTGTGATGTCATCTTTATCGCCTGGGTTCATGACGAGAACGAAGTGCTCCATAGTTGAAACAGATGCACGGTCATTTTGTAGTGAGTGAGTCTTTGGGTTCTTCAAGTACTGACGAACCAATGAATCAACACCACGATCAAGAGTTGCCGAGAACAACAGACGCTGTCCGTCGAGCTTTGCTTGATCCAAGATTTCTTTTACTACTGGCAAGAAGCCCATGTCAGCCATTTGATCAGCTTCATCTAGAACAGTGATCTGTAGATGATCGAGTTGAACCTCACCCTTATCAAGAAGATCAATTAAACGTCCAGGAGTTGCAACCAAGATCGCTGTGCCACGGCGCATTGCAGTGATCTGTTTTGCATATGACATTCCACCGGCAACAACAACTGATTCATGACCAATTGAGCGAGCAAGTGACATTAGTACTTCATCAATTTGCTGAGCAAGCTCACGTGTTGGTGTTAATACCAAGGCAAGTGGCTTGTGTGGCTTTGCAACCTTGCCGGTGAGGTTATTAAGAAGTGCTAAACCAAAAGCGAGAGTCTTACCTGAGCCCGTTTGTCCACGGCCCAAGATGTCATAGCCAGCTAGCGCATCTGGCAATGTTGCAATTTGGATTGGGAATGGATGCATGATTCCCTGCTTTGCAAGGGCATTTACCAAAGGCGCTGCAATTCCAAGGTCGCTGAATGTAGTCGTGATTTCAGTGAGTGGAGTTGCATCAACCAAATTGGCATCAGCTAAATTTGTTGAAATGTAGTTATCGTCAGCGCCAAAGTCGATGGCAGCATTGGTGTGAGTCTTTGTTGAACGCTTGAAATCATCACGGGCATAGGCAGGTGAATCATTACGGCGATCACGCACTGGACGCTCTGCACGAAAGTTAGCTGCGCGAGTATCAGGTGCTTCGCTGCGCTTCTTTGGACGTGTTGGATCAAATTTTTCAACCTTACGTGGAACAAAGTTTGGACGACCATCATCATTACGTGAAACCTTTGCTTTGGCAGCATCACGGCGATTGGTTGGGCGAGTATCTGAAGACTTGTATTCGCTCCTTTTGAACTCTGGCTTCTTATATTCAGACTTCTTATTCTCTGGCTTAACAAACTCTTTTTTCTTATCAAATCCACGCTTAGTGCGATCATCTCGCTGTGCAACAAACTTCTTAGCGCGACTTTCTGGGCGCTGTGATTGTTCGATGCGTGCTGCGCGCTCTTCTGGGGCTTCAATTGGACGTGGTTTTGATGCTGTCTTTTCTTGGAAGCGCTTTGCACGAAGCTTTGAACGATCAGTTAAACGCTCTTGCTTCTTTGATTGTGTTGATGAATCAACATCTGAGTAACGACGAGTTGAAGCGGGCTTACTTGTTTTAGAGGTAGTTGCAGCGCTTTTACGTGCATTCTTTTGTGCAGTTGTGTGACGAGCTTTTGGGTCAGCTGCTTTAAATGCAGCTTTTTTCGCTCGCTTAGGCTTACCAACTGATGCTGCGCGACGGGCTTTTCCGGGCGCTGAAGTACGAGGTGTTAATGACATAGAAATACATACCAATCGAGACGACAAGCGCGTCTCGGGTGTGATCGGCGCTAAATGGCCGTCAGGGTGGTGATAAGACTCGCATGTAGCGCTACATCTGCAGCGCTTAAGGGAAGTTCTTTGATGCGGTTGCATCAACGTCTTAATTCTACCGTGGATTATCACTTCTCTTTACCAAGGCAGATATATGCCAAAGCCTTGAAATTTAGATAACAAATCCCACGGGCAGTTCAAGACGATTAGCAGCTAAAAGGGCTGTGTTTGTAAGAATTGATTGAGTTGGTCCATCGGCAACAATGATTCCACCATTTAAAATAACTGAGCGAGCACAAATCTCATGGGCGTATGGAAGATCATGGGTAACCATGACTATCGTGATATCGAGTGAGCGCAAAATATCAGCTAATTCACGCCGGCTAGCTGGATCAAGATTTGATGAGGGCTCATCTAGAACAAGGATTTCTGGCTTCATGGCAAGCACGGTCGCTACTGCGACTCTGCGTCGTTGCCCAAATGACAGGTGATGCGGTGGTCGATCGCGAAATTCGAGCATTCCGACCAGCTGCAGTGCTTCATTAACTACTGCATTGAGTTCATCTGCCCGCAGCCCCATGTTGTAAGGACCAAATGCAACATCCTCTGCAACTGTTGGCATGAAGAGTTGGTCATCAGGATCTTGAAAAACGATTCCAACTTTCGAACGAATCTCCTTGATTGACTCTTTGTTCTTGGAATCAACGAGTTGTCCTGCAACATGAATCGAGCCATGAGATGTTGGGTGGATGCCATTCATATGCATCACAAGAGTTGTTTTACCAGCACCATTTGGCCCAAGAAGTGCAACGCGTTCTCCCTTTTGAATGGAGAGGTTTACACCGAAAAGAGCTTGATTGCCATCAGGATATGCAAAGGCGAGCTCTTTGATTTCTAGGCTAGGCGTGTTCATTACATTTTTTCAATCAGTAATTGAGCGATAAAAATAGTTGCAGCAACAAGTGGATACATCATTGCTTTGAGCCAGACTGTGGCTTTATGTTCAATCTGCTCTTCATGGGGCAAGACCCCTTCATATCCACGAGACAACATAGAAAGGTGAACTCTTTCTCCTCGCTCATACGAGCGAATGAATAATGCACCAGCAGCTGTTGCCAAGACTTTCCAGTGCTTAACTCCGGTTGCTTCAAAACCACGTGACTCACGCGCAACCTTCATGCGCTCCATTTCATCGTTTACAACATTGACATAGCGCAACATGAAAGATGCGATCTGCACCATAAGAACCGGAAGTCGTAAGCGTTCAAGGCCTCGAAGAATTTCTCGGGCCGTTGTTGATGTGGACAAAATAATTGCAGTCATAACACCGAGGGTTCCTTTAGCAACGATTCCAGAGCCGGCAATTAAACCCTCACGATAAAGATCAAAAGGACCGACTTGAATTTTTTCTCCTGTTCCAAAAAATGGCATCAGTATTGCGAAGAAAATAAAGGGAATTTCAATCAATGAACGCTTAAAAAGAAGGGAAAAAGGTATTTTTGCAATGAAGACCACCGTCAGAAGCCACAGGATGTAGGCGATGAATGCCCCCCATTGAGTAATGGGGGTAGAGACAATGATCAAAATAAATGCAATAGCAGCAATGATTTTAAGGTGAGATGGTAGGGAATGAACTAAAGAGTGGCGATGTAGGTAGAGCCGCTCACCCACATCATGACCGTGGTGATGGTTCTCCTGTTCGACTCTAATTTCTATCCTTTTTCGGTTTACGTGCAAGCAACCTAAAGCCAAGACCAGCAACAATTGCAGTCCCGACTACACCGATAACGCCAGCAACACCTACTGATGCGCGTTCATTTTGAATTCCCTTAACTCCGTAATCTGCCAGAGTTCCCTTTGAATTGGAGTGCTCTTTAGCTGTTTGAATAAAGCCAATATCGTTCGCGACTTTTTCTAAGCCATCAGGGGAAGATGAGGCATAAAAAGATATAACGCCTGCAAGAAATAGAGAAACGACCAATCCAGAGAGATAAAACTTGCGATTAGTGAGCACTTCGAATCTCCAACTTTTGAACATTGTTCTTCCATCCATAAACCAAATCACTCCGACTTGCTAAGACCGCACTCACAGTCAAGCCGGTAATAAAAGCTTCGCCAATTCCAATCAAGATGTGTGTCCCAACCATTGCACCTAAAACAGTGGATACCGAAAAAGTTGCAGTCGCGCCCATTGCATATTGGATTGTGAATCCGACCGCTGCTGCTGGAACTGATAACAATCCACCAATTGCCGCAGCTAAAGAGATGGAAGATTTATTCTTTGGCAAAATCTTGCGCAGCACTAGGAAGATTCCATAACCAGCCCACACACCAATTACTCCCATGTTAAAAACATTTAACCCAATTGCAGTTAATCCGCCATCAGCAAATAAGAACCCTTGCATGATCAGCACGACAGCTAATGCCAATGTTGCAGCCCACGGCCCCACCAAAACGGCGGCGAGTGCGCCTCCCAGCAAGTGACCACTTGTTCCTGCAGCAACAGGGAAGTTGAGCATTTGAACAGCGAAGATGAAGACTGCGGTTAATCCGGCTAGAGGAGCGGTTTTTTCATCAAGTTGGGTGCGAGCGCCTTTGAGCGCAGTTGCTACTCCAGCGGCAGCTAAGCCTGCAAAGATCGCTGAGGTTTGGACATCAATAAAGCCATCAGGGATATGCATGCTCAGATTTTAGCCTAGATGCAAACCATTCGCATCTAGAAAATAAGCATCGCGCTCCGGCCAAGCCTGCCCTTCTAGGTCAATCCAGAGGGCCATCTATTTCAAACGAGTTTAAGGTTGGCGGATGCGCCTTCCCTTGGTTTCTCTCTTAGTCCTAGGGCTAATGTCACCAGTTTCAGCGCCAGCGCAAGAATGCAACTGGCAAGCCGGTTGGGTACAGGCTGAGAATGCAAAGGTCGGAAACAAAAACTGGGATTCAGATGTCGTGATGCGCTTTAGCGCAGATTTCATTAGGCGCAAAGAAGCCAAACGGGTTGAAGGTTACTTTGATCAGACAAGCATTAGTTGTGGGCAGAGTGCATCCTTGAAAATCATGGGTACTAAATCAGCAGATATCTCGCTCTATCGCATTGGATATTACAAAGGAGCTGGCGCTCGCTTAATAACAACAATTAAAAATGCAAAGCAAATTACAGCGACGCAATCGACTCCACCCGGTCAGTATCTAGTTAAGTTAAAATCACGAGGTTATCGATCTACATTTGTCCCACTTATGATCACAGGGCAAGTCCCAAGCAATGTAACTTTTATTTCCTCAGTTCTCACGTGGCAGGCATACAACCAGTGGGGCGGAGAGTCACTCTATAAAGGTGCCGATGGACAAAGAGAAACCAGAGCAATTTCGGTTTCACTTGATCGTCCTTATGATGGGGATGGTTCTGGGCAATTTAGATATATGGAACAACCTCTTATTCAGTTGATGGAGCGACTCAACTTAGATATCAATTACCTAACAGATGTTGATTTAGATAAAGCACCTGAAATTAACTCAGCCTCTATTGTTCTGGGTGGGCATAGCGAGTATTGGACTCAGGCGATGCGAGATGTAATTGAAAAAGAAATCAATGAGGGCACGAATTTATTAGTTTTTGGTGGTAATACTGCGTATGCCAAAACATATCTCATTGACCGAACGATGAATGAAAGAATTCCTTATCGTGACATTAATCAACCGGAATCTTTGTTTATGGGTTCACAGTTTTTTGCAGTTGGGATCAAAAAAGATTTAGAAGTACAGGCAGCACAGAGTTGGCCCTTTAATGTCCTAGGCCAATCGGAGAAAATCAAAGGTATTTATGGCTATGAAGCCGACACGGCGATGGGAACTCAAGGTCCTGGGATTGAAGTGTTGGCAAGAGCAAGCATCAGCCCTACAGAGAAGGGTTTTGTTGCGATGAGCACCTACTACGCAGCACCTAGCGGGGCAGGAGTGTTAAACCTGGGCACTAATGCCTGGGTGTGCGCAATGGCCAACCGTTGCCCGTGGGGCCATAGCTTTGATGCAAAGACTGTGCAACAAATTCGAAAAGTAACCACAGCAATTATTGAGCAAGCCGGGCGAGAAAAGATTGGGAATTGGCGAGTGCCACATATCGATATTCCCACTCGCCCCTAAGAGTTAGCGTATAGAGTCACACTCGTGAGTGAAGATGATGACATGGAAGAACTCATCACCGAGGAAATGCTTTGGGATCGAATTCCTGAAGTAGATGGCGAAGAACGCGCCAGCACTTATTATGAATTAAGTGCTCGAATTTATGCACGTGGACAATACGACGAAGCATTAGCGTTAGCTGAAACTGCGCGCGATATTTACTCAACACTTGGAGATAGCGCACCAAGTGAGGGATTAGCTCAGGCATATTCTGCAATCGGCTATAACTTAAATCAATTAAAGCGTATGGATGAAGCTGCAACTGCAATGAGTAAAGCAGTCGAAATTTTGCGTGAGAACAAATCTCCGATTGCACTGGAACTTGCTTGCACACTAGGTGAGTGGTGGTACACCTCAAAGCAGTATGACAAAGTTGTTGAAACAATGAATGAGTGCGCTCAAGAGCATTTAGTAGATGGAAATGAAATTGGGGCAGCAAATGATCTACACCTCATAGGGTGTGCTGAGCGTGAACTAAAAAACTATGAAAGATCTATTGACGCATTCAAAGAGGCTCGCGCACTATTTAAGCGAAACAAAGAAGTTATTCATGTTGCTCGTTGTGATCAAAAAATAGCATCTTGCTTAATTGAATTAGGCGAGGGCGAATTAGCCATTGAAACCGCCCGCAAAGCAGTTGATGTCTTTGAAACTGGGCATGATCATCGTCGTGAAACTTTTGCTCAATTTGAATACGGCAAGGCTCAGATTCTGCTCGAGAAATTCGATGACGCATTAGCCACCTTGGAGCAGGTGCTCTCAGTAGTGAGTGAAGATGAGCCTAAAGACTTCGAATTTATCGTTGATGTTGAGACAAGAATTGCGAAGATTATTCGCATGCAGGGCCGAACTGATGAGGCCGATGAGATTGAACGTCGCCTGAAGTCAGTGCAGGAGACACTAAATGAAGAGCCGCGGGCTTGATTGAGCATCTAAAAACTTTGCCTGAAATCCGTATAACGATGGTTTGTATGGGAAATATCTGTCGCTCACCTATGGCTGCAGCTGTTCTATCAAATCGCACAGCACAGTGGAGCTCACCCAAGATCATTGTTGATAGTTCTGGAACAAGTGCTTGGCATATTGGTCAAGGTGCACACCCAACGTCACAAAAAACCTGGGAAAAAGCGGGCTACAAGTACTCCCACTCTGCGCGCCAATTTAAGTCAAGTGATTTCTTTGAATCAGATTTAATTTTAGTGATGGATTCAAATAACTATAAGAAGGTAATTGAACTTGCACCGGATAATGATTCCCGGAGCAAAGTTTTCTACCTACGTAGCTTTGATCCAGCTCTATCGGCAATTGATCCTGCGTCAGCACAATTCAATAAATTAGAGGTTCCAGACCCATATGACAAATCCAGTGAAGTCTATGAAGAGACCCTCTTTATGATTGAGCGCGCCGTAGATGGATTGTTGCAAGAACTATCGCACCAATAAGTGCGCCAATAGCAGCGACAACAAGAGGCCACTGAATATCACCTTTACTCCACAGTGCACCCCCCCAAATACCAGCACCAAGAATGGCAAAATTCATTGATGCTTGGTAAACACCTTGAGCACGACCGCGATGATTTGCTTCACTTAATCCTGCAATCCAAGCTTTACCAACTCCATCAGTCAGTGCTGGAAACAATCCGTAAAGTACTAAAGCGATGAGTGCAACTGTGTGGTTTTGTGTTAACCCTAAAGTTGCATAGGCCGCAGCAAAAGCAACTAAACCAACAGAATAGACAACTCTTGGTGAGTATTTATCGGCAATAGCACCACCTGGATAAGCTGCCAGGACGGTTACTGCACTAAAGAGCATGTATGAAAGAACTACACCCTGAGTTGAGAATCCAATGTCGTAAAGGCGCAGTAATAAAAGCGCATCTGGAATATTTGTTAGTTGAATGAGCACCAAAATTGTGATCGATTTCTTAAGAGGTGCTGGTAAAGGCGGATGTTTCACCTTGACTTTAACTTCAACTTTTTTTGGCTTTACAAAGTTTTCTCTAATAAACAAGGTGAGTAATCCAGAAATTATTGCTGGGATTAATGCCCACATCGCAACTGCTCGCACATCACCATCGAGCATTGCTAAACCGATTAGCGCAATGCCAGGTCCGATAACCGCGCCGATATTGTCGCCTGTGCGGTGGAATCCAAAAGCTTTGCCAAGATGGGCTTTATCTACAGAATCAGCGATTAAGGCATCACGTGGTGCACTGCGCATGCCTTTGCCAATTCGATCAGTAACGCGACCAAGAAAAACAAGAGGCCAAGATGTTGCAACTACTACAAATGCTTTGCCGAGACCAGCCAATGTGTATCCAGATATGACAAATGGTTTGCGACCCAAACGATCACTAGATTTTCCACTAATCAATTTGGTAAATCCGGCTGCCGCTTCAGCGCATCCTTCGATTAGACCTAGAGCCAATGGCGCTGCACCAATGACACCTGTGAGCAGAATTGGGAGTAGTGGGTATAGAAGTTCGCTAGCAGCATCTTGAGCGAGTGAAACAATAGTGAGCAGAATTAAATTGCGTGTGAGCCAGACTCTTTTCATAGCGGCAAGTGCTGCAACGCCCAGTGATACATAGCAATTGCTCCCGCAGCAGATGCGTTCATTGACCTTGTAGAACCATATTGATTGATTTCATAAAGTACTTCGCAGACGGCAATTCCTTCTTCTGACATTCCTGCACCTTCTTGCCCAAACAAAAAAACACACTTTTCAGGAAGCTTCGCGGATTCGAGTTGTTTAGAGCCAGGAACATTATCAATTCCAATTATAGGTAAGTCATTTTCTTTACACCACACTGCAAAATCTTCAACGGTTGGATGGTGGTGCACAGTTAAATATCTATCCGTCACCATGGCACCACGCTTGTTCCAATCGCGCTTACCAACGATATGAACGCCAGAGACGTTAAATGCATTTGCAGTACGAACAATTGATCCAATATTTAAATCATGTTGCCAGTTTTCAATAGCAATCTGCAATTTGTGACGCTTTGAATCAAGATCAGCGACGATAGCCTCAACGGTCCAATATCGGTAGTGATCTAAAACATTTCTGCGATCACCATTGAGTAGTAACTCAGGATCATAATGAGCGCCTTCTGGCCACGGTTTTTCATGAGGTCCAACACCAACTACTGGGAAGAATTCACCTGGGCCAATTGAGGCCGGGGTAGTTGGATTAGACATGTAGTCACTCTAAACTGAATGCATGTCAGCCATCAATACGGTCCTTTACGTAGTCCACCTTCTATGCGTGGTTGCAATTCTTGTCTTATTGCTACTGCAGTGGAATAAGAATCCACGCAAATTCAACCCAGGAATTTTGCATGCCAGCCTTACGGCTCTTATTACTGGCCTTGCAATGGTGGGTATGTGGGGTGTTGTTCATCCTGATGAAGCTCTTAACCACACAAAAACTGGGCTTAAAATGTTAATCCTTCTCGCGATTCTGGTAACTGGCTATATAAATCTTAAGAAACCTGTTTTGACTAAAAAAACATTGCTTCTTTTAGTTGGACTAACGACCACCAATATCCTAATTGCTTCAGTGTGGCGCTGACAAATAGATGCGCTCTCGTAAATTTATATTCGTACTTGCGCTAGCAACGGTTTTTACCGCAGCACCTGCAAGTGCGGTGCTGTCACCGGCCTCAATCCCAGCCGCCTTTGAGGAACTCTTAAGTCAGCCATCTTTATCCAATCCGGCGATGGTTTTAATTGATGGGTCAAGTGGTGAGGTAATTTTTGAAAAGAACGCTTATTCACAGCGCAAACCTGCATCAGTGATGAAGATCTTTGCTGGGGCTGTTGCAATCAAACATTTAGATATGCAATCTCGACTCACAACAAAAATTTCGCATGGAATAAATGAAAAAACTTTAGTAATCCAGGGAAGTTATGATCCTTGGATAAGTCTAAGTCATAGTGTTGCTAAGAAGATGGATCGAGCTTCATTGCCATACTTAGCATTCAACACTTTATCTGCAGTTAAAAAAAGCAATAAAGGTTCGCTCAAAGGAATCACAATTCTATATTCAGAACTGTATTCCCAAGATGTGAGTAATCTCAAAGCTTTTTGGGCAAAGCGTGGATTTAAACCCGTGATGAAGGCAGTAAGTAGTGACGAGACTTTGCTTAACGCTAATGAATTCATAGTTGGTGATGAGTCACCAGAAATTTTTAAGATGCTTGACTACACAATTATGTGGAGTGAAAATAACCTTTCTGAGAGATTGGCTCGATTATCTGCACGGGCTGCTGGAAATTCATTTAGTGCCAAAGGAGTTGCCCAAGTTTTTGAGGCATTGCTTGTTGAGTATGGAATTGATTCCAGCAAGCTAGTCGCTAAAGATGCCAGCGGGTTGTCTAAAGAGAATCGCATAACTGCCAGCATGATGGGTCAACTTCTCTATCAACTTCGTAAAGATCCGAAATATTCACTTCTATATGATTCCCTGCCTGTTGGTGGGGTCTCAGGAACTTTGCAATCACGTTTTCTCACCACAGCGCCGGGTGCGGTGGGATTAGTTCGAGCAAAGACAGGAACTCTCAATGGAACTGTGACTTTGGCCGGTTATGTTGAATCAACTGATCGTGAGTATGTCTTTGTTACTTTGGCCGATGATATTTCAAGAGGTGCAAAATCAAGCGCTAAAGCCCGAGCAGCCATCGATAGATTGCTAGGAAGAATCGCTGCACCGAATATTCCAGCAGTGATTTCTGAAGCGCCAACTACCCCTTAATTATTTATTATCAAAAATCTTGACTGATCCACCATAACAAGCGACCCATGTGCGTGAGGTTGGAGAGTCATAAGTAATTCCAATTGGTTCATCGCACACTTTTATATTTTGCAATACTTTCATGTCACTTGTGCGCACTTTTGACATTGTGTCACTTACAAAATTGACAACAAAGAGAGCGCTGCCATCACTAGAAATGGCAAGGCTTCGTGCAGCTTTTCCTGTTTTGACTGAGTTACCCGCTTTGTTACTCACAAGATCCCACGATGCAACTCTGCCGGATAAATTCATTGTCACATACATCATTAAATTGTCAGGAGATAAGACAATTGCTCGCGGGTTACTTCCAATTGGAATATAGGAGATAGAGAAATCTTCTAAGTTAATTACATGAATACGGCTGCCACCCATTTCAGCAACATAAGCAAACTTGGAATCATTGCTCACTGCAATACCACGTGGATAACGCCCAATTTTTATTGTTTTAACCACTTTTTGTGTGTCCACAGATATGACTGTGAGGTCATAAGAACACCAATTTGAAACGAGCACAAACTTGTTATTAGGTGTTGTTTCAACAACCTTTGGGACTGATCCAACTGGGTAGACATTATCAATTTCATAATTAGCTAGATTGATTCGGTAGAGAAAGCTTGAATCATATTTAGATGCTGGTGAACAGGTGTCGTGGCCTTCACGGTTAAACCCTTTGCCATACATGGCGTAATTAGTTACATAGAGGTATTTACCATCTGCTGAAAATGCGCCCTCCACGGGTGCTCCTCTATAAGTGGATGTGTATTTTGAATATCCAAATTTTGAGAGCTGAACAGAGTCTGAAACTGTTTTAACAAGTTCAAAAGTATTTGCGTCATAAATTGTGACACTGTGTCTATACATCATGTTATGTGCACTTACTAAGCCATTACCGGAAGATCGCACTGACTTTGGTGAGATGTCACCAGTAATAGTTTTAATAAGGGACATCTTTGTATCAGCAGAAACAACTTCACTCTGCGCCGGTGTTGCTATGACACAGAGTGATGCTATTAGCAAAACCGCTAGATAGTTACGGTGCATGCCCTAACTGTAATGGCTACGACTTAGTCGCCCTCGCCCTCGTTATCATCCTCATCATCGTCGCCCTCACTCATTGGCTTTTTTGCCAGGGGATTAGCAACTCCAGCTGATGCAGGAACTTTGGGTGCGATAGGAGTAACGATTGATGTAGTGCCGGCAGGTGCATTATTAATTGATGCAGGGGCCGATTCGGATTGTGTAGATATTTGAGTTGATCCCACAACGGCAGGAGCAGGAGTTTCAGTGACTCTTGCAGGGTTTTGTCCTAGTGGTTGTCCATAGATTGCCCCAACTCCAATAATCGCTGCCACAACAACCAGCGCCGTGATCGGCAAACCTCTAGAAATCTTGCGAATAAATGCTGATTTATCTGCATCTGCTAATTGGAACCATTCGGGCTTCTTATTTGGTGTAAAGATGTGCTCCGCTCGTTAAAGAGAAAGCAGTCCTTCTGCCTGAGAGCAAACTGGGAAGAATGCACGAGGATGCTGAGTTAATCTAAGGCAGTGAGCACAGTTATGCGGGGCTACCTCGATCTGATGAAGCTTCGGGTGGTTGAACTGCTCCTCGTCTCCACTTTGCCCGCCATGGTCTTGGCCGCAAAAGGCCTCCCGTCATTTTCACTGGCCGCAGCCACAATTTTTGCAGGAACATTAGCTGCAGGAAGTGCCAATGCCTTCAATATGGTTATTGAAAGTGATATCGATAAGTTAATGGCACGCACTGCAAAGCGACCAATTGTCATTGGAGTAATTAGCAAAATGAGTGCAACTGTTTTTGCGACAGTAATTGGAATTATTTCATTATTAATTTTTTGGATGTTTACAACTCCATTAGCCGCACTTCTTGCTCTTATGGCTATTGCTTTTTATGTTTTTGTTTACACAATAACCCTAAAACGACGAACCTCACAGAACATAGTTTGGGGTGGAGCCGCGGGATGCATGCCTGTCCTTATTGGCTGGGCTGCAGTGACTAATTCGCTTTCTCTAACAGCACTTGCATTTTTCATGGTGATCTTCTTTTGGACACCACCGCACTTTTGGTCGCTAGCGATTAAGTACAAAGATGATTATTCAGATGCAGGTATCCCGATGCTTCCAGTTGTTGCAACTAAAGCTCGAGTGCACAAAGAAATGCGGTTCCACACAATAATGATGATCGCTTGTTCTGTTTGGCTGAATATTTCTGCAGGACTTCCGATGTGGTCAATGGGTGTCACAGTGCTACTAGGTCTTGTATTTGCCCGCGAACTTCTTGCCCTAAAGGAAGGCTCCGAGAATTACTCAAAGACAGCTGCCAAGATTTTTCAGTGGTCAATAACGTATTTGAGCTTGTTATCTGTAGTGCTTGTTGCTGCTCAGTTAAGCGCTTGAGTTAAATCCTTTATCAAGTCAGTTGAATGTTCTAAGCCAACAGATAGTCGTAGTACTGATTCTGTAATTCCCATCTCTGCCTGAACTTCAGGACCTAAACGGCGGTGCGTAGTTGAGGCTGGGTGAGTAATTAGTGACTTGCTATCACCTAAGTTATTGGAGATATCAATGACTCTGAGCTTATTCATAAAGGCGAACACAGCCTCCTGAGTACCTGCAAATTCAATACCAATAGTTGTTCCGCCACCTGACATCTGCTTCTTAGCCAACTCATATGCAGGATGGGATCTAAGTCCAGGAAAGCGAACAGATTTGATTTCCCTGTGGCTCTCAAGAAATTCAGCAACGGCTTGAGCATTCTCGCTCATGCGCTGAACACGCATCTCCATAGTTTCTAGAGATTTCACTAAAATCCAAGCATTGAATGCACTGAGTGCAGGGCCGGTATGTCGAACAAAAGGGAGAACTTTCTCAAATATATATTCACGTGAGCCAAGTAAAGCACCGGCTAACACACGGCCTTGACCATCAATATGTTTTGTTGCTGAATACATAACAACGTCGGCACCTAGTTGAAGTGGCTTTTGCAGAATGGGTGATGCCATGACGTTATCAACAATTACTGTTGCACCTACTTTATGAGCAAGATCACTCACCATTCTAATATCTACGATTTCAAGTAATGGATTACTTGGAGTTTCTATAAAGACTGCCTTAGTAGGTTTACTCAAAGCCTTTGCCCACACAGCGGGGTCATTTCCTTTTACAAGTTCAAAAGTTACGCCCCACTTTGGCAACATTTCTGTAATGACTACATGACAAGAAGAAAACATTGCAGCAGATGCAACAACATGGTCTCCTTGTTCAACAATGCAAGCAAGAGATGCAAACATTGCAGACATTCCAGAGCCGGTAGCAACGCAGTATTCAGCGCCTTCAATTGCCGCTAGGCGTTGTTCAAACATCGCAATTGTTGGGTTATGGAAGCGGCTATAGAGGAAATGATCGGTTTCTTCAGCAAAGGAAGAAAAGGCCTCTTCAGCTGAGGAATAAGTGAATCCACTATTTAGATACAGAGCTTCAGATGTTTCACCAAAACCCGAGCGTGCAAGACCTGTGCGCACAGAGTGAGTTTGTGGGTGGAGCTCCCACTGTGGCTCTTCGCGCTCGTTGAGGGGTTGCAGACCCCAAGGTCGTGTGCTCATGGGCTGATTGTGGCAGAGTTATTCCCATGTCCAATACGGCGATTTCGGTAAGTGACTTAAGCAAGAAATATGGAGATCAAGTGGCGGTTTCCCATGCCACATTCGAAGTTCCTCTTGGAACTATCTGTGGCTTTGTCGGGCCTAATGGCTCAGGTAAAACAACAACGATGCGGATGCTTTTAGGGCTCATTACTCCAACAGGTGGTACTGGTGAAATCTTGGGTGAATCAATTAAGCATCCAGAGAAGTATCTGCCCCGTGTTGGTGCGATGATCGAAGGGCCAGCTTTCTATCCGGCGTTAAGTGGAAAAGAAAATTTAAATGTTTTAGCCACCCTGGGTGGATTCTCAACAGATCGTGTTCAGGGATTGTTAGAGCAAGTTGGTTTAGGCGATCGCGGAAAATCTAAATTCAAGACATATTCACTAGGAATGAAACAGCGTTTAGGTATTGCAGCAGCATTGTTGCCCAATCCAAAGTTGTTAATGCTAGATGAACCAACAAATGGTTTAGATCCTGAAGGAATTCAAGAAGTTCGAGCTTTACTTCGCTCTCTAGCTAATGATGGAACGTCAGTCTTTGTTTCATCTCACTTACTTTCAGAGCTTGAATTGATAAGTGATTTCCTAGTCATGCTTCGCAAGGGTGAAGTTGTTTTCACTGGAAAAATGAGTGATTTAATGCTGAGCCAACAGCCAGTGATTATCGCTAAAGGTGCACACGAGAATGACTTAACTTTGTTATTAGCAATTGCGCAGCAAGCAGGACACAACGCAACTATCCGCGATGGAGCTGTTCATGTTCAGGGCCCAGCAGATTGGGCTATTGAATTTAATCGCGCAGCCTTTAATGTTGGAATTACTCTGTCCCAGCTCACGCCACAGCTACCTAACTTGGAAGAAACATTCTTTGAAATGACAGGTGACAAATAATGTGGCATGTGGTTTTTGCAGAACTACGCAAACTCCGTCGCCCAACGTTGTTTTTTGGAACTATGGGCGCAGTTGTATTCTTCAGCGCACTCTTTTCTTCACTCTTATTTCTACTGATTGATTCACCACAGGGAAACTCTGATCGTGGACGTACCGTTGGCCGGGAAGTACTAGGACTAGCAACAGGTGGGGTTCAGGGATTTAGCAATGTGGGTGGATTTTTAGGAATCATCGCCCTCTGTGTCTTTGCCGCGCAAACTGCGCAGGAATATACCTATGGGACTCTTCGTAATCTATTAGTTCGACAACCTGGGCGTCTGCGTATTTTGTTGGGCAAATTCATTGCGATGAAGTTGTTTGCTTTGCTCATGATTGTTTTATCAGCCTTTGTCAGTATCGGTGCCTCTGTGATTTTGGCCCCAGGAGCCGAAGTATCAACCGATCTTTGGTTTGGCGCTGATGGCCGCCATGCAATCTTTACAACCTTTGTTAACGTCACAATTTCAGTTATTGGCTTTGGAACTATTGGAATGGTGCTTGGTTTGCTACTTCGATCACCTATCAGTGCAATTTCATTTGGTGTTTTATGGTTACTAATCGTTGAAAACCTGTTAATCGCAGTAAAAAACTCTTGGGAAAAGTGGTTGCCAGGTGCGCAGTTGAATGCAATCGCAACAGGCGGGGGTCCAACTGGAAGTTCAGAGGGAATCGAATTTTCACAGGCACTTCTAGTTGGTGGAATCTATGTTGCCATTGGGGCAACGGTTGCATCATTCCTGTTTGTCCGCCGTGATGTAGCTAATTAGAGACACCAGCACTTAAACACATGGTTTTCTAAAGAACATCATTTATTATTAAGGCCTTCCCCCGGAGGTCTTAACTTGAAAAAATACCGAGCGATTTCACTCGCTCTTGCCCTTAGTCTGACGCTCACGTCAGCGCCGGCTGTAGCAAAGACCCCCAAACCAACATTGGCTGAAATTGAAGCTGCAAAGAAAGTCGAAGCTGCAAAGAAAAAAGCTGCTGATGCACAAGCTGCAAAATTAGCTAAAGCCAATCAGAGTCTTAGAACTTTAACCGCTAAAGCAAATGCTGCAACTGCTCTTTATGTGAAAGCTCAAAGAGAATTAGCAGTGGCAGTGGCAGCTGCGCGTGCTGCAGCACAATATGCAGCCGAAACTGCTGCATCTGTTTCAGAAGCACATCAAGTTATTGGACGGCTTGCAACAAATGCTTACATTATGGGTGGAAGTATGACCGACATCGAGCCGTTACTTAGTTCAAACGGGCCACAAGACCTAATAGATCAATTAAGTACATTAAGTAACTTAGGAACAAAGAATTCAATTGCACTCGACCGCTTTAAAGCGGCGGAAGTAGTTGCACGAGCCGCAAAAAAAGCCGCAGATGATGCAAAGCTTGTCCAACAACAAGCGACAGAAAAAGTTGCTGCTGCCAAGAAAGTAGCAGATGATGCAAAGGCTGAACAGGCAGAAGAAGTTGCGAAGTTACAAAAAGTGCAGGACGCTCTAATGAAAGAGTTGCTGAGTGCTAGAAAAGTCAGAACAACACTAGAGCAACAGAGGCAGTTAGCTCTGCTTGAAGAATCTCAAGCAAATCAAGCTACCCAAACACCAGGACAAAAGAGTGTATGGCCAGATATTGGCTTCAAGGGACGATCGACAATTAGAACTACACAAGCACAGCGAGATAAAGCTGTGGCTTTTGCCAAAGCTCAAGTTCTTGCACGAAAGCCATACGTCTGGGGATCCGAGGGGCCAAATACTTTTGACTGCTCTGGTTTAGTGTATGCAGCTTATAAGTCTGCAGGTTTGGGATGGCCAAATTGGGATCGTCTTAACTCGGCGCTGTATTCGGGCTATACAAAGCACGTCTCACTCAATGATTTGGTCCCAGGTGATCTTTTGTTCTATTCCTACAAGGGCACAATCTCAACAATTCATCACATCTCTATTTACGCTGGAAACGGCATGATGTGGGAGGCCAACTCCAAAGATAAAGGCCTTTTGTTCTCAAGCATTTACAGCGTTAAGGGTTTAATGCCATTTGGTGGTCGGGTCTAGTCTTAAGGCATGAGTTCACAGCTGCCAGCTATTCGCAGTGCAGTTCGCCCCTTCCTAGAAAAGATGGAAGCTGGCGATCGCATCGTTGTTGCAATTTCAGGTGGGGCAGATTCTTTAGCTCTTGCCTACGCACTCTCACAAGAAGTTAAGAAGTTAGCAATTCAACTTTCTGCAGTAACAATTGATCATCAACTTCAAAGTAAATCTAGTGAGCAAGCAAACCAAGTTGTGGAACAAATGAAGAAACTTAATCTTGAATGCAGTATTGTGAAAGTTAATGTTGAAATCACAGAAGGTTTAGAAGCTTCAGCTCGTAAGGCCCGATATGTTGCATTAGATAGTTTGCAGGCCGATGCAATTTTCTTAGGTCATACTCACAATGATCAGGCTGAAAGTGTTTTGCTTGGTCTTGCGCGAGGTTCGGGTACACGATCACTTTCAGGTATGGCAGAAGTAAATGGAAGATACATTCGACCTTTTCTTGCAATTACTCGTGAACAAACCGAAAGCGCTTGCGGTGAAATTGGTTTAACTCCATGGACTGACCCACATAATAAAGATTCACAATTTGCCAGAGTGCGTGTGCGCATGCAGGCACTTCCAGTTTTAGAAGAAACGATTGGTCCAGGAATTTCAGATGCATTAGTTCGTAGCTCACAGTTACTCAGAGATGATGCAGATGCACTTGATCAATGGGCAGAAGAAGAGATTGTTGGATTAGATCTCCATGATTTAGATTGTTCCTACTTACAGGCTCTTCCTAGAGCCATCCGATCTCGAATTATCCGCCGAGCCATCTATGCCACTGGCGCCCCTTCAGGATCTCTCACAGCCGAGCATGTAGGGGCAGTTGAGGCCCTGATTTGTGCGTGGAATGGCCAAGGCCCCGCTCATTTACCCGGCGGTGTGAAGGTTGAGCGTTTTTCGGGCAGACTTTCGCTCTCACGCCACCAACCATAGGGAGCACCGTGGATTTAGCAGCAATCTCAGGCGATATCGAACGCGTCATCGTCACCGAAGAAGCTTTGCAAGCACGCATTAAAGAACTTGCTGCACAGGTAGATAAAGATTACGAAGGTAGAGACCTTCTGCTTGTCGGTGTATTAAAAGGGGCTGTAATGGCTGTTGCCGATCTTTCACGTGCACTTCAACGTCACGTTGAAATGGACTGGATGGCAGTTTCTTCATATGGCTCTGGAACCAAATCAAGTGGAGTCGTTCGAATCTTGAAAGATTTAGATCGCGACATCACTGGCCGAAATGTTTTAATCGTTGAAGATATTGTTGATTCAGGTTTAACGCTTTCTTGGCTTAAATCAAATCTTGAATCACGTGGTGTAGGAAGCGTTGAAATTCTCTCAATCTTGAGAAAACCAGAAGCTGCAAAGGTTCATGTGGATGTTAAATATGTGGGATTTGAAATTCCACCTGATTTCGTAATCGGTTACGGACTAGATTTTGATGAAAAATATCGCAACCTTCCTTTTATTGCTGTGCTTGCCAAGCACATGTATTCATAAGAATTCATTCCCCACGAAACGAGACTATTAAGTTATGACAGACGTTAAGAAATCAAAGAAGAAGAGCCCGGTAAAGAAGAGTTTTTCCGGCAAAGCTCCTTCTAAGAAGCCAACAACTCGTTCTGGCCGTATTCTTCGCGGACCGTTGTTTTGGATTCTTGTTGCAATACTTGGCGTTTCCGTCTTTGGTCAGATTAGCGCTGCAGGAAATCGCTATACGCAAATCGAAACCTCACAAGCACTTGATGCAATTGCACGTTCTTCAGTTGAGTCAGCTGTGATTGTTGATAAAGATCAAAAGATTCGCTTAATACTTAAGCCAAGTTCTCCTATTAATGGTGCAACAAAGGTGGAAGCCTCATACGTGGCTCGCCAAGAGCCCACGATTATCGATGCTTTGACAGGAAATCCACCTTCAAAAGGCTGGAATGTAAAGGTCCCATCACAGTCATTACTAGTTTCATTCTTGATGTCGATCGTTCCCTTCTTACTCATCGGATTCCTTTTCTTTTGGATGATGAGTCAGGCTCAAGGTGGAAACAAAGTATTCCAATTTGGAAGATCGAGAGCAAAACTTCAAAGTAACGATGTTCCAAAAACAACATTTAAAGATGTCGCTGGCGCCGAAGAAGCAATCGCTGAACTTGATGAGAATAAGGATTTTCTGGCTAACCCAGATAAGTACGGCGCATTAGGTGCAAAAATTCCAAAGGGCGTTTTGCTCTTTGGTCCTCCAGGAACGGGTAAGACTCTTCTTGCTCGCGCAGTTGCCGGTGAAGCAAATGTTCCATTCTATTCAATCTCAGGATCTGATTTCGTAGAAATGTTTGTTGGTGTTGGCGCAGCACGTGTCCGTGATCTTTTCAATCAAGCTAAAGAGAACGCGCCTGCAATTGTTTTCGTAGATGAAATTGACGCTGTCGGTCGCCAGCGTGGTGCGGGTATGGGTGGCGGTCATGATGAGCGCGAGCAAACGCTCAACCAGTTACTAGTTGAGATGGATGGCTTTGAAGAAAATACTAAAGTTATTTTGATTGCTGCAACTAACCGACCAGATGTTTTGGATCCTGCTCTGCTTCGTCCAGGGCGCTTTGATCGCCAAATTGCTGTGGATCGTCCAGATCTCAAAGGACGTGAAGCAATTCTTGCCGTGCACGCAAAGGGCAAACCATTAAGTGATGGTGTCAAGCTTTTGGATTACGCACGCCGCACGCCAGGATTTACTGGAGCAGATCTTGCTAACGTTCTAAACGAAGCAGCTTTGCTTACAGCGCGTGAAGAGAAGAAGTTAATTACTAACAAAGAACTTGATGAGTCAATTGATCGCGTCATGGCTGGACCACAGCGTAAATCAAGGATTATGAGTGATTCTGAGCGTCGAGTAACGGCGTATCACGAGGCAGGCCATGCACTTGTTGCACATGCTTTGCCACATACAGATCCAGTCCACAAAATCACAATCATGCCTCGCGGTCGCGCTCTTGGTTACACCATGGTGCTACCTGATGAGGATAAGTACTCAACCACTCGCAATCAACTATTGGACCAACTGGCATATTCATTGGGTGGTCGCGCAGCGGAAGAATTGATTTTCCATGATCCTTCAACTGGTGCATCAAATGATATTGAAAAAGCAACTGCGCTTGCCCGTGCGATGGTCACACAATATGGAATGACTGAAGCAATTGGTGCAATCAAACTTGGTGGTGGAAGTTCTGAGCCGTTCATGGGTCGTGACTACGGACATCAACGTGACTATTCAGAAACCATTGCTGCTGTTGTTGACCGCGAAGTTCGCACACTTATTGAAAATGCTCATCAAGAAGCCTTCGATATTTTGGTTGCAAATCGCAAGATTCTCGATGAGATGGTTTTAGAACTACTTGAAAAGGAAACTCTCAACAAGGACGATATTGCCGTTATCTTTAAAAAGGTTCGTGCAGTAACACCGCGTCCAGCCTGGACAGGTTCACCTACTCGGATTCCTTCAGCGCAACCTCCGGTTGATGTTCCCGAAAGAATTGTTGAAGTTGAAGCAAAGAAGCCGACTCGTCGAAAGAAGTCTGTAAGTGACGATAAGTAAAATCTCAGTGACCGATGGTCGTGCTTCAGGTCCTTATGACCAAGCGCGCGCCGAAAAAGCTGTGCGCGAACTGCTTCTTGCATTGGGTGAAGATCCAGATCGTGAAGGCTTAAAAGAAACTCCGGCGCGTGTAGCAAAGGCGATGAAAGAAAACTTTGAAGGCCTATGGCAATCGCCAGAAGATGTCTTAACTACAACTTTTGACATTGGCCATGAAGAGCTAGTAATTGTGCGCGATATTGAGGTTTTTTCACAATGTGAACACCACCTAACTCCTTTCCATGGTGTTGCACATGTTGGGTACATTCCTAGTGGAAAAATCACTGGTCTTTCCAAGATTGCGCGTTTGGTAGATATGTATTCACGCAGACCACAAGTGCAAGAGCGTCTCACAACACAGATTGCTGATGCGATGGTCGAAATCTTGAATCCACTGGGTGTAATTGTGATTATTGATTGCGAGCATTTGTGTATGTCTATGCGCGGAGTGAAGAAGTCCAATGCACGTACAACGACAAGTGCTGTGCGCGGAGTATTACAAAATACTGCAACTCGTGCTGAAGCGATTAGCTTAATTACAAATCGGTAAAGACCATGATTGTCATGGGCATTTTGAATGTCACACCAGATTCTTTTGCTGACGGTGGACGCCATAATGATTTTGAAGCTGCAGTAAATCGTGGACAAGAAATGTTGGCTGAGGGCGCAGACATCATTGATATCGGTGGTGAATCGACTAAGCCAGGTGCTGATCGGGTCTCAGAAGAAGAAGAACTTGCTCGTGTAATCCCAGTAGTAAAAGAATTGGCAAAAGCGGGTGCACGAATTAGCATCGACACAATGCGAGCAAGTACTGCAAAAGCTGCAATTGAGGCTGGTGCCCAAATCATTAATGATGTCAGTGGCGGATTAGCTGATCCGAATATGTTGCCAACAGCAGCTCAACTAGGTGTGCCATACATAGCCATGCATTGGCGTGGGCACTCTAAAGATATGAATTCACGGGCAGTGTATGGCGATGTAGTCAAAGATGTTATTTCAGAGATACAAGAGAGAGTCAGTGCAGCTTTAGATGCTGGAATTACTAAAGACAAGTTGATAATTGATCCAGGCATAGGTTTTGCCAAAGATGCCCATCACAACTGGGAAATCATTGATTCCATTGATAAATTCGTTGGCCTTGGATATCCGGTATTAATCGGGGCATCGCGCAAGCGCTTTCTTGGTGGAGACAACCCCGATGAGCGCGAAGCAGCAACTATCGAGCTAACTAAACGCTTATCCACCTCAGGCATTTGGGGAGTTAGAGTTCACTCTGTGAAACCTCACAAGGAAGTTCTTAACTCATGAGTGATCAGATATTTCTAACTGGCATTGCAGGTTTTGGATATCACGGTCTCTTTGATCATGAGCGACAAAATGGTCAGGATTTCTTTGTTGATGTTGCATTGACGGTGGATTTAACCGCTGCCTCTAAAAACGATGAAATTAACGACACCGTCAATTATGCAGAGATTACCAACTTAGTAGTAACTCACATCACCACTGAACCAGTTAACTTAATTGAGAAATTAGCTGGTCGTATTGCAGATCAGATTCTTAAAGACCACTCTAAAGTTTTAGTAGTTACAGTCACAGTTCATAAGCCACAAGCGCCAGTAGATGCAGTGCTTAAGGATATTGCCGTGCAGGTCACGCGTAAGCGATGAAGGCAGTTATTGCACTCGGTGCAAATATTGGGAATTCAAGAGAAAATCTAGATATCGCTATCGCTCTGTTGAAAGAAGCGACTGATTTTCAAAGCGTTTCTTCTTATCACTCCACAGCACCTATTGGCGGGCCAGAACAACCTGACTATCTCCATGCCGTATGTATTGTTGAAAGTGAATTACCTGCAAAAGATTTTCTTTCACTATTGCATGGTATTGAAAAATCAATGGGGCGAGAGCGAATTGAACGCTGGGGACCAAGAACTATTGATTTAGATCTAATTCAATACGGTTCACTATTAAGTAAAAGTGATGAGCTAGAGCTGCCACATCCGCGGGCACATGAACGCCGCTTTGTTTTAGAGCCTTGGTTAGAAATAGAGCCCAATGCCATCCTGCTCACACATGGGAAAATAAGCCAGCTTTTGGAACAATTGCCTAAATAAGCTTAAACTTGTCACATCTTGCCCGGTACCTGAAAGGACTGGAGCCACACGATGACTGTATTAGTGCCAACTATGGGTGCCTTACATAAAGGCCACCAGGCGTTAATTAAACGTGCCCGCAGCATGAGCAAAGAAGTTGTCGTGAGTATTTTTGTTAACCCACTTCAATTTGAAAATACAGATGATCTTAAAAACTATCCACGAAGTCCCGAAAGAGATATCCAATTAGCAACTTTGGCTGGTGCCACAGAAGTGTGGATGCCTGAATATGAAGAGATTTATCCAACTGAGATTAAGAAGTTAAGTGCAGGCCCATTAGGTGCACTCTATGAGGGCCAATCTCGTCCTGATCATTTTGATGGTGTTGTAACAGTTGTTAATCGATTATTTGAAATTGTTAAACCAAATTCAGCGGTCTTTGGAGAAAAAGATTTTCAACAATTAGCAATCATTAAAGCCATGAAGAGCAAAGTGGAGATTGTTGGCGTGCCAACTGTTCGCGAATTCGATGGTCTTGCCCTGTCTTCCCGCAACGTGCGTTTAAGTGAAAATGGACGAATTAGTGCCAATGTAATTCACCGTGCTTTGGCTGCAGCTCATCTAGCCCCCAGTGTGGTAATTGCCCAAGAGATAATTGATTCAACACTTGCTACTGAGGCTAGCTTTAAAAAGGACTATGCAGCAATTATTGATGAAGATTCATTTGAAATAGCAAATGATCAAATTCGCAATAAACGCGCAATTGTCGCGGGCTGGATAGATGGAGTTCGATTGATTGACAACATGAAAATGGGAGAGGGGCGTTAAGTGTTACTAACTATTGACGTAGGTAATACCAATACCGTGCTAGGAGTTTTCAAAGGGGATGAATTAGTGCGCTCATGGCGCGTTAAAACAGATCCACGCAGCACAGCAGATGAACTCTGGCTTCAATACCGCTCACTTGTGGATGGCTATGAAATTACCGGCTTATCACTGTGTTCAACTGTTCCAGCAACTTTGCGCGAGCTTCGCTCCATGATTGATGACTACTTCTCAGATACACGAGTAACAATTGTTGAACCGGGAATTAAAACAGGCGTGCCACTACTAGTTGATAACCCAAAAGAGATTGGCGCCGACAGAATCGTGAATACTTTGGCTGCGCATACCCTTTTCGGTGGTCCAGCAATTGTGGTTGATTTTGGTACTTCTACTAATTTGGATGTTGTTTCACCTAAAGGTGAATTCTTAGGAGGTGAACTTGCCCCAGGAATTGAGATCTCTGTTGATGCCCTAGCTGCTCGCGCTGCTCAACTTCGTAAAGTTGAATTAGTTCGCCCAAAGAATGTAATTGGTAAGAACACAGTTGAAGCTCTTCAATCCGGAACAATCTTTGGATTTGCCGGACAAGTAGATGGATTAGTCGATCGTATTTCAGCTGAACTTCTTGAAAGCTATTCACAAGCGCCAACAGTCATCGCCACAGGTGGCTTAGCCCCGCTGATAATTGGAGTTTCTGAAACTATCGACCATCATGAGCCAGATTTAACGCTCATTGGCCTTCGTTTGATTCACGAACGAAATGCCTAACTCGGTAGACTTCGCCTCATTATGAGCACAGAGAACACACCTATTGAAGAGGATCTGCCAGAGCAGCTTCGCATCCGCCGTGAAAAGCGTGCATCGCTACTAGAGGGTGGAACGCAGCCATATCCAGTCTCTGTGCCAAGAACTAAAACTTTAAAAGAAGTTCGCGAAAAGTATTCAGCTCTTGAAATCGATGTTGCAACCGGTGATATCGAATCCTTAACAGGTCGTATTATCTTTAAGCGTGATGCAGGAAAGCTTTGTTTTGCAACCCTTCGCGAAGGCGACGGAACTGAACTACAAGCAATGTTCTCACTTGATAAAATTGGTCAAGAATCAATTGACTCCTGGAAATCAGATATTGATTTAGGAGACATTGTTTCTGTTACCGGTGAAATCATCACATCAAAGCGTGGTGAACTGTCTATTCTTGCTAACTCATGGAAGTTAGCCTCTAAATCTCTTCGTCCACTTCCAAATGATCACAAACCAATGTCTGAAGAGACTCGTGTTCGTATGCGTTATGTGGATTTGATTGTTCGACCTGAAGCGCGCAGTAATGCACGTTTGCGTCCGCAGGTCATGCACTCACTTCGCGAAACTTTCCATAACCAAAACTTTATTGAGGTAGAAACACCAATGCTGCAGGTTATGCATGGTGGGGCTGCTGCTCGACCATTTAAATCTTTCTCTAACGCTTATGACATGGATCTTTACCTACGTATTGCTCCTGAACTATTCCTCAAGCGCTGTGTTGTTGGCGGAATAGAGCGCGTATTTGAAATTAACCGAAATTTCCGCAATGAAGGTGCTGACTCTTCTCACTCACCAGAGTTTGCAATGATCGAGAGCTATCAGGCATATGGTGACTGGCGCAGCATCGCTGACTTAACTCGTGAACTTGTTCAAAACGCTGCAATGGCAGTTGCCGGTTCACACGTTGTTACCCACCATGATGGTCGCCAAGCAGATCTTGGTGGAAAGTGGCGCGAAATATCCCTATACGACGCTATCTCTGAAGGCGTTGGCCAAAGCGTTACTGCTCTTACCCCCATTGATGAACTAAAAACGATTGCCACAAAGCTGGGAATGAAGATTGATCCAAAGTGGATAACAGGCAAGTTAGCTGAAGAAATCTTTGAGCATGTTGCTAAAGATCAGTTGATTGCGCCCACTTTTGTGATGGGTTTCCCAGTTGATACATCTCCGCTTGTTCGCGCGCATCGTGATATCCCTGGTGTGGCAGAAAAGTGGGATCTCTATGTTGATGGTTTTGAATTAGCAACTGGTTACTCAGAGTTAATTGATCCAGTTATTCAGAGAGATCGCTTAATTGAGCAGGCAACACTTGGTGCTAAGGGTGATCTTGAAGCTATGCAAGTAGATGAAGATTTCTTGCGTGCTATGGAGTTTGGAATGCCACCTATGGGCGGAATGGGAATGGGCGTTGATCGTTTATTGATGGCGCTAACTGGACTTGGAATTCGTGAGACAATTTTGTTCCCATTAGTAAAGCCTGAGGTTGAATAAGAATGGTTCTTGTTCGCCCTGCAAAAACTAATGATGTGAAAGCAATTCGCGCACTTGTTGATTCATACGCAGTGCCTGGGCAAATGCTTTCCAAGGAAACAGTTACTTTGTATGAGAGCGTTCAAGAATTTATCGTTGCTGAAATAGATGGCGTTGTTGTTGGTTGCGGAGCACTTCATATTCTTTGGGAAGATCTTGCTGAAGTTCGCACCATGGCTGTTAAGAAAGAACTCAATCGCCAAGGTATTGGTCATAAAATTTTGGAAGCAATCATTGTGCGCGCAGGTGAAGTGGGAGTCGAAAGGATTTTCTGTCTAACTTTCCAAACTGAGTTCTTTGGGGCCCATGGCTTTGAGGTAATCGAGGGAACCCCGGTGAACCCAACGGTCTATGCCGAGCTTCTACGCTCCTATGACGCCGGTGTGGCTGAGTTCTTAGATCTTGAATCAGTGAAGCCAAATACCCTGGGCAACACCCGAATGCTCAAGAAACTGGCCTAGATATAGCCTCATCCGGGCATAAATGACCCAGTTATTGGGTTGTAAAAGACAGTAGCTGTTCACCTCGCGAGCGTAAGCCTGTAGGTATTAGGCTAAAGATAAGAGACAAAGGAAGAGAGCCCCGCCCATGTTTGAGCGCTTTACCGATCGAGCCCGCCGAGTTGTTGTGCTGGCTCAAGAAGAAGCACGCATGCTCAATCACAACTACATCGGCACAGAGCACATCTTGCTTGGACTCATCCATGAAGGCGAAGGCGTTGCTGCAAAGGGTCTTGAGTCATTAGGCATTTCACTTGAAGGCGTTCGCGCACAAGTAGAAGAAATCATTGGCCAAGGACAACAGGCGCCTAGTGGACATATTCCATTTACGCCTCGTGCAAAGAAAGTTCTAGAGCTTTCACTTCGTGAAGCTTTGCAACTTGGTCACAACTACATTGGTACAGAACATATTTTGCTGGGATTAATTCGCGAAGGTGAAGGCGTTGCCGCACAAGTTCTTGTAAAGCTTGGCGCAGACCTTAACCGTGTTCGCCAACAAGTTATTCAATTACTCTCTGGCTACCAAGGTAAAGAAGCTGTTACACAAGGTGGACCTGCAGAGGGCACACCATCAACATCATTAGTTCTTGATCAATTCGGTCGCAACCTCACACAAGCTGCCCGTGAAGGAAAGCTTGATCCAGTTATCGGTCGTGAAAATTCGATTGAACGTGTACTGCAAGTTCTTTCACGTCGGACAAAAAATAACCCATTTCTAATTGGTGAACCAGGTGTTGGTAAGACTGCAGTTGTTGAAGGTCTTGCACAAGCGATCTACAAGAACGATGTTCCAGAGACTTTGAAAGATAAGCAGCTCTACTCTCTTGATCTTGGCGCACTTGTTGCCGGTAGCCGCTACCGCGGTGATTTCGAAGAGCGCTTGAAGAAAGTACTAAAAGAGATTAAAACTCGTGGAGACATCATTCTTTTTATCGATGAAATCCACACACTTGTAGGCGCTGGAGCTGCAGAAGGTGCAATTGATGCTGCTAGCATCTTGAAGCCAATGCTTGCTCGCGGTGAACTACAGACAATCGGTGCAACAACACTTGATGAGTATCGCAAGCATGTTGAAAAGGATGCAGCCCTTGAGCGCCGCTTCCAACCAATTCAAGTAAAAGAGCCATCAGTTGCTCACACCATTGAAATTTTGAAGGGTCTTCGCGATCGATACGAAACTCACCACCGCGTTTCAATCACAGATGGTGCGCTAGCTGCGGCAGCAAACCTGGCTGATCGTTATGTTTCAGATCGTTTCTTGCCAGATAAGGCAATCGATTTAATCGATGAAGCAGGTTCACGTCTTCGCATTAAGCGTATGACTGCTCCAGCTGAACTACGTGAATTTGATGACAAAATCGCAAGCGCACGTAAGGAAAAAGAGTCTGCTATCGATGGTCAAGATTTTGAATTAGCAGCATCACTTCGCGATAAGGAAAAAACCCTTATCACTGAAAAGCATGAAGCTGAAAAGAATTGGAAAGCAACTGACCTAGATAAGGTAACTGAAGTTGATGAAGAACTCATCGCTCAAGTGCTTTCAATCTCAACTGGTATTCCAGTCTTTAAACTTACAGAAGAAGAAACTGCACGCCTTCTTCGAATGGAAGATGAACTACACAACCGTGTTATTGGACAAGACCAAGCAATTAAGGCGCTCTCACAAGCAATTCGCCGCACACGCGCAGGTCTCAAGGATCCACGTCGTCCAGGTGGATCATTTATCTTCGCCGGTCCTTCAGGTGTTGGTAAGACTGAACTTTCTCGCACACTTGCATCATTCTTATTTGGTGATCAAGATGCATTGATTCAACTTGATATGTCTGAATACTCAGAGCGTCACACCGCATCTCGTTTGTTCGGTGCACCTCCAGGATATGTTGGATATGACGAGGGTGGACAGTTAACTGAAAAGGTTCGCCGTCGCCCATTCTCTGTTGTTCTTTTCGATGAAATCGAAAAAGCACACCCAGATATCTTTAACTCACTTCTTCAAGTTCTTGAAGATGGCCGCTTAACAGATGCGCAAGGTCGCACCGTTGACTTCAAAAACACTGTCATCATCATGACTACAAACCTTGGAACACGCGATATTTCAAAGAGCCTGGGCCTTGGTTTTGCTAATAGCGATGATGATCAAACAAACTATGAGCGCATGAAGGGCAAGGTAAGTGATGAACTTAAGTCTCACTTCCGTCCTGAGTTCCTCAACCGTATTGATGACGTCATCGTCTTCCACCAGTTGACTAAGGATCAGATTATTCAAATCGTTGATTTGATGATCAAGAACCTTGATGATCGTCTGCAAGCAAAGGACATGGGAATTGAATTAACTCCTGCAGCTAAGGATCTTCTTGCTGCACGTGGTTATGACCCACTTCTTGGTGCACGCCCACTTCGTCGCACAATTCAACGCGAGATTGAAGATGCCCTCTCAGAGCGCATCTTGTTCGGTGAACTAAAGGCCGGCGAAATCATCGTTGTTGATGTCGAGGGCGTAGACGCAGAAGCAGTCTTCACATTTAAGGGTGCTACTAAGGCGCAAATGCCTGATTCACCTGAAGATCTTGCTGAAGCACCAACTGCTTAATAATTGAAGGTATTTACCACCTTGGAGTGTTCACTCTGAGGGGGTTTTGCTTTACCTTGTGACTATGCGTAAAGCCCCGGTATGGATTGCGGCGGTAGCTTTTATTTCTATCTTCTCAACACAGATTTCATTTGCAGCAATAACTCCCGGCACTAAGTGTTCAAAACTTGGAGCAACTGCATCAACAGGGGGTAAGAAATACACATGCGTTAAGAGTGGCAAGAAGCTTGTGTGGAATAAGGGTGTTGCCATTCCAAAACCAACGCCTTCACCAACTGCCAGTGTTATGCCTACTCCGATAGCTATCCCCACACCAACCGCAAGCGCTACGCCAACACCAACCCCAACGGTAACTACTCGCGATTGGATCAAATCACGGTCCACTGATTTAGGTTTTCTAACTGAATTTAGTGGACCTTGCCAGAAGGAAAATGACTTACCCGCATTCTTTAGCGCAGTTCAAGATGCTTTTATGACCCATGGAAATTGCAGTGGTATATATCGGATTGCTAAATATGATTTGGGTCAAGAAAGACCTAAATCAACGCTGACTTCAA
>SXGQ01036978.1_pt1 | contig 38987 bp, 32 predicted proteins | sample 3178371 | NCBI WGS metagenome assembly SXGQ01 (sample SAMN11356859, study PRJNA531348) | freshwater metagenome | isolation source: freshwater sample F1-20 | place: China: Fuxian Lake, Yuxi | collected 2017-12-25
AGGTCCTCGACGGTGTCGAGGTGGTTCCAGTTCGGGTCCTTGACGGGGACGCAGAGGACCTTGTCGTCCTGCTCGCCGTCGTCGGTCATCCGGAACAGCCCGATCACCTTCACCGGGATGATGCACCCCGGGAACGTCGGCTCGGAGACGCAGACCATCGCGTCGAGCGGATCGCCGTCGGCGCCGAGGGTGTTCTGGATGAAGCCGTAATCCGTGGGGTAGACGACGGACGAGAAGAGGAACCGGTCCAGCTTGATCGCCTGCAGCTCGTCATCCCACTCGTACTTGTTGCGGGACCCCTTCGGGATCTCCACAAAGGCGTGTGTGAGGTAATCGGGCATTGGCAGCGATACTACGGGCATGTCGCCCTCCGCCGCCTCCTCCTCAACTGACATCGAGCGTCTGTGCATCGACACCGTCCGGGCGCTGGCCATGGACATCGTGCAGCAGGCGAACTCCGGCCACCCCGGCATGCCGAGGGCGATGGCGCCTGCCGCGTACGTCCTGTACCGCGAGATCCTCAACCACGATCCGCGTGATCCGTCGTGGCCCGACCGCGACCGGTTCGTCCTCTCGGCGGGGCACGGGTCGGCGTGGATCTACGCCGCGCTGCACCTCTCCGGCTACGACCTGCCGCTCGAGCAGCTGCAGAAGTTCCGGCAGTGGGGGTCGCTGACCCCGGGCCATCCCGAGCGCGACACGCAGCACGTCACGCCGGGCGTCGAGGTCACCACGGGCCCGCTCGGTCAGGGCTTCGCCAACGGGGTCGGCATGGCGATGGCCGAGCGCTTCCTGCGCGAGAAGTTCGGCGCCGAGGTGCAGAACCATCACACCTACGCGATCTGCTCCGACGGTGACCTCATGGAGGGCATCAGCTCCGAGGCCGCGTCGATCGCCGGCCAGAAGGGCCTCGGCCGGCTCGTCTACCTCTACGACGACAACGACATCTCGCTGGACGGCCCCACGTCGCTGAGCTTCAGCGCCGAGGACGTCACGAAGCGCTTCGAGGCGGTCGGCTGGCACGTCTCCACGGTCGAGGACGTCAACGACGTCGACGCGCTGCGCAGTGCGGTCGTCGCCGCACGCGATGAGGAGGAGCGCCCGTCGCTCATCCGCGTGAAGTCGGTCATCGGCTACCCGTCGCCCGCCAAGCAGGGGACGAGCAAGGCCCACGGCGCGCCGCTCGGCGACGACGAGGTCCGCGCGACGAAGGAGGCGCTCGGCCTCGACCCCGACCAGAAGTTCCACGTGCCCGACGAGGTCTACGCGGCGTTCAGCGCCCAGGAGAAGGGCACCGAGCTGCGGACCGCCTGGGAGGAGCGCTTCCGCGCGTTCCGCGACGCCCAGCCCGACCTGGCCAAGGAGTGGGACGCGGCGTGGGCCGGCAAGCCGATGACGGGCGTCGGCGCGGCGCTGGCCGACATCGACTGGGGCGACAAGCCGATCGCGACGCGCAGCGCCGGGGCGAAGGCGATGGCGGCGTTCTCGGCGCTGACGCCGACGATGGTCGGCGGCGCCGCCGACCTGTCGGAGTCGACGAAGACGGAGTTCCCCGACGAGGAGCGCTTCACGGCCGAGAAGCCGGGGCGCAACGTGTTCTGGGGCGTGCGCGAGCACGGCATGGGCGCGGCGGTCAACGGCCTGGCCGCGCATGGCGGCATCGTCCGGCCGTACGGCTCGACGTTCCTGCAGTTCGCCGACTACATGCGCGGGTCGGTCCGCCTGTCCGCGCTCCAGGCGCTCGACGTCGCCTGGGTCTGGACGCACGACTCGATCGCGCTGGGCGAGGACGGCCCGACCCACCAGCCGGTCGCGCACCTCGCGGCGCTGCGGGCGAGCCCGCAGCTCACCGTGCTGCGGCCGGCCGACGCGACCGCGCCCGCCGAGGCGTGGCGGGTCATCCTCGAGGAGATCAGCGGCCCGGTGGCGCTCATCCTGTCGCGGCAGAACCTGCCGGTGCTCGACCGCAAGAAGCTCGCGCCGGCCGCGGACGTCGCACGCGGCGCCTACGCGCTGACGAAGGTGAAGAACCCCGTCGCGACGATCGTGGCCACCGGTGCGGAGGTCCACACCGCGATCGCCGCGCAGGCGCTGCTCGACGTGCCGGTGCAGGTCGTCTCCATGCCGTCGTGGGAGCTGTTCGAGGCCCAGGACGAGGCCTACCAGCAGAAGACGCTGCCGGTCGACCTGCCGACGGTCAGCGTCGAGGCGGGGATCAGCATGGGCTGGGACCGGTACTCCGACGCGCAGATCGCCGTCGACAAGTTCGGTGCCAGCGCGCCGGCGGAGGTGCTGCTGGAGGAGTACGGCATCACGGCCGAGGCGACGGCCGCCGCGGTCAAGGAGCTGCTCAAGTAGTCCGGCCGGTCTCCGATCAGCGGGGCGATGCTGCGGCTTCGCCCCCTGATCGGTGTCGTCCTCGCCCTGACGTCGGTGCTCGCGCTGCCCGCGGGCGCCGCGGCGACCCCGCTGCTCTTCGTGCAGCAGACCGACGGCGGCACGCTGGAGAAAACAGGCGGGTCGACCTACCGGCTGACGCTGCGCGGGGCCGCGCCCAGCGTTGCCGCGTTCGCGGACCGGCCGGGGCGCACGGCGACATCTGAGCGTGCGACGACCTTCGTCTCGCGCTGGCGGGGGCGGTTCGGGACCGACCCGCCGAATGCGGCGCTGGTGATCGACGGCGCGCCGCGAGGCCGCGACGTCGCCATGCTCACGCTCAGCGCGCCGCGGTACCGGCCGCGGGCGCGCACACTGACCTACACGGCGCGGGCGCTGCGCGGGGACGCTGGCGCGGCGCTGAAGGCGTTCCATACCCGCCGTGATCCTGTTCGCGCGCTGCGCTTCGGCGCCGCGAGCCTGTTCATCGACGACGCGTCGGACCTCATGGCGCAGCAGATGATGGTGGTGTTCGGCGGCGTCATGGAGCCCAGCACCGTGTTCGGCCTGGAGATCGGCGGGGACCCGTCGGTGACGTTCGCCGCGGGCACGAAGGCCGTGCCGGGCGTGTTCGACCTCGGCGGTGACGCCGACGTGGCGAACCTGCAGGTCGACGGCCGGCAGCTGTCGTTCAGCCCGACGAACATCGTCCCGGGCTCCTGGCAGATGGTGGTGATCGTGACGTTCCTCGCGCCCCAGGACCTCGAGACGTTCACGCTGCGCAACACGGGCAACGCCGGCGCCAGGGCGGTCACCGTCTACCAGAGCCTCGCGGGCCAGGACCCGACATACATCGGGTCGACTCCGGCGACGGTGGACTGGTGGGTCACCGCTGCGTCGTACTACGGGGGACCGGCGGCCTTCGGGGAGTGACGCGGGGCCCGGTCGGCGTTCTGGCCGGGCACTCCCGTCTAGGCTGACGGGTCCGATGGCGACGGCTCTCGATCCCGCGGCGCGCCAGCGCCGGCTTGTGCGCCTCGTCTGGCTGTCCATCGGCGCGGCGGTCCTGACGATCGCGCTGAAGACGGGCGCCTGGGCGATCACCGGCTCGGTCGGTCTGCTCTCCGATGCCGCGGAGTCCGTCGTGAACGTCGCGGCCGGCGTGTTCGCCCTCGGCGTCGTGCACTGGGCCGGCCGGCCGCCCGACGAGGAGCACACGTACGGCCACGAGAAGGCCGATTACCTGTCGGCCGGGCTGGAGGGCGCGCTGATCCTCATCGCGGCGGTGACGATCGGCGTCGCGGCGATCGGGCGGCTCATCGACCCGGCGCCGCTGACCGACGTCGGGGTCGGCCTCGCGGTCTCCCTGCTCGCGACGCTCGTCAACCTCGCGGTCGCGCGGGTGATGCTCACGGAGGGACGCCGGCACCGGTCGCTGGCCGTCGAGTCCAACGGCCGCCACCTCATGACCGACGTGTGGACGTCGGTCGGCGTGGTCGCCGGTGTCGCCGCGGTGGTGCTCACCGGCTGGGACCGTCTCGACCCGATCATCGCGCTGCTCGTCGCGGCGAACATCATCCGCGTCGGCGTGGGCCTGGTCCGCAACGCGACCGGCGGGCTCATGGACAAGGCGCTGGACCCCGACGAACTCGCCGAGGTCCAGCGCGTCCTCGACCGCTTCGCCGGCGACACCGTGCAGTTCCACGCGCTGCGCACCCGGCGCGCCGGCCGCCGCGCGTTCGTCACGGTCCACGTGCTGGTGCCTGGAACGTGGACGGTGCAGGCCGGCCACGACCTCGTCGAGCGGGTGGAGGCCGAGCTGCGGGCCGCGGTCGAGCCCGCGACGGTGTTCACGCACCTGGAGCCGATCGAGGACCCGGCGTCGTTCGAGGACGTCGCGCTGGATCGCGAGGAGATCGGGCGGGGGTGATCCGGATTCGCGCAGTCCTGCTGCGCGAATCCGTCACACGTCCGCGTCAGCGCAGCCGCAGCGTGCCCTTCCGCGCCGCGCTGCGGTTGCCCGCCGCGTCGTGGGCGACGACCGTCACCACGTAGCGCCCCGCGCCGAGGCCGGACTTCCGGCCGAGGGCGATCGCGACCGTGCCGGCCTGGACGTCGCGGAACACCAGCGTCCGTGCCTTGGCCCGGCCACGCTTGAGGGTGACCGTGACGCGGCCGGCCTCGCCGAGCGAGAAGCGCAGGTCCGCGCCGCGCGACGCGAGTGTGCTGCGGCCGGTGCCCAGGCGCGCCTTCGACGTGAACCGCAGGGCGCCGAGCTTCGGCGCGACGGTGTCCCGGGCCGCGGGCTGCGTGCTCGTCGAGCCGGTGTTCGCCGGCGGGGCGTCCTGTGCGGGCGGGGTCTGCTCGGGCGCCGGCGCGGGCTGCTCGACGACCGGCGGCGCGCTGACCTGCACCGTCGCGGTCAGGGCCGTCGACCGGCCGGCCGCGTCGGTCACCGTGAGCTTCACGGTCTTCGGGCCCGGTGTCGCGTAGGCGTGCTGCGCCTGCACACCGCTCGCGGTCTGGCCGTCGCCGAAGGCCCAGCCGTACGTCATGTCGTCGCCATCCGGGTCGGTGGTGCCGGCTGCGCTGACCGCGACCGGCTCGCCCACCATGGCCGTCGCGGGAGCCGACAGGACCGGGACGGGCGCCGCGCGGCGGTACTCCAGCGCCCCGAGGTCGACCTTCGCTCCGCCCGTGCCGTCGCCGTCGACGGGCCGCGACAGCCCGGCGAAATCGGTGGCCAGCACGCCGTTGCCATCGCCGGCGTCGATGAGCGCCGAGGGCGCCTTCAGGCGGAGGTCGGCGGCCGCGAGGTTCGCGCCGGGGGTGCCGCCCACGAACTGCGGCGCGCCGGTCAGCACGCCCGCGCCGGTGGTCAGGGTGCACTCGGGATCGGCCTGGCTCGTGCCGGTCTTCGAGGTGTACTGGAGGGTCAGGAGCGCGCTGCCGCCGTTGTCGCCCGAGCAGGCCGCGTACCGGGTGAACCCGCTGATGATCGCGTTGCGGACCTGGGCCGTCGCCGCCCAGTTCGCGGCCGCGCTCGCTGCGCCGATGGCGTTTCCGGTGCCCGAGCCGAGCAGCGTCACGTGCACGGCCGTGAGCGTGCCGTTGCCGACCGCTTTGAGGGCGGTGTCGCCGGCATGGGCGTCGCCCATCCGGATGACCGAGTTCGTCATCGTCAGGCTCGACCCCGAGCCGCCGACCGTCGCGGCGCCGCGCGCCGTGTCGATCGTCGCGCGGTCGACGATCATGCTGGAGCCCTTGTCGACGCTCACCCCGCCACGTCCGGTGATCGCGGTGCGGTCGACGCGCAGCCCGGTGACGCCGTTCGGGTGGCCCGTCACGACGGCCTCGCCGGCGGTCATGGCGATCTGGCCGTCGGCGAACGCCGAGCCCGCGCCGTAGAGGTTGACGCCGGGCGTCGAGAAGTCATTGCCCGCCTGCTCGACCCGGACGCCCTCCGCGCTGCCGCCGTTCAGCCACAGCGCGGCGAACGACCCGCTCGACGCGGTGCGCAGCGTCAGGTTCTTCACGACGGAGTCCGCGTGGCCGAGCGACAGCGTGTGCCCGCCCGAGCCGTCGGACGACAGCACGGTCTGGCCGATGCCGGCGCCCTCGATCGTGAGCTTGCCTCCCCCGCCGCCGTCGTCATAGGTGAACGGGCCTGCATACGGGGTGGCCTTCGGGCCGATGCGGACGGTGTCGGTGCCGTTGCCGTCGCTCTCGGCCGCGTCGATGGCCGACTGCACGTCCGCCTTGAACGTCCCGAGGGCGCAGGACGGCGTGTTCACGCAGTAGATGTCTGCCTGCGCGACGGCGGCCGGGGTGACCGCGGCGGCGGTGGTCGCGGCGGCGAGCAGGGCGAGACGGCGGGTGCGGCGGGACATGCGAGGTCCTCCTGAGGGACGGGAGCTGTGGCGTGGCCGGTAGGGCATGACGCCCGGACAACCGGCACCCTCCCACCCCGTTACGCCGTCTTCTGTCGCGTTGGCGACAGTGCGTCCTCACTCGCCGTCGGCGACCCGCTCGGATTCCTCGTCGAGCAGCGGCAGCAGGGCCTCCGCCCGCTCGCTCACCGTGATGTGGGCCGCACCGAACTCGGGCAGCCAGGCGATCATGTCGTGCGCCTGCAGGCGGCGCAGCATGAACCAGAACGCGTCCTCCTGGCGGGTGCCGCTGAACGACCGCAGGATGTCGAACGCGTACCCGGTGGTGTGCAGGCTGTACTCGCGCGTGGCCTGCGCGTTCACGCCGGTCAGGAGCTCCTGGTAGCGCTCGTCGCGCACCGTGCTCGTCACGCTGATGGGCTTCCTCGCCCCGCTGATCTCCTGCACACCCGCGCCGATCGTGACGAGCACCGCGAGCGCCTCGGGACGCAGGCCGCGGAACAGCCGGCGGCTGAGATCGCGCCGGGGCGCCAGCTCGCCCATCTGCGGGTCGATGCGCACGCCCTCGGCGGCCAGCAGGTCGGCGGGCAGGCGACGGAGCGTGCCGTCCTCGTAGGAGGCGCGCAGCTGCGCGGCGCTCGTGTACTGCGGCGTCGACCCCTCAGGCCACAGGACCTCCTCGGAGCTGTTCTTCGCCGTCTGAAGCGCCGCCTGCTCGCGCAGTGCGTCGGGATCCTCGCGGTGCAGCCGCATGATCTCCTTGGCCGCGCCGATGCGCCACAGGTACGTCGACGAGTCGTCTCCCAGATCGGCGAGCCGCGCGTACGCGGCCTCGTTGTGCACGGGCGACGTGTCGAAGTACAGCTGCGCGTAGGAGACGTCGTCGCCCTGCCCGTAGGCCTTCACGACGTTCTGGATGTTGCCGACCCCGGCGTGGTAGCTCGCCAGCGCGAGGTCCTCGCGGCCCAGTTCCCCGCGCGCGAACTCGAGGTAGCGGATGGTGCCGGCCAGCGCCTTCGCCGGGTCGAAGCGCTCGTCGACCGTGCGGCGGCGGGCCTCGAGCAGCCGGACGGCCTCGGCGTCCCCGCGCCGCTGCGCGCGCCGGATGCTGCGCGTGATCGACCGCGCCTGACGCGGGTCGGTCCGCATGTCGAGGAGGTTCGCGCCGGTCTCGGCGAGGATCTGCGTGAGGCCCACGGCGCCGACGAACTGCGGGTCCGCCGCGGCCGTCGGGCGGCCGGCGCTCTCGAGGTACACGAGCGCCTCGAGATCGTCCGGATCGATGTCGGTGTCCGCGGTGAGGTCCTCGATCAGCTCGCGGTAGCGCGCGGTGCGCTCAGCGCTCGCGACGGCGCCGTTCGGCACCAGCGTGTACAGCGGGTGGGCGAACCCGCGGGACGCGGCGGCGACGAGTTCGTCCTCCCGGTCGGCATCCCAGGCGAGGGGGTCGACGACATCGTCGCTCTCGCCGGCCGCGACGCCGGTGCCGGGTGACAGGCGCGGCGGATCGTCATCGCTCAAACGGTCGGCGAGGACCAGGAACGCGGCGAGGGCGCAGGCGACGGCGAGCAGGGCGAACAGCGCGCGCCGCAGCGACGCACGCTGGCCGCGGGGCGGGGACATGGACACCCTTCAAGGCTTGCACACGCCTCGTACGGGACCCATGACCCCGGCCCGCGGAACGGCCTACGGGAACAGCAGGCGCGGCGCGAACACCGTGATCAGCTCGGTGTCGTCGGGCCTGTCCCGGGCGGTCCAGCGGCCGTCGCTGCCCGGGAAGTTGTTGTCGTTGGCGATGAGCAGGACGCCGGTGCTCATGACCTCCAGGCTCTCGACGGACTGCAGCGGGAACGAGAACCGGCGGCCGACGCCGAACTCGCCGGGCCGGCCCGGCAGGGACACCCGGAACGGGTCGGCGATGCGCAGCAGGTCGAGGATGCGGGTCTTCTTCAGGTACCCGTCGGCGTCGGTCCTGCGCAGGTCGACGAGGTAGATCTTCTTCTGGAGCGCCTCGGCCCCCTGGGCGTCGTCGCGCTCGATCGCGAGGTAGCGGTTGCGGTCCAGGGCGGTGAAGTCCCCGATGACCGCGCCCGGGAAGTCCGCGTCGGTGCGGTACTGCCATTCGCGGTCGGTGTACTGCTTCGTCGCGAGGTCGAACTCGCGGATGTACCGGCGGCGCGGGTCCGTGTCGGTGGTCAGGGCGCCCTCGAGGATCGGGAGCAGCCTCGCGCCGTCCTTCGTGATCGCCATGCCCTCGAACCCGCGGCTGCTCGGCAGGTTCGCCGGCGCGCCTCCGAGCGTGTGGTTCTGCGGGGCCTTCACGCCCGGAAGCTGGATCGGCGCATCGAGGACCTTGCCGGTCGCGTCGGTGTGCAGCAGGTACGGGCCGAACTCCTCGCCGAACCAGAACGTGCCGTCGGGCGCGCGCCGCACGGATTCGAGGTCGAAGTCCGCACCGGTCAGAAGCCGGTCCTCACGGGCGATGGGGAACGGGACGAGGTTGTCGGGGTCGCGCAGCTGGAGGTACTCGAGCACCGTGACCTTGCCGCTGCCGCCGAGCGGCGTCTTCGCGCTCGTGCGGACCTTGTAGAGCCGCAGCAGGAAGTCCGCGGAGTTGCCCTTGCTGCCGAAGCCGTTGTCGGGCATGGCCCAGAACGTGCTGGCGCTGACCTTCAGCACAGCGGAGAAGCCGGGGATCGGCTGGCCTGGGAACGGCGGGGTGATGCCGTTGTTCGGCGCCACCGCCGCACCGGAGGGCGGGCCCTCCTGGTAGGCGTCGGCGGGCAGGATCGCGCGGGACAGCAGGGTGTCGGCGTGGGCGGTGGTGGCGCTGCCGGCGAGGGCGAGCGCCGCCATCGCGACGGCGGGGATGAGACGCATGGGGAGGGACCTCCGGACGGTTCGGACGGACCCGGCCAGCGTGCGGGGCATCGTGCGCGTGCGGGTTGCCGCACGGTGATCACGTGGTGAAGATCCGGTCAAGCGGGACATCGGGTCGAGTTTGGGTCGGTATGCGACCTCAGATCGACCCGATGTGCGACTAGGGTCCCGGCCGTGCGCGAGCTCACCACCGACGCCGACGTCCGCGCCGCACTCACCGACTCCGCGCACTACTCGTCGCGGCCCATGGGCGCCCTCGACCGTGTCCTGATCGGCGCCGACCCGCCAGGCCACGCGCCCGTCCGCAGGCTCGTGGCCGCCGCGTTGCGCGCGACGGCGGTCCCCGACGACGTGATCGCCGCCATGGCCGGTGAGCTGCTCGCTCCCGCGCTGCAGCACGGCAAGGCCGAGGCGGTCGCCGACCTCGCCCGCCCGCTCGCCGCCGCGGTCACCGCCGCGCAGCTCGGCGTCGACCGGGCCGCCGCCGGAGATCTCCTGCGCTTCGGCGACGCGGTCTCCGCGGTCGCCGACGGCCAGCCGCCGGACCTCGCCGCCTTTGCCGAGCTGGACCTGGCGGTCGCGCGGTGGGCCGCCTCGCGGCGCTCGTGCCCCACGGGTGACGGCATCAGCATCGTGGTCACCGGTGCGCGCGGCCAGGCCGGGCTGAAGCCGCGCGAGGTGCGCAGCCTGGTGCGGCTGCTCGTCGTCGCCGGGATCGTGACGAGCGCGCGGCTGAGCGCGGTCACGCTGCTGGCCGTCGCGACGGACCGCGAGCTCCAGGCGCGGGTCCGGGCCCGTCCAGCGGACGCCGCGTTGGTCGTCGAGGAAGCGCTGCGGCGCGATCCACCACTGCGCTTCGTCCTGCGCCAGGCCGCCGGTGAGACCGTCGCGTGCCGGCTCGACCAGGCCAACCGCGACCCCGTGGCGCACCCGGACCCCGAGCGCTTCGACCCCGATCGGGACGAGCCGCACCTCGCGTTCGGGGCGGGCCCGCACCGGTGTCCGGGCGCGGGCCTCGCGCGCCGTCAGGCGAAGGTCCTGCTCCAGGTCGTCCTCGCGCGCACCAGCGCGCTGTCACCCGCGGGCGACGCCGCGTGGGAGCGCGACCAGCACCTGCAGGGACCCGCCGCCGTCCCGCTCGCGCTGACGCCGTCCTGACGACGGACTCCCCGGAACCGGGGAGGCGCCGGCCGGTTGGCGCCCGCGGGTGCGCAACGTGGCGCGCGGGGAGTCAAGTTCTGGGCGTGCTGCGCCGACCGGTACCCGGTGGGGGTTCGGACCAGCCTTGTCATCGGGTTCACAGGTGTCGCCGTGCACGGCGTCCTGGCGTTCGTCGCGCCGGACGGCACCGCGTCCGCCCTGCTCTATCTCAGCGTCGCCCTCCTGGCCTTCGGGCTCGTCCTCGCGCGCGGCGCCACCCGACGTGCCGAGCGTGCGGCATGGCTGCTGATCGCCACGAGCCAGGGGCTGTGGCTGGCCGCCGATCTGCTGTGGACCGCGCTGGGCGATCCGCCCTTCTTCTCGGCCGCCGACGCGACGTACGTCGCCTCGTACGTCGCCCAGTTCGCGGGTATCGGCGTGCTCATGCACGACCGCCTGCGGTTGCTCCCGGGTGCGCGCTGGCTCGACGGTCTGGTCGTGGGGACCACGGTGGCCGCGATCGTCGCGGCCGTCCTCGTCGAGCCGATCCGCGCCGGCGCCGGGGACGAGGTCGTGACGGCGCTGTTCTACCCGAGCTTCGACCTCGTCGTGATCGTCCTCGTCGCCGTCCCGGTCGGCATGACTGGCTGGAGGCCCGGGCGCGCCCTCAGCTGGCTGGCGTGCGGCGTCGGGCTCGTCGCGTTGACCGACGTCCTCTACGCACGCCAGGCGGTGGACGACGCCTCCGTCGCCGGGTCCCTGTTTGCCACGCTGTGGCTGCTCGCCTACATGGTGATCGCGACGGCGGCGTGGCAGCCGGAGGACGCGCGGTCCTTCGATCGCGAGCCGCGATGGCGTGAAGGTGTCGTCCCCGGTGCGTGCGGGTTCCTCGCGATCGCGGTCCTCGCGGCCGCGGGCCTGCTCGAGCTCGGCGCCGTTGCCGTGCTGCTCGCGGCCGTCGCGGCGGTCCTCTCCGGTCTGCGGGCCGCGATCGTCTTCTTCGCGCACATGCGGCTGCTGGAGCGCAGCCGCGCGGAGGCCCGGCAGGACCAGCTCAGCGGCCTGCCCAACCGGCGGGCGCTGATCGAGGACCTCGACGGCGTGTTCGACGGCGGCTCGCCGGTGACCCTTGCGTTCTTCGACCTCGACGGCTTCAAGCTCTACAACGACAGCTTCGGTCACGCCGCCGGTGACGCGCTGCTGCACCGGCTCGGCACGCGCCTCGGCCGCACCGTCGCCGGCGTGGGGCGGGCGTACCGGCTCGGGGGCGACGAGTTCTGCGTGCTGCTCGACGGCGACGACGCGCGGGTCCAGGACGTGCTGCACGCCGCCGGTCACGCGCTGCGTGAGCGCGGCGACGGGTTCGCCATCACCGCGTCGGCCGGGTCGGTGGCGATTCCCGCCGAGGTCGACGAGCCCGGTGAGGCGCTGCGCGTCGCCGACCAGCGGATGTACGCGCGCAAGGCCGAGCGCCGCGCCCCCGCACGCATGCAGGCCCGTGACCTGCTGCTCGCCGTCGTGCGCGAGACCGAGCCCGACCTCGACGAGCACAACGGCGACGTCGGGCGTCTCGCACGTCAGCTCGGAGAGCACCTCGGCCTGGAAGGCGACGATCTCGACATCGTCGTCCGCGCCGCAGAGCTGCACGACGTCGGCAAGGTCGCGATCCCCGACGAGATCCTCCACAAGCCCGCCGCGCTGAGCGAGGAGGAGTGGCAGCTCATGCGCCAGCACACGATCATCGGCGAGCGCATTCTCGCCGCGTCTCCCGGGCTGGCGCCCGTCGCGGAACTCGTGCGCGCGAGCCACGAGCGGTGGGACGGCGGCGGCTATCCCGACGGGCTCTGCGCCGGGGAGATCCCGCTCGGCGCGCGGATCATCACGGTCTGTGACTCGTTCGACGCGATCGTGTCCGACCGGCCCTACGCCCGGGGTCGCACGATCCACGAGGCGCTCGCCGAGCTCGAGCGCTGCGCCGGCGACCAGTTCGATCCCGAGGTCGTTGCGGCCTTTGCCGAGCTCGTGCGCTCGGGCGCGCTGGGCCTTGGGGTGCAGCACGCCTGAACGTCGCGGACATTCGTTCAGTATGGTACGACACGTACTGTTGCTGGAGGGAGACATGCGATGGACCACGGACGTTGGATCACCCGGCGCCGCCTGCTGCGCGACGCTGGCGCCGGGGCGGGAACGCTCGCGCTGGCCGGCGCGGGCGCGGCACACCATGCGACCGACGCGCGCGCGGCGACCCCCACCTCCTGGCAGGCCAGCGTCCGCGAGCTCGAACGGCGCGTCGAGTCCCGCTATGTGCAGAACGGCGACGTCCGCATCCACTACGCGGTCGCCGGCCGTGGCAGCGGGAAGCCGCTGCTGCTGTTCGTCCACGGCTTCCCCGGGTGGTGGTGGACCTGGCGCCACCTGATGGCCGCGCTCATGGACCGCTACACGGTCGCCGCGCTCGACATGCGCGGGTACCACCTCTCGGACAAGCCGGAGGGCGTCGAGCGCTACCGGATCGAGGAGCTCGTCGTCGACCTCGCGTATGTCATCGAGGACATCGGGCAGAAGCCCGCCACCGTCATCGGCCACGACTGGGGCGGCGGCGCCTGCTGGGGGCTGGCGTGGGGCGGGCCCGACGGCGCGGCTCAAGGCTACGTCGAGCGCCTCGTCACCCTGAATTGCCCGCACCCCTGGGGCCTCGAGCGCGAGCGTCACCAGAACCCCGCGCAGGCCGCGGCCGCGAGGTACGCGCAGGAGTTCCGCCGCCCCGACGCCGCCCAGCGTCCGCTCCCCGAGCAGATGGCGCGCAAGATGTACTACGTGCAGACGCGCGTGACGCCGCTCGCGCTCGCGCTGATCCTGTCCGTGCGGGAGCCGCTGGACCTCCCCCGGCACTACGAGGCGATGCGCCGCACCTCGATCCAGGCGGCACTGAACTACTACGGCGCGAACTGGCCGGCCGAGCCCTACCCGGCGCCGTCGACCGACTTCAAGGTCCGGTGCCCGACCCTGTGCATCTTCGGCGAGAAGGACGAGTTCCTGTTCGTGGACACGCTGGACGGCACCCACCGGTTCGTCGAGAACGACCTGTCGGTCGAGATCATCCAGCGGGCCGAGCACTTCGTGCACAACGACGCCCGCCACCAGGTCACCCGGATCCTCGGCGACTGGCTGGAGCGCACGGCATGAGGGGCCGGGTGGTGGGTCTCGCCCTGCTGCTGGCCGTCGGTGCCGCGGCCCCCGCCCACGCGGCGTGTACCCCGGTGCGCATGCCCGCGACCCTGGCCGAGCGCGATGCGCCGTCCGTGACGATCGCCGGAACGCTGTGTCGTCCTGCCGGTCGCACGCCGCGCGTCGTCCAGGTGCTCGTGCACGGATCGACGTACGACCGCCGCTACTGGGACTGGCCCGGTCACGACGGGCGGTACTCCTACGTCCGCGCGATGCAGCGCGCCGGGTACGCGACCCTGGCGATCGACCGGCTCGGGTCGGGCACCAGCGCGCACCCCGAGGCGGGCTTCGTCACCTACGCGAACAACGTCCGGACCCTCGGGCAGGTCGTCGACTGGGTGCAGCGCCGCCTGCCGCGCGCCCGGGTGGTCCTCGTCGGCCATTCCTACGGCACGCTGGTGAGCGCCGCCGTGGCGAACCGGCGGCGTGACATCGCGGCGGTGGTGGCCACCGGCGCGACGACCACCGCAGGCTCCGCGACGGCAGGCGGGATCACGCCGTGCCTCGTAGACGCACGGACAGACGCCGTGACGCGCGGGCTCCTTCCCCGGGGGAAGGCCGGGGCCGGCTACCTGACGACACGTGCGGGATGCCGTGCGGGCGTGTTCTTCGATGCCGCCTTCGCGGATGCGGCGGTCATCGCCGAGGATGAGGCGCGCAAGGGGACGCTCACGCCGGGTGAGGTGGTCGGCTCCCCGCTCTCCGGCACCGGGCGCTGGCCTGTCGGCCGCGTCCGGGCGCCGGTGCTGCTCGCCGTCGGCGACCGCGACGCGTTGTTCTGCGCGCCTGCGCCGGTCTGCGCGTCGTCCGCCGCGTTGCAGGCGTCGGAGCGCTCGCGCTGGCGTCGCGCGTCGCTCACGGCGCTCGTGCACGCGGGGTCGGGCCACAACCTGAACCTGCACCGGTCGGCGCCGGCCTTCTTCGACGAGGTGACACGCTGGCTGCGCGGCGCGCTCAGGACGGGTCGCGCCAAAGTCGGATAATGTACGTTATCCACACCGCGACGAGGGGGATCTCGTGCAGACAAGCAGGAAGGCGGCGCTCGGCGCCGTCGCACTCGCGGCCACGCTGGCCGCGGCGCCGGCGGCGCTCGGCGCCGCGCCGACCGCAACCGACGTCTCCGACAACTTCAACCGGTCGACCCTCGGCGGGAACTGGGCGACGGGCTCGTTGCCCGACGCACCGGGGGCGCCGGTCATCGCATCGAGCGCCCGGGTCGCGTTCCCGTCGACCGGCGTGTCGAGCGCGCACTGGGCGCCGCGCCAGTTCGGCGCCGGCCAGCAGGCGACCCTCACCAAGCGCAGCGGCGGCGTCGCGGGTGTGACCGCCTGCGTGCGCACGCCCGGGGCCTCGGCGTCCGGATACGCGCTGACCGGCAACGGCGCGGGCGCGCTGACGCTCAAGCGCTACAGCAACGGCTCGGTCACGACGCTGTACAGCGACCATGCAGCGGGCGGGACGTTCGTGTCCAACGACACGCTGGGCATCGTCGTGACCGGCACCGGCGTCGAGGCGTGGATCAAGAAGTCCGGGTCATCGGCCTGGCAGCTGGCACGGGCCGTCACCGACGCGGCAGCGGCCTCCTGCACGGGGGCGGTCGGCATCGTCGGGCAGACGCCGAGCGCCGATGACTTCACGGGCGGAGCCGTCGCCCCCACGACGACCGGCCCGGCCCCGGTGCCGGTGCAGACGGGCGACGACTTCGTCGATCGGCTCGGTATCAACGTGCACTTCGGCTGGACCAGCACGCCGTACTGCACCGCGCAGGCGGCGCTGATCGCACGGCTCACCGAGCTCGGGCTCCGCCACGTCCGCGACAGCGCGGAGAGCTACAGCAAGGCGGCGAACCCGGGCAACGGCTGCCCGAGCGCGCTCACCGTGCTCAAGTCGCTGCACGCGCAGCACGGCATCAGGACGCAGTTCACCGCGCACACCATGGTCGGCCAGTTCACGACGGTCGCCCAGGGGCTCGCCGCGGTGGACACCGCCGGCCCGGCCAACGACGTGCTCGACGCCGCGCAGGAGCTCCACGCCGCCGGCGCGCTGACCGCGGTCGAGGGGACCAACGAGCTGGACGGCAAGGACAAGACGATCACGATCAACGCGTTCGACCCGACGAACTGGAACAGCTACGTGTTCCCGTGGCGCGACAAGCTGCGCCCGTTTCAGGACGGGTTCGCACAGCGCACCCGCGCGCGGCTCCCCGGTGTGCCGGTCGTCTTCTCGTCCCTCGCCTACGGGCCGGGCAGGCGGTACGACCCGACGAACTCCTACAAGGCCTACGCCCGTCTGGGTGACCAGACGGCGGCGTTCGACATCGGCAACATGCACCCGTACTCGGGCATCGACCACCCCGAGTTCGACGTCGCGGACTGGTTCGCCGACGCGCGGGCGATCTCGCGCGACAAGCCGCTGCAGGCCAGCGAGATCGGCTACTACGACACGCCTCGCGGCGACGGCCGGTACATCTCGCAGCAGGCCGCCGCGCAGTACCTTCCGCGCCACATCCTCGAGATGGCTGCGCGGGGCGCCCAGCGGACGTTCATCTACGAGCTCGCCGACGGGCGGCTCGACGAGGTCGATAAGTACAGCTGGGGCCTCGTGACGCGGACGGGCGAGCCCAAGCCGGTGTTCCACGCCGTGCGCAGGCTGATCGCCGCGCTGCGTGACCCGCAGACGACGGGCACGGCGCCGACCACGGCGTCGCTCCAGGTCTCCGGGCCGGGCGTGCGGTCCCACGTCGTCGGCTGGCGTGACGGCCGGCTCGTGGTGGCCCTCTGGCAGCCGGCTCGCGTGTGGGACACGGCCAGCCGCACGGACGTGGTGCCAGCGTCCGTCCCGGCGAGCATCGCCGTCGGGCGGCGGTACGACGTGGAGACGCTGCCCATCTCCAGCGCCCCGCTGACCGGCCCGCTGGGCTGGACCAGCGCGGCGCAGGCGACGACGACGGCTCCGGTCTCGGTCCCCGTCGGCGGCGCGCCGGTCTTGGTGCGGCTCACGCCGCGCTAGCGACAGCTCCTCCCCCGAGGAGCCCGGTCGCCCCGCTCGGGACAGGGGCGGGGCGACCGACGTCGTTGCCGGCTACTTGATGCCCGGCGTGCGCTTGAGGATGCGCAGGCCGAGCGTCATGACCTTCGCCCACATGGCGGGGGTCATCGGCTTGACCGGTGCGATCGGCATCAGGCGCTGGACGGCGACGCCCTGCGACTCGGTGTACTTCTTGATGCCCTCGGCGCCATGGCGGCGGCCCAGGCCGGAGTCGCCCATGCCGCCCATGGGGGCGTCGGTCGAGCCCCACGTGGCGATGTAGCCCTCGTTGACGTTCACGGTGCCGGAGCGCAGGCGCGCGGCGATCTTCCGGCCGCGCGCGGTGTCCTTCGTCCACACGCTGGCGTTCAGGCCGTACTCGGTGTCGTTGGCGCGGGCGATCGCGTCGTCCTCGTCCGTGAACCGGCTGACCGCGACGACCGGGCCGAAGGTCTCCTCGCGGAAGCACGTCATGCCCTCGCTGATCCCGTCGAGCAGCGTCGGCTCATGGAAGTACGGGCCGATGTCCGGCCGCGCCTTGCCGCCGGCCAGCACCTTCGCGCCCTTCTTCACCGCGTCCTCGACGTGGGCGCGCACCGTGTCGAGCTGGCCCTGGGAGATCAGCGACCCCATGTCGGCCTTCCACGACAGGTCGGTGTTCAGCTTCATCTCGCCGATGCGCTGCGCGAGGCGGCGGGTGAACTCGTCGGCCACGCTCTCGTGGACGAGGAGGCGCTCGATCGAGATGCAGAGCTGACCGGCGTTGCCGAACATCGCGCGCTCGGCGCCGTCGACGGCCTTGCTGATGTTCGCGTCCTCGCAGACGATCATCGCGTTCTTGCCGCCGAGCTCCATCGAGCACGGGATGAGCTGCTCGCCGGCCTGCGACGCGACGGTGCGGCCCGTCGCGGTCGAGCCCGTGAACATGATGTAGTCGCTGCCCTCGATCATCGGCTTGCCCAGGCGCGCGCCCGAGCCGGTGACGACCTGGAACAGGTCGGCGGGCATCCCCGCCTCGCGCAGGAGCTCGACGCCCCACAGCGCGCAGAACGGCGTCTGCTGGTCGGGCTTCAGGACGACGGCGTTGCCGGCCATGAGCGCGGGCGTCGCGTCGCTGATCGCCAGCGTCAGCGGGTAGTTCCACGGCGCGATGATCGCGACGACGCCGATCGGGTGGTGGTGCTGCCAGGACTGGGTCAGGACGGGGATCGCGCCCTGGCGCTTCTGCGTGCGCAGGTGCGCTTCACCGGTGTTCGCGTAGTAGCGCGCGACGATCGCGGTGTCGATGACCTCCTCGAACGCCTGCGCGCGGGCCTTGCCGGCCTCGATCTGCAGCAGGTCGAGCGCCTCGGCCTGACGGTCGAGGACCAGGTCGTGGAAGCGCAGGAGGATGGCCTTGCGCTCGGCGAAGCTCGTCTGCGCCCAGCGGGCCTGGGCGACCCGCGCGCGCTCGAGCGCGGCGGTCAGGTCGGCTTCGTCGCACATCGGCACCGAGCCGATGGTCTGGCCCGTGAACGGGGCCTCGACCTCACGCATCTCACGCGGGCCCTCGGTGCGGACGATGCCGGCGAGCCGTTCGAGGCGCGCGGCGTCGATGAGCGTCGAGCCGGTGGACGGGCGCGGGGCCGTGGGGGCCTTCGCGGTGGGATGACCGTTGGTCGCGGCGGCGGCGCCGTTGGACGTGGCGGCGGTTGAGGACATGCAGGTGCCTCCGGGAGTCTGGGGGGCCAAGGGTATCGGCCCACCCCAGCCCGTCCATCTCCTCAGTCGTCGAGCGTCTCGTCTTGCAGGTCGATGAGCGCGCGGTGCAGCGCGGTGCCGAAGCGCAGGACCCGCTCGGCCTCGGGCAGGTTCCCGGCCGCGCGCACCCCCGCGAGGTAGTGCTCGAGCAGTTCGAGCTGCTCGGCGTGCCAGGCGCGCTTGCGCTCGGCCAGCGGCGCGGGGTCGGCGCCGAAGAACACCTTGAGCATGCTCTCGTCGTGCATCGCCGGCGGAGCGGCGTTCGCATCGGCGAGCCACGCGTCGAGGGCCGCGCGGCCACGCTTGGTGACGGTGTACTCCTTGCGGCGGCGCCCGCCCTCCTCCTGCTCTTCGTGCAGGTAGCCGCCGCCGGCCAGCCGTGCCGGCTCGGCGTAGAGGGTGGTGTGCGGCGTCGGCCAGAAGTTCGCGACCGTCAGCTCGACGGCCCGCTTCAGGTCGTACGGGGTGGCGGTGCCGAGCTGCGCGACGAGGCCGAGCACGACGTACGACGTGCTCGTCAGCTTGATGTCCTGAACCCCCTCAGCCACCGGCACATCCTGCTCTATTCGCCGGACCGCCGTCGTGCGGCTCAGTGCTCGAGCTGATGGCGCAGCCGGTCGCGCAGCTCGGCGAAACGCCAGGTCTCGTAGGCGATGAGCAGCCAGAGCAGGGCGACGATGACGCCGACGATCGCCAGCGCGGCGACGTCGCGGGTCAGCGGGATGAGCGCGAGGAGCACGACGGCGATGACGAGCCGCTGGACGCTGAACCGGTGCACGTTGCGCCAGCGGAACGCCACATGGCCGAGCAGGTACAGCGCGGGGCCCCCGAGCAGCGCGACCGCCGGGACGAGCTTCAGCGGGTCTTCCACGTGTTCGATGGTCTTCTTCAGGCCGAGCGCGCACAGGACGATGCCGATCATCATCGGCAGGTGCAGATAGGAGTACGAGTCACGTGCGATCCCGTTCTGCTCGCGTCCCTTCTCGGCCGTGGCCAGCCGCCGTTCGGCGACGAGCGCGACGACGTCGAAGTACAGCCACCACAGCGCCGAGGCGATCGCGATGCCGCCGAGCGCGGCAAGGACCTCGCCCGTGCCGAGGTCGATCCCCTCCGCCCCCACGCCGATGGCGACGATCGACTCGCCCAGCGCGATGATGAGGATCAGGCCATGACGTTCGGCGTAGTGCCCTGGCGCGATCGTCCAGCCGTCCTGTCCGGCGACCAGCGGGCCGCCGTAGTCGATGAGCAGGGCGAGCGCCCAGACGGCGCCCTGCACCTCGGCGTCGAGGAACGACGCGCCGACGATGAGGCCCACGCCGACCGCGGTGCTCACCGCGAGTCCGACGACGGACGAGCGCAGCTTCGGATCGTCACGACTGGCAAGCCAGAACAGCCAGATGTGGGCGAAGCGGACGCCTCCGTAGGCGCAGGCGAAGAGCAGCGCCCGGTCGTCGAAGGCCGCGGGGACGCAGAGCGCGACGATGATCAGCGCGCCCATCGCGGAGAACATCGCGAACCGGACCGCGCCCTCCTCGGGGTCGACGACGCTGGTCAGCCAGGCGTACCCGACCCACGTCCACCACAGCAGGGCCATGATGAGGACGCCCTTGGCGAAGCCCTCCCACGTCGGCTGGGAGGCCAGCAGCGCCGTGACCTGCGTGATCGCCAGGACGAAGACGAGGTCGACGAACAGCTCGAGGGGCTTGACGCGCGCCTCGTCGTCACGGCGGACGGGGCCCAGGCGGCGGGCGGTGGCGGTGCTCACGGCGCGGGATTCTGTCAGCGGTCGGACTCGGTCTGCACGCCAAGTCCGTTCAGCGTCATCGCGAGGCCCTCGTACGCGCCGACGAGCATGAGGACCTCGATCAGATCGCGCTCGTCGAGGTGCGCGCGGAGGTCGTTCCAGGTCTCGTCGCTCAGCGCATGGGCGGCGTGCAGCTCGTCGGCGCAGCGCAGCAGCGCTTCCTGTCGCGGCGTCCACCCGCCGGCGAGTGGCCCTTCCACCACTGCGGCGATGCGGTCGGCCGGCAGGCCGCAGTTGAGGCCGAGCAGCACGTGCTGGTGCCACTCGTAGGCCGACCCCGTGTTCGCCGCGACGCGGAGGATGATGAGCTCGGTGTCGACCCGCGGGAGCCTGCCGCCGGGCATGAGCGCGCCGGCGAAGATCAGCCAGCGGCGAAACAGCCACCGGTGCCGGCCGAGGGTCGTGAAGATGTTGATCGGCCCCGTCCCGGCGATGCGGCCGGCGATGGCGGCGATGATCCAGTTCAGGACGCCCGTGTCGGCGCGCCGTCCCGGCAGGATGCGCGCCTCCGAAGGTCCACGGGGCGGAACGAGGGCGCGCAGATCAGGCAGAGTCGGCTCCATAATAATGACCATTATCTCTACATGGTCGACATGTCAATGACGTACCGGAAATCCAGCTGCCCGGCGGCCATCTTCTCGTAGGCCGCGTTGATGCCCTCGGCGGGGATCGTCTCGATGTCCGCCGTGATCTGCCGCTCGGCGCAGAAGTCGAGGAGCTCCTGGGTCTCGGGCAGTCCGCCGATCGGTGAGCCGGTCACGCTGCGCCGCCGCGCGAGCAGCAGGCGGGCGTCGACGCCCTCGGTGATCGGCTCGACCGCGCCGACGATCACCAGTGTCCCGTCGAGACGCAGCAGCTTGACGTAGGGGTCCAGCCCATGGGTCACGGGGATCGTGTCGATGATGAGGTCGAGCGACTCGCGCACGCGGCGCAGGTCGTCGCGCTCGGTTGAGACGACGACGTCGTGCGCGCCGGCCGCCCGCGCACGTTCGGCCTTCGCCGGGCTGCGTGTGATCGCGGTGACCTCGGCGCCCAGTGCGGAGGCGAGCTTGATCGCCATGAGGCCGAGCCCGCCGAATCCGGCGACCCCGACGCGCGTCCCCGGGCCGGCCTCGTAGTGGCGCAGTGGCGACCACGTCGTGATGCCGGCGCACAGGATCGGCGCTGCGGCTGCCGGGTCGAGCCCGTCGGGGATGCGCAGGACGAACCGGTCCTGCACGACGATCGCGTTCGAGTACCCCCCGAACGTCGCGTGATCGAAGTCCGCGTCCGGCGAGTTGTAGGTCATGACCCCGCCGCGGCAGAACTGCTCGAGGCCGCGCCGGCAGGCGTCGCATTCCCGGCACGAATCCACGAGGCACCCGACGCCGACGGTGTCGCCGGGCGCGAACGTCGTGACGCCGGGGCCGACCTCCCGGACGGTGCCGATGATCTCGTGGCCGGGGACGCACGGGTACATCGTGCCGTGCCATTCGTTGCGTGCCGTGTGCAGATCCGAGTGGCAGATCCCGCACCAGTCGATGTCGATCACGACGTCGCCCTGACGCGGCGCGCGCCGCTCGAAGTCGATCGGTGCGAGCGGGGCGTCGGCCGCCTGAGCGGCCCAGCCCCGGGCGGGGAGCGGGGGAAGCGTGGCCATGGGCTGCACGCTACTCCGGTGCGAAGGCAAGCAGCTCGAGCATCTCGTAGACGGTGGGGGACAGATCGGGCAACGACGCGGTGCCGTGCTCGAGGATGTGGGCGAGCACCAGCTCGCCGACACCGCCGACGAACATGAGGAGCACCTCCTCACCGGGCACGCGAATCGTGGGGTCGACCTCCGCGGCCGCCGTCATCAGCCGGTGGATCGAGCGCGCGAACTCGCGGTTGATCGCGCGCTGGCGCTCGAGCGCGCGATGCCCCGCCGCGGGTCCCTCGACGACGCGCAGGCGGGTGAACAGCGGGATCGCGGCGATCTGCTCGAGGAACCCGCGGATCGCCTCGTCGGCCTGTCGGCGGGGGTCCTCCGGGTGCGGGGCGTCGTGGATCACGCCGACCACGATCCCGTCGAGCAGCGAGAACGTGGCGAAGAACGCCGACTCCTTGTCACCGAACAGGGCGTAGAACGTCTTGCTGGACACGCCGGCGCGCTCGATGATCGCCTTCGACGACGCCGCGGCGTAGCCCAGCTCGTTGACGACCTCGGCTGTCGCGACGATGATCCGCGCGCGCTGCGCCGTCTCCACCTGCGACCGCGTCAGGTTGTGCCGGTGACGCGGCAGCGGGGTTCGCTCCTCGGTGGCGGTCAGCCGGAAGACCTCCTCGATGAGGGGCCCGTCGATCTCGTACTCGTGCTCGTGCGCCACCGCCCGATCGTACGCACGTCCAAGGCGGCGGGCGCGGCTCAGGTGTCGACGGTCGGCCCGGCGGCCGGGCTGTCCTCGACACGCAGCCAGTCGGTGATCCTGCCGTCACGCACGCGGATGGCGACCCGCGCGATCGCGCCCCGGCCGTCGCCGCAGTCGGTGCCCCCGCGCCGGGCGGTGAGACGGAACGTGGCGATGACGAACCCGTCGTCGTCGTCCTGCGTGCCCTCGAGCCGCGCGCCGCACGGCAGGGCGGCGTTGAAGGACCGGACGGCGGCCCGGCTCGTGAGCCGCTCGGGCGGCCCGCCGTTGGCCACGCGGCTGGGGACGGCGAACTGCTCGGCCGCGGCGTCGACGTCGCCGGCGCGCAGGGTGTCAGCCCAGGTCCGGATGACGTCTTCGGGCTGCTGCTCGCTGCCGCCGCAGCCGGCGAGCGTTCCGACCAGCAGCACGAGCAGGAGGCGTGCGCCCATGTCAGGTACTACGGGTGCCGGGCCCTCGCGGGTTCGACGACGGCGCCGCGGGCGCGATCGCATGCACTTCGAGGTCCCGCGGCGCGCCCTTGGCACGGAACCGCCGCCGCCGCTTCACCCTGAGCCCCGCGGTGTCGAGCGCGGCCAGGGCCCGGTCGGAGACGAGGACCTCCCCGCCCTTCGCGGCGTCGGTCACGCGCGCGGCGACGTTCACGTCGACGCCGAGGTAGTCCCGGCCGACCCGCCGCGGCCGCCCGACGTGCACCCCCACCCGCAGCTGGGCGGCATGCCCGTCGACCACGACGCCGGCGAGCCGGCGCTGGATCTCCAGCGCGGCGTCGACGGCGTGCTGCGCATCGGGGAAGACCGCCATGTGGCCGTCGCCCAGGCGCTTGACGACCCGGCCGCGGCTCTCGATCGCCGGCTCGACGACCGAGGCGACCTCTCGCAGCAGCTCGAGCGCACGCTCGTCGCCCGCGTCCAGCGCCCACGACGAGAACCCGACGAGGTCGGTGAAGGCGATCGCGATCTCGTCGGTGCCGGCGCCTCGGCCGATCGACTCGGCGAGCGCCTGCCAGACCTGCAGCGCGCCCAGGCCCAGTTCCCGCGCCGCGCTCGGCTGTTCGGCCCCGAGCTCTGCGAGGTGGCGGGCGAGGACGAGCGACGGCCGGTCCTCCGCCGCGGTCGAGAGCGCGTCGCCGAACTTCGGGTCGCCCGGCAGCGCGGCGCGGGTCGCCCGCGTGGCCTGCACCACGGCGGGGTGCGCGTCGAACCGGCGTGAGGCCAGGCGGACGCGGTCGAGCCGGCGCGCCTTCGGAGTGTCGTCCGCGCTCGGCTCGAGGTCCATGCGCGCGGACGCTACCCGCTCGGCAGCGGCTGCAGCCGCGTCTTCTCCACGCGCGCGAGCTTGCGCCGCAGCCGGGTGTACGCCCGCTGCTGCGCGGGCGTGCGCTTGTGGCCCTCGTGTGCGAGGTTCACCCGCTCGTACGGGTCAGTCGCGAGGTGGTAGAGCTCCCACTGGTCGGGTTCCTTGCCCGCGATGTCGTAGTAGCGCGCGATCTTCCAGTTGCGCTCGCGGATGCTCACGATGTGGTTCGGCGGCTTGGGGTAGGGGCCCTTCGGCTGTCCCGACTGGTAGTCGTCGTACGTGAAGACCGTGTAGTCCTGCACGCCCTTCGACGAGCGGCCGAGGACGATGTCGCTGTAGTCCTTCCCCGCCCAGCCCGCACGCGCGGTGGATGGCGCGTCGACCAGGCTCGCCAGCGTGGGCAGGAAGTCGACATGCGACACGAGCGCCTGGCTGCTTCTCGCGCGCGGGAACAGACGCGGGTTGGAGTAGACGAGCGGGATGTGCGTCGCCTCCTCGTAGACGTTGAAGTTCTTCTGGCGCATCCCGCCGTGCGCGGTCCCCATCTCGCCGTGGTCGGCGGTCGCGATGACGAGGGTGTCGTTCGTCAGGCCGTTGCGGTCGAGCGCGTCGAGCAGCTGCACGAGGAACGCGTCCGACGACGCCATGAGGTTGCCGTAGAAGTTCAGGTAGTTGCGCTTCATCTGCCGGGTCGGGATCGGCCCGGACAGGTTGAAGATCTTCAGGAACTCGGCCTGCACCGACGGCTTCGTGGAGAGGTCCTCGTCCACCGTGCCCGGGGGCTCGATCTCGCCTTCCAGCCACGTGGAGTCGTACCCGCCGCTCGTGTAGGTCTTCGGGTAGAGCAGGACGTCGTGCGGGTTGACGAGCGACACGACCATGAAGAACGGCTGGTTCTGCGCCGCCACCGAGTCCAGGTACTGCAGCGCGCCCTCGGTCCCCGCGTCGGGCGTGCCTTGCGAAGTGATGAAGCGGCCGTCGTTGTCGTACAGGCCGCCGCCCTCCTCGGGGATCGACTGGTTGCCGCCCGCGTCCGGCGGGTTCCAGCGGGTGAAGCCGTACTGGTTGACGTCCTGGGGGACCCACGTCGAGCCGTTCGCGGGCTTGTTGCAGTGGAACTTGCCCTTGTAGACCGGCGTGTACCCGGCGGCGGCGACGACCGACGCGGGGTTCTTGAACGTCGTCGCCAGCTCGACCTGCGGGTACTGCGACGACGGCATGCTCGTCTCCAGCGTGTACTTCACGCCGTGCTGCGCCGGGAAGTAGCCGGACATCAGCGTCGACCGCGCGGGCGAGCACATGCACGCGTTCGTGAACGCGTTCTCGAACGTGAGGCCACGGTTCGTCAGCCGCGTCAGGCCCGGCAGGTTGCGCTTGGCCCAGCCGCGCGGGAAGTGCTGCAGCGAGCGCTGCTGGTCGGTGAGGAACAGCAGGATGTTCATGCCGGCCACGCGCTTGGCGGGCGCGCGCCCCCGCGACCGTGCCCCGGCGCTCGCCGCAGGCCCGCCGAGGATGATCCCCGTGCCCGCCGCGGCGGCGCGCTTGAGGAGGTCGGCGCGGGTGATGCCCCGCCGGTCGGAGTCGGGCGTCTCGGTCACTCTTGGGTCCTCGTGGTGGTGGTCCGCGCAAAGACGGTCAGCGCGTTGCTCTTGAAGGCTGCGGCGTACACGTGCCGGCCGTCCGGGCTGACCGCGATCGAGCTCACGCCCGAGAGCGCCCGCCCCGTCGCGCAGTCCGGTTCGTCCTTGCCGGTGACGCACCCGAGCCGTCCGGACTGCTGCTTCAAGGCACCTGAGCCAGAGCGGACGAAGGTCGCGATCGTGCCGGAGTTGTAGGCCGCGGCGTACACGCTCGCCCCGTCGGGGGACACGGCGATGCCTTCGGGGGCGGACAGGGACCGCGCGAGCGAGCAGCCGACGGCGAGCAGGTAGATGGCGCAGGCCGAGGTTCCCTCCTGCTGGGCGAGCAGCCCGGTGCCGGCGGTGCGGGTGAACGACGTCACGCTGTTGCTCATCAGCGAGGTGGCGTACACGTCGTCGCCGGCCGGACTGACGGCGAGGGCGTTCGCGCCGGCGAGGGTCACGCCGACCGTACAGCCGGTGGTCGCGGCGTTGGCGACGCAGCCGGTGCCGTCGGTGGCCTGGGTGAGCGCGCCGGTCGACGCGTCCCGGGCCAGGGTGAGGATCGCGTTGCCCACAGCCGTCGCGACGTAGACCGAGGCGCCGTCGGCGCTGACCGCCAGGCCCTCGGGCGCGCCGAGCGCGATCCCGGAGGCGCAGCCGGCGGTGGCAGCGGCGATGCACCCGGTTGCATCTCCAGGCTGCGTGAGCGCGCCGGTCGAGCCGTCGCGCGTGAACGTGACGACGGCGTTGCCGAAGAACGACCCGGCGTAGACGTTCCTGCCGTCGGGGCTGACCGCGACGACGTCCGGTCCGTCGAGCGCACGACCCGCCGCGCAGCCGGGGGCCGCGGCGACGCCGGAGATGCAGCCGGCCGCACCGGCGAGCTGGGTGAGCGCCCCGGTCGACCCGTTGCGGCGCAGGACGCTGATGTCGTCGCTGGTGCGCGACGTGACGTACACGTTGCGGCCGTCAGGGCTCACGGCGACCGAGTTGGGGCCGTTCAGTCCGCGCCCCGAGGCGCAGCCCCTGGCGCCCTTCGCCGCGATGCACCCGGCGGCGCCGGAGGCCTGGGTGAGCGTCCCGGTCCGGCTGTTGCGGCGCAGGATCGCGACCGCGTCGCTCGTCGAGGACGCGACGTAGACGTGTCTGCCGTCGGGGCTGATCGCCACGGCGCGCGAACCCAGGAACGGGCCGGGGCCGAGCAGCGCCCGGGTGGGCGCGCAGTCGTCGCGGGTCGAGGAGCGGTCCACGAGGCACCCGCCGGTGCCGCTGAGCTGGGTGATCGCACCGAGGGTCTGCGAGGAGCTCTGTGCCTGGGCCACGCTCGGGGCGAGCACGATCATCAACGCGGCGAGCGTCGAGGTCATGGCTGCGGGGTGGGGGGAGAGCCGACGCATGGTCCGAAGCTCAGACAGCCGCGGAGTGGTGACGCTACTCCGATCGCCGGGCCCGCACGCCGCATGGCCACGCCCCGGAGGTCCCGGTCGCACGCCGCGTATAGCGGCGATACACTCGGGGATGTGTCAATCCCCCAGTCCCCGGCCACCGACGTTGCCCGAACGCGTGACCGGCTGCTGTCGGCTGCCGCCGAGCTCCTGGAGGAGGCAGCAGGGGAAGACGTCTCGACCCGGGCGATCTGCGATCGGGCCGGGGTGCGTTCGCCGACGCTCTACCACCACTTCGGCAGCAAGGAGCAGCTGCTCGACGCGGTCGTGAGCCACGGGCTGCGTGAGTTCCTGGACTCCGTGGACGAGCCGCCGGCCGACGACCCGGTCGCGCACGTCCGCGAGGCCTGGGACCTGCACGTCCGGTTCGGCCTGGAGAACCCGAGCTTCTACGCGTTGGTGTACGGACGCACGAGGCCCGGAAGGCCCTGCGCCGTGGTCGCCGATCTGCGGGCGATGGTGCTGCAGGCGCTCGAGCCCGCCGCGCGGCACGGACGGCTCCGCGTGACGCCGGAGGACGCGGCGGCCCAGATCGTCGCGGCCAGCAGCGGCGTTGTCCTGGCCCTCATCGCGCAGCCGCCGGACGATCGCGACCTCGCGCTCTCGGCGCAGGTCCGTGACGCGATCCTCGAGTCCGTGACCACGAGTCCGAGTGGCCGGCGTTCGTCCCAGCGCGCGCCGACCACGGCGACGGCGGCCGTCGGGCTCGCCGCAGCGCTGTCGGAGACCCCCGAGGGCTTCAGCGACGCGGAGGCCGCGCTGCTGCGCGACTGGCTGCAGCGGCTCGCGGGTGCGAGCTAGAGGCAAACCGCCTCATCGCCTCCTTATATCAGCGATATAGAGCCGGCTATGCTGGCGCTATAGGAGCGTTCAGCACGACGTTGATGACCTCCGAGTTCTCGTCACCGGAGGGACGAAGGGGACGGGCGCGGAGACCGTCGCCCGCCTGCGGGCAGCCGGAACGACTGTCATCACGACCGCGAGGTCCCTGCCGGCCTACGCGGCCGCCAAGGTCGCACTCCACACCGAAGGCATGGGGCCAGGGGTCCCGAGGAGGACACATGGCACATGAAGATCGCGACCGGCTCGACGGCCGCCGCGCGCTGGTCACCGGCGGATCCAAGGGCACGGGCAAAGCGGTGGTCGAACGGCTCAGGGAACTCGGCGCCGATGTCTTCGCGACGGCGAGGACCATGCCTGAGGGCTACGCGTCCCCGGACCGGTTCGTCGAGGCCGACACGGCGACCGCCGAAGGCTCGCAGGTCGTGGCCGACCGTCTGATGGAGGCAGGAGGCGTGGACATCCTCGTCCACGTCGTCGGCGGGGCGTCCACCCCGCCCGGCGGCTTCGCGGTGATCACCGATGAGCAGTGGATGGCGGAGCTGCAGCTCAACCTGCTCGGCGCTGTGAGGCTTGACCGGGCGCTCCTGCCGTCGATGCTCCAGTCGGGCTCGGGGGTCGTGCTGCACATCACCTCCATCCAGAACCAGCTGCCGCTGTTCGACGCGACGCTGGCGTACGCCGCCGCCAAGGCCGCGCTCCGCACCTACAGCAAGGGCTTGGCGAAGGAGCTGGCGCCGCGCGGTGTGCGCGTCAACGCGATCAGCCCGGGCGGGATCGAGACGGAGGCCTACGAGAGCTTTGTCGACCTGCTCGCCGAGGGCAACGGTGTGAGCCGCGAGGCGGCGAGGGACCAGATCCACGACTCGCTCGGCGGCGTGCCGCTCGGCCGGTTCGCGAGGCCGGAGGAGATCGCGGACCTCGTCGGGTTCGTCGTGTCCGACCGGGCCTCGTCGATCGTGGGCGCCGAGTACGTGATCGACGGCGGAACGGTCCCGACGATCTGAGCACGACCGCCGCTCCAGCCGGCGAGCGGAGCGCGCGCCCCCATCCCCTTGACCCCACGCGCATGTGCGTGTCTCAGTACCGACCCAGAGAGAGCAACCATGACTGTCACGAACCTGCCGCAGGCCATCGAGACGTTCATCGCGACCAACAACGCCCACGACGCCGACGCGCTGCTCGCGGTGTTCGCGCCCGGGGCAACCGTCGCCGATGACGGAAAGACCCACAGCACCGAGGACGACATCCGCGCGTGGATCAAGAGTCACCTGATCGACCCGAACATCGTCATCACGCCGAAGTCGTACGCGGCCGGTCGCCTCGTGGCGTCCAGCGACGGTGACTTCCCGGGTGGCCCGCTCGACTTCGCGTTTGACTTCGAGACCGAGGGCGACGCCATCACCAGCCTCTCGATCGAACCTGTGTGACCGCCGGCCACCTGCAGGGCATCGCTCACGCCTGAAACAAGAAGGGCCCGCGAGAGCGGGCCCTTCCTGTGAGTGGAGCTAGCCGGGCTCGAACCGGCGACCTCCTGGGTGCGATCCAGGCGCTCTCCCAGCTGAGCTAGAGCCCCACGAAGCGACCAGTGTACCGCGCCCGCTGCGCCAGGACGGCTGGCCGCAGGGGTACTCTGGGATCCGGGTTCTCTGTGAGCTTTCGTCAGCGTCTCACCGGCTTCTTCGTCGCGATCGTCATCCTGCCGATGGCGATCGTCGGCTTCGTGCTGTTCCAGCTCATCGAGGACAACGAGACCGGGAAGGCCGATGCGAGCCTCGCCGCGCAGCAGGAGGTCGAGATCAACCTCTTCCGCGCGGCGCGCGACCGGGCCCAGACGGCGGCGACGCAGATCGCGGCCGACCGCCAGCTCGCCACCGCCCTGCAGGAGGATGACGCGGACGCCGCGCGCGACCGCGCGTTCGAGCTGCTGGACAGCCGGCGCGCGCGCCGGATCGTCATCGAACGCGATGGCGGGGCGTACGTCGACGTCGGCAGCCGGACGGCCACCGCCCCCGCCGCGGCGCGGCTGATGACCGCCGACAACCAGCCGGCCGGCGAGCTGCAGGTGTCCGTCGAGGAGGCTGCGGAGTTCGCGGGAGAGGCCGCGGGCCTCGTCGACGGCGAGGTCGTCGTCCTCTCCGACCGGGCGGTGCTGGGCGCCTCCATTCCCGGGGCGGCGCGGACCGACCTGCCCGACGAGGGCGAGGTGACGATCGGCCCGGAGGACTACCGGGCCGCGTCCTTCGGGGCCGCAGGGTTTCTCGGCGAGCGCACCCGCGTCGTGACGCTCGCGGCGACCGGTGCGACCGCGGACGACATCACGCGCAGCAGGCTGCTCGCGGCCATGCTCCTCGGGGGGTTCTTCATCCTGGCGTTCGTCTTCGCGCTTGTGGTGTCCCGTTCGCTGCAGCAGCAGATCGGCGGCGTGCTGTCGGCGGCTCGGCGCCTCGGCGGCGGGGATCTCGACGCCCGCGTGCCGACGGTCGGCAACGACGAGTTCGCCGAACTCGGCCACGAGTTCAACAAGATGGCCGAGCAGCTCCAGGTGCGGCTCGCCGAGCTCCAGCGTGAGCGCGAGCGGGTGCAAAGCTCCATGCGGCGGCTCGGGCAGGCCGTCGGCTCGAACCTCGACGCGGAGGCCCTGCTCCAGCTCGTCGTCGAGACCGCGGTCGAGGGTGTCGACGCCGACGCCGGGCGCGTGATCGTGCGCGACAGCGACGGCGAGCTGCACGAGGCCGCGCGCGTGGGGCTCGGCGACGGGCTGGGCGACACCGTGCGTCAGGCCGAGAGCCGCGCCCTGCAGGCCGGGCGGCCGCAGACGGTGGCCGCGCCCGGATCGGTCGCCCTCGCGCACCCGCTACGGGTGCATGAGACCGACGGCCAGGTCTCCGACGTCGCCGGCGTCGTGTCGGTCGGACGCGCCGGCCGGCCGTTCAGCCTTGCCGAGACCGAGCTGTTCCACTACCTCGCCGCGCAGGCGGCGGTGTCCGTGGAGAACGTCGGGCGCCACGAGGCGGTCGCCCGGCAGTCGGTCACCGACCCGCTGACGCGCCTGGCCAATCGCCGTCGCTTCGACGAGGCGCTCGCGGCCGAGGTGGAGCGCGCGATACGGCTGGGGCAGCCGCTGGGGCTCGTGCTGCTGGACCTGGACGACTTCAAGGCCGTCAACGACGAGTACGGCCACCAGCAGGGCGATGTCGTGCTCCGTGAGGTCGCGCGCGCCGTGCGGCGTGCCTGCCGCGACATCGACATCCCCGCCCGCTACGGCGGCGAGGAGCTTGCGGTGATCCTCCCGGGCGCCGATCTCGACGGGGCGTACGAGCTGGCCGAGCGCGTGCGCCGTGGCGTCGAGGCGCTGCGCGTCCCGCGCCTGGAGGGCGAGGGCGCGCTGCGGGTGACGACGAGCCTCGGCGTGTCCGCGGTGCCCTCCACGGCGGAGGACGGCGGGTCGCTCGTCGCCGGCGCGGATGCCGCGCTGTACCGGGCCAAGCGAGACGGCAAGAACCGGACGGCGCGGGCCGTCGTCGCGGGCGCGGTGCCCGCCGAGTAGGCTTTAGCCGTTCCAATGGGCCTGCTCGACGACGCCATCCGAGAGCACCTCGAGCTCAAGCGCAAGCACGGCGGGGACCCGTCCGAGATTCAGCGCTTGGAGCAGGAGGCTCTCGGCCCCGTCCGCCGGACGGGGGATCACGCCGAAGACCCCGAGGCGGCTGTGCCCGCGGCGGCCGACCCGCCGATCGCCGAGCCGGAGCCCGCGCCGGAACCGCTCCTGCCGCCCGAACCCGAGCCGGTCGCTGAGGCGGACGTCCCCGCGGAGGAGCCGGAGGCTGTTCCGGAGCCGGAGGCCCTTCCCGAGCCCGAGCCCGCGCCGGAACCGCTCCTGCCGCCTGAGCCGGAACCGGTCGCGGAGGTGCCGCTCGATGAGCCCCTGCCCGACCACCTGGCGCAGCCCACGGTCGAGTTCTCGGTCGAGGAGCACCTCGCCGAGACGGAGGTCGCGCCGGATCCCGATGTCGTGGCCCCGGATGACGAGGCCGAGGACGTCCTGGAGGAGACCCCGGACTTCCTCCAGGAGACCCCGGAGCACGACCGGCTGTGGTTCGAGCAGAAGCCGCCTCGCGACTTCGACTTCGACGGATGACCCCCTCCGCGGCGTTCTGAACGTGCGCCGCGCGGTTACCTGGCTGGACGTCTTCACGTCGCGGCCCCTGACGGGCAACGGTCTCGCGGTCATCCACGACGCCGACGAGCTCACCGACGCGTTCATGCTCGCGCTCGCCCGCGAGACGCGGCTCTCCGAGACGACGTTCATCCAGCGGGCGACGGTCGAGGGCGCCGACTACCGCAACCGGATCTTCTCCCCGCCCGGGGAGATGCCGTTCGCCGGCCATCCGTCGCTCGGCACCGCAGTCGCGCATGCCCGGAAGTCGGGCGTGCGCGCGGCCCGCTACGTCCAGCAGACCCGCGCGGGCCTGCAGCCCGTCGAGGTCGAACTCAGCGGCGTCACCGCCCGCGCGACCATGCTGCAGGGACCGGTCCACTACGGCGCGACGCCTGACCCTGAACGTGTTGCAGGCGCACTCGGCCTCACGGCGGCAGACTTCGTGGCCGAGTTGCCGCCGCAGGTGGCCTCGACCGGTGCGCCGCACCTCCTGGTGCTCGTGCGCGGCGGGAAGCTGCTGCCGCGCTTGAAGCTCCAGGCCGGGGCACTCGGTGGACTGCTCGACGAGCTCGGGGCGATCGTCGCGTACGTCGCCGCCGTCGGGGACGCCGGGCGGGTCAAGGCCCGGTCGTTCTACCTCGACCGGGGTCTCGTGGTCGAAGATCCTGCGACCGGCTCGGCCGCCGGCCCGCTCGTCGCGCTGCTGCATCGCTCGGGTGTGGCGTCGAGGATCGAGATCGACCAGGGCGTGGAGATGGCCCGTCCGTCGCGGCTATTCGCGGAGATGGCGGGCGACCTCGTCCGGGTGGGCGGGGACGTGGTCGTGGTCGCCGACGCGACCCTCGTCGTCTGACGCCCGCCCGGCGGGCGCTCCGGCCGTTTCGTGGACGTGTGTACGAACCGATCGCGGGCACCCTTGGGTCGCCGTGCGCACCGCCCGATAGGCACCTCGGACAGGGTTCGCATCACGGCCGCTGGGGATCGGCCGGATGCGACGGACTTGCCTCGGAGGGCAAGGACGCAACGGGGGCGCCTCTTCGGAGGCGCCCTCGCCATTTCCGGGGAGGGCTCCGGCCGAGGCTCGACGCGATGTCGAAACGCCGGCGCGCCGGGTGGACCGTCCGGACCTATCGCCGTCGGGTGGGCGCGAGACAATGCCTGACCGGATGGCGATGGAGAGCAACGGCACCGCGGCGCCCAGGGTGGCGCTCGTCCTGCCGGGAGGAGGAGCACGCGGCGCCTACGAGGCGGGCGCGCTGTCCGTGCTGCTTCCGGCGCTCGAGGCGCGCGGCGAGAAGGTGTCGGTCATCTGCGGGACGAGTGTCGGGGCCATCAACGCCGCAGCTGCCGCGTCGGTGGTGCACCGGCCGATGGACGAGCAGGTCGACCATTCGCTCGAGCACTGGCGCAGCCTGCGCAAGACCGATGTGATCAGCCCGGTGCTCGGCCCCGGCCTGGCCGTGTCCGCCGCGCGCGGCGTGGCCGAGGCGCTCGGGGTGCCCGGGGTGCGCCTGGCGTCCCTGCTCGATCCGCGCCCGATGGCGTCGAGCCTGGAGAAGTGGATCGACTGGATGGCGCTGCACCGCAACGTCCGCAACGGCACGCTCGACGCGGTGTGCGTGGTTGCGACGTCCCTGTCGACCGGCCGTCCCACGGCGTTCGTCGAGCGGCGCGGCCCGGCGCCGCGCAACAAGAGCACGGACGGCATCCGCTTCCAGAAGGTGACGCTGTCAGGGCAGCACGTCCGCGCGTCCGCGGCCATGCCGCTGCTGTTTCCGCCTGTGGAGGTCACGCGTCCGGCGCGTGCCGCCGGCCACTACATCGACGGGGCCACGCGCCTGAACACACCGCTGGCTCCGGCCCTCGCACTGGGCGCCGACCGCGTGATCGTCATCGGGTTCAAGCCCTTCGCCACCCCGCCGGAGGAGGAGCTCGCGCGGCGTCCCCGCATGACGGACGTCCTCGCGAACGTGCTCGACGGCCTGATGGTCGACCAGATCGCCGACGACCTGCACCAGCTCGCGGCGATCAACTCGTTCTTCGCCGACAGCATCGGCGGGATCTCCTCGTCGGCGCGGGCCTACCGCAACGCCCGGGGCCGGCCGTCGTACCGCAAGATCTCCTACGCGCTCGTCGCGCCCGAGACACGCACGACGCTCGCCGATGTCGCCGAGCGCATCCTCGACGAGAAGTACGGCGGCCTGCGCGCGCTCCGCGACCCGGACTTCCCGCTGCTCTCCCGGCTGCTGGACGGTGGCCGCCGCGGCGAGCTCATGAGCTTCGTGCTGTTCGACCCGGACTTCGCCGCGGCGCTCATCGAGATCGGCCAGGCCGACGCGCAGCGCTGGCTCGACCGTCATCCGCGGTTCTGGTGCTCGGACGCCGCGCACGACCTCGACTTCGACGACGCGGGGACGGAGATGCTCCGCGAGGAGCACGCGATCGACGAGTGGCGCGAGCTGCGGCGCCGCTGACGCGCCTCAGTCGCCGAGGAGGATCCGCTCGAGGACCGGCCGGGCGTCGGGCCACGGGTCCCGCGGCTCGCGGGCGGTCGGCTCGAAGGCCTGGGAGAGGGCCAGGCCGCGCAGCGCAGACAGCGCGAGATTGACCCGGGCGTTGAGGTCGTCGGGCTGCGGGCTGTCCTTGCCCGCGAGGTCGGGCACCGTCGCTGCGATCTCCCGTGCGAGCTGGCGCTCGAGCGGGACGAGGCGGTCGTAGAGCTCGCGGTCGTCCGCGGCCGCGACCCAGAGCTTCACGAAGATCGTGAAGATCGGGCTGCTGAAGTCCTGCCAGATGAGGTCGAGCACCGCGCGGGTGCGCGCGGGCCGGGCGCTGGGAAGGTCGGCCATCCGGGCGCGCAGGTTCGCCGTGCGCTGGTTGGCGGCCTGCTCGAGCGCGGCCCCGACGAGGTCGACCCGCCGCGGGAAGTGGTGGGTCTGCGCCCCCTGGGACACGCCCGCGATCTCGGCGACGCGCCGGGTCGTCGTTCCGGCGTAGCCCACCTCGAGCAGGCTCGTGAGCGTCGCGTCGAGCAGCTTGCGCCGCGTCTCGGCGGTGCGTTCCTCCTGCGTGCGGCGGATGGGCCGGGGTTCGGTCGTCGACATCGGGCGTCTCCGACCCTACACAGATATGTACAAAGCAAGCGTTCGGTATGTATCCTGGGCCCATGGCCACAGCCACCACTTCCGGACGCACGATCTTCGAGTCCGAGCACGACGACTACCGCGAGAGCTTCCGCCGCTTCCTCGAGGCGGAGGTCAAGCCGCACTACGACGACTGGAACGCGGCGGGAATCATCCCGCGCGAGATGTTCGCCAAGGCCGCCGAGCACGGCTTCCTGGCGATGGAGGTGCCCGAGGAGTACGGCGGCCAGGGCGTCGACGACTGGCGCTTCAACGTCGTCCTCATGGAGGAGGCCGCGACCTCCGGCGTCGGCGACGCGTGGGCCGGCCCGCTGCTGCACACCGACGTCTGCCTGCCCTACTTCATGGCGAGCTGCACCGAGGAGCAGAAGGCGCGCTGGCTGCCGGGGATGGCGTCGGGCGAGCTCATCGCCGCGGTCGCGATGACCGAGCCGGGCACGGGTTCCGACCTCGCCGCGATCGCCACCAGCGCCAAGCGCGACGGCGACACGTACATCCTCAACGGCGCGAAGACGTTCATCACGAACGGCATCAACGCCGACCTCGTCATCGTCGCCGCGCGCACGAGCGACGATCCGCATGGCGGCCTGTCGCTCTTCATCGTCGAGCGCGGGTTCGACGGCTTCGAGCGCGGCAAGCAGATCGAGAAGCTCGGCCAGCACGCGTCCGACACCGCGGAGCTGTTCTTCAACGACTGCGTGGTCCCCGCGGAGAACCTCCTCGGCGAGGAGGGCTCGGGCTTCTACCAGCTCGTCGCGCGCCTGGTGCCCGAGCGCCTGACCCTGGCGGTCAGCTCGGTCGCGGGCTGCGAGACGGTGCTGGAGCAGACGCTGGAGTACGTCAAGGAGCGCAAGGCGTTCGGCCGCCCGATCGGGACGTTCCAGAACTCCCGCTTCAAGATGGCCGAGATGAAGACGGAGATCACGATCACCCGCGCCTTCGTCGACCAGTGCATCAGCAAGTACGTCGCCGGCACCTGCGGGGTCGACGAGGCCGCGATGGCCAAGTACTACACGACCGATCTGCTCTGCAAGGTCGCCGACGAGTGCCTCCAGTTGCACGGCGGCTACGGCTACACCAAGGAGTACAAGATCGGCCAGGCGTGGATCGACGCCCGCGTCGGGCGGATCTACGCGGGCACGAACGAGATCATGAAGGAGCTCATCGGCAAGACCATGGGCTTGTGAGGCAGGGCCTCACAAGCCCAGCTCTTTCGACCAAGCGTGCGCGCGTCCCGCGGCCCGGTCTGGGGGCCGCGGGACGCCGCGCGAACTACCCGGCTAGAAGGGGCAGCTCGAGCTGTACGTCGAGAACTCGCCGGCGGTCAGCGCCGCCGGGCCGGGGCAGATGAACTGCGCGTAGCGCGTGTCGTTGTCGACGAAGCGCTTGAGCCAGGTCAGGACGCTCGCCATGTTGCGCTGCGTGTAGACGTTGGTGGCGAAGTGGCCGCCGCTGGGGTACTCGATGTAGGCCTTCGGCGTCGTGGCCGGGATCGAGCGGTGGAACGGGATGACGTGCATGAACGTTGGCGCGATGACGTCGTCCGCGATGCCGATCTGGAGGTTCGGCACCGTGATCTCGGGCCACGAGCCGTCCTGATGCCACGAGGCGAGACCGATGGCCGCCTTCAGCGCGGGGCGGGCCTTCGAGGCCGAGAGCGTCCCGCCGCCGCCCATGGAATGGCCGATGACCGCCTGGCGGGTCGGGTCGACGATGTTCTTCGTCGAGGCCGCAACCTTCATGTGGTCCAGCGCCATCAGCAGCGCCTTGCCGCGGCTCGGGGGCAGATCGAACGGGGTGTTGGTGTTGAACGCCATGACGACGAAGCCGTTGGAGGCGAGCTTCTGACCGAGCCAACGGGTCGCCGACATGTCCTCGGTGAACCCGGGCGCCATGGCGACGATGCCGAACTTCTCGCCGGTGGTCGTGACCGGCCGCCAGATCATCCCGATGCTGAAGGCGCTCGACGCCGCCTCGGTGACGCGCACAGCGGTCACGGCGTACGGACCCTGGGCGGCGCGAACCGACGCGACGGTGGGATCGGGACCCTTGGCGAAGGGGTTGGCGGCGGCAGGGGCCGCTGTGACCGCGAGCGCGAGCAGCGCAAACGCGGCCATCAGGAGATGGCGTAGGCGCATCGAGAACCTCATGAGACAGGCAGCGGAGCTGCCGTGGACAGGGAGCGCCGGACAGGGCGCGCGGGCACGGTACAGCTCGGTACCCGTAACGGGCAACCTCAAGTGCCGTAGTGATAATCCGCGTCTCTCGGCGGGTCAGCGACGGCGGGCGGCGCGCACGACGGTGAACCCCGCACGGCGCGTGGCCCCGCCGGTGCTCGCGCGGGCGATCAGCCGGTAGCGGCCGACCCGCAGCTGCCGGCCGCCGAGGCGTCCTGCGAACCGGATCGTGGTGGCGCCGGGCCGGACCGCCCGTGTGAAGCTCTCGCGGACCGCGACGAAGCGCGTGCACGCCGACCGGCGGCGGTTGGCCCGGGTCGGCGCGACGCACCGCCCGCCGACGCGCCGCCCGCCACGCGCCCGCTGGACGGTGAACCGCACCGTGCCGGCGATGTTCGCGCGGACCGCGATGCGGGCGGCGCCCCCGGCGATCCGCCAGCGGTTCGGGGTGACACGCAGCGCGGTGAGGATGAACCGCTCGGGCGGCGTGGTGGACGGCGGCGGTGCCACGCCGGGGGCCGGCACCTCGACGGCGCCGGCATCGCACGCAACGCCCTGTGGCCGTGCCAGCCCGCGCTGGTCCACGGCGCCCGCCGCGCACGACGGGTCGGCATCGACGGCCGGGCTTCCGGGCGCCGGGACCATGGTCGCAGTCGCGCCGCCGTGGTCGGCGAGAGGGCCGAGCTGCAGCGGCGCGGTGCGCTCCAGCGCGCAGGCCGGGTCGGCGCTGGCGTTCGCCCCGAGGCTCCCGATCGCGCCGGCACACGAGCCGACGATCGACGCGTGCGCCGCGATCGCGCCCCGGACGTCGGGCCCGCCCGCGTTCTGCGCGACCGTCGTCCCGCGCACGGTCGCCAGGCCCTGATCCGCGGCGATGCCCGCCCCGTCGGGTGCGGTGTTGCCGGAGATGGTCGTGTTCACCGCGGTCACCCGTGAGCCGGCGCCGCCGAGGTAGATGGCGCCGCCCTTCCCGGTCGCGACGTTGGCCGTCAGCGTGCTGTGGGCGAGCTCCACCGTACCGCCCGTCGCGTCGATCGCGGCGCCGTTGGCCGCGGTGTTCCCGCTGAAGACGACGTTTGTCGCCCGGAAGGTCATGCCCGAGCCGAACAGCAGGACGGCCGACGCGTTGCGCGATCCGGTGAGGGTGACCCCCGACAGGTCCAGCGTCGCGTTCTGCTCGACGAGGAACACGCGTCCGTCTCCACCGCTGACCTCACGGATGGCCGTGGTGCGGGGATCGGCGCCGACGATCTCGACCTGCTCGCCGATGGACACGATGAGGTCCTGGCCGGTCTGGTCGTACGTGCCGGGCGGGACGCGGATGGTGTCGCGGCCCGGCACCGTCTTGGCGTCGGCGATCGCCTGGCGCAGCGTGCACTGACCGGGTAGGGCGCAGTTGCCGTTCCCGGGGGCGGTGCTGTCGACCTGGAACTCCGCTGCGGTGGCGGGGCTCGCCGCGGCGAGGGTCAGGAGGGCGGTGAGAACCAGCGTGCGCACACCGGGACAACCGGCGTGCGCGCCAGGACTTACGCCTCGGGCTCGATATCCGTGACCTGGCCGAGCATCTGCGGCAGGACCGCGAAGAACATCTCCTCGAGCTCGTCGGGCACGGTCAGCGTGACGCCCTCGAAGTGAAAGTGGTCGCCGTGGGCGCGCACGTGGGTCTCCACCGACGCGCCCGCGATGACGAAGAACGGGATGAGCGAGAAGTACTCGAGGTCCTCGAACTCCTCGGGCTCGATCCCGGTGTCGACGAGGAGCTTCCAGAGCCGGTCGTCGTACTGCGAGTCGCCGACGGAGATGCGCGCGATCTGGGTCATGCCCCCA
>SXGQ01189581.1_pt1 | contig 38973 bp, 40 predicted proteins | sample 3178371 | NCBI WGS metagenome assembly SXGQ01 (sample SAMN11356859, study PRJNA531348) | freshwater metagenome | isolation source: freshwater sample F1-20 | place: China: Fuxian Lake, Yuxi | collected 2017-12-25
AGTCTGTGAGGTAATCGCGCAACACGTTCCCGGTGACTGAAATGGTGTCTTCACCCTTGCGGGCACGGGCAAGCGAGTAAAGGCACGCAGCCTCGGGCGCCATGATCTCGATGGTGAGGCCAGTGGTGTCGTGCTCGGGGAGGTACTGCTTCACCTTGGCGATGATCTGTGCGTCGTGCGCACGGTTCTCGTCGAGCCAGAACACAGCGGGCGTGTTGGAAAGGCGTGAACGAGAAACGGCGAGCTTCACCCAATCGCGAATCGGCGCGTCTTTGGCCTGACATGCACGCCAAATGTCGCCGGCTTCAACAGTGTGTTCCATAACAACGTTGCCGCTGCTGTCGGTGATGCGCACGGTGCCAGCAGTTTCAATCTCAAACGTTTTGTCGTGCGAGCCGTAGTCCTCGGCCTTTTGGGCCATGAGACCAACGTTGGGAATGGTGCCCATCGTGGTTGGGTCGAATGCGCCGTTGGCCTTGCAGTCGGCGATGACCGCTGTGTACACGCCGGCGTAGGAAGAGTCAGGAATGACGGCCTTGCAGTCCTGGCGCTCGCCTTCCGGATTCCACATCTTTCCGCTGTCGCGAATCATGGCGGGCATCGAAGCGTCGACGATGACGTCGCTGGGCACGTGCAGGTTGGTGATGCCCTTATCGGAATCGACCATTGCGAGTTCGGGGCCATTCAACATTGCGATTGAAATATCGGCTTCGATCGCGGTCTGCTGTGTGTCGGAAAGCGTTTCGATGCGGGAAAGCACATCGGCCATGCCGTCGTTCACGTTGACGCCGAGGCCTTCGAATGCCGCCGGGTGCTTGGTGAACACATCACCGAAGTACGCGTTCACTGCATGACCGAAAATGATCGGGTCGGAGACCTTCATCATCGTGGCCTTGAGGTGAATCGAGAACAGCACGTTCTGTGCTTTGGCATCGGCAATCTGCGCAGCAAGAAATGCGTCGAGTGCCTTGGCGCTCATGAATGTTGCGTCAACGATTTCGCCAGCAAGAACTGGAAGCTTTTCTTTCAGAACGGTGGTGGCGCCGTCGTTGCCCACGAATTCGATCTTGAGCGTGTCGGCCTTTTCGAACGTGACTGACTTTTCGTTTGAAAAGAAGTCGTTAGCGCCCATTGTGGAAACGTGCGTCTTTGAATCGGCAGCCCAGGCGCCCATGGAATGCGGGTGCGACTTGGCGTAATTCTTGACCGACAGTGGCGCGCGACGATCGGAGTTTCCTTCGCGCAGCACCGGGTTTACGGCTGAGCCCTTGATTTTGTCGTACTTCGACTGGATGTCTTTTTCGGCCGCGGTTTGCGGATCTTCCGGGTAGTTCGGAACGGCGTAACCCTTGGCTTGGAGTTCTTCAATGGCGGCCTTGAGCTGTGGAAGCGAAGCAGAAACGTTCGGAAGCTTGATGACGTTGGCTTCGGGACGGGTGACGAGTTCACCGAGTTCGCCGAGGTCGTCGCTCACACGCTGATCGGCGGCGAGGGCTTCGGAGAAGGTGGCCAGGATGCGACCGGCCACGGAAATGTCTCGGAGTTCGACCACGACACCCGCAACGTTGGTAAATGCATTGACCACCGGCAACAGCGACTTGGTCGCCAGAGCGGGAGCTTCATCGGTGTGGGTGTAAATGATGGTGTGACTATCGGTCGCCATGGCCTTTTCCGGTGTCGAAGAACTACTGCGAATGGCCCATGACGCTAGTTGCCCCAAGTGATTGAGTTCCTATTTGCTCTGGGAACAAGGGGTGGAGACCGAAACATGATTGACCGCTGCGAGGTCTGCCTGCAAAATGCATGCATGCCATCAATATCTGTTCGTAACGTGCCGGACGCGACTCGTGACGCCTTGGCCGCGAAGGCCGCACAGGCGGGCCAGTCGCTGCAGGAATATCTGCTGGCGAGGCTGATTGAACTGGGCAACTCACGTGAAATCTCTGCAGTACTGGCCGACATGCGGGCGATCCGCAAAGGATGGTCAAAGCCGATCACTCGTGCGCAAGTTCTTGAGGCAATTGATGAAGGTCGCCGCGAGGCCGATGAGAAGTGGGATCGCTTGTGGGGATGATTGTGCTCGACGCGTCGGCGGCGATTGAGGCGTATATCGATTCACCATCAACTGGAGAAATCGATCGGCTCTTTGAAGAGAACATGCTGTTGGCCCCGCAGAGTCTGGGTGTGGAAGTCATGCAGGGGTTCCGACGGATGGTGTTTGCCGACGAGTCGGATGAGAGGCAAGCGAGTTTGGCGATTCGGAATATCATGGAGTTGCCGATCGTGAAGTTGCCGTTCGAACCCTTTGTTGAACGCATCTGGGAACTGCGCAACAACGTTTCTGCGCACGACGCTTGGTATGTGGCAATTGCCGAAACCTTCGGCGTTCCACTTGCAACGACCGACCGTCGTTTGGCGAACGCCACCGGGCCACTCTGCGAATTCTGGGTGCTCTGAAATCGCCCTCGCCCGCTGGGGCAAAAAGAGTGATGGGCCCCGCCGGAGCGAGACCCATCACTGCGAGCGGAGAGGGTGGGATTCGAACCCACGGGCGGTGTTACCCGCCACCTCCTTAGCAGGGAGGCCCGATCGGCCGGACTCTGGCACCTCTCCATATGCAGGGTTGCAACATACAGGGCAAACCCCTGCGATTTCGAATGGCGGAAGGAGGGGGATTCGAACCCCCGGAGGCTTTCACCTCGACGGTTTTCAAGACCGTTGCATTCGTCCGCTCTGCCACCCTTCCGCCCGCGATAGTAGCGAGTCGGTCGTGGTCGGCCCCAATGGGCGAGCGGGTGTTCGGTCGCTGCTGGTCAGTCGACGCGATTGCGAAGTTCACTGATCCAGTCCGAGGCCTTGGACTGGGCATCGGCCACTTCCTGGCGAAGGGCATGGCCTCGTTCGCCGGCGGCGGGATAGGAACCCATGAACTTCACTTCGGCGTGCTTGGACTTCAGCGAACGCAGTGCGTCGGCCACAACCTCATCGGCGATATGGCCTTCAAGATCAATAAGAAAGCAGTAGTCGCCAAGGCCGCGACGCGTTGGGCGTGACTCAAGCTTGGTGAGGTTGATCCCGCGAGCGGCGAACTCTTGAAGGATTGACAACAACGAACCGGGTTCGTCGGCGCGCTGGAAAACGACGATGGAAGTTTTGTCATGCCCGGTTGGTGCGGGGATCGTCTTCGGTGCAACGAGCACAAAGCGTGTTGCGTTGTCATCGTGATCCTCAATGGCGTGGGCAAGAACGTTGAGCCCGTACACCTCGGCGGCGCGCGCAGGGGCAATGGCGGCACCGTTTGTGGCGAGTGCATCGGTGGCTTCGGCCAACATGCGCGCGGCTTCGGCGGTCGAGTTGGATGCCTCGGAAACTGCGTTTGGAAGATTCGCGTTCAAGTACTTGCGACATTGCGCAAGGGCGTGCGGGTATGACCACACCTGCGAGATGTCTTCGAGCTTCACACCAGATCGGGCCATCAGTTCAAGATGAATGGGCAGCACGATTTCGCGTTGAATGAGCAGATCGGAATCAAACGCGAGCGCGTCTTGGGTGATGTTGACCGTGCCCTCGATGGCATTCTCGAGCGCAAGGAAGGCGTAATCGACCTTGCCGTCTTCAGCGGCGCTCAGGACGTTGGCAAAGGTGTCGATCGGGCGCAGGTTGGCCGTGGCGAGATCGGCCTGGCTTAACAGCGCCTGTTCAGAGAACGTGCCGATGGGACCAAGGAAGGCGATCGTGCGGCGGGTCCAGTCGGTGCCGGTTGCTGGTGCTGCGGATGAGGTCACAATGGGCGAGGATAGGGGAATGGACGCCCAAGCCTTGAGTGAGTTGTTGGAACAGGTCCGCACGGGGGCGGTCAGCCCCGACGATGCCGTTACTGCGCTGCGACGTTTGCCCTTTGCTGATATCGGTTTCGCAAAGGTCGACCACCACCGAACCTTGCGCCAAGGCTTGGCCGAAACGGTGTTCGCTCCGGGCAAGACGCCTGAGCAATGCGCAGCGATTGTGGCGGAATTGTTGGCTCAGCCGGGTTCGGCGCCGGTGCTCTTGTCTCGGGCTTCAGCCGAGCAGGTTGCCACCGCGCTCGCTGGAGCTGACGATGGTCATGTGATCGAAGCTGGTGGCGGCGATCCAACGAATGCGCGACTTCACACCGTGGTGTGGCGCCCAGCGGCCGAACGTCGAGAACGCGTTGCGGTCGTCACGGCTGGAACTGCCGACCTTCCGGTTGCCGATGAATGTGCAGCCACTCTTACCGCGCACGGATTGCGGCCGTTGCGCATTACTGATGTTGGTGTCGCGGGACTGCATCGCATTCTCGATGCGGCCGAAGAACTCGCAGCAGTCGATGCGATTGTTGTTGTTGCCGGCATGGAAGGCGCACTGGCCAGTGTTGTTGGTGGGCTTTCGTCGGCGCCGGTGGTGGCCGTTCCGACATCGGTTGGCTACGGATCTTCGTTAGATGGCATCACAGCGTTGTTGGGGATGTTGGCCTCTTGCGCATCGGGCTTAACGGTTGTCGGAATCGATAACGGTTTTGGTGCAGCGATCGCGATTATTCGCATGTTGAACGTTCGGGTCTCGGAACGCAGCGATGTCTGAGCACTCGCATGACCATTCACACGATGACACCGTGATTGAAGGAACGGTCGCATGGGAAGGCATCACGGTTCCGTCCACTCTGAGTTCCAACAGCACCGTTGCGTGGTTTCACTGTTTCTCGGGCATTGCTGGCGATATGGCGCTGGGTGCATTAATCGATGCGGGTGCTGATGTTGATGAGATTCGTTCCATGTTGGAGCGACTCCCGGTCGGCGGCTGGTCGCTCGAAACCGAGACCGTGCTGCGCTCAGGTATTGCCGGTACGAAAGTTCATGTGCATACAGAACCAACGCCGCCGGCGCGTTCGGCGGCCGTTGTTGCCCAGATCGTGGCCGATGCGCAGTTGCCCGATCGCGTACATCGGCGCGCGCTGGCAACGTTCCGTGCGCTGGCCGAGGCCGAAGGCCACCTGCATCGTCAAGCGCCCGAAACGGTGCACTTCCACGAGGTCGGCGCGCTCGACGCAATCATCGATGTTGTTGGTACGTGCATTGCGCTTGAGTTATTGGGAGTTGATGAAGTCGCGTCATCGCCGGTAGCCGATGGTTTAGGAACCGTGCGCGCTGCGCACGGTGTGTTGCCAGTTCCGGTTCCTGCGGTGGTGTCGTTGCTGGCTGATGCGCCCACCTACGGCCTTGACATTCCTCGCGAACTCACCACACCAACTGGCGCTGCGTTGTTGGCTGCCAATGTTGTGCAGTGGGGCCCGATGCCGGCCATGACTATTCGTTCTGCCGGTTTTGGTGCAGGAACAGCCGATCTTGGCGATCGTCCGAATCTCACGCGTGTCGTCATCGGAATGCGTTCTGATTCACCATCAGTCGAGGGTCAGCCGGTTGTGCTGCTTGAAGCGAATGTCGACGATGTCACCGGCGAAACGTTGGCCTATGCCATTGATGCGTTGCTCGAAGCGGGTGCCCACGATGCGTGGCTTACGCCGATCATCATGAAGAAGGGCCGACCTGCACACACAGTGAGCGCGCTAGTTGATCCGGCCGAGGCGGCTGCGGTGCGCGAGGTACTCGTACGCGAAACCGGAACGATGGGCGTACGCGGAACGCAGCTTGAACGTTGGCCGCAATCTCGCGCGTTCGACACGGTCGATGTCGATGGTCAGCCGGTGAAGGTGAAAGTCACGGCTGGTCGAGTGAAGGCCGAACACGACGATGCCGCCCAGGCTGCACGGGCATTGGGTCTGCCACTACGAGAGGTCACCCGCCGAGCCGAACAGGCCTGGCGCGACGCTCAGACCTCGAAATAGTCCGAATTACCCAACTGCCCCATTTGGGTAATTCTGGTAGAGTTGCGCTGTGCCTGAACAACTCGTGGAACTCGATGAACGGAGGCGTGTGAGCCTCGGCCGAATCGGCCGACAAGAACACACGCGCTATCTGGTCAGCGAAGAAGCCGATGGCACATTGGTGTTCACCCCGGCAGTGGTGCTCAGTGAGCTTGAACTCAAGCTCCTCGCGAATGACGAACTAGTCGACGAGATTTTGTCCAACAGGGCAGATCCCAGTCGTCTCGTGAAGCGCACCCGCCGTGGTCAGACCAACGATGCCTGAACTCTGGTTTGCTGCTCCCGCTGATCGACTGCTCTACGAGTTAGAGGCTGACGAAATGCGTCGTCGTTTGTTCGACCGTATTGATGCAGTTCTCTCAGACCTTGAGCTCGACTCGATCCAGCTCTACCTCCGAAGACACCGGTTTCAGATTGGCATGTGGGGCGTGATCGTTGCATCCGGCGCTGACGAATGGATTGTCCTCTGGGAACCCCACCCTGACATTGATGACGCGATCATCATTCAGTACGTCGGTCCGTCAGCGTTTTAGTTCGTATGAAGAATTACTTCGGCGCGGTTGACACCCGCGATCACGTTGCTGGCCGACATGCCCGCGGGTGAGAGAAGTTCGATGCGAGTGACGCCGCGATCAAGCAAGTGTTCGAGCACGGCAGCAACTTCGAGGCGAGCAAGCGCAGCGCCAAGACAGAAGTGCGCACCGAATCCGAACGCAATCTGATGGTTTGGTGATCGCCCAACATCAAACTGGTCGGCGGTGGGGCCGAACTCGGCTTCGTCGCGGTTGGCCGACGCGTAGACCATCACGACCGGATCGCCAGCGCTGATCTGCTTTCCACCAAGCACGGTGTCGACCGCAGCGGTGCGCATGAAATAGATGACGGCGGTCGTCCATCGAAGAATTTCTTCGACTGCGCTTGGAATGAGTGAACGGTCGGCCACAAGACGCGACCACTGGTCGGGATTCTCGGCCAATGCAACGAGTCCGCCACTGATTGTGTTGCGGGTGGTTTCGTTTCCGGCAACAAGAATCTGATTGAGGAACATCGCGATTTCATCGTCGGTAAGACGATCACCATCAATCTCAACGCTTGACAACATTGAAATGACGTCATCGCGTGGTTCAGTGCGAGAGGTTGAAACCAGACGCATGAGCTCGGCCATCATCTCGGCGCTGAGGCGCGCTTTGCGTTCAGGATCGTTGAAGATTTCGGTGCCAGGAATGGAAGCTTCCGACCAATCCCAGACCTTGTCCCATTCGCTTTCAGGCAGTCCGAGAAGCTGCGCAATCACCTGAACGGGAAGTGGGACAGCAAGTGGCGCAACAATTTCAATTTGCTCATTGAGCGGCAACTTATCGACGAGAACCTTTGCGGCTGCATGCACGGAATCTTCGAGCGTGCGCACGACTTTGCGGCCGAACGCCGGCTGCACCAGCGTTCGATAGCGAGTGTGATCCGGTGGATCGGTGTGCATCATGGTCGGGGGAGTGGCGTAGTCCGCACCGATCTCAAAGGTGAGAATGCCCTTTGCGGAACAGAACGTGTCGGGGGAAGTGGAGACCGCCATGCACTCGGCATGGCGACTCGCAACCCAGAAACCCTGCGTGGCGTTCCATGCGACCGGGTTCTCGGCCCGGAGCTGCGCGTAAAGGGGAAACGGGTCCTCGACGTCGAGGGTGAACCCCATAAACAAGTCAGTCAGCGGCTCGTGGACTTTGTCGGTATCGGTCATTGCGACTCCCCCCCAAAGGTGATGGAGGGAGTGTGGCCGTTGCGCCTGCCTTCCGCAAGACTGTTGCTATGACCGATGCCGCCACAACCGATCGCCTTTATTTTCGCCAGTTGCTCGCGGGCCGTGACATTGCCACCAATGATCCTTTGGCCCGGCAGATGGTGAATTTCGTGTATCTCATTGGCGATCGCGAGACAGGCGAAGCCGTTGCTATCGATCCGGCCTACGACGTGCAGGGAATCGTCGATGTGCTTGCGGCCGACGACATGAAACTCACGGGCGTTCTCGCCACCCATTATCACCCCGACCATGTCGGCGGAGAAATGATGGGCTACTCCATCGAAGGGGTACATGAACTGCTCGACATTGTGTCGGTTCCGATTCATGTGCAAACCGAAGAAGCCGAATACGTCAGCAAAGTTACGAACCTGACGGCTGCCGATCTCGTCACTCACAGCAGTGGCGATGTTGTGATGGTTGGCAACATCCCGATCGAACTCATTCACACGCCAGGTCATACGCCAGGTAGCCAATGCTTCATGCTCGATGGCGCGTTGGTTTCGGGTGACACGTTGTTTCTTGAAGGCTGTGGTCGCACCGACCTTCCTGGAGGCGATCCGCTCGCGCTGTACGAAAGCCTTACGCAGAAATTGTCGAAGGTTCCCGACGATTCCATTCTGTTCCCAGGCCATTTGTATTCGGCAGCGCCGTGCGCCTCAATGGGTGAAACCCGCCACGCGAATTTTGTGTTTCGGCCCAAGACTGCCGAGCAATGGTTGGCTATGTTCAGCGGCTAAGAGGCATCCGTCTGCGGATATCAGCCTGAAGTGATGCGTCGAACTCGGCGACGATGATCGTGTCGTCGCTGGGTCCGGCGTCGGCCAAGACGCGACCCCATGCATCAATGATGAGTGAATGCCCATAACGGTCGATGCCGTCGGGGCTGGTTCCCCATTGCGCGGCGGCAATGATCATCGTTTGATTTTCCACTGCGCGCGCTCGTAACAACAGTTCCCAATGATCCCGCCCGGTAGTCGCTGTGAATGCTGCAGGTACAACGATGATGTCGGCGCCTTGCAAGGTTTCGTCGTGGAAAAGTTCTGGGAAGCGCAGGTCATAACAAATCGTCAGGCCGACACGAATGCTGGCATCGCTGATCTCTATGTCAACAACGGTCGAAGTGGTTCCGGCGCGAAAGGTGTCGGACTCTTTGGAGCGTGCACCTTCAACGTCCACATCGAACATATGGATCTTGCGGTAACTGCCGAGCAGCGAACCGTCGGAACCCACGGCGATCGAGGTGTTGTAGAGCGTCTGGGCATCGTTGGGGTCGCGCTCAACGAATGAGCCCGCAACGATGGCACAGTGATTGTGGACAGCGGTTTGCTGGGCCCATGCAAGAGTTGGTCCGTCGAGAGGTTCAGCAGCACCACGCATTGCCGAGGTGCGACCAAGCGACGCAAAAAGTTCCGGAAGAACAACCAGGCCAGCGCCTTCATGAGCCGCAGACTGAACAGCCACTGTTGCCCGCGCGAAATTGTCGGTTGTGTCGGCTGAACACTGAAGCTGCACCGCTGCAACGTTCATTTCGCTCGCCATTCCTCTCGTCCGGCTCGAACATCGGTGGCCGACACCGGGTGATGAGACGGGTCGGTGTCGAGGATGACGACGTCAACACCTACCGGAGGATCAGCGGAAGCATCTTCGCCAGGCATTGTCCACGGAGGTCGCGCGGCGAGCGCAACGAGTGGGAGCCGCTGAAGTGCTTCGTTGCGGGCGTCAGGACCTGCGTACCAAACTGGGTCCAGCACCTGGTGCCACTTGTCGGCACCGAGAATGATGACCTCGTAGCCCTCGGCGATATCGGCGACGAGACTGTGGGGAGTCATGGTCACGCCAATGCGAGCGTTGCCACTCGAAATAGCAGTCAGTTCGGCCATACGGTCATCGATCGGCCTGAGCCGGGAGTCGTCCTTGCCTAACGTACGAGCCGATAGTGCGAAATCGACGCGGTCGAGACCGAGTTGTGCAATCGCAGTTTCGGCCAGATGCACATGGGCAATAGTGGGCGGATCAAAGGAGCCCGGGTACACGGCTCGGCGCGGTAGCGGCGGTGTTGTGTGATCAGAACCCACAGGATGAGGCTAGCGATCGTGGGAGACTCAAACCCATGAGAAGCCCGTTTCTTCATCCCTTTGCCCGTCCGGGAGCCGCAGCCGAGGAGTTCATCACCATTGCACGTGGTGAAGGTGCGCTGGTGTGGGACAACCAGGAGAACGAGTACATCGATGCACTGGCCAGCCTTTGGTATTGCAACGTAGGTCATGGTCGGTGGGAGATCGTCGACCAGGTTGCGTCGCAGATGGCGGTGCTCGAGAACTACAACACCTTCGACATTTTCACGAATGAGACCGTTGAAACCTTTGCTGCATTTGTTGCTGCAGCAGCGCCGATGGATGACAGCCGCATCTTTTTCACATCGTCAGGTTCTGAGGCTGTCGAGACAGCGCTCAAACTGGCACGGCTTACGCACTCTTTAAAGGGCGATGTGCAACGCACGGAGTTCGTGGGACGCGTGAACTCGTATCACGGTGTCGCGTATGGCGGTGTATCGGTGCAAGGTCTGCCGCTTAATCAACAGGGCTTTGGTCCGCTACTCGACACGGTGCATCAGGTGTCAGCTCACGACATTGAAGATGTCGAGAAACTGTTCGAACGTTCGGGATCCACAATCGCTGCTGTCATCACCGAACCAGTGCAGGGTGCTGGCGGTGTGTATCCGCCGGTTGACGGCTACCTCACTCGATTGCGCGAGCTTTGCGACGAGTACGGCGTGCTGTTGATTTTCGATGAGGTCATTACCGGCTTCGGTCGCTTGGGTTCATGGTTTGCAGCGTCACACTTTGGCGTTGTGCCCGACATGATTACGTTCGCGAAGGGCTGCACGTCTGGCTACTTGCCACTTGGCGGTGTTGTAGTGGGCGAAGCGGTGCTCGATGTGCTCGAAGCCGACCCCACCTTCATCCTTCGACACGGTTACACCTACAGCGGCCATCCGTCAGCATGTGCTGCAGCTCTTGCAAATACGGCAATCTTGTTGGAAGAGAACTTGTTTGATCGCGTGCCGGTTATTGCGGAGCGAATCGGAGGCGGACTCAGCGCTTTAGCGGCAACCGGTGCGATTGTTGAAGCTCGCGGTATGGGTGGTATCTGGAGCGCAGAACTTCAGCCCGGCCTTGCCGCTCCGGCAGTACGCAACGAAATGTTGAAGCGCGGTGTGATCGCACGACCAATTGGACTTTCCGTCATCGCGTTCTGCCCACCATTCGTCACAACTGATGCACAACTCGACCAATGCGTGGTTGCGCTGAGCGAGTCAATCGCCGCGTTGTCGTGATGTGGTGTGAAGCGTCGTGAGTTGATTTGAGTCAGACGGCCGGGAGCGCTATTTCCGGTTCGACGAACGATTTTGCGAGTGCTTCAGCAACTGCAGCATTCGTAACGCAACCGCTCGCGGTATTGAGACCCTTGGCCAGCGCGGAATCGCGTCGCACGGCTTTTGCAGCACCGAAGCGCGCCAGTTCGGTGAGATAGGGGAGTGTTGCGTTGGTGAGTGCGTTTGTTGAGGTGTGCGGTACTGCGCCGGGCATATTGCCAACCGCGTAATGCACTACCCCGTGCTTCACGAAGGTGGGGTCTGAATGGGTTGTCTCGTGAGAGGTTTCTATGCAACCGCCTTGATCGATGGCGATATCGATCACGACTGCTCCGGGTTTCATTGTTCGGATCATGTCTTCGCTTACGACGATTGGCGCACGGCCACCGGGAACAAGCACGGCGCCGATGACAAGGTCGGCGTCGGCTACCGATCGTTCGACCGCCCCGCGATTCGAGGTGATGGTGGTGATGCGACCCATCTGAATCTGATCAACATGGCGAAGGCGGTCGATGTTCTTGTCGAGTAGGTCGACCTCGGCTTCAAGGCCAGCGGCCATCCATGCCGCATTCCAGCCAACGTTGCCAGCCCCGAGCACAACAACGCGCGCTGGCCGAACCCCAGGAGCGCCGCCAAGCAGCACGCCGCGACCGCCGTTATGGCGTTCGAGGAAATGAGCACCGATCTGCACGCTCATGCGACCAGCGACTTCGCTCATCGGGGCGAGAAGGGGAAGCGAACCGTCGGCCAGTTGTACTGTCTCGTAGGCGATGGCCGTGACATTGCTGGCAAGAAGCGCGTCGGCGACTTTGGGATACGCGGCAAGGTGTAGGTAGGTGAAAAGGATGAGGCCAGGACGGAAGTACGGAAACTCAGATGCGAGTGGTTCTTTCACTTTGCAGATGAGTTCGGCCCGTTCCCACACTTCACCTGCGGTATTGACGATGACAGCTCCCGCACGTTGATAGTCCTCATCTGGGATTGATGAATCGATACCAGCATCTTTTTCGACAAGGACTGTGGCCCCGGCATGGAGAAGTTCGCGAACTCCATCGGGAGTGATGGCGACGCGATGTTCTTCTTTTTTGGTCTCGCGGGGTACTCCAACGGTGAGCGAGACCGAAGCGGGATTCATGTCAGTGCCACCGGGGTTCCCGCTGAGGCAAGGATGTCGATTGCTTCTTCAAGGGCGATTCGTACGATGCGCTCAATTTCGTCGAACTCGGCCTGGCCCGCGATGAGTGGTGGAGACAACTGAATAACGGGATCACCTCGATCGTCGGCTCGGCAAACGAGTCCGAGTTCAAGGAGTCGCTTCGACAAGTGGCCCCGCAACAACAACTCCGCTTCATCAGCAGTAAACGTTTCGCGAGTAGCGGCATTCTTCACGAGTTCGATGCCATAGAAGTACCCCATGCCTCGCACATCGCCCACGATCGGAAGATCGCGAAGCTTTTCGAGCGTGGACCGGAACGCAGCTTCATTTTCGAGAACGTGTTCAATGAGGTGTTCGTTTTCGATCACATCAAGATTGGCCATAGCGACGGCACAACTCACCGGATGGCCGGCGAACGTAAATCCGTGAAGGAACGAAACGCCCTCCGCCTTAAACGGCTCGGCGATGCGATCGCTCACGATCATTGTCCCGAGGGGCGAATAGCCCGACGTGAGTCCTTTGGCGGAGGTAATGATGTCGGGCACGTAGCCCAGTCGATCGCAGGCGAACATTGAGCCAAGACGACCCCATGCGCAAATGGTTTCGTCGCTGATCATGAAAATGCCGTAGCGATCGCAGATCTCGCGTACACGAGCGAAGTAGTCGTTGGGAGCGGTGAAACAGCCACCGGCGTTCTGCACTGGTTCAACGAAGACGCACGCAACGGTGTCGGGGCCTTCTCGCAGAATCATCGTTTCGATGTCGTCAGCGCAGGCGAGGTTGCAAGCGCTTTCGTTCGAACACATGGTGCAGCGATACCGGTTGGTATTTGCTGCGCGACCAACACCAGGCACGAGTGGTTCGAACATCTGTCGGAATGCGGGTACGCCGGTAAGCGAAAGTGCACCCATCGTGGTGCCGTGATACGCGAGATATCGAGTGATGGCTTTCGTGCGTAATGGCTGTCCGCTGAGTTTGAAGTACTGACGCGCGAGCTTCCATGCTGACTCCACCGCTTCGCCACCGCCGGTGGTGAAGAACACGCGATTGAGATCGCCGGGGGCAAGGTTCGCGAGACGCGCCGCCAGTTCGATCGCGTTGGGGTGGGCGTAGGTCCAAACGGGAAAGAACTCAAGCGTTGCTGCTTGTTTCGCAGCGGCTTCGCCGAGTTCGGAGCGGCCGTGGCCGATCTGCACAGTAAAAAGTCCGGCGAGTCCGTCGAGGTAACGCTTGCCATCGACGTCCCAAACCGAGCAGCCTTCACCGCGTTCCATGATGGGAGCGCCGCCGTCTCCGGGGTCAAGCCTGCTGAAGTGTCCCCAAAGGTGGGACTGGGCGAGCTGTCGGAGTTCCGCAGGGGTCCGGCTCATGGTGTGCTCCCGAGAGAGGCCGGCCGAGAATCGGACGTGCCGTTGATCGTGTGCTGATTCTTGCCCGACGAAAGCGATTCAGCAACGAACTTTGGTCAGGAAGCGGTCAGGAATCGCTCAGGCCAGCGAGTTTTTGTGCTCTGCGGTTGTTGAAGATCACCAAAAGCGCCGCCAGGACGATGCTGATGATGAGTAGAGCGGTCGAGAAGACGTTGATCTGCACGGGGATCTTTGAGCGCTTCATGTTCCAAATCTGTATGGGAAAGGTGTTGTCCAGACCCGAATTCAGGTACGTGATGATGAAGTCATCAAGCGACAGCGCAAAGGTGAGCATTGCGGCGGCGACGACACCGGGAGCGATGAGCGGCAAGGTCACCTTGTAGAAGGTGCGCAGCGCTGAAGCGCCGAGGTCGAGGGAGGCTTCTTCCAGTCGCCAATCGAATCCGCGAATGCGTGCGCGCACGGTGGTGGCTACGTAACTCACCGAGAACATCACCTGAGCGATGACGATGGTGAGGAACCCCCGTGACCAGTTGATGGACACGAATAACGTGAGGAGCGAAAAGCCGAGGACGATCTCGGGCATTGTGAGCGGGAGGATGAGGATCGCGCCGATTGTGCCTTTGGCCCGGAACTTGTACTTCACCATGGCCAAGCCCATGAGTGTGCCCAGCACGGTGGCAATGACAGTGACGACAACGGCAATTTTGAGACTGAAGATGAGCGCATCAGTCAGTTCGGGATACTTGAACGGATCAGTCCAACCGGAAAGCGAAAACTTGTTCCAGACGTAGTTGTATTTCCCGGTTGGTTCGTTGAAGGAATAGATGACTGTGACGAGGATTGGCGTGAACAGGAATAGCAGGCCGAATACAGCCCACACCCACAGCGAGACGCGTCCGATGGCGCGCAACCAATTGGGCGGATTCATGCGATTTCCTCGGTACCCAATAAGCGCGCATACACAATGACGCCGACGAGGATCATCGCCATGAGCATGAACGACAAGGCCGAGAGTTCAGGTCGGAAAAATTCCTTACCAAAGTTCTTTTCGATGATCTGGCCGATCATGACGGTGCGGTCAGAACCCAAGAGTTCCGAGTTCACGAAGTCGCCTGCCGCAGGAATGAACGTGAGGAGTGTTCCGGCGAAGAGGCCAGGGAGCGAGAGGCGGAGAGTGATTTTTCGAAACGCTCTTGCTGGCGACGAGTAGAGATCAGCAGCGGCATCGAGCAGGTGGCGATCCAACTTTTCGAGACTCACGTAAATGGGCAGCACCATGAACGGTAAGAAGTTGTAGGTGAGCGCGGCCACCACCGCGAAGGGCGAGCCGAGGATGCCTTGGCTGTCGTTCAGTATGCCGATTGATTGCAAAATGCCAACAACGGGGCCGTTATCGAACAACAGAATTTTCCACGACAGCGTGCGCACGAGGTAGGTCACGAAGAACGGAAGAATCACGAGTGCAAGAAAGAGGTTCTTGTATTTGCCTCCCTTCGTGGCAATGACATAGGCCAACGGGTAGCCGATGATGATCGCGGCGAGGGTTGAGATCGTTGCGTACACGAATGTACGGATGATCACCGTCGAGTTGTCGGAGATCACCGTTGAGTAATTCGACAATCCGCCGTCTTGTAGCGATAAGCGTCCGAGACTGAAAAGCGGAAAGACGAAAAAGATCAGCAGCCATAGACCGCCGGGAGCAATGAGCAACCAGGGCGTGAACCACCGCCGTGCCGCCACGCCGGTGTCGTCCCCGCCGTTTTCACGGCGAGGGCGACGAAAGCGCGACGGCGCAGCGGCAGCGGTCATTGAGGGGTGTTACTGCTCGGTCGCGGCAACGAATGCACGCTCTACTTCTTCGGCGACATCGGCACTGATGACATCAAACTCGTACAACGGCGGAGTTGCCGGCGGAACGATGAAGGGGCTGGCCTGTGCGGCAGCTGTCATGTACTTCTCGGCGCCGGCAACTGGCGGGATGTACAAGATGCTTTCGTACAGCGGGCCAGCAACGGCGGGGTCGTAGACGTAGTTGAGGAGTTTGTTCGCGCCCTCGGGGTTCTTGGCGCCAACGGGGATCATTGCGTTGTCGACCCACAGCATTCCGCCCTGACTCGGGATGACCCATTCGAGGCCCGGATTATCGGCCTGTAGCTGTGCGACATCGCCGGACCATGCAACGGCAATCCAGGTATCGCCTAGTGCGAGATCTTCGGTGTAGCTATTGCCAGTGACCTTCTTGAACTGACCTGCGTCGCGGGCCTTTTCAATCTTGTCGACTGCGGCAAGCATTTGCGTTGTGGTTCCGGTGGTCGGATTAGCGCCCATTCCAAGCATGGTGAGGCCAACGGTGTCGCGCATTTCGTCAAGAATCGTGACCTTGCCTTTGAACTTGGGGTCGAAGATGGCATTGACGTCGGTGATCTTTCCGCCGACTTTGTCAGGCCAGTAGGCGAGACCGGTTTGACCAACGGCCCACGGAATCGACTTCGCACGTCCTGGATCCCATGATGGGTTGGCAAGGCGAGAGATCACGTTCTTCTTATTCGGGAATGCGGCGCTGTCTAGCGGTTGCACCAGATTGGCGCCGATGTAGGCAGCAGCGTTCCATGACGTAAGCACGATGAGGTCGGCGCCGATTCCTTGGCCCTTTTCGAGCGTTGCTTGGTACTTCGTGTTGAACGACTCGTTGCCGTCGATGCTGTTTCGGTAATCAACCTTGATACCGGTTGAAGACGTGAAGCCCTTCAGCGTTGCCGAGGTGCTGGGCTCATCGCCTTCGATATAGAGCGGCCAGTTCAGAACGGTGATGCCATCGCTGCTGCCACCACTGCTGCCCGAGTCAGAACTACATGCAGCAAGAAGTGTTGGGCCCATAGCAAGTCCCCCGAGGGCGAGTCCGCCCATGCCGAGGAATCGACGACGCGACGTTCGTTGCTGGGCCATGGCCTCAAGGAGTTCGGGGTCGATTGGTTTGGTCATGGTCAGTCCTCCAGTAATTGCGGTTGTTGGTTGGGAGCAGATGGCAGAACGCAAGCGGCGCTCTGCGTCCACGAAGCCCACACGCTGTCGCCAGGGCGAAGAAGCGGAAGGTCGGCATCGGGATCGACATTGGCGATGATCGGCGAACCGTCGGCTGCTTCGAGCGCGAGTCGAACGATCGGGCCTTGGAACGCGAGGTCGGAGACGGTTGCGTTCACTGATTGGTCGACACCAGTTTCTGATGTCGGTTGCGTAAGCGAGATTGAGATGCGCTCGGGCCGGACCATGAGCGTTGCCATTGATCCGACAGCGAGTGTTGAATCTCCGCAGGAGCCACCAAGACAAGCCCCCCCGAGTGCAGTCACTCGCGTTGTACCTGTCGTGTGTTCAGTAACGGTTGCTGGCCAGAGGTTTGCTTGTCCGATGAACCCGGCAACGAACTCGCTTGCGGGGTTGTCATAGATCTCGGCGGGGGTACCGATTTGTTCGACGCGACCATCGGACATGACAGCGATGCGGTCACTCATAGTGAGCGCTTCTTCTTGATCATGGGTGACATAGACGAACGTGATGCCAACCTCGCGCTGGATGCGTTTGAGTTCGAATTGCATGGCGTGACGAAGTTTGAGGTCGAGTGCACCGAGAGGTTCGTCAAGCAGTAGTGCCTTGGGAAGGTTGACCAGAGCACGAGCAAGTGCCACGCGCTGTTGCTGACCGCCAGAAAGTTGGGCGGGCCGGCGACTTGCGAAATCGGTCAGGCGGACGACCTCGAGCATTTCGGTGACGCGCTTTTTGATTGTGGCCTTGTCCACGTTTTTTGACTGTGGTCCGAAGGCCACGTTGTCGAACACGTTCATGTGAGGGAACAGCGCGTACTGCTGGAAGACGGTGTTGACGTCGCGCTTATTCGGCGGCACCTTTGAAACATCGACACCATCGAGACGTACGGCACCGCTGGTGGGTTGTTCGAAGCCAGCAATCATTCGCAGCGTCGTGGTTTTGCCACAACCAGATGGGCCGAGCATTGAGAAGAACTCGCCTTGACCAATCGAGAAATCAACATCGTCGACCGCGACGAACTCGCCGAATCGCTTCACGACATGATCGATCTCGATAACTGGAGCCGAAAGGTCGGCCGCAGTAGGAGACGTCATAGCAATTGAGTTCTCTGTCAGCTCTCACCCCTCCGAAGTCTCGGGCAGACCGTTTCGGCGCCCGGTGGAATGGGAAAGGATCACAAGAATTCGGGCTCACCGCAAGAATTGGCCTATGGCGAAATGGTGAACAGTTGATGACGGGCATCTCTCGCGGCTCTTTTCGGGCAATTCCTTGCGGTTTCGGCGCTCGTGGCCCACGATGCGGGGGGAAAGAAAGGGAGTGGTCGTGGCACATCTCAATTTCATTGGTGGGAAATGGATTCCGGCTCAAAGCGGCGCAACCGACGAGGTGCTCGCTCCAGCGACCGGAGCCGTTATTGGTTCAGTGCCGTCAAGCGATGCTGCCGACGTCGATGCTGCGGTGAGCGCGGCGCGAGCGGCGTTCGCCGAGTGGGGGACAGCAACTCCACGCGCTCGGGCTGAAGCATTGCTGGCATTGGCCGACCGGCTTGAAGAGAATCTCGACGAGTTGAAAGCAATCGAAGGCGAGAACGTCGGTAAGCCAGTTTCGATCATCGACTTCGAATTCGACCTGACTATTGACAACCTTCGCTTTTTCGCAGGAGCGGCGCGCACGATGGACGCGCAGGCCGCGGGCGAATACATGGACGATCACACCTCAATGTTGCGGCGCGATCCACTCGGTGTCGTTGCAGGTATTGCGCCTTGGAACTATCCGCTCAACATGGCGATCTGGAAAATGGGTCCCGCGCTCGCCGTAGGCAATACGTTCATTCTGAAGCCATCGGAACTCACGCCATTTACTGCGTTTCGATTAGCAGAACTCACCGAAGGGATTCTTCCTGCAGGTGTGTTCAATGTCGTTGTTGGTCAGGGCGAAACGGCGGGCGACGCAATTGTTCGTCACCCCGGCATTGCGATGCTTTCGCTTACTGGCGATGTGAACACTGGAAAGATGATTGCGCGCAACGCGGCCGACACATTGAAGCGCGTGCATCTTGAACTTGGTGGCAAAGCACCTGTTGTGGTGTTCGATGATGCAGACGTTGAAGCACTTGTCGCGACTCTTACTGAGACCGGTTACTACAACTCCGGCCAGGATTGCACCGCGCCTTGTCGGGTGATCGCGGGCCCTGGTGTGTTCGACGATCTGATTGGTGGGCTTGAAGCTTCGGTTGGCGCGCTCATTACTGGCGATCCCAATGACGCGACAACCAACGTCGGCCCGGTGATCTCCGCTGCGCAGCGAGATCGTGTCGATGGCATGGTGAGTCGAGCCGTTGCTTTGGGTGCGCGCGTCGTCATTGGCGGCGAAACGATTGATCGTCCTGGTTATTTCTATACGCCCACGGTTGTCGCGGGACCAACGCAGGATTCCGAACTTGTGCAACGCGAAGTGTTCGGGCCAGTGATCAGCGTGCAGAAGTTTGCCGACGAAGCTCAGGCGCTCGCATGGGCGAACGATGTTGACTACGGATTGGCCGCTTCAGTGTGGACTCGCGATGTTGGCCGGGCAATGCGCATGTCTCGTTCAATGATGTTCGGCACGGTGTGGGTGAATGACCACATTCCGATCGTTTCCGAATTTCCGCATGGCGGATTCAAGAACAGCGGGTACGGCAAAGACATGTCGAAATACGCGCTTGAGCACTACACCGAACTCAAACACGTCATGATTAAACATTGAATGATGAAGCACTGAGAGATTCGACCGAGGAGAACCCGTGTCCGAAACGGTAAAGACTGAAGTTCGTGGCCGGATTCTGGTCATACGTCTTGAGCGTGAAGAAAAGCGAAATGCGATCGATGTTGAACTCGCCGAGGGCATCGACGAGGCACTGAATCGACTCGAGGACGATCCTGAACTTTGGGCGGGCGTCATTACGGGAACGAAGTCGGTTTTCTGTGCTGGCACCGATATGCGCGCCGGCGTTCATTCCACCGATCGCGGCGGTCAATACGGAATCATTCGCCGTTACCGCACGAAACCCCTCATCGCTGCGGTGGAAGGCGCGGCCCTTGGCGGCGGGTTTGAGGTCGTGTTGTCCTGCGATCTTGTCGTTGCGTCAAAGACTGCCGAGTTTGGATTACCGGAAGTGAAGCGGAGCCTCGTGCCGATCTGTGGTGGTCTGTTCCGCGCCCCGAAGGCACTTCCGCGAAATGTGGCACGTGAGCTTCTTCTCACTGGCGATTCCATCGACGCCAAGCGGGCCTACAAACTCGGTTTCGCCAGCATCCTCTCCAATGCTGGCGATGCGCTCGACGACGCAGTCGCTCTGGCCGAACGTATCTGCGCCAACGGCCCTGTAGCGGTTCGCGAAACCATGCGGTTCTTGGCCTCGCTCGATGCGCCCGACGAAGTTCATGGCTGGGAAGAAACCCTCGAATCGGAAGATGTCATTCGCAATGCTGAAGACACCCGGGAAGGCGTGACGGCCTTCTTCGAAAAGCGCCCCCCGAATTGGTCGGGCCGCTGATTCACCGGCAATGATGACGCTATTGCCCGGTCGGCATCAGTAGGGGGAACCATGGATTTTGAAGAGACACCAGAAGAGGCAGCGTTTCGCGCCGAGTGCCGAGCATTCCTTGACCAGCACTCAACGATGAAGGCTGCAGGTGCTCCCCGAAACGTGATGAGCACGCTTTCAGAAGACGAGCATGCCCATGTGCAGGCCTGTCGTGATTGGCAGCGCACCAAAGCCGAGAATGGTTGGGCTGGTCTCACTTGGCCCGTCGAATACGGCGGTCGTGGCCTTACCGGTTTGCAGCAGGGCATCTTCCTTGAAGAAGAGCACAAGTACGACCTTGCGGTGGGCATGTTTGCTCAGGCCACCGGCATGGTTGGTCCGTCGATCATCGTGCACGGCACCGAAGAACAGAAGACGCAGTTCCTTCCTTCGATTCTTCGCGGCGAACAGGTGTGGTGTCAGCTGTTCAGCGAACCGAATGCCGGTTCCGATCTCGCGGCCCTGCGCACAAAGGCCGAACTCGATGGTGACGAATGGGTCATCAGTGGTCAGAAGGTGTGGACCTCATCAGCGCATGTTGCTGACTGGGGCATGTTGTTGGCCCGAACTGATTGGGACGCGCCGAAGCATCGCGGCATCACGTATTTCCTTCTTGATATGCGCTCACCGGGCATTGAAGTTCGTCCGCTGGTGCAGGCAACCGGTGGCGCTGAATTCAACGAGGTGTTCCTCGAGGAAGTTCGCATTCCCAAAGAGAACGTGCTTGGTGAAGTGAATGGTGGCTGGGCTGTGGCCATGACCACGCTCACCAGCGAGCGCGCAGACATTGGCGCTGGCCATGGTGACGGGTTTGCTGGCGTGCTTCGACTCGCGCAGCAGTACGGCCGTGTGAATGATCCGGTTGTTCGTCAAGAACTCATGAAGCTCTACACGAGCTACCAAATTTCGAAGTACATCGGGTATCGCACGCGCACCGCCGCTTCGAAGGGCATTGCGCCGGGCCCCGAGGTTTCGACCATGAAGATCGCGATTTCCGACCGCCTTGCTTTCCAGGGTGACTTGGTCGAATCGCTCATGGGCGCGGATGGAATGTTGTGGGGTTCTGACGCCATCGACGATGGCTATTGGCAGACCATGGTGTTCATGGGGCAGTGGATGGCCCGCATCGGTGGCGGCACGGAAGACGTGCAGCGAAACATCGTGGGCGAGCGAGTGCTCGGACTGCCCCGCGAACCGGGTAATGACCGCACGACGCCGTTCCGCGAACTGCCGCACTGACCTTCACGGTTTTGGACAACTGGCTGTAGACATTCCCTATGTTCAATCCGTTCGCGCCTGGCTTCGCCGAGAATCCCTACGAGGAATATCGCGTTGAGCGCGAAAGCGAGCCGATCCAGCAGACGCCGTTTGGTCCGTGGATTGTGTTCAGCCATGCCGAGTCAGTACAGCTCCTTCGCGACGTCACATTGAGTGTTGATGTGCGCAAAGCGATGGAGATCTTGGGTGAGGATCCTCGCGATCGGGCGAAGATGCGCGCCGAGTTGTTCCCCGACAAGGCACCGCGAGAGGACACTTCGATTCTCAACATTGACCCACCCGATCACACACGACTTCGCAAACTCGTAAGCAGTGTGTTCACACCTCGTCGAGTTGCTGATCTGGCGCCGATGGTCGAACGCATCGTGGACGAACACCTTGATGCAGTGGCCGATCGCGGCGAGATGGATCTCATCGCCGATCTCGCCTTCCCGCTTCCGTTCGCAGTCATTTCTGAAATGTTGGGAATGCCAGACGGCGATAGCGCGCAATTGCGTGAGTGGTCACACACACTGGTGAAGATTCTCGATTTCACGATCGGCCCGGAAGAGCTCATGGCTGCAGTGATTGCTGGCGAGAATCTGCGTGAGCACATTGCCAATGTCATTGAGTGGAAGCGTTCGAACCTCGGTGATGACTTGCTCAGCGCGTTGATTCTCGCTGAGGACAATGGCGATGTCCTTTCCGACGTCGAACTCGTCGACCAAGTGAATGTCTTGTTCATTGCTGGTCACGAAACCACGGTGAATCTCATTGGCAATGGAACATGGGCGTTGCTGCAGAACCGTGATCAACTCGAGTTGTTACGTGATGACCCAGCGGTTGAGGCAACGGCGATCGATGAGCTCCTTCGCTACGACTCGCCAGTGCAGATCTCACGACGGATCACGCTTGAACCGATTCAGGTCGGTGGACACGACGTGGCGGCAGGCACGTTCGTTCTGACAAGTCTTGGGTCGGCCAATCGCGATCCCGCAGTGTTCGGGCCGACGGCCGATCAGCTCGATCTGCGCCGTGCCGATGCCGCTCGTCACCTCGCTTTTGGCAGTGGCACCCATCATTGCCTCGGGGCCTCGCTTGCCCGCATGGAAGGCACAATTGCGATCACGCGCCTGATTCGGCGCTTCCCTGAACTGCAGGCGATGAGCGCACCAGCATGGAACGGCCGACTCGTGCTGAGAGGCATGGATTCTCTCCAACTTTCGCTTCGCTGAAGTTGTTCGATGGGTGGCAAGATCTGCCCGTGACTACGCACGATGAGCTGCTGGCCCGCCACCGCCGGGCGCTTCCGGATTGGTTAGCGCTGTATTACGAAAAGCCGATCTCGTTGGTGAGCGGTGAGGGTCGTCACGTTGTCGATGCTGAAGGCACGCGTTATCTCGATTTCTTTGGCGGCATCCTCACGACGATGACGGCCTATTCGCTTCCGGAAGTTGTTGAAGCGATTCAAGAGCAGGCCGGAAAGATGATTCACACCTCGACGCTGTACCTCGTCGAGCCGATGATTGAACTCGCCGAGAAGGTGGGGGAGTTGTCGGGGATCCCCGACGCCAAAGTATTTTTCGCTACTTCAGGCTCAGAGGCCAATGAGACGGCGCTGTTGCTGGCATCAACTGTTCGGCGTTCAAACCAGGTGCTTGCGCTTCGTAACAGCTACCACGGTCGTTCGTTCGCAACGATGGGCGTTACGGGTAACCGAGGTTGGTCCTCATCAAGTCTTTCGCCGTTCGCGGTGTCGTACGTGCATAACGGTGACATGTTCCGTTCTCCGTTCCGCGATCGCGATGAAAAGGGTTTTGTCGACGCGATTGTCGAAGACCTCCGCCATGTGATTGCCACAACAACTGCGGGTGACGTCGCATGCATGATTGCTGAACCCATTCAGGGGGTCGGCGGCTTCACCGTTCCGCCCGATGGTCTGCTTGGTGCGCTGCAAGAGGTATGTCGTGAGTTCGGCATTCTTTGGATTTCCGATGAAGTGCAAACCGGATGGGGTCGTACTGGCGAAAACTTCTGGGGCTATCAAGCCCACGGACTTGAGCCAGACATCCTCACGTTCGCGAAAGGTCTCGGGAACGGTCTCGCGATGGCGGGCGTTGTCGCCAGCGCGTCATTGATGGACAGCGTCAATGCCAATTCAATTTCTACGTTTGGTGGCAATCCACTCGTGTGTGCGGGCGCATTGGCAAATCTCGACTACGCACTTGCGCACGATTTGCAGGCCAATTCATTGCACCAGGGGGCAACGATGATTGCGGCGCTGCGCCCTCTTATCGATGAGTTGTCCATCGTTGGTGATGTTCGGGGTAAGGGCCTCATGGTCGGCATTGAGCTTGTAGGTGCCGACGGCCGCGAACCGAATGCGACTGCAGCGACTGCAGTTCTCGAGCAGTGCCGCGAAAACGGACTCCTCATTGGTAAGGGCGGCCTGTATGGCAATTGCCTGCGCGTAGCGCCGCCGCTCACGCTTACCGATGAGGAATGTGCCGAGGGCGCAGCGATCCTTGTCGACGCGTTGCGTGCAGTAAACGCTCGCTGACCCACCCAAAAAACAAGCGGAATAAACAACCAGCCCGTAGGGTCCTGTTTATGCATTGGTCAGTCTTCGCGTGGTCCGCGCTCGCAATCGCCATCGTCATGATTTCGACGTGGGTGGTGAGCCTGTTTCTTCGAAACGCTTCGATCGTCGACCCGATTTGGTCTCTTGGATTCGTTGTCGTGGGCTGGGTGTCATTCGCCGCGATGCATCAACACGTCAACGCACTCCGTACCGGCGTGTTGCTTACCTTCGTCACGATCTGGGGAGTGCGACTGTCGCTGCACCTCTTCATCCGAAACTTCGGCCATGGCGAGGACTACCGCTACAAGGCCATGCGCAAGAAGCACGGCGCAAAGTTCTGGCTCGTCAGTCTCGGAACTGTGTACGTGTTCCAGGGAATCCTCATGTGGATTGTCTCGCTGCCGTTGCAGTTCGGTATCGGCATCGCCACGAAGACCTCATGGTGGGTGCTCCCACTCATCCTTGGTGCCATTGTTTGGCTCGTCGGTTTCGGATTTGAATCCATCGGCGACGCGCAGCTGAAAGCCTTTCGAGCCGACCCGGCTTCGGCTGGCCAGGTCATGGATCGCGGACTGTGGCGCTACACCCGTCATCCCAATTACTTCGGCGATGCCAGTGTGTGGTGCGGGGTCTTTCTTGTTTCACTGGGTGCTGGCGGTTGGGCCTGGCTCGGTGTCATCGGCCCGATTGTGATGACCACATTGTTGCGTCGGGTGTCGGGTGTGACCTTGCTTGAGAAGTCACTGGTGAAGCGCCGACCGGGGTACGAGGACTACGTGCGCCGCACGAGTCCGTTCTTGCCGCGCCCACCGCGTAAGTGACCCATCGCAACTGCTATCACCACTAGCCTCATTTCACATTCGTCTGTGTGGGAGTGAGGGTTTGTGAGCAAGATGCGTCGCTACGAGGTCACTGCTGCTGGTGATTTCGCTTCGGTGCTTGCCGTGCTTACCGACCACCTCGGACTGCGCCTCCTCAGCCTTGATGAAGGCCAGCGCAGTTGGCTCGACACTCCTGCCGGCACGCTCGAACGGGCCGAGACCACGCTCGAATTCCGCCGGCCTTCGGGCGATGGAACGCCGACGCTCACATGGGCGGCCGAGGGTCGAGTGCTCGTGCACGACCCGTGTGTGTCGTCCACTCCGCCAGTGCAGTCCAGCGAGCTTCCTGATTCCCCAGCATTTGCGAGGCTGGCCACGTTGGTCGACGGAGGCGAGTTGGTTGCCGGTCCAACGGTGAACTCCCAGATCGCAGTATTGGCGTGTCTTGACGATGAAGAGAAGACCACTGCGCGAATCATCTTTGATCGCTCCGAAACTATCGATGGCATCACGCTGCCGATGCTGCTCGAAGTCCTGCCGCTACGGGGCTACGAAGACGAAGCATCGGCGCTCGAAAAGAAACTGAAGCGCAGCGTCGCACTTTCTGCGTCGGTGACTCCCATGAGGGAACTCGCGCAACAAGGTGCGAGCGAGGGACGCGGTGCGGGTAGTGGGGAAGACGGCGCTGCACTCGTGCCCACAATGTCGGCAGCGAGCGCATGGCGTGCCGTCTTCCAAGATCTCAGCGATGCCATCACGAAATCGTTTTCGGGTGTGCTGAGCGGTAATGACCCAGAAGATCTGCACGCGTTTCGCGTAGCGGTTCGGCGCATCCGAACAATTTTGCAAGATGGCGACGACGTTGTTGACCCAGAATCTCGCGATCGGTTCCGTCATGAGTATCGCTGGCTCGGCGATGTCACGACACCAACCCGTGATGCCGATGTGCATCTCATTGAATTCCCGGAACTCGCAGCGACGCTCCCGCCGTCGCGTCGCGAAGAACTCGTCCCATTCAAGGGGATTCTCGAACGTCACCGAGCCGATTGCCACGCTGCAATGACGGTAGAACTGCGCTCAATGCGTCGTGCTGAATTCGGAACTGCGTGGCTTTCGTTCCTTGCCGATGACGACGCTTGGACTGGTTGTGGCGATCTCGCCGACGAACCCGTGCTCCGGATTGTTTTGCGCCGTGTCGAGAAGGCGAACCGGCAGCTGGTAAAGAACGGCCGAAAGATTTCAAAAAAGTCACCGGCAATTGCTTTGCATGAACTTCGTAAAGAAGGAAAGCGACTCCGGTATTTGTTGGAGTGCTTTTCCCCCTTGTTTAACGAGAAGGCATTGGCAACGATTCTGCGTCCGCTGCGCGATGTGCAAGATGACCTGGGCGAATTCCAAGACACTGAGGTGCAGGCCAACGCGTTACTCGAACTTGCCGGCGAACTCGAAGGGGCTGACGACCATTCTGCCCTCATGGCCATTGGCGGAGTTATCGAACAACTTGGAGTTCGAGGCGCCGAAGCCCGAGCATCGTTCTCAAAAACTTTTGGTCAATTCGACAATCGAAAAGTGCAGCGAGCCTTTGATCAACTAGAGCCCCGAAAGAAGAAGCGATGAAGGTTCTTGCCACCTACAACATCAAAGGTGGAGTCGGGAAAACTGCAACTGCGGTGAATCTTGCTCACGTTGCTGCTGCCCACGGAAATCGCGTTCTCGTTTGGGACCTCGATCCCCAGGGGGCGGCAACGTTCTATTTTCGGGTGAAGCCAAAGGTGAAGGGCGGCGGAAAAGCCATCGTTCGCGGTTCACTTGAACTTGGCGATGCCATCAAAGCCACCGACTTCGACAATCTCGATCTTGTGCCCGCTGACTTTTCTTATCGCCATCTCGATCTTTGGCTCGACGATGCCAAGAAGCCGCTTGTTCGCATCCGGCGCGCGCTTCGTCAGGTTTCCGAAGAGTACGACTATGTGTTTCTTGATTGTCCGCCGAGCATTTCGCTTACGTCCGAAAGCGTGTTTCGTGCCGCCGATGCCCTGCTCGTGCCAACAATTCCCACGACACTGTCGCTGCGTACCTACGAACAACTTGATCGTTTCGTCGAGGAAAACCCCGACATGGTTCGCGAACTCAAGATCCTCGGATTTTTCTCGATGGTCGATCGTCATAAACGGTTGCATCGACGGTTTATGAACGACCTCCGTGCGGCACATCCCGAGTTACTCGAAGCAACGATTCCCAACTCCACCGACATTGAGCGCATGGGTGTCCATCGTGAACCAGTCGGCGCCTACGGCAAAGGCAGCAAACCCGCACGCGCTTATGAAGCGCTGTGGTCGGAAATCCAGACTCGTCTCTAAGTGACTGATTACGGTGCCTAACGGAAGGTTCGCCCCGAGCCCAACGGCCTCGCTACATCTCGGAAATCTTCGAACGGCACTCGTGGCATGGTTGGCTGCTCGCTCAAGTGGATCGCAGTTCTTCTTCCGCAGTGAAGACATGGACCAGGTCGCGTGTCGGACCGAACACGAGGCATCGGCGGTGCGTGATCTTGCGGCGTTGGGGCTCACCCACGACGGCGATGTCGTGCGGCAATCGGAGCGTTTGGAGTTGTATCGGGCCGCAATCGATCGATTGATTGCCGACGACCTCACCTACCCGTGTTTTTGCACTCGCCGCGAGGTGCTGGCCGAAGCAGCCGAGTCCATTGCTGCTCCTCACGGGGCGCGACCTGCGGGCGCGTATGCCGGAACCTGCAGCACGCTTGATAGTGCTGGACGGTCCGAGCGAGAAGCGTCTGGACGTGCGCCTTCGCTTCGTCTTCGGTCGGGTGGTGCGGTGGTGTCGTTTACTGATCGGCTCGCTGGGTTCTACGAGGGAGCGGTTGACGACTTTGTCATCCGTCGAGCCGATGGAACTCCGGCCTACAACCTCGCGGTAGTTGTCGATGACGCCGAGCAGGGCATAGGTGAAGTTGTGCGTGGCGACGACTTATTGGAGACGACACCGAGGCAAATTCATCTCGCTCGGTTGTTAGGTGTGGACGCGCCGGACTATCTCCACGTTCCACTTGTGTTTGGCCCTGACGGTGAACGTCTCGCGAAACGCCACGGTGCAGTGACGCTTGATGACCAACAAGCGATGGGCCGAACCCCCGCAGCCGTGCGCGATGTGTTCGCTGTTTCGTTAGGGCTGGCGGAAGAAGGCGAAAGTCCATCGCTGGATGAACTCTTCCAACGTTTCGATGCGGCGCAACTGCCGAGAAACAGATGGGCCCTTCCCCAAGAATTGAGCGGTAGCGTCGAACCGTGACCGTGCTTGTTGACGCCGCGATTTGGCCATTCGAAGGTCGTAAGTGGGCACACCTTGTAAGCGACACAAGTTTTGAGGAACTGCACGAGTTTGCCGAGCAACTCGGTATTCCTCGACGAGCATTTCAGGGAGATCATTACGATGTCCCGACCGACTATCGCGATCGAGCGATTTCGTTGGGGGCAGAACCGGTTCCTTCTCGGGAGCTCGTTCGGCGTTTACGGGAAGCGGGGCTTCGGCGAGTCCGATCAGCCGGCTATTGAGACGTCGTTCCTAGGCTGAACCAACTTGGCCGGCAGCGATCTCGTCGCCGATGGCCTTTGCTTCAGTTGGAGAAATCCCTGATCTCCCGACAAGAAAGCACGTCAGCGGAGCAGCAAGTCGTTCCGAGGTGTGCGCAGCAACACTGGCGAGGTCGAGTAGGACATCAATGTCTGCTTGCGAGAGCGGGCCGAGCCCGAGCCGGTCGGCAAATGTCGTGAGCCATTCCTGTGCGTCCATAGGTCGCAGCGTAGATCGGGTCGGCTCCTAGGCTCGTTGGTATGGCCGAGGAGGACGCACTGCGAGTCACCGCATCGGTGCTGATCCCTGCCCACGAACTCACCTGGACGTTCGGGCCAAGCGGAGGGCCTGGTGGTCAGCACGCGAATCGGGCCCATACCCGAGCCGAAGTTCGGTTCGATGCTGAGGCTTCGGGGTCGTTGTCGCAGTACCAGCGCCAGCGCATTATCGATCGTTTGGGATCGGTCGTAACCGTCTCGGCTGATGATGAACGATCACAGTTGCGGAATCGTCGTTTAGCTCTCGACCGGTTACGTCAGAAATTGGCCGGAGCATTACGGGTCGAGAAGCCCCGTCGGCCCACACGGCCGGGTCGGGGAGCAGTGGAACGTCGGCTTGATGCCAAGCGTCGTCAGGCAGCGCGCAAACGCGATCGCCGCGGCGGTTTCGACGACTGAGCTGCGCTGAAATCAGTAGCCTCACGGGGTGCGCTTCGGATTCAAGACCTCACCTCAACACACGACATGGCAAGCGATGCTCGATGTGTGGCAGGCCGCAGACGACATTGAACTGTATGAATCGGGTTGGAACTTCGATCACTTCTATCCCATCAATTCCGATAATTCGCATGGTCCCTGTCTGGAAGGGTGGTCGACACTCACTGCTCTTGCGCAGGCGACCAAGCGCATTCGTGTTGGCGTACTCGTCACTGGCCTTCCGTATCGCCACCCGGCGGTGATGGCGAATATGGCTGCGACCGTCGACGTGATTTCGAATGGTCGACTCGAACTTGGTCTTGGCGCCGGCTGGAATGATGAAGAAGCCGACGCCTACGGCATCAGTCTTGGTTCGACGCTTACTGAACGATTCGACATGTTCGATGAATCACTCGAAGTGATTGTCTCGTTACTCACCAATGAAGTTTCGAACTTCAGCGGCCAGCACTTCACGCTTACGAATGCTTATTGCGAGCCAAAGCCAATTCAGCGGCCGCATCCGCCAATCTGTATCGGTGGGGCTGGTCCTAAGCGCACACTTCCCGCTGCGGCTCGTTGGGCCCAGCACTGGAACTTCCCTGGCGGACCGGTTGATTCGTGGAAGGCATCGCGCGATCTGTTGTGGGCCGAATGCGAACGTATTGGTCGTGATCCATCCGAGATCATGACCTCAACCCATCTTTTGGCCGACGTCAACGATCCCGGAGTTGCTGTTGCGCAGGCCGAGGCGTATGCCGAAGCCGGCCTCGATATGGGCATTGTGTATTTGCCGCCACCTCATTCACCCGCAGTACTCGAAGCACACGCGGTCGCTCTCCAGCATCTAGTTGAGTAAACACCAGGAGTCATCATGGAAATTGGAATCTTTAGCCAACCTGAGACTGTCGATAAGGCAGTTGAACACGGACGACTTTTCGCCGACGCAGGTTTCGGGTCCTATTGGATGCCACAGATCTTTGGCCTCGACACGCTCACCGCGCTCACGGTAGTTGCGCGCGAAGTGCCGAAGATCCGTCTGGGCACCGCAGTTGTTCCCACCTATCCGCGTCACCCTGCGATGTTGGCGGCACAGGCGCGCACGGTGCAGCAGGTTGCCGACGGCCGTTTCACACTCGGTATTGGTCTGTCGCATCAGATGGTGATCGAGGGAATGTTCGGCATGACCTTCGACAAGCCCGTTCGTCACCTTCGCGAATACCTCAACATCCTTATGCCGCTTTTGAATGGCGAAGCGGCCGACTTTGCCGGTGAAACGTTGCATGGTCACCTTGGGCTCGACATCCCCGATTCAACGCCAGTCGACACGCTCGTTGCTGCACTGGGCACGCAGATGCTGAATGTCACCGCGCGTATGGCGCAGGGAACAGCTACTTGGATGACTGGTCCGACCACGATTGGTTCGCATATTGCGCCGACCATCAATAAGGCTGCAGCCGAAGCCGGTCGCCCCGCACCGCGAATTGTGTGCGCGTTGCCGGTGTGTGTCACTGACGATGAAGCCGGTGCACGCGCCAAGGCCGCCGAGGAATTCCTGGTGTACGGATTCCTTCCTTCGTACCGAGCGATGCTTGATCGTGAAGGCGTTGAGGGTCCGGCCGATGTCGCACTTGTTGGTAACGCGGCAGCGGTTCGAGCCGGCATCGAAAAGATCTTCGAAGCGGGCGCGACTGAATTCGTAGCTGTTCCTTATGACAATCGCGACGAAACCCTCGAAATGCTTGCGGGCTTGTTGTAACCAGCGAAATATCAGACAGGCGCTTCGGCGTGTCGGAATTCGCGGGGCTCAACAAAGTTGGCAGCAAGATCGATCAGAAGTTCGTCGCGCAGCGCACGGCGTTCGGGGTCGTCCCACAGATTGACCTGCTGCAATGGATCGAGGACAAGGTCGTAGAGCTCGCCCTCGGTGCCGTCGTGCACGGTACCGGGCTGATAGGTCGTGCATACGAAATTGTCACGCATGATCGTGCGCAGATGGATCTCGGTGCCGTCGGGCTGACGGCTATCCCATTCGGTGGTGACTCGCTCGAAACCACGAGCAACTGCATCGGCATCGTCGATGGGCAACGGATGGCCTTCCATCCATTCCGGCGGTTGAACGCCAGCAATGGTGCAGAAGGTTGGCGCGAGATCAAGCAAGCCAACGGGCTGCGACACGCGTGCGGTGGCATCGATGCCACCGCCGGCTGAGGGTGCGGGACGCCAAATAAGCGGCAGGCGCATAAGCGAATCAACGTGGTACGGGCCCTTGAAGAGCAGCCCGAAATCGCCTTGGAACTCGCCGTGGTCGGTGGTGAACACGATGTCGAGATCCTCGCTCCAACCCTTGGCGTCGATCGCAGCAAGCACGCGGCCAATGGCTTCGTCGATGAGCTCGTTTTCGATATGCGCCATTGCATTGACTTCGCGAATTTGATCGGCGGTAAGGGTTGCGGGAACCCATTTGCCGGGCGCTTCGTAATTGCTCACGAGTGTTCCGTCGTACCAAAGGCGCCAGTGACGCGGTTTGGAATCGATGATTGCTTCTCGTTCGGCTTGGTTTTGCGGGTAACCCACGGGCAGATCGAGTTCGCGCCAGTCGACGCGGTGCAGTTCAGATTCGGGTGGGTCCCACGGATGGTGAGGATCAGGAAAACTCATCCAGCAGAACCAGTCGTCGTCAGCATTCAAACCGTCGAGCCACGAAATCGTTCGATCGGCAACCCAGTCGGTGTGATACCAGTCGCGCGGAACAGCATTGTGTTTGATCTGCGGAGCGCCGGAATCACCGCCAGGAACATCGCTGACTTCAAGATCGCCGTCAAGCACCTGAAAGAACATGCCGATGGCTTCGGGATGTTCTTTGCGAATGAAACGTGAGTAATGCGTGAATCCGGCCGCGCCATGGGTCGCGAGTTCCATGTGATCGAAACCGCGGTGGCCTTCTGTGGCGCCAGCAAAACCCTGACGGTTTTCTTCGAAGCGCAAGAACGGGTCGAGCAGTGGTTCGAAGTGGCTCTTACCAATAAGTGCCGTGCGGTAGCCGGCATCGCTGAGAACTGCAGCAACACTTGGTGATTCAACGGGAAGTGGAACACCGTTCATCCACACGCCATGCGTACCAACGTTCTGGCCGGTCACCATCGTGGAGCGTGATGGCATGCACACGACATTTTGTGGTTGTGCACGGTCGTAGGAAATTCCGTTAGCTGCAAAGGAGTCAATGTTTGGTGTGCGGGCAACGTTTCCGCCATTGGCACCGATTGCGTCGTAACGCATCTGATCGGTAGTGATGAAAAGAATTTTGCGACCCATCAGCGTTCATCCTCAGTGTGGTCGTTCAGCATGCGAGCAAGATTTTCGATGCCCTCGGAAATGACGCCGTCGAGCACGAAGGCCATCGGGTCGGGAGAAATTTCGGTGGAGTACATGAGCAGGCAGCCCGGTTCACCATCTTCGATGACATCCATCGTGCCGAGGTGATACTTCACGGGAAGTGGGCCGGTGATGCGGTACTGGAAACGGCGCATGCGATTGTCGAGCGTGACGATCTCTTCGAAGACAGGCAGACCTGCTGCGAGAGTGAGCGTGCGGATGTTGTCCTCAACGGTCACGGCGGTGACGCCCGGGAACCACTGCACGATGCGTGTTGGGTCTCCGACGACCTTCCAAACGTCGTCAGCGCTTCGGTGGACTCTGACATGTGATCTGATGGTGGCCATCGAAACTCCGGGACAGGAAAGTGTTCAGACTACCGTCAATTAAAGTGACAATTCATGTCTTGGTCTGATCGCTTGAAGGCGCAGTCTCGTTCCGTCGCGACGACGGTCATTAACGCCGCATGGGATCGACTTCGCCTTGCTGGTGCGATCAACGCTGAGCATCCGCTGGCTCGTCGTTACGGATCAATGGGACGCGGCAGTTACGTCGCGTTCCCTCAGGGGGATTGCTACAACGCCCATGCCATTCACCTCGGCGAGGACTGTTTCATCGGTGCCGGCACGACCCTCGCGGTGGGTATGCCTACCGAGACGTACCCGGCCGATTCGCCCCCGGTGATTGAAATCGGTGATCGAACGACGGTGGGTAAGGACTGCTGGTTTGTGGCTCGCCATTCGATCGTGCTTGAAGCCGATGTCACGATCGCTCCCAACGTGTACTTCACTGACCACAATCACACCTACGCCGATCCTTGGCTTCCGGTGGGCAAGCAGGTGTTGCAGGGTTTTTCCGTGCGCGTTGGTTCAGGAACTTGGATCGGCACAAACGTTGTCGTGTTGCCGGGCGCCAACATTGGTCGCAACTGTGCGATTGCCGCAGGTGCCGTTGTGCGCGGCGACATACCCGATCACAGCGTTGTCGTGGGCGTGCCGGGCCGTGTCGTTCGTCGTTGGATCGATGGCGAGGGCTGGGTCCCGCCGCTTACGAATGAAGTTGTTGTTGTCGAAGGTTGGCCCGTGGGAGTTCGACCGACCGAAGAATCCGGCAGTTAATGCGAATTAGTTCTTGCGTCCGGACTTCACTTTTGGCTTGAAGGCTCCGGAAAGTTCATCCTGCGTGAACGCGTCGCCATTCGGAAGACCAACTGCGAAGCGGTAGAGAGCCGTGCGGTAGATCGCGCCGAGTGCAGACATCAGGCAGCTGATGACGACAACCCAGATGAACAGAAGCGGAATGCCGACGACGGGAAGGACGAAGCTCAATCCGCCGAAGATCAAGATGCCCGGCAGCATCAGGAGGAACCCGATGAGGCCAATGCCGGCCTGTGCGAAGAGGTTCTCGCCCCAGGTCGTTTTCAAGAGATTTGCAGACTTCTTAATTGCAGCGATTGGGCCGATGCCCTCGATGATGATGATCGGAAGCACGAGCCACGTCACCACGTTCCAGGCTGCGCCGATAAGACCAGCAGCAACGTCGCCGAGGAATCCGGCTTTGTCGCGAATCGCTTGAAGAACGAGACCAACTGTCGAGTTGATCGCCGACCAACCGAGAATCGAGGGCGTGCGAGTTGTTGCTTTGGAAAATGCCTGACCCATGGTGAAACTGCCACCATCGAGTCGTTCATTGGCGGCGGCGATGAGAGTGGCGGCGAATATCTGCGAAACGAGACCGATGATGAACAGTCCCACAATGCCAATCGCCCATGACGCAGGCGTGAGAGAAAAATCGTCTTGGCCGGGCGCAGGATTGGCAATGAAATCGGCGGTGAGAACAACGCCGCCACCAACGGCCACTGCAATGATGCCGCAGGTGATGGCTGAAACTGCAGGAATGGCGGCGAGCTTCTTCTCGCTTTTCAGAACACCGAAGCTGGCTCCAGCCAGCGCTTTGCTATTTGCGAATTTTCCCATTTGCTTATTCTAGGGCAGACCGCTGATCAGATTCCGGGGAGCGGGTCGATATCGACCACTTCCCCATGACCGCCATCAGGGACGAGGAGAGCGGCGGTTGCGGCGCAGAGTTTGTCGAGTTTGTCTGCGGTGGCGGCGTAGACCTCAAGGCCCTCGCCAACGGGATCAGCAATGTCGTCAGCGGCAATTCCGGCAGGTCTGTTCGGGGTTCGCAGTGCTGCAACGGTGGCGCACCACTCGCGAACCGATTGCCCAGGTTTGCGGGGCCCAATCTTGTTGCCCAGCCGGACGATCTCGCCCATAACAAAGGTCCGTTCAAGTGCGGCATGGTCATGGATGACGATGCCGTGAACATGATCACGAGTCACGCCGATGATGAGATCAGCTTCGGCAACGTCTTCGCCCTTGATACGGCGACTTTCGTGTTCAGAGAGATCAAGGCCCCGAGCAGCGAGAGTCTCGACGGCATGGTTGGTTGCTGGTCCGCCCCAACCAAGAGTTCCGGCAGAGTGCACGCGTGCTTCCATGCCGCGAAGTGTCAGGTGATACGCAAGGAGGCCCATCGCCATTGGCGATCGACAGGTATTACCGGAGCAAATGATCAAGATTTCGATTTCGTGATCCTAGAAGGCTGCGGAGCTATGCCTGTTCAGACCCGTTGGACTGTTCATCAAAGACACAGCGCCAAGATGAGCGCAGCGATCCACTTGCAGCGGTGATCGTGTCAATCAGGACTGTGGTCGCGTCGTCATGATCGACCAATACGATCGGCTCGTCATCATCGCTATCGATAACTCGAAGAGTGAAGTTGGGAATTGGCGATGCTGAGGTTGCTGTGACCTTCGAAATGTATTCCTGAAGACCAACAGCTAACTCATCGTCGTTCAGTTGAAAGAGATTGAGAATCGGCGTAGGCGTTGGTGGCCACCAAAAACTGGGAAGGGCCGCAAGTAGGTTGCAATCGCGCCGCTGCACTCGAATGTGTCCGCGAAGAAAATCGGGTAGGCCGCCTGAGGATTTCGTGTGTTCGACATACGCCTCGGTATCGAGTGTCGCAAGGGAGTCGAGGTCATACATGGTGAGGTATTGCGGTGGATCGTCGTCGCGCCCGCCGGCTATCCACTCGAAGCGTCGTGCCCGCCGGAAACCGGGGAGCACGAGTTGCTCGCGATGGTGGTCATCGCACCAGGCCGAGAACTGCATATGCAAGTGCGCTGGAAGCCAGGTCGCGAGGTAGAGAACGGCGTTTGGGGTGGTAATTGAGTCAGTCATAGTCAGCCTTCAAAAGCAGGCAGTGTGGTGAGGCCGGCTTCGGTTTCCATGTCTTTTATGAGTTCGCGTTCCTGAGCTTTGCGTTCTTCGGGCGTGCCCGTAAAGCGTTTGTGGGAAACGACCCGAGTCATGGTTGCTGTTGAGAGCAGGGCGAGGGCAAATGTGGTGAAGTAGATCGCCCTGAAGCCACCGATGGCCGATGCCGCAAGCGCGATGCTGATGCCCATCGTTGATCCGAGCAACGCGATCATGCGCAATGTGGCCATGCCGACACCGAAGTACTCAGGGCTCAGTGCCGCGCCACCAGCCGATGCGACTGCTGGTCGAACGAATCCGTTGGCGATTCCCTGAATGATGAGAGCCAGAGTGACAAGTCCCATTGATTCGGTGTCGTACCCAGCAAGGAAGAGCAGCATCGAAAGGGCCATAGATGTGGTGCCGATGAGTCCACCCCGGCGCTCACCGAATCTTGCAGCGACACGGCCTCCGAGAATTGCTCCGAAGCACATGCCAAGTGGCAGTGGCAGCATGAGGAATGCGGTTTCGGCAACTGATTTTCCAAACCGCTGCTGAAGAAGGAGCGGAGCGCTGAAGAAGACAGCGTTGCTCGAGGCCTGCGAAAAGAATTCAGAAACTGCGGGCATCGAATAGGCGGGATTGGCGAGAAGGCCAGTGGGTAGGAGAGGAAACTTGGCGCGCTTTTCGATGCGGATAAATAAAAGAATGAGCATCGGTGCGGCAACGAGTAATGCCAACCCGATTGGTTGGGTCCAACCCCAGGATCCACCTCGATCGAGATAGAGCAGGATTGATCCGGTTCCCAACATGAGGGTGATACCGCCAGCGATATCGAAACCGATGTTGGATCGACGTTGTGTCTCGGTGAGCCAGCGCAAGCAGAACGGGAGAAACGCGAGAGCGAGAACACCCTGCGCGAGGAAAACGCCGCGCCAACTGAGGACCTCGACCATTGGGCCGCCAAAGGCCAGACCAAGAGCCGGTGCGGCAGCGGAAACAAACGCCCACATGCCGAGAGCCTTGGGGCGAGCATCGAGTGGAAACGTTTCCATGATGAGCGCAACTGCGGTCGGTGCGGTGGCAAAGCCGGCGGTCTGGCTGATGGTTCGAAAAATGATGAGCGAGGCTGCATTCCATGAAAATGCGGTGAGGATTGCGGCGGCACCGCACACGGTGAGGCCGATCAGGAAGACTCGCCGCTGACCTTTAAGATCGCCCAGTCGACCGAAGGTGGGAAGCATGACGGCACCGACCAGCATCGGAAGCGAAAGCACCCACGAAAGCGTCGAGGTGGACGCGTCAAGGTTGTCACCGATTTCCGGAAGCGCAGCAACGAGAATGACCGCGGGCCAGCCCGAGACAAAAACACCGAGCATCGTTGCGACAAGTACCCGTCGTTGCTTGCCCCTGTCCACCGGCCGAGGCTACCGGTAGAGGGTGATCCGTTCGAAGAAGTGGGGCACTAGCGTTTCGCTCTTAGGAGGATCGGTATGGCGACATCATCACGCACCCTTGTCATCACAACAGGATCGGGGATCGGAGCATCGGTAGCCAAGAAGCTTCGGGATCGAGGTGATGCGGTGATCGAGACTGATCTATCACTCGACCTCGCCGATGCGCATGCCGTCAGCAGGGCACTCCGCTCGCTTGTTGGATCAGGAACGGTTGATCGCGTTGTTCTTGCGGCGATTGATCCATCGGCATTTCGCGCTGCTCCGATTACGTCGCTCTCAGAAGAGGACTGGGATCAGGCGGCGGAGTATCCGATGCGAGCCGCATTCGTTGTGTTGCAACAAGTACACACGGTCATTGCCGACGGCGGTCGCGTCGTCCTCATCCTGCCGACGGTGGCGACCACCGGTGTGGCCGATCTCGTTCCGCTGTGTAGCGCAGTTGAAGCCATACGGGTGATGGCCAAAGCAGTTGCCCGACGGTGGGGTGCACGGTCAATCACGGTGAACACAATCGAAGTGGAACTTGGCGCATTCATGCTCGGCGATGACGTTGAGGGTGATGCTGGAGGTGTCGGTGTGCCGGTAGTGCCGGTGCTCGGTCAACCGGCGTTGCCGCCAGGTTCAGCGGTTGACGATGTTCTTGGCCTTATCGACATGTTGGCCATGCCAGCAGCTGCTGCCATTACCGGCACACTTCTGGTTGCTGATCGCGGAACGGTGATGCAGCCATGAGCGGACTTCAAGGTTTGATGGAGGGCCGCGTTGTTCTCGTGACTGGAGCGGGTGCCGGTGTGGGCCGCGGCGTTTCCGCCGCTTTTGGGTCAGCGGGTGCGATTGTTGGCATCGGCGTGCGTCGACCAGAAGCAGCCGAGGAAACTGCGGCTGATGTCGCTGCTGCAGGCGGTACACCAGTGATCTTGCGCTGTGATGTCACCGATGCTGAGCAGAGCGCTGCCGCAATTGCACAGTTAGTTGCCGATTACGGTCGTCTCGACGCGGTGGTGCATAACGCTGTTAGCGGTCGTTCGAGCGAAGCGACGGATTTCGAAAACACCACACTCGAAGAATGGGAAGACCATTCGTCGGTAACCGTGCGCGCCACCTGGCGCCTTGCGGTGCAGGCCTACCCGCATCTGCAAAAGACTCAGGGCGCGTACTTGCTCATGAGTTCACCTGCAGGCATCGAAGGATCTGAGCGTGCACCGTTTTACAGCGCGGTGAAAGCTGCACAACGTGGCTTCGTGCGCGCCCTTGCTCGTGAATGGGGCTCTGATCACATCCGCGTTAACAGCGTGGCGCCATTGGCGATATCGCCGGCGCTCGAGAACATGAAAATTCTCGAACCCGAACGCGTGAAGCGCATCGAAGGGCTTGTTCCTCTGGGTCGCCTCGGTGATCCCGAAACCGATATTGGGCCACCGTCGGTGTTTTTGTGCAGCGACGAAGCGCGTTATGTCACCGGCCAAACACTGGTTGTCAGCGGCGGACGATTTACCAGTCTCTGAGACGGGCGCGAAGTTCCTCGTTGTGTACAAACACAGGGAGTTCTTCGCTGTCGTTATATGTGGGGCGCACTGAGGTTCCACCGTCGACGCACAACACCTGACCGGTGACGTAGGCCGACATATCGGACATCATGAACAACACACCTTTGGCGATGTCGTCGCTGGTACCGCGACGGCGCATCGGTATTACGTCGGTGTCGTTGCCGTCGGTGTCGCCGG
>SXGQ01176249.1_pt1 | contig 38971 bp, 35 predicted proteins | sample 3178371 | NCBI WGS metagenome assembly SXGQ01 (sample SAMN11356859, study PRJNA531348) | freshwater metagenome | isolation source: freshwater sample F1-20 | place: China: Fuxian Lake, Yuxi | collected 2017-12-25
CTTCGCGCGCACCAAGCACGGCGCCGACCGCATCTGTCGCAAGCTCCAGGGCGAAGACATCAGCTGCGCCGCCATCCACGCCAACCGGTCGCAGAGCCAGCGTCAGCGCGCGCTGCAGGCCTTCAAGAACGGCGAGATCCGCGTGCTCGTCGCGACCGACATCGCCTCGCGCGGCATCGACGTGGACGGTATCTCCCACGTGGTGAATTTCGACTTCCCCGACGCGCTCGAGGATTACGTCCACCGCATCGGTCGCACGGGCCGCGCGCTCGCGACGGGGACCGCCATCACCTTCATCACCCGCGAGGATTACCCCGAGCTGCGCCGCCTCGAGCGGATCGTCGGCAAGCACCTCCATTGCGGCAAGCTCCCCGGTTTCGACTACACGCAGCAGGCCCCGGCGCGCACGCCCGAGGACTTCCAGCGCGACGTCGATCCGCGCGCCCGCGGCGGTCGCCCGCAGCATTCGCAGGAAGGCCACCAGCACCCGCAGGGCGGTCGCTTCGGCGGCCAGCAGGCGGCCCAGGGTCGCTACCGCCCGTTCGGTCGCCCCGGCACCCGGCGGCAAGGTGGGCCGAGGTAAGTGGTTGAATAAGGGACGGGGCCAGGGCTTGGGCTAGGGCTAGGGCTAGGGACAGGAAAAGAGTACAGAGTACAGAGTACAGAGTACAGAGTACATGGGTGCGCCGCGCTCTTTGATGGTGTCGGGTTTCCTTCTGAACTCCGTACTCTGGATTGGAATCCTAGCCCAAGCCCTAGCCCTGGCCCTTTCTCAAACCTCTCTTCTTTCCATCGGCTTATTTTCGTCCTAAAGAAAGGGGCCTCCCATGCGTTCCCTGCTTCCCCTCCTCCTGGTCGCCGGTCTCGTCGCCGCCGACGCCCCCAAGGCCGCGCCCGCCGCGCCCAAGCTCCCCGCCATCCCCTCCGCGGCGATCGCCAAGAAGAAGGAGCTCCTCTTCGAGGATAACTTCGAGGGGGCCGAGGCCGACAAGCGTTGGGTCAAGGTGGTGCCGACCTTCGCCGTGAACCAGGGCGTGCTCAAGGGCACCCAGACCCGCGACAAGACCATCCCGGCGGCCGACGGGAAGCCCGAGGTCCGCGCGCACGCCGCCGTGCATGGCCTCGAGGTCCCGACCAAGGACAGCATCGTCGAGTGCAAGGTCCGCTTCGATGGCGCCACCATGATCGATGTCGAGTTCGACGACCGCAAGTTCACGGGCTGCCACTACGGTCACATCTGCCGGGCGCAGCTGCGCTTCAACCCGAAGGACAAGACTTTCTCCGCGGTGATCATCGACGAGAAGGACGGCAACATGCGCAACGATATCTACGCGATGAAGAACGACCCGGCGAAGAAGGCCGAGGTCGCGAAGCTGCTCGTGGGTCGCCAGGCGACCTTCCCGGTGAAGGGTGACCTCGCCGAGGGCAAGTGGCTCGCCGTGGTCGTCGAGACCGTCGGCGACGAGATGCGGATGACCGTCGACGGCCAGCCGGTCGCCTACCTGAGGTCGTCCGGTATCGCCCACGCGACCAAGTCGCGGATCGAGTTCGGCGTGGCCGGCAAGGATGGCTGCCTCGACGACCTCAAGGTCTGGAACGCCGAGCCGGCGAAGTAAGGACTGTGTCAGCCGTTCATCGGGCCTCCGGCGCGTGCCGGGGGTCTTTTTATGCGCCCTTCGGCAGACCGGCGAGCAACTGCTCCAGCTCGCGTCCGTAGCGGACGTAGGAGCGGAAGCGTTCCTCCGGGCTCACCGGCGTGGCCTCGGCGCCGAGGTGCACGATCTTGGCGACGTGCGGCTCGATCGTGAGACCGGCCGCGTACCCCGAGGCCAGCAGGTCCGCCAGCACCTCGCGGACGTGCGCGTCGCCCTGACCCGGGTAGGTGAAGGCGTCGCTCTTGCCTCCGCCCGGCGCGCGGCGGCAGTCCTTCACGTGCACGTAGGCGATGAACGGCCGCACGGCCCGGTAGAACGCCAGCGTGTCCTGACCATAGGACGCGGTGTTGCCGATGTCGAAGAGGTAGCGGACGTGAGGGTGGTTCAGTTCCTCGAGGAACGCGCGCGCGTTCGCGGGGCTCGCCCCGGCCCAGCCTTCGCAGTTCTCGAAGAGCAGCATGATGTCGCCGTCGGCGGCCAGCTTCGCCATCTCGCGATACCGTCGCAGCCCCTCGTCGCGCCATTCGCGGTCCGTCACGCCCGCCTGCATCCAGCCCATCGTCCGCACCAGCCGGGTGCCCGCGCGGCGCAGGCGCGGGATCAGCACGCGCAGGTCCGCCAGGTCGGTCGCGAAGTCGCCCGTGATGGGCCGGCTCCAGTTGCCGATCGCCGAGCCGAAGCTGCTCACCCTCAGGCCAGCGTCCTCGATCGTGTCCATCGCCCGCGCGAAGGCGTCGTCGGACACGGCGGCCGAGCAGACCTGGCGGCCGTCGAGCAGGCGCAACTCGATCGCCGGCCAGCCGAGCGTCCGCTGGGCGGCCACCTGGCCGACGATGTCGTCGGCCGCTTCATCCGCGAGGCCGGAGAGAGGGAAGGGGGACATGGCGGGAGACTGACGGGCCGTCGCGGGGGTGGGAAGCGACAAAGGAGGGCGGCGTTCAGCGCAGCAACCAGTCGACCACGCGGTCCGGGCGCCCCGCCGGCGGGCCCGCGTCGACCCGCAGTCCGGGCCGGGCTGCGAGTTCGGCGGCCGCCGCGTCGTCGGCGAGCCACAGGGGGTTCGCCGCCGGCACCGCCGCCAGCAGGCCGGGTACATCGAGGTATTTCACGGCGCCTGGCAGGAACATCGGGTGGCGGAAGTCAGTCAGCGTGGCGAAGCGGAAACCTTCCGGGTCGAGGGCCAGCGGCGTCTCCGGCAGGTCGACCGCCGCCATCGCGGCGAGCGGGGCCGTCCAGCCCCGGGCCGCCACGCTGACCTTGCCGCCCAAGGTGGGCAGGCCGCCGCCGAGATCAGGTTGGCGGAGGAAATCCCGGATCATCCGGATGTCATGGGCGCGTTGCACCGCCAGGCACTCGTTGTACCCGAACGTGTAGGCGGCCACCTCCCGGGGCTCCTTCACCTTGCGGGTCGGCGCGTCCGTCTCGGTACCCTGCCGGTAGAGGTCGGCGCCGATCACCGCGACGCCGGCTGCGATCAGCCGTTGCACCGCCGGGCGCAGCTGCCGGCGTTCGTCGCGCAGGCCTGGCTTGCCGGCAGGGTCGAGCCAGATCACGGCGTCGCCGCGCGCGTCGACCGGGTGCAACCATTCGATGGAAACCTCCTCGCCGCGCGCGTCGCGCAGCGTGCCCTTGATCTCGAAATGGGTGGAGCGCCATTGCGTCGACGGTTCGACGAACGTCACCGGGCCGGTCGCGCGGGGGCGGGCCAGGGAGCGCCAGCCCGTCGCGACCGCGTCGCCGCCGGCGCGGAGGTCGGCACGCAGCCGGCCCGAGGCTTCCTGGTCGAACCAGCGCAACAGACCCCGCTCGAAGTCCGGGTCGGCCGCCTTGGGCGCCGGGTGCGCCTCATCCCAGACCGTCAGCTCCGCCTTGCCCAGCACCCGGTAGTCGCGTTCGACGATGGGCGTGGGCAGGCCCAGCCGGAAGTGGCGGTTCAGCCACCCGTAGAAAGCCGCCCGGGCCGCGCGGTTGTAGTTGTGCGGCGACGACTCGTCCCGATGCAGCATCACGTGGTCGCCCGCGCCCAGCCGCTCGTAATAAGCCCGGAGCTCGGGAAACCCCTTCGTCGCCATCTCCTTGGTCCAGTCGTTCGCCGTCGTCAGTCCCTGCGGTTTGGGCGCGAACAGCGCGGCGAAGTCGACGTTCCCCCGGTCGAGCCGGAGCAGCGACGCGTTCTCGCAGGTGCAACCGCCCTGCATCGCGGTGGAGACCATCACCGCAGGGAAGGAAAGGGCGATCCGGTCGTCGAGCGCCGCCAGGATCATGGTCTGCGTGCCGCCGCCGCTGGCGCCCGTGACGGCCACGCGGGTCGGGTCCACCTCGGGCAGGCTGAGCACGAAGTCGAGGGAGCGGAGGTTGTTCCAAGTCTGGAGGCCCATGACGCTCTGCAGGCGGGCCTCGGCCTGGGGGCTGTAAAGCCCCCAGGCTTCCGCGCGATTCATCTCGGGTCGCTGCTTCGCGAAACGGTGCACGAGCGATTCGGGCAACTGGACCGAGTCGGAGTCGCTCAGGCTATCCCACTGCCAGACGAGGCAGCCCATCCGGGCCAGCTGGACGCACATCGATTGGAACCGGCTCTTGCCGCCTTCGACGAAGACCTCCTGTCCGGTCGCGATCTCCTTCCGCACATGCTCCGCGGGCTGGTTCAGGAAACGCGCGTCCTTCCAGTGGCCGTGGGCGAAGAGCACCGCGGGGATCCGGCCGGTGAACTGTTTCGGCCGGTAGAGGTTGCCGGTCACGTAGAAGCCGGGCGCGCTCTCGAAGTAGACCTTGTCGATGACGTAGTCCCCTTGGTCGATGCGCCCATGGATGACCGCGCGCAGCGCACCCTTCGTCGGCAGCGGGTGGAGCCCCAGCGCCACCGCGACGTCGGTGCGCATCCCCCGGAGGGATTCCGGAGAGGTGTCGGGTCGGAGTGGAAAATAGCCGTTCAGGTCCTTCAGCGGACCGTCGCGGACCTCGGCGGCGGTCAGGGGCAGGAGGCCGGCCAACAGGAGCAGGGCGAGGCGGGGCATGGGAGGGAGACTGCGGGCAACGATGCGGGGGACAATCGGAGAAATCGGCGGGGCGGACGGGCTTGCAACTTCCCGTCCGTCGGGTTGTTTTATCATCACTATGAAGCACCCCGCCGCCTTCGTCTGCCTGCTCGTCTCCGCCCTCGCCCTCGCCGCCGACCAGCCGGCCGGTCCCCGTCCCGAACGGGAGCCGGAACCGCGTGGTGACCGTCGCCCCGAAGGCCAGCCTCAGGGTAATCAGCCGATCGTGATCCCGCTGCCCCGCGGTTTGCCGCCCGGCGCCTACATGCTCGTGCCGCTCCCGTCGCAACCCGGCCAGCCGCAGCCCGGTCGCGTCCAGGGCCAGGAGCGTCCGAATCTCGAGCGACCCAACATCGAGCGCCCTAATGTCGTCCGACCCAACGCCGACCGGCCGGAGGCCGAACGTCCGAACGGCGACCGCCCCTCGGCCCAGTCGCGGGAAGGGCAGGGCGCCGCCGTCCGTCCCGCCGCGATGCTGACCCCCGACGAGCAGGCCAAGCTCCGCGCCGCCATGGAGAAAGCTGGGCAGGAGGCGGCCGTGAAGGAGGCGCGTGAGGTCGCCCAGAAAGCGCAGAAGGCCCTCGAGGAAGCCCGTCTCAACGAACGCAAGGCCGCCGAGGCTGCCGCGCTCAAGGCCGACCCCTCCCTGGAACCGGTGTTCGACAAGCTCCGCAAGGGTCCGTCGAACCAGGCCCCGAATCGTCGCGGCAACGAGCGCGGCGAATCGCCGGCCCGCTAAGCCCGGTCCGCGGATGCGCCGTCGCTGGTTCCTTTGGCTCGCGCTCGTCGGCGCGCTGGTCGCGTCCGCCGCCGAGGCGCCGAAGCGCATCCTGTTCATCGGGAACAGCTACACCGGCGTGAACCAGCTCCCCGCCGTCTTCGGCGAGATCCTGAAGTCCGCCGGGGCCGGCGCGCCCGTCATCCGCTCCTGCACCCCTGGCGGCCAGAGCTTGCTCCAGCACTGCACCGTCCAGCCCAAGTCCCTCGCCGCGATCGACGAAGGGGCGTGGGACGTGGTCGTGCTGCAGGGGCAGAGCCAGGAGGCCGCCGTCGCCGAGGTGAACGAACGCGTGCGCGCCGACTTCCTCGCGGGAGCCCAGCAGCTCTGCGCCCGGGTCCGCGCCAAGAGCCCGCAGGCGCGCATCTATTTCTACGAGACCTGGGCGCGGCACCCCGACTTCTGGAAGGCCAAGGACTTCAACCCGGGCGTCGGCAAGGACCCGCAGGAGATGCAGGCCCGGCTTCGTAAATGGTACGCGGAGGCCGCGAAACTCTGCCAGGCCACCGCCGTCGTTCCGGCCGGGGATGCCTGGGAGCTGAATGATCGAGAGCCGACGCCCTTGCGACTGCATCAGAAGGACAACTCCCATCCGGAGTTCGTCGGCACCTACCTCAACGCGCTGGTTTTCTACCGGGTGATCTACCAGCCGAAGGACCTGAACGTCGCGTACCGCGGCAAGGCCAGCGCCGCCGAGGCCACCCGCTTGCAAGGCCTCGCCGCGCGCGTGCCGCTCGCGCCGCGATGAGGCCGGCGGCGCTCCTCCTGCTCGCCCTGCTGGTCGTCGGCTGCGCCCTGGTGCCGGCGCCGACCGGTTTCACCGAGCTGCGTCGCCTGCCCGCGGCGGAGGCCAACCAAGGCGTCGCCATCGACGCCGACCATTACTACGCGATCGCCGATGCGGCCCTCGGCAAGTATCGCAAGTCCGACGGCGCCCGCGTCGCGCGCTGGAACGCACCCGCCGGCGCGGGAATCCGCCACCTCAACGCCGGGGTGGTCGTGGACGGGAAACTCTACTGCGCCCATTCCAATTTCCCGCTCAAGCCCGATGAGAGCTCGGTCGAGATCTTCGATGTCGCCACGCTCACGCCCGTCGGCCGGCACGTCTTCGTCGCGCCGCCGGGTTCGCTGACCTGGGCGATCCCGTTTGAAGGCGGTTGGCTGGCTTGCTTCGCGCATTATGCCGTCACCAGCCAGGTCGCCCGCAGCCGGCTGGTCGCCTATGACCGCGACTGGACTCCGCGGGTCGAGTGGACGTTCGCGCCCGAGGTCTTGGCCAAGTTCGGGCGGATGAGCTGCTCGGGGGGCGGTCTCGGTCCCGACGGGCGGGTCGGCGTCACCGGCCATGATGCCCGCGAGCTCTACGTCCTCGACCTGCCGTCCGGTGGCGGCGTCGCCCGCTTGGCCGGGGTCCGGCCGTTCCCAGGGGAAGGCCAGGCTTTCGCGTGGGATCCCTCCCGGCCGGGGGAGCTGGCCGCGATCAGCCGCAAGGCCCGGGCCATCCTCGTCGTCCGTTACGAATAGCGTCTCGGTTTACGGATTGCGGAACCAAGGGGGGTGGCCTTTGTCTCCTAGGCATGCTGCGCTTACCCCCGTTCCTGCTCCTCCTCACGTCGCTGGTCCAGGCCGCCGACCTCAAGCTCTCGACCGTCTTCTCGGACCATGCCGTGCTCCAGGCCGGTGAGGCCAACGTCTACGGCAAGGCCAAGCCCGGCGCCGCCGTCGAGGTCGTCTACGGCTCCGCCAAGGCCACCGCCACCGCCGGTGCCGACGGCGTCTTCAAGACGACCCTGACCGGCCTCCAGGCCACGGAGGAAGGCAAGGACCTCGTGATCAAGTCCGGCGCCGAGTCCCATGTCGCCAAGGACGTGATCGTCGGCGAGGTCTGGGTCGGCTCCGGCCAATCCAACATGGAATGGGTCGTGCGCAACACGAGCACCGCCGCCGCCGCGCGCGCCCGCCCGGCCGACGCCGGCATCCGCGTCTTCACCGTCGCCCGTACGCCGAAGGCGACCCCCGCCGAGGATGTGCAGGGTTCGTGGAAGGTCGCCGGTCCGGCCACCGTCGATGGCTTCACCGCCGCCGGTTACTACTTTGCGCACGCCCTGCGCGCCGAGCTCAAGCAGCCCGTCGGCATCATCCACACCTCGATCGGCGGCACCCGCGCCGAAGCCTGGGGCCCGCGCGGCATGTACGATGCCCAGCCGGAGGCCAAGGGTTGGCAGGCGAAGGAAGACAAAGGCGTCGCCGACCGCGTCGCCAAGGCCAAGACCGACCCCAAGACCCAGACGGTCTGGTCGAACGGACCGCACATGAACTGGAACGGCATGGTCGCTCCGCTGGTGGGTTACAGTTTCAAGGGCGCGCTGTGGTATCAGGGCGAATCCAACGCCGGCCAGGCCGCGGCTTACAAGTGGATCCTCGGCGACATGATCAAGGCCTGGCACAAGGCCTGGGGTCGCGAGTTCCCCTTCATCATCGTCCAGCTTCCGCGCTTCATGGCGAAGAAGCCCGTCGCCGTCGAGGATGGCGGCTGGCCGGTCATCCGCGAATCCATGGAGTGGATCGCCGACCACGTGCCCGGCGCGATGATGAGCGTGAACATCGACCTCGGGGAGGAGAAGGACATCCATCCGAAGGACAAGCTGCCGATCGGCGAGCGCTTGGCCGCCGTCGCCTTGCAACGTGTCTACAAGACCCGCGCGGTCGGCGAAGCCCCGCGCGTGACCAAGGCCGAGCTCCGGGGCGACGCCTGGGTCGTCACCTACGACCGTCCGGTCGCCCTGCAGGGCGAAGGCAAGGGCTGGGCCGTCCAGAAGGCCGACGGCTCCTGGGCTTTCGCCACGGCCAAGGCCGAGGGCGCGCAGGTGACCGTCGCCGCCGCCGACGTGAAGGCGCCGAAGGCCGCCCGCTACGCCTGGGCCAACTTCCCCGAGGTCTCCGTGGTCTCCGCCGGCGCCGATGCGCTGCCGGCCGGTCCGTGGCGCAGCGACAAGTAAGCCGGCGTTTCCCCGTGCGGCTGCTTCGCCTCCTCCTCGCCTCGGTCGCCTGCCTCGTCGCCCGCGGCGAGGTCGTCGCGCCGCCGCCCGTCGGCCTCAAGGTCCTCACGGCCGGGCACAGTTTCCATGTGTGGATGCCGCCGTTGGTGGCCGAGATGGCCAAGGCCGCCGGCATCGGGGGACATGAGCAGCTCGCCATCTCCTCGATCGGCGGCTCCAAGGTGATCCAGCACTGGGATCTTCCGCCCGAGCGGAACAAGGCCAAGCCGGTGCTCCTCGCCGGTCGGGCCGACCTTTTCACGATGGCGCCGACGTTCCTGCCCGATCCCGGTATCGAGAACTTCGTCCGCCTCGGGCTGGAGCATAATCCCCGGTTGCGTTTCACCCTCCAGCAGAACTGGGCGCCCTACGAGGATCCGGAAGTCTGGCTCAAAGCGGTGAAGCCCAAGTCGATCGATCGCGACGCGATCACCGTCGCGCAGCAGCGCGCCAAGCACGACCCTTACTTCAAGTTGATCGACCAGCACGTCCGTGAGCTGAACAGCCGGCTCCCTGCGGCCAAGATCGCGGTGGTGCCGTGCGGCGAGGCCGTGCTCGCCCTGCGCGCCAAGGTCATCCAAGGCGCCGCGCCGGGCATCAAGACCCAGAACGAGCTGTTCACCGACGTGCTTGGCCATCCTGGCCCGCACATCCGGGTGCTCTGCGCCTACTGCCATTTCGCGACGATCTACCGCCGCAGTCCCGTCGGCCTGCCGGTCCCGAGCCAGCTGGCCCGGGCGCCGGAAGCCGAGAAACTCAACCGACTCCTGCAGGAGGTCGCCTGGCAGGTGGTCGCGGAGCACCCTTTGAGCGGCGTCGGCAAGTAGGTCGGCCCGGCCCTCCGGCGGTTCGTGGTTTGACCCCGCCCGGAAGCCCGCCAGCCTGCGAGCCGTGAGCACCCGCGCATGGAAGTAAGCATCTTCAACGACGTCCTCGGCCCCGTCATGCGCGGTCCGTCCAGTTCCCATTGCGCGGCGGCCCTGCGCATCGGCCGCCTGGCCCGCGATCTCATGGGTGGGGAGGTCACCGAGGTGCTGGTCGAGTTCGATCGCGCCGGTTCGCTGCCGACGACCCATGACACGCAAGGCTCCGACATGGGACTCTTCGGCGGGCTCATGGGCTGGGAGGCCGATGATGAGCGGCTGCCGGATTCGCTCGCGCTTTTCCGGCAGGGCGGGGGGCTCGCCCGGTTCGAGACCGTCGACGTCGGCGACCCGCATCCCAACACCTATCGGCTGACCCTGCGCAACGCGCGGGCCACCCATTTCCTCCGGGCCATCTCGACCGGCGGCGGCATGATGGAAGTCGTCGAGATCGACGGCATCGACGTGTCGCTCCACGGCGACGCGCACGTCACGTTGCTCGAGGTGACGGCGGAGCCCGACGACCTTCGCGAGGAGGTATTGCGCGTCGACCACGAGGGGAGCGCCTGGTTCGTCACCGCCGGGCGCGCGTTGCTGGCCGTCCATGGCCGCGGCTTCCTGCCGGCCGCGACGCTGACGGCGTGGCGTCAGGCGGGCTGGATCGCCCGCGCCTGGAATCTCGGTCCGGTGCTGCCGGTGCCCACCGTGCGGAGCAGCCGCGTGCCCTACCGGAGCTGCGCCGAGATGCTGGCGACGCCGGAAGCCGCGACCGAGCCCCTCTGGCGTCTCGCCGCGCGTTACGAGCAGGAACGCGGCGGCCTGACCGAGTCCGAAGTCCTCGCCCGGGCCGTCGGGTTGGTGCGCCTCCTGCGTCGTTCCATCGAGCAGGGCCTCGCCGGCACCACCTACGCCGATCGCGTCCTAGGCAGCCAATCGCCGGCCTTTGCCCAGGCGATGCGGTCCGGTCGCCTGATCGCCGCCGATCCCTTGAACCGGTCCATCCTTTACGTGACCGCCCTGATGGAGGTGAAGAGCAGCATGGGCGTCATCGTCGCCATGCCGACCGCGGGAGCCTGCGCGGCTCTGCCGGGCGTCGTGCTCGCCGTCGCGGAAGAGCGCGGGCTCGACGACGAGACCACCGCCAAGGCCCTGCTGGCGAGCGGGGTCATCGGCGCCTTCATCGCGACGCGTTGGACCTTCGCCGCCGAGGTCGGCGGTTGCCAGGCGGAAGGCGGCTCGGCGGCCGCGATGGGCGCCGCCGCGCTCGTCGACCTGACCGGCGGCTCCGCGACCCAGGCCTGCGCCGCGGCCTCGCTCGCCGTGCAGTCCATGCTCGGCCTCATCTGCGACCCGATCGCCAACCGCGTGGAGGCCCCGTGTCTCGGCAAGAACGTGCTCGCCGCGACCAACGCGCTGGCCTGCGCGAACATGGCGCTGGCGGGTTTCGACCAGGTCATCCCCTTCGACGAGGTGGTCGATGCCGCCAAGGCCGTCGCCGAACGCATGCCTCGCGAACATCGCTGCACCGCCTTGGGCGGGCTCTCCGATACGCCGACCTCCCGCTCCATCGAGCAACGCCTCGCCGCCGCCCGCGGCTGCGGTGCCGGCGGCTGTGGTTGCGGCTGAAAACTCCCCAAGCCATGAAAGCCCTCTCGCTGCTTCTCGTCCTGCTGGCTGCCGCGTTGGGCGGAGCCGGCTTACCCGCCGACCTGGTGGCCGAACAAGCCCGGCTGCAAGCGCAGCTGACCGCGCGCGCCGCCGGCTTCGGCTTCGCCGACGCCGCCGATCTCCGGAAGTTCGACGCCGATCCGGACGTCGCGCTGGCTTTGTCGCGTCATCAGCTGCTGCGCAAGCTCGGCGCCCCCGCGCTGCAGGCTTTCCGGCAGGAGGCATCGCAGGGCGCCTTCCTCGCGTGGCTCTGGGGGGACGCGACGGCCTTGAACCTTTTCCTCGAAGCGGCCACGCCGCTGGGCTTGAACCAGCGCGACGAGGATCAGTGGTCGATCAAGACCGGGACGTTGGCCCGCTGGGCGCGGCTTTGGCAGGCGGACCCGGACTCGCGCCGCGGCTTGCCGCTGCGTTTGGCGATGGCGACGGCTCTCCTGCCGCCGGGGGAAGGCAACCATGGCGCCGGCCAGCAGGTCCCGCCGCCGGACCCGCTCGGACGCTACCTGCATTTCAAGCAGGCCTACCTGGCCAAGGAACTTTACCCGAGTTTCGAGCGACACTCCGTCTGGGAATACATGCAGGTCGTCTCCTCGCCCGCCTCCGACGCCGACCTCGCGTGGACGCGCCGGATGGTGAACACGTGGCGGCCGGACCTGCGCGCGAAGGAGATGGTGGTGAAGACCGTGAGCGAGGTGAAGTATGGCAATTCCCCGCACCCCTACGGCGATTACAAGGATGTGCTCGATGGCGGCGGCAAGTGCGGCCCGCGTTCCTCTTGGGGCGTCATGGTCTGCCAGGCTTTCGGTCTCCCGGCGGTCGGCGTGGCGCAGCCCGGGCACGCCTGCGTGGCGTTCAAGACGGCCTTCCCCGAGACCCAGCCTCAGCCCGGTAACATCTGGAAGGTCGATTACGGCGCCGGCTGGGAGAAGTCCCGGATCAACGGTTTGAGCGGTCCGGATTTCCTGCAGGCGGTCGCGGCCCGCTCCCGCGCCGCCGAGTTCACGCGGATCGAGCGCACCCGCTGGTTGGGCGCGGCGGTCGCCCCGGCGGCCCCCGCCCAAGCGGCCTTGAAGGCCCTGCTGGTCGCGCAGATGGCCGAGGTGCGTCGGGCCAAGCCGGTCTTCGGCGAGGGCGATAACGCGGCCGAGGCCGAGAAGGAACCGCCGACCAAGGCCGCGGCTCCGGTGGTGGCCAAGTCGTCGCCGGTCGTGGTCGGCGCGGGTACGGCGACCCTCCCCGCGGCGGGTTTCGGCAAACTCGGCGGGGCTCGGTCGCATGAGAGCATCGACGGCGGTCGGCAGGTCTATTTCGAGAAGAACGCCCCGAATACGTGGGCCGAGTTTCCGGTGGAGATCGCCCGTGCCGGCAAGTACCTGGTCGTCCTCCGCGCGGCCACGCCCAACACCGGCCAGACCGTCGACCTCGCGGTCAGCGGACAGAAGTTGGCCACCCTCGCGGTTCCGAATTCGCAGGGCCTCTGGGCCGACACCCCGGCCGTGGAGGTTGAGCTTCCTGCGGGTCCGCAGGTGCTCCGGCTCACGGTGCCTTCGCAGCGGGGGCTGGCCTTGAAGCAGCTCGAGTTGCGCGCGCGTTGAGCGGCGAGGTCTTGCGGCCGGAGCCGGAAAGGGTTTGCTCCCCCTGTGTCCCGTGCCGTCTGCCTGACCAACGCGCCCCACGAGGGGCCCGCCTTGATCGGCGAGCTGCTCGTCGGCATGGGTTGTGACCTGCGGATCGTGGAAGCCCACGCTGGCGCGACCTGGCCGGCCGACCTTGCGGCGACCGATCTGCTGGTGGTCATGGGCGGACCGATGGGCGTGGCGGATATCGGCGCGCCCGGGTTCCCCTGGCTTGGTCCCGTGGCCGACCTGCTCCGGCGTCGCCTGGCTGTCGACGCCCCGAACCTCGGCATCTGCCTTGGCGCCCAACTGCTCGCCCACGCGGCGGGGGCGCGGGTCGCGCCGATGGTCGATGCCTCCGGCCGGCGCGTCCGCGAGGTGGGGTGGGGCGCCCTGCAGGTCTTTCCGGAGGCGGACCCTTGCGTCGCCGGCCTGCCGTCGCAACTGGAGGTGCTGCACTGGCATGGCGATGCCTGCGCCTTGCCCGCCGGCGCCACCTTGCTCGCCTCGACCCCGGCTTGCCCGGTGCAGATGTTCCGCCTGGGCCGCAGCCTCGGTCTTCAATTCCACCCCGAGGTCGATGGCCCTACCGCCTGCGGGTGGGCGAGCGAGGATGCCGAGTTCGTCGAGGCGGCCAATGGCCCGGAAGGGATCGCGGCCCTCCGGGCGCTCTCGCCCGCGGCAGCGGCACGCACCGAGGCCCTGCGCCGCCGGCTCCTGGTCCAAGGCTTGCGCGTGATCCTGGAGTGAGTCCCGGCTTGCGGGGGGATCGGCGGGCGAAAGGATGTCGGTATGCGCCAGCTTCTCCTGCTTTGCCTGAGCGCCGCCTGGGCGGTCGCCGCGCCCGAACCCGCCAAGACCGAGCCGACGAACGCGCAGGAGGCCGCGGCGAAGGAACTCGCCGCGAAGAGGGCCGCCCAGGATAAGGTCGTCGCCGAGCGATACCAGGCCTGGTGCGAGAAGCTGGGTCCCGCCGAGCAGGCCTGGGAGAAGGTCCTCCAACAGCAGCTGGGCGGTTTCTATCTGCCGATGCACCAGCGCGACAAGCTCGCCGGTAAGTCCAACGCCTGGGACTTCGTGAAGGACGATCCGAAGTTGCCGCGCGTCCTGCTCATCGGCGACTCCGTCTCCCGCGGCTATACCCAGCCGACCCGGGCGGCCCTCGCCGGCGTCGCGAACGTGCACCGCGCCCCGGCGAATTGCGGTCCGACGGCGTCGGGCGTGAAGAACCTCGAGGTCTGGCTGGGTACCGGCAAGTGGGACGTCATCCACTTCAACTTCGGTATCCACGACCGCGGGACGCCCGCGGCCGACTACGTGGGGCGACTGGAGGCGATCGTCGTCCGGCTGGAAAAGACCGGCGCCCGGCTCGTCTGGGCCAGCACCACGCCGATCCCGGATAACCCGGCGCAGAAGCAGACCGCCCGGTCGATCGTCGAGAAGAACGCCCTCGCGGCCGAGGTCATGCGGAAGCATGGCATCCCGACCGACGACCTGTTCGCCGCCCTCACCCCGCGGCTGGCCGAGCTCCAGAACCCGAACGACGTGCACTTCACGGGAGCCGGCTATGAGTTCCTGGGCGCCCAGGTCGCGGCGGCGATCCGCGCGGTCCTGCCGCCGGCCGCCCGCTAGGCCTATGACAGGCCGGCGGTTTGACCCGGGGCGGCGGGCCGGCAGACTGCCCGCGTGTCCCCATCAGTAAATATCTATTATAGCCCGGAGTACGCCCTCGCGACCGGGCTCGAGACCGTCACCAAGTCGGCCGAGGTCGCCGCGGCGATCGTCGCCGACCCCGCGTTGGCCGTCCGGCTCGTGGCGCCGGCGCCGGCGACCCGCGACGAACTCCGTGCCATCCACGAGGACAGCTACCTGCGGACGGTCTTCGCCGCGGGGCCCGGGGAGCTTCCGACCGGGCCGCGCACGCCCGCGCTGCGGCGCAGCCTGCTCGCCTCGACGGGCGGGATGCGCGATGCCGTGGCCGAGGCGCTCCGGGCGGGACGTTCGGGCAGCCTCTCCAGCGGCCTGCATCATGCCCGCCGCGGTGCCGGCGAGGGTTTCTGCACCTTGAACGGGCTCGCGCTGGGAGCCCTGCGCGCGCTCCGGGACGTCGCCTCGGTCGGCATCCTCGATCTCGATGCCCACTTCGGCGGCGGCACCTTCGAGATTCTCGGGGAGCACCCGCAGGTCCGCCTGGCCGACGTGAGCGTGAACGGCTACGACCGGTGGGAGCCGTCCGCCCCGGCGCGCCACCACGTCGAACTCGTCGCCGACCCGGCCGGCTACCTGGACGCGGTGTCGCGGGCGCTCCGGACCCTCGAAGGGGTGCGCTGCGTGCTCTACAACGCCGGGATGGACGTCCATGAGCGGGCCGGCGGGCTGAAGGGACTGACGACGGAGATCGTGCGCCGGCGCGAGGCGCTGGTCTTCGGTTGGGCCCGGGGGCGTGGCATACCCATCGCCTTCGCGCTCGCGGGCGGTTACCGCTGGGGTGGGCTGACGTTGGCGCAGGTCGCCGCGCTGCACCTCGAGACGGTGCGGGCCTGCGCGACGGACTGAGCCTTCGCCCTTGCCTGCGTCCGGACGGATTCTAAGAGATTCCTCATGTCCGTCCCCGTCGTCCATGTCGCCCGCGCCGGTGCCGAGTTCGCGACCTGTCCCGCGACCGAGGTCCCGGCCCGGCTGGCCGCCGGCGAGTTCCTGCCGACGGACCATTACTGGGCCCCGGGCATGGCGGCCTGGCGCCGGCTCGCGGAATTCGCCCCGACGCGGCGCCGGCTACCGTTCCCCCGGCCCGTGCCGGACGCCCCCAACCTGCTCGATGGGATGTTCGGCCGGGAGCACCGCACCGCCGGGCTCGCCCGTTTCTGGGATCTGCTGGCCGCCACGCCCGCGGGCGAGACCGTCGACGGGGAGGCGCTCCGCCGCATCGAGGCCGACACCGGCGTCAACGTCCGCACCCGGTGCGCGAAGGAGCTCGCCACGTGGTATCAGGCCATGGTGAGCGACGTCCTGTCCGACCGGGTCTTCACCCCCGAGGAGCAGGCGAATCTCGCCGCGCTCGCCTGGAGCTTCGGGTATGACACCGCCCAGGCCCAGTCCATGCACCGGGCGGCTTTCACGGCCTATTTTCGCGCCGGCCTGACCACGGCCTTGGCCCGCGATGTCCCGCCGGACCAGCGGGCCCGATCCATCGCGGCCTTGTCGGAGCAAGTGCCCTTGCCCCCCGGCGAGGTGGCGGTGCTGGTCCGGGAGGCTTTGCGGGCCCACCTCGGTCAGGCCGCGCAGGCGGCGATGGAGCGCGACGAAGGCCGCGAGCTGATCGCCCCGCCGCAGGCGCGCGGCCTCCGCGCGCTCGCCTTGGCGATGGGGCAGGACCTCGCGCGCGATCACCCGGAACTCGCCGCCCGCCTCGAGCTGGCCGAGCGCGGCTGGCAGGTCGCCCGCGGCGAGCTCGTCCCCGTGGCCACGGACCTCGTGCTGGGCAGCGCCGAGGTCTGTTACTGGTCCCGGCGCGTCGACCTTATCCAGAACAAACGCGTGACGGTGCGGCGCAGCTTCGGCGGACTCGTCGGCTCCACCGGCTCCATCCTCGGGGTCCGTTACCGCGCTGGCAGCTACCAGGTGGCCCGGCAGACCGAGGATCAGATGGTCCAGGTCGACAGCGGCACCGCGCTGTTCACCTCCTCGCGGGTGGTCTTCGACGGCGCGCTGAAGAATTTCAACTTCAAGCTGGGCAAGGTGCTCGACGTGATGGAGTTCTCCAACGGTGTCGGCATCAGCCGCGACTCGGGACCTGACATCTATTTCTGCTTCGGGGCCGACGGGCACGAAGCCGCCGCCATCCTGCGCCGGCTGGTGCGCGAGGCCAAGGGCTGAGCCTTCAGGCCGGCGGGACGTCGAGCGCCTTGAGGAAGTGCTGGCCCTGACCGTTGGGGAGGACGAGGTAGAGCGCGCATCGCTGCGTCTGCGCCAGCGCGAGCATGACCGGCCATTGCGCCTCCCGCACGCCGGCGACGATCAGCATCGGCCCGAGGTCGTTGGACTCGATCGCCGTGCCCTTGTGGACGAGGTCCAGGTTGTGGTTCAGCCAGCGGCCGAGCTGGCGGGCCAGCATGCGCAGGTCCGATTGCCCCGGTTCGACCTTGGATTCGTCGACCACCGCGCTCAGCGGCACGGCGAAGGTGTGCTCCAGCGTTCCCATGCGCGGGCGGGATTCAGGCTTGCTTGATCAGCTCGGCCGTCGCGGGGACGTCGGAGATGATCTGGTCCGGGTCCGGACCGACGCCGATGTAGCGGAGGTTCGGGAGGGAGGGCAGGGAGCCGCCGCGCGCGGCCAGGCGGACGATCTCGGCCATCGTGAAGGCGACGTACCGGCGGGCTTCGGCGGGCAGCTGGGCGAAGGCGCGGACCTTGGTGATGTCGGCGGTCCAGCCGGGCAGGGTGGCGTAGATCGGCCGCAGGGTGCGGCGGACCGCGTCGTTGCGGGGGACGCCGGCGACGACCCGGCCAGCCGCGTCGCGGTAGCCGGTGCAGACGAGCAGGTCGCCGCCCTGCCAGCCGCCGTGGGGCGAGAGGGCGTCGAGCTTGTTGAGGACGAGGTCGTCGTAGCCGCCGTAGCGCAGGGCGTCGGCCTTCTCGACCAGGTCGGACCAGCCGACCATGCGCTGCCGGCCGGTGCTGGTGCCGAACTCGAGCTTGGCGAGCGCGCGCTGGAGCGGGTGCTCCTCCGGCATCTTCGTCAGGAACACGTGCGTGCCCACCTTGGTGTCGTAGGCCTTGCAGCAGCCGACCGTGTGGATGGTCTGGACCGGGATCCCGGCGGACTGGAAAAATTCCGGCGTGTAGGTGTGGGACGCCGTGACGTTCGGGGCGAAGCCCGCGCGTTTGTCGAGCCAGTAGGCCTGGCCGAACTCGCCGATGATGCGGCGGTCAGCGGCGAGGTCGCCGAGGATGCGTTCACGCACGTCCCCGATGGCGTGGGCGAGGGCGGCCCCGGCCTGCCAGTAGCACTCGAGCACCGCGCCGTGGTCGAAGGTGAAGGGTTCTGACCCGGCGAAGCGGGTGAAATCGAACTCGGCGGCGGTGAAGACGCCGGACTCGATGGCGCCCTTGTTGGCGCGCAGCTCGGCCTCGGTGAGCTTGGCGAAGAGTCCGGCCCACTTCTCGGGCGAAAGTCTGCAGACGTCGCGCACGATCGCGGCGGCGCGATGGAGGCGGGCGGAAAGGCGCGTCGCGTAGTCGGCCTTCGCGCCGAGGAACTCCGAGTAGTGGAGCTGGAACTGGCCGACCTCGTCGGCGTAGGCCGGCGTGATGCCGCGGCCGGTGGAGCCGCGGGCCTCGTGGCCGAGGACGTTGACGCGGTAGTCCTCCCAGGCGAGGTCCAGGAGGCGGTGCGCGACGTCGCTGATCATGCAGCGCTCGTCGATGAGCAGGCGCGACAGGACCGGGATGCCGATCTTCTCGAGGGGGAGGGCCTCCCAGAGGGCCTTGCGGGGGTCGGCGACGACGCCGGCGCCCAGCGCGAGGCAGGCGACGTCGTGTTCGGCGACGCCGCCGGGGAGCAGGTTGAGCTTGAGGCCGGCGACGGTGTGGCCGGAGTTGGCGCCGCCGTTGACCTTCAGGACCGTGCCGACCACGTCGCGGCGGCCGCTGAGCTGCTGGAGTTCGCGGACGATCTCAGGGATGAGACGCCCCTTGCCCTCGTCCCCCATGCTGATGCCGACGTCGGCGATGAGGTGGCTGCGGAAAGGAGTGAGGGCCATGGACAGGAGGGAAGGTCGCGACGGGCAGGGCCGGCCGCTGGGCGGGTGTCGACGGGCGCGGCTTAGGCGTTGGCGCCCTTCTGGCGTTCGTAGAAGGCGTTGATCTTGGCGGACACGTCCCGGTAGCCGGAGTCGGCCATGTAGATGATCTTGTACTCGTCGACGGCTTCCTTGGCCTTGCCCATCTGGTCGAAAGCGTTGCCGAGCTCGTAGATGACCTCCTTCTTCAGGTCGTTCATCATCGCGATCTCGGCCTTGGCCGAGCTCAGCTGCTCGACGGCGAGGTCGAACTTGCCGCCGAGGATGAAGGCGCGGCCGATGGCCAGCAGGGCGGGCTGGCGGAACTTCGGGTTGCGCTGCGCGTACTGCAGTTGCTGGATGGCTTCCTCGATGCGCAGGGCGCCGAGCAGCAGGGTGCCGAGCTCGTAACGGAAGGCGTAGTCGTTGGGGTACCGCTCCACGAGGCTGGCGGCGGTCCGGAGGCGGTACTCGCCGAGTTCCTTCTCGTTGGCGTCGAGGCTCGCCTGGGCGGCGGCGTCGCCCGCGGCGACGGCCTCCCGGAGGGTCTTGGAGGTCTTCTCGAAGCGGGTCACGATCAGGTCGCTCTCCTGGCGCTCGAGGGAGGAGTCGGCCCGACCGAGGGTGGTCTGGCGGCCGCGCTGGAGCCAGGCGATGGCGGAGTCGAGGTCGCCGGCGGCGATGAACTGGCGGACGATGTCGCGGTAGAGGTCGAGGCTGTCGGGCTGGGCTTGGATCTTCTCGGCCAGCGCGGCGGCCTGCTCGAGCGCGGTGCCGGCGTCGGTGACGGTGCGGGCGGCCTGCTCGAGGCGGAGGGCTTCGTCCTTGTCCTTGAGTTTGGATTGGAAGTCGCCCTTGGTGTCCTCCCAGTTGCCCTTCTTCATGGTCTTGTTCACCGAAGCCTTGCGAACGGCCTCCTGAAGATCGCCGTTGCCCGGGAAGACCTTGAGGCCGGCATCGGCCGCGCCCAGGGCGTGGTCGTACTCATGGCCCGCGATCCACGCGTTGGCGAGGTCCACGTAATGCTGGACGTTCTTGGGGTCGGCGGCGGCCAGTTCCTCGTAGGCGAAGGCGGCGAGCTCGTAGAACTCGAGCTTGGCGGCGGCCAAGGCGATGGTGCGGTTGGCGACGGCATCCGTCGGCTTCTTGGCGAGGACCTCCTCGGCGGCGGCGATCGCGGCGACCGGGTCGGCCTCGGCGGCCTTCGCGGCCTTGCCGGCCATCAGCCCGCCGACGAGACCGTCAAAGAGGCCTTTCTTGGTACCGAGGATGGTCTTCTGGGCCCGGCGGAGGCTCCGGCGCACCTCGATGCAACCCGGGTTGCGGGCGAGGATGCCGCTGAGGATTTCCATGGCGTACTGCGGGTTGGTCTTCAGCTGCTGCTCGGCGGCGCTGACCTGCTTCTGCAGGCGAGGGTCGAGTTCGGTGAGGGCGACTTTTTTCATGGAAAAGGGGTGGGGGAGAACCAGCGGAAACTGAACCTCGGGGGGCGGGGGGTCAATCCCTTGGACGTGAAAAACGCAGGTGGCGGCGGAGGGCCCCGCGCAAGGGTCCGGCGATGATCCGGCCGACGCACCCCGCCGCCCCGCAGCGACAGGGGTGGAAGAGGCTTTCCGCCAGCGAGAAACCATAGTCGAAGGTGATCTCCTCGCCGGCCGCCACCGGCTTCAGGGTGGTCAGCCAGGCGGTCTGTTCCGCGGTCACGTAGACCAGCTCGGCGTTCGGTTCGCAGGAGTGGTTGGCGTGGCGCGCCGGGTTCGAGTCGGCGGCCCCGTCGAGCCAGAGCCCCGGGGCGATCTCCAAGGTGTAGGTCGGCGCGCCCGGCCGGCCGGGGTCGGGCGGGGCGGTGGTCGTCGTTCCGGCGTAGGGAGCGACGCGGTCGCCGGGCGCGAAGGGACGAAGGGCGAAGAGCCCGAGACCGGCGATGGGGGACGGACGCGACTCGACCCCGGGCGCGTTCATGCCTCGGGCCGGAGGTCGCGCGTCATCAACGCCGTCACGCCCGCGCGCGGGTCCAGGCCTTCGTACAGGATCGCGTGGAGGCAGAAGAGGATCGGAGCCTGCACCCCGCGTTGCCGGGCCAGGCGCGTGAGCGTGTCGGTGGCGCGATGACCCTCGACGGCTTCGCGGCGATGGGCGAGGGCGGCCAGCGTGCCGCGGGGGTCGCGGGCCACTTGTTCGCCCAAGGTGCGGTTGCGGCTCCAGCCGCCGTGCGCCGTCGCCATGAGGTCGCCGACGCCGCCGAGGCCCAGGAAGGTTTCCGCGCGTCCGCCCAGGGCGACGCCGAGGCGGATCATCTCCTGCAGCGCGCGGGAGAGCACGGCGGCCTTGGCGTTATCGCCGAGGTCCAGTCCGTCGCAGAGACCGGCCCCGACCGCATAGACATTCTTGAGCGTACCGCCGATCTCGACGCCGGCGACGTCGGAGGACGTGTAGGCGCGCAAGGTCGGTCCGCTCACGGCCGCCTGGACGGCGCGGAGCACGTCGTCGTCCTTCGCCGCCGCCAGGACCAGCGCAGTCGGCAGGCCGCGGGCGACCTCGGCCGCGTTGCTCGGTCCGCTGAGCGTGGCGACGGGGACGGACCCGAAGGCCCGGCCCATCAGTTCGCTGGGGCGCAGCAGGGTGGTCTGGTCCAGCCCCTTGCAGAGCGAGATCGCCATCCGCGTCGACGACGCGCGCACGGCCGGCCCGATCTGTTCCAGCAGGGCCGGCAGGCCTTTCGAAGGGCAGGCCAGGAAGATCAGGTCGGCGTCCATCAGGGCCGGCAGCGGTTCGAGGCCGATCTGGATCGAATCCTCCAGCCGTTGGCCGGGCAGGTAGTCCGTGTTCTCGCGGATGCTCGCCAGCGCGAGCGCGTGTTCCAGGCGGCGCGGCACCAAGGTCACGGTATGGCCCTGGCGGGCGAGGTGGATGGCCATCGCCGTACCCCAGGCGCCGGCCCCGAAGATCACGCAGTTCATCGGGCTTTGCGGGCGCGGACCTTGCCGGCCCAGCGGCGGACGGCGGCGACGGCGTCCCGGTGGAGGTTGGCTTCCGGTCGCACGAACGGCGGCGGGGTCGGCGTGAGGCCGAGGAGGTCGTGCAGCACGAGGATCTGTCCGTCGCACCCTTGGCCCGAGCCGATGCCGATGGTCGGGATGCCGACGGCGGCCGTGATCGCGGGCATGAAAGCCGCGTCGACGCATTCGACCACCAGGGCGAAGGCGCCGGCTTCGGCGACCGCGACGGCGTCCGCCAGCAACCGGACCTGGTCCTCGGCCGTGAGGCCGCGGCGGCGGTAGCCGGTCGCGTGGACGCGCTGCGGGAGCAGGCCGACATGCCCCATGACGGGGATGCCGGCGTCGACGAGCTTGGCGATGGCCGGCGCGAGGGTGGCGCCGCCTTCGATCTTCACGGCTTGGGCGCCGCCTTCCTGGAGGAAGCGGCGACCGTACCCGAGGAGCTTGGAGAAGTTGTCGTGCGCCAGGGCGAAGGGCAGGTCGCCGACGATCAAGGCGTCAGGCCTGGCCCGGGCGACGGCGGCGGCGTGATGGATCATCATGTCCATCGTCACCCCGACCGTGTCCGGCATCCCGAGCACCGTGGTGCCGACCGAGTCCCCCACCAGCAGGAGGTCGGCGCCGCCTTCCGCCGCGATGCGGGCCGTCACGGCGTCGTAGGCTGTCAGGCAGACGATGGGCCGGACGCCTTTGAGGGCGCGGAGGGACCGGGTGGTGGACTTCACGTCCAAGGTGCTACCCTGTGACGCTCCGCTTGTAAAGCGTGGGGAAGTGGTCGTAGGCTCGGAGGATGTTCCGCCGTCTGGCCAGTTTGCTTCGCAGGAAGGACTACCGTGAGGGCGCCTATGCCCACCCGGACCTCTCCGCGCAGACCGGTCTGGCCTGGCATGTCCGTCTGCGGCTCCTGCTGACCGGTCGCGGCGGCGTCGATCCGGCGGATGACCAGCCGGGCTTCTGGATCGAGCACCGCCGCTGGCTGCTGCTCGTCGGCGCGCTGCTCCTCGCATGGCTGATCGTCGAGAGCGCGCTGGCGTGGGATTTCCTCGACGGCTGAATCAGTCGGCGCGTCGCAGGCGCAGCTTGAGCGGGAGGAACCTCAGCTCGTCGGGGAAGGTCACGGTCCGTTCGGTCTTCTCCGCCCAGGCCTGGAGCAAGGCGTGCAGCCAAGGCAGCGAGCAACGCGCGGCCGCGAACGTGAGCCGGAAGTCGCCGCCCTGGACCGACCAGCGTAAGCCTTCGGCCCGGAAACTCACCGGCGCGGGCTGGCCGTCGAGCTCGACCACGATGTCGACGTCCTCGGTGCCGAGCGTCAGCGCGGTGACCCGGCCCGCGCCACCGAGGCGGCGCGTCGCGGCCTCCGCGATGAGGGTCTCGAGCGCGTTCACGCGGCGGGGAAGCCGAGCAGGGTCACGCCGAGCTCCCTGGCCCGCGCGATGACCGCCGGCTTATCGATGAGGATGACCGCGTCGGATTCGAGCGCGGCGCGGCGGACGCCGCCGGCCACCATGCTCTCCAGGGTCTGCAGGCCGAAGCAGGGGACGTCGAAGCGCCAGTCTGGGGCGTGTTTCGCGGCCTTGGTGAGCAGCATCTCCTTGCCACCCGTCGCCGCGCAGCGTTTCAGCATGTTGTCGGTCCCTTCGAAGGCCTCGACCGCGATCACGGTGCCTTTCGCGGTCACCACCGCCTGGCCGACGTCGAGCCGGGCCATCTCGCGAGCCATGCGCACGCCGAAAGCGAGCTCATCGTCGTCGACCCCGCTGAGCCAGCCCGTGAGGCAGCCCGGCGAGGCGAGGTGGTCGTCGAGGAAGACGCGGGCGTCGAGCATGCGGACGCCGGTCGCCTCAACCTCGCGGGCGACGCCCCCGAAGATGGTCTCCGCGTTGCGCTCCTTCAGCGAGGCGAGCAAAGCCACCAGCTTGAGGTCGGGGATCATCCCGGAGAACAGTTTGCGCGGCGTGACCTGTCCGGCCATGAGCGCGCCCGCGACCTTGAGCTCCGCGAGGGCCTCGAGCAGTCCGCCGAGCTTGCCCACGGGGACGGACCGGCGGTGTGCAGCTTCGAAGGTGGCGATCAACGCCGGGTCGGTCTCCTCCTCGAAGGCCACCAGCCGGACCTGGGCGCCGCGGGCCCGGGCGCATTCGATGAGCAGGGCAGGGTAGCGTCCCTTGCCCGCGATCACGGCGATGGGCCGGGAGGGGTCGAAATCGGCGGGGAGGAAACGCGAGGCAGACGCCATGGGGGCATCGTTCCCGGTGAAGGGTCCGGGCTCAAGCCTGCTTTGGGTTGCCAGTCGTCGCCGGGGTGGGCGTAATCCCCGTATGTCCGCCGTGCTCGGCATCTTCGGAGGGTCCTTCGACCCGCCCCACGTCGGGCACGTTGCCGCCGCCACCGCCGCGTGGCGCCAGCTCGGGTTGGCTCGGGTGTTTGTGCTTCCCGCCGGGCAGGCGCCTTTGCGCGACGGACCGCCGCGCGCCTCGGCGGCCGACCGGATCGCCATGACCCGCCTGGCTTTCGCGGACGCCGCCTGGGCGACGGTCGATGCGCGTGAGACGCTCCGTCCCGGCCCCAGCTGGTCCGTCGACACCGCGCGGGAACTCGTCCGGGAGCATCCGCAGGCTCGGCTCATCTGGATCCTCGGCGCCGATCAGCTGGGACGATTGGACCGTTGGAAGGACGTCGGCGAACTGCTCGGCCTGGTCGAATTCGCGGTCCTGGCGCGCGACGGCCTGACGGTCGAGGCGCCACCCGCCTTGCGGGGCCAGGTGCGCCTCCATCGGCTGGACGCGCCGGCGGTCGAGGTCTCCTCGACGGAGCTGCGGGAGCGGTTGCGGAACGGTCAGCCGACAAACGGCTTGCTCCCCGCCGTGCGCCACCACATCGAAGAGCACGCCCTTTACCAAGCCTGACCATGTCCGCCCTCAAGAAGAAGCCCGCCGCCAAACCCGCCAAGTCCGCCAAGCTTGCCAAGGCGGTCAAGGTGAAGAAGGTCGCCAAGGCTCCGGCCAAGGTCACCAAGGTTCCGGTCAAGCCGGCGGCCAAGCCCGCCAAGAAGGTGTCGAAGCCGAGGTCCAAGCCGGTCGCTAAGCCCGCTCCGGTCCGTCGCGCCGCCGCCAAGCCCATCGGTCTCAAGGCCAAGGGTCGCTCCGCGAACGTCGCCTCGGCCGCGCCGGCCGTCGCCTTCCAATTGCCGCTGATGCCGGCCCACCTCGTGGCCGCCGTCAAGGCGCTCGATGAGAAGAAGGCCGTCGATCTCCGGGTCCTCCAGCTGGGTCAGCTTTCCTCCGTCGCGGATTTCCTCGTGGTCGCCACCGGCAACTCCGAGCCGCACCTGCGCGCGCTGCGCATCGAACTGGAGCGCGTCGTGGAAGCCGCCGGTTCGAAGACCCGCACCGAGGCGCACAAGGATAGCGGTTGGTCGGTCGTCGATGCGTTCGACGTGGTCTTCCATCTTTTCCGCGACGACACCCGCCGGAGCTATGGCTTGGAGTCGCTCTGGAAGGATGGCCTCGATATCCCGGTCGCCGCGATCCTGAAGGCCTGAGCAAAGGTCGAGGGCTTGGGTCAGGGCCGGGGTGAGGGCTTGAGAAAGAAGCCAGCCTGGCCGGATGGCCTTAGTACCTCCTCGGTGGTGGTAGCGGGCAGGATCGAACTGCCGACCTAGGGCTTATGAGTCCCTCGCTCTAACCAACTGAGCTACGCTACCGAAAACCGAGGAAGCGGAGTCCATGTAAAGCGCCCGATTTCGTCAAGCCGTTACGATGCCTAGCGGTGGGAGAGGTACCAGCCGCACATCGTCAACCACAGGATGGCCCCGGAAACCCCTAGGATTAGGGCCAGTTTGACCTGGGCTTCCCCTTCCTCCCGGAGGCCGGCCGGGCCGAGCGTCGCGCTGATGCGGCGGACGAAGATCAAGGGGAGGAAACTGCCGACGAGGGTGGCGAGGATGAAGACGATCGCCAGGTGCAGGCTGCGCATCGCGGCGACGTCGACGCCTTGTAGCCAGGACATCGGGAAGACCAGCAGCGCGAAGACCGGCGGCAACAGGAACGTCGCGCCGCACCAGAGGTAGCCTTCGCGGACGGAGCGCTCGAGCATCTCGGAGGCGCTCAGCCGTCTGCGGGTCGCGACGGGGCGGGGGCTTTCGCCGGGGGCCCCGGGGGGCGGCGGGGGCGTCTCGTCCTGGGCGAATGGCGAGAGCGGGGGGGCGAAACCCGGGCCCGGCGTGTGCACGCGCGTCAGGCCGGTCGCGCGGAAGTAGTCGCGCACCGTGGTCCACTTGCCGTCCACTTCGATGTTATGGAGCAGGCTGATCTCACCGGTGCGCAGCATCTCGGTGACGCGGCTGAGCGGGAACGGGCCAGTGATGGCGCCTTTCCAGCGGAGTCGGTAAGCGTCGGACGTGGCCATGGCTCAGAGATCGCGGCCCTGGAGCAAGGCTTCCCAACCGCCGGACGGCGGCGTCAGGCCGGCCGGGATGCCGGCGGCCTGCGCGGCCTCCGCCACCGTGCCGGGGAGGCGCAGCAGGGGGGTCCACGGCGCGGCTTCGGCGACGCGGACGGGGATGCCCTCCTGGTTGACGCGGAACAGGACGGTCGCCTTGCCTTCGGTGTCGATGCCGTAGAGGACGACGTTGGCCAGCGGGTCGCGGAGCGCGGCCTTGCCGTCGCGGCCCACGTGGCCGGCGAAGATCAGCGGACGCTCGCGCAACGTGCCGAGCACGGTCCGCCAGAAGCGGGCTTCCTCGGCGTAGCCCGGGCCCGTGCGCGGCAAGAGGAAGACCTTGAGCTCCGTCTGGGCGTCGGCCCATTTGTCCTTGTAGAGGAAGTCGAAGGCCCCCATCCGGTTCGCCGTGATGCGCCGCAGCTGCTCGGCATCGCGCTGGGCGGAGGGCGAGTACAGCAGGCCCCAGACGTCCGGGCGCTGGGTGCCGAGGCGGTAGAGTTCCTGCAACTGGTAGGCGCGCACCTCGAGGTAGGGCGCCGTGCCGCGGCGGAGGCGGTCAAGCGTGCGCAGCAGCGGTTCGCCGAGTTGCCCGGTCTTGGGGTCGTGGAAACGGCCGAGGCCACGGAGGTATTCCACCTCGGGGATGATCAGGCCTTCCTGCAGTTCTTCGCCGGACTTGGCGCCGTTGACGAAGTCGCGCCGGCTCCACACCGCGTCGATCACGGCGCCTTCCCGGGTCAGTTCCTTCGCCTCGGTGCGGACCTCGATGCCGTCGCCGAAGGAACTGCGGGTCTTCGTCAGGTCGCCGACCACGAAGACCGAGCCGACCAGCCGCGGACCTTGGAGGGAATGGGCGACGACGCTGTATTTGCGCAGCGCGCGGAGGACGCCGTCGTCCGTCAGCTGCTTGAGGATCTTGGCCTCGCCTTCGCCGAGGTCCTTGGGCGGGAAGATGCCTTGCGGATCGGAGTGGGCGCAGCCGTCCCACATCGCGCCGAACCGCGGCGCCAAGGCCGAGCGGGGCAGGTTGCGCAGGGCCTCGGCCTTATCGAGCACGGCCAGCCCGCGCTGGTGGAGGTCCGTTTTCTCGGGCGCGGCCTCGGCGGCGTCCTTGAGCGCCGCGAGGTAGGAGCGGAGGTCGGCGCTGGTCTCGAGCGACTTCACCGCGCCGAGCGACTTGCGTTCGTCCTCCAGGCGGCTGCCGGCGCGGTCGGCCTCGGCGTAGGCCTCGTCGAGGTTTCGCAGCCCCGCTTGGCGCAGCTGGTCGAGCAAGGCGCGCAGCTGGTCGAGCGCCGCGACGGACTTGCCCACGTCGGCGATGTTCTCGGTCTCGCCCAGGGCTTGCCGCAGGCGGCGGCGGGCGGCGGTCAGGTCGGCGGCGGCCTGCTCCTCGAGCCGGGTGGCCTCCGCCAGCAGTTTGGTGGCGTCGGGCAGGATCCGGGTCAGCCTGGCCTGCGCGGCGGGGCCGAGCTTGCCGACCTCATCCAGGTAGGCCGTCACCCGCTTGCGCACGTCGCCGAGGCCGGTGAGGTTGAGTCCTTCCGTCTGACGGGCCTTGAGGTAACCGGCCTCGTCCTGCAGCCTTTGCAGCGCCGTCCGCTGGTCGGCGATTCGCTGACGCAGAGCCTCCTCGGCCTCCTTCTGCGCCGGCTCCTCGGCCAGGCCGGGGCTGCGGGCACGCAGCTCATCGAGCAGACGGGCCGCCGTCTCCGGGTCGCCGCGGTCGACGGCGATCCCCGCCGTGGCGAAACGTTCGCGGGCCTCCTTGTCGGAGGCTTCCCGGCGGAGCCAGAGCAAGGAGCCGGCCCCGATTCCCAGCACCGCCAGCACGAGGGTGGCGGTAAGGAGCGCGTAGCGACGGCTCAGCCGTCGACGCGTGAGCTGGCGCAGCGTGCGCGCGTCGCGGATCAGCCCGTCGGGCAGGCGGTCCGCCAGCGGTATCGCCCGCTCCAGCCAATTCCCGAGGCGCGCGACCAAGGTCGCGGGGGAGGAGCCGCGGGCCGCCTCCTGCTGCAGGTTCCGCCACTCGGTCGTCAGGGATTCCACGCCGGCGCGCAGGGCGGCCTCGGCTTCGGCGGTGGCGGCGAGTTCGCCGGCCCAGCCTTCGAGCTCGGTCAAGGTCTTCGCCAGCGGGGCGGGCAGGTTGACCTGGTGGTCGCGCTCCAGGGAGCGGGCCCGGCCGAGCGCGCTCGCGCACGCCTCCCAGTGGTCACCGACGCGCGCCTTGGCCGCCTCGTCCACGGCCTGCGCGATCTGCTCCGCGGCCTTGGCGCGCAGCCAATCGCGGCGGGCGCGGAGCGAGGCTTCCCACTGCTCCTCGCCCGCGAGGCCGGAGGCGCCGAAAAGCTCCATCCGCTTCATGAGCGCGACCGCCTCCTCGGCCCGGTCCGCCGCGAAGAGGGCGGTGACCTTGCCGAGCGATTCGCGCAGGAACTTGGCCGAGAGCCGGTCCAGTTCGGAACGGGCGTTCGGGTCGGCCGGGTTGATGCGGACGATCGAGCGGAGGATGGTCAGCGCCCGGTCCTCCTGGCGCGTGCGCATCGCCTCGCGGTAATCCCGGTAGAGCGGGTGGTTCTCGCCGATCTCCTTGCCGTAGAGGCCGCCCACGGCGATGACCTGCTGGTCGTCGAGCGGGAAACCCGTCGGCAGGCCGCGTTCGCGGCAGAGCGCGTGCCACCGTTCCGACTCGGCGAAGCTCAGCTGGGCGCACAGGCCCAGAAGGTCGGGTTCCGACTCGGCCACCTGGAAGGCCGCGTGCTCCTGGCCGCCGCGGATCAGGCCCGCGCACTGTTCCAGCCGTTCCCGCGCCCGCGCGCACAGGGCCGCGTACTCGCCCGCAAGCGAACGCGCCTCGAGGTCGGGGTTGCCGAGTTCCAGCTGGCCGCGGATGCGGGCGATGAGGCGGTCGATCTGCATGCGTTAGCGGAATTCGACCGGGCCGGACAGTTCCTCGCCGCGGGGCCCGACGATGACGAGGCGCCACGGAGCCCCGGCGCGGATGAATTCGCCTTCGTTGAAGAGGCGGCGGCGTTCGGCGAGCAGCGCCGAGGGCGGCGTGCCGGGCCCCGTCCGGCCTTCGAGGCGGATCAGGTCGGTCTCGAGCAGCGAGCGGGTGGCGCGGAGCGAAGGCAGGTCGCGGTCCGGGAACTCATGGCCCGCGGGGAAGAGTCCGGTGTTCCCGCCGGCCCAGCTGACCGCATAGACCGCGGGCTCGGCCCAGGCGGCGGCACGGACGACGCCGGTGTCGGGATCCTTGCGGAGTCCGCCCAGACCGAGCTCCAGCGGCTGGAGGAGGGAAGGCTTGGCCAGCAGGCCGAGGGACAGCCGGTCGCCGTTCGGCAGGGTGATCTCGAGTTGCCGGTTCGTCTCCGGGTAGGCGCGGGCTTCGCCGTCGCGGAACGAAAGCTCGAGCGCGTTGCCGCGGGGGCCGACGCCGAGCACGATCGGGCGGTTGAGCTGGCCGGCTTCGGCCCGCGCCTCCACCCAGAGTCCTTGGCCGCCGCGGCGCACCTCGCCCATCATCGGTTTCGCCTTCGCTTCGCGGGTGTGGAGCCGGGCGAGCGGCAGCAAACGCAGCTGGACCGCGACCGAATTGTTGGCGCCGACGCCCGCGAGCTCGAGGAACTTCGTGAGTTTCTGGCCGGCCTCGACCGGCAGGGTGAAGCGAGCCTGGGAAGGTCCGGCGGGTCCGTTGTCGCCCGTCTCCCAGACACCGGCCACCAGGAGGGTGGGCCGCACATCGAGGGAGGCCAGAAGCGCGGCGCGGTCGGCGATTTCCTGGAGCTGTTTCCAGGCGGCGTCGACCGGTACCTCGAGGCGGGTGCCGACCCGCAGCGCTTCCTGCATCTCGGCGGCGAGGGCGGCCGCGTCCTTGCCGTCCCCGGCGGGCGGCAGGGCGTCGAGGCGGGTCGCGAAACGGGCGGCCCCGACTTCGGCGAAACGGGCGGTCAGGCGCGGCACCACGCGCGAACGATGCTTGGCGGCGAACTCCGGGGAGAGCGCGGACGTCTCGAACCAGAGCTTGGCGGCGTCGATGAATTCCTCGCGGTCGATCAGGCCGTCGATGTCCTTCAGGGCGAGGTTCGCCTTCATGATCTCATCGGCCTTCGCGGTGTCGACGGGCGGCGGCGGGGCCGTCACGACCGGCGGCGGTGGGGGCGGCGGGGTCTGCAGGACTTTCCAACCGAGGAAACTAGCCAAGGCGACGACCGCGAGCACCAGCACGATCAAACCGGCCGAAGGTCCGGAGCCGCCGTCGCTTTTGGCCGGCTTGGGTTTGCGGGCGTTGTTGGGCACAGCGGCGGGCGCCGTCGCGGTCAGGCCCATCGCGGCCGCCCGGGCCAGGTCGCCCGTCGGCGCCGGCTGGTCGGCGGCCAGGGCGAGGTCGATTTCCGTGCGGCCGGCGACCTGGCCGACGCACCAGCGGAAGCCTTCGGCCCCGCTGACGCCGACGTCGGTGGTGAAGGTGGCGGCCCAGCCGGATTTGCCGAGCAGGGCGGCGGACTCGGCGAGGAGCCGCAGCGCGGTCTCCTGGTCGCCGCAGTTGAGCAAGGCGACTTCGGCCGGGCCGGTGGTGTCGACCAGCCAGGCGGCCTTCGCGCCGGTGCCGGCGACCTGCCGCCAGGTGGCGGCCGGCGTCAAGGCCGGGCCGGGCTTGAGGACGAGAGGCTTCGCTTCGCTCTCGAGCCAGGTCGGCTCTCCGGACCATTCGTCCTTCCACTGGTCCCAGCGGTAGGCGAGCGCGGCCGGCGGCGGCAGCACGGCCGCCTCCTCCTGGCTGAACGCGAGGTGGTGCGCGAGGCGGTTGTCGCGCTGGGTGTAGTCGAGGCCGCGGGCGACGAAGCGGGAAAGCACGTACCAGCGTTGGCCGCCCGCCTCGAGGAGACGGAAGGTGAAGGTCGCTCCGGTCGCCGATCCGTGCGGGGTGCCGAGACCCTCCAGCAACTGGGCGAGCCGCTCGGGCATCGCGCGGTGGCGGGCCACGGTGCAGAAGCCGGAGCGACCCGGGACGAGGCCCTGGCGGGCGGAGGTGAAGAGGAGTTGCAGGGGCATGTCAGGGTCTGCTCGCGGCGGGGGACTTCTCGAGGTTCACGCGGGGCGCCGAGGGCAGGAGCTCGGGCGAGGCGCGATGCAGCAACCAGTAGACCGGCTCCTCCACATGCGCGGGCGCGAGCCGCTGGGGATCGGGGGCGATGCGTCCCTTGTTCGGGCCCTGCTGGATGACCACGGGGTTGTGGCCGAAGGACGTCGCCGCGAAGTAGCGGATCTCTTCCGCGAGCGATTCCGCCGAGGCCACAAGCCCCGGACAAAGGTCGAGGAGCACGGCGCGGACCCGTTGCGAATTGCGCTCGATGGCCGCGAGGTCGAGGCCGGTCGGCGTCGTCACCGGTTCGAGCGGCGAGGACAGCAGGCGCGCCCAGGTGTCGCACTTGCCGACCACGAAGGCGAGCGGCGTGGCGATGCGCTGGTCGTGGGCCAGCCCCATCACCCGCTTGATGCGCGTCTCCATCTCCGCGAGGATGCTGTCCTGCTGGTCGACCCGTCCCTTCAGGCTGAGCTGCGGATCCTCCACGCCGATGAGCCGGGCCTTGAAGCGCGCGTTGGCGGTCGGGTCGAAGAGGAAGATCAGGCCGGCGGAGGTCGCGACGTGCATCGCGCCGGGCGAGTCGTGGATGTCGACGCCGGGCTCGAAGTGCTCGCCGGCGTTGTCGTACAGGATGAGCGAGGTCTCCTGCTTACGCGCACCGGGTCGGCTGAGGGCGTAGATGAAGGGGCGGGGGAGCGACACGAGGCGGCCCAGCCGCGGCAGCTTCTCGTAGGTGGCGCCTTCCAGCGCGGTCTTGCCCAGCAGGGCTTCCTCCGGCGTGGCGGCGGAGAAAAGGGTGTTGCGCATCTGGTTCAGCAGCATGTTGCCGCTGGGGTCGCCGTCCTTGAAGGCCAGGCCGAAGTCCTTCGGCAGGCGTTCCTGCAGTTCGCGCGTGAGGACGGCCAGGTAGTAGGATTTCCCGGAACTGGGCGCCCCGATCAGCGAGAGGATGCGGTGGGGCATGTCCAGGTAGCCCGGCGGCAGCTGGCGCCGGCAATGCGGACAGGCGAGGTCCGTGCAGGCCAGCCCCATCGGGTCCAAGGCGAGCCCTTGGTCATTGAAACGGGTCGGCTGGAAGCGCAGGCGCGCGTCGGAGCCGAGGATCGGGTCGCCGCGCAGGTCCTCGTGGACGGCGATGCTGAGCGCGTCGCCGGCGTCGAAGCGCGTCCAGCAGACCGGGCAGAGATGCGCCCCGCGATTCTGCTCGGCGGCCAGCAGCGCGGGGCCGGGCCCGCGCGTCGCGATTTCTTCCCGCGGGGAGAGCAAGGGCGCCGCCAGCGAGAGCGAGAAGCCGACTTCCAGTCCGGTCGGCGTGCAGGCGAGGTGTTCCGGGGGGCGTCCGAGGTCATTGGCCCGGTCGAGCAAATCCGCCGGGGCGAATTCCCCGAGCAGTTCCCCGGAGGCGGCGTCGAAGAGCATCCACGCGTCCGTGCGCAAGTCTCGGAAGGTGTCCGCCTCTTCCAGGCTCAGCGCCAGGAGACCATCTTCCAACTGCAACGTGGACGTCTCCGCGATCGTCACCGGGCCATCGATGGCCAGGCCGTTGACCAAGGGCCTTCTCCCCGGGGTCGGGGTCAGGGTGAGTCCGTGCGCCGCCGGCGACACCGTCACCTGAGGGGAAGGGGAGCCTGCCGGCAACCGGAAGGGAAACTGGTCGACCAAGCCGCGCGCCCCGCTGAGGCAGTTCACCCAGCGTAAGGTCTGGTTTTTCTTGGTCGAAGAGAACATGGGCGCCGGGGAGGGGAGGGGCGGAAGACGGTTACAGACAGCAGTTGAATTCCGCCGGGATGTCACCACCATAGTCGGCTAATCCCGCCTGAAATCCACCCCTAAACCATGGAGACCGAAGCCGACCAGTCCGCCCTCGACCGCGCCCGCGCCGGGGATCTCGCGGCCTACAACGAGCTGGTGCTCCGCTACCAGGGTCGGATTTTCGCCAAGGTGTTTTCCCTGCTGCGTAACCGCCAAGACGCGGAGGAAATCACCCAGGATACCTTCATCCGGGCCCACCGGGTGCTGGCTTCGTTCCGGGGGACGGCCACTTTCTCGACCTGGATCCACCAGATCGGTACCAACCTGGCCCGCAATCGCTACTGGTACTGGCGCCGCCGCAAGCGCGACCAATCCATGTCGCTCGACGCCGACCTCGGGGAGGATCCGGGCGCGACCCTCCATGACATCCTTTCGGACGGCAGCCAGGGGCCCGGTCGCGAGGCCCAGCAGAACGAATTCGTCGATAAAGTGGCCGAATGCATGGAACAACTGAAGCCGGAACACGCTCGTATCCTGACCATGCGCAACGTGCGGAACATGTCCTACGAGGAGATCGCCGAGGAACTTGGTCTCTCCATCGGGACGGTGAAGAGCCGGATCAACCGGGCCCGCGAAGCCTTGCGCGACCTGATGGGGGAGGAGTTCCGCGCATGACCAACGCCGAGCTCGAGTCCCTCATCGTCCTTTACCTCGAGGGTGCCGCGTCCCGTCAGCAGGTCATCCGCCTGCGCGACGCGATCAAGTCCTCGCCGGAACTGCATCAGCGTTTCCAAGCCCGCCTGCGCCTGCACCGCGCCCAGATGGCTTACCTGAGCAAGCAGGAAGGTCGTTCGCCGCGGCAGGCCATGCTCTGGCTGCATGGTTTCGCCCAGCGGGCCGGCCGCTCGTTCGCCCACCTTTGTCTGCTCGCCCTGATTTTCGTCGAACTGCAGGTCCGTCTGCCCGACGAGGTCTCGGGGCTCGTGCTTTTCACCGATATCTCGGCCGTCGAGGAGATGCCCGAGATGGGCGAGATGCCCGCCTTGGCCGATGCGCCGGGTGGTATGGCCATGGTCAATCCGGAATTGCCGTCCGATTTCGATTTACCCAAAGGGGAAGTGCATGACCGCGTGGTTCCGCACCTGACTCCGCCCGACCTGCTCCAGCCGGTCGAGGCCAGTGAGCCGACCTTGGTCTAAGTCCTTAATCCTCCTTGCTTCCTCCCTGCGGGGGCTTCTTCTGACCTGCAGGATGCAGGGCAACCCCCATCGGGCCGAAGTCAGGCTGCTCGGGACCGCCGCCGCCCCCGGCGTGGCCCGGGCGACCGCCTACCTGCTCCAGCAGGGTCGCAGCCTGGTGGTCCGCCGGCGGGTCGACGACCCGGAACGCGAACTGGCCCGGCTCGAGGTCGCCTTGACCGCGACCCGGGCGGAGATCGCCCAGTTGCGCGCGGATGTCGCCCGCAAGCTCAACGAATCCGAGGCGGCGATCTTCGATGCGCACCTGCTGGTGCTGGAGGACGTCGCCCTCATCGATGAGGTGACCAAGGAGGTCCGGCGCTCCGGCTACAACATCGAGCACTGCTTCGAGACGGTCGCGCAGCGCTACATCGACATCTTCGCCAAGATGGAGGATGATTTCCTCCGCGAGCGCGCCGCCGACATCCGCGATGTCACCGGCCGCGTGCTCGACCAGCTCCTCGGCGCGGCTCCCGCCGAAGTCGGTCCGGTCGCCGGCCGTCAGGTGGTCGTCGCGCTGGACCTGACCCCCACGGAGACGGCCGGCCTGCATGAGGCGGGCGTCGCGGCGTTCGTCACGGAGGAAGGCGGTCGGACGAGTCATTCGGCCATCATGGCGCGTTCCTTGGACATCCCGGCCGTGGTCGGGGTGAAGGGGCTGATGGCCGCGGTGGGTGCCGGCGACACCCTCCTCGTCGACGGCGAGGCCGGGCTCGTCATCGTCAATCCTTCGGCGGAGACGCTTGCCACCTACCTCGACAAGGAGCAGGCCCTGCGCACCCGCCGCGACCGCGTGATGGGCGAGATCGCCCTGCCGGACACCACGGCCGACGGCGCCGCCTTCGGCCTCCTCGCCAACATCGGCGGGCCGGAGGAGATGGAGGATGCGCTGCGTTGCCATGCGCGCGGCGTCGGCCTCTACCGGACGGAGAACCTCTACCTGCGGCTCGATGCGTGGCCGACCGAGGCGGAGCAGTTCGCCGAATACGCCGAGGCCGTGCGGCTCGCGCAGGGCCGGCCCGTCACGTTCCGCATGCTCGACATCGGCGGCGACAAGCGCCTCGGCGACCTGAGCGACGAGGCCAATCCCTTCATGGGCTACCGCGCCGTGCGGATGTGCCTGGAGCGTCCGGAGATCTTCCGGCCGCAGCTGCGCGCGATCGTCCGCGCCGCCACGTTCGGGCCCGTCCACGTCATGTTCCCGATGATCTCCGGGATCGAGGAACTGCGGAAGGCCAAGGAGATTTTCCGTCAGGTCGAGGCCGAGCTCGCGCAGGAAGGCATCCGTTCTGCGGCCCCGATCCGCCTCGGCGCGATGATCGAGATCCCTTCGGCGGCCTTGGTCGCCGCGGAACTGGCGCGCGAGTGCGACTTCTTCAGCGTCGGCACGAACGACCTGGTGCAGTACCTCCTGGCGGTGGACCGGGGTAACCGCCGCGTGGCCACCCTCTACGATCCCTGCCACCCGGCCGTGATCCGCACCTTGGCCGGGATCTTCCGGGCCGCCGCCGCCGCCGGGATTCCCGCCGCCGTCTGCGGTGAACTCGGCGGTGACCCCCTGTGGGCTCCCTTGTTGCTCGGGCTCGGTGCCCATGAGCTCAGCATGACGCCCGCGGCCTTGCCGGAGGTCCGCTTCCTGCTTCGCCATGCGCGCCGGGATGAGATGCGAGCCTTGGGCGAGCAGGCCCTCGCCTCCGCCTCCGCCGCCGCGACCCGCGGCCTCCTGCAGGGTTTCGCCACCGCCCAACAAAAGTCCCGCTGATGTCCGCCTCGCTGCCTTCGCCCAATCCCCACGTCGCGGCCATGTCCGCCTACACCCCGGGAGAGCAGCCGCAGGGCGGCGGCTGGGTCAAGCTCAACACCAACGAGAACCCGTACCCGCCGAGCCTGCGCGCGCTCGAGGCGATCCGCGTGGCGTTGCTCAACGACGGCGCGGCCTTGCGGCTCTACCCGTCCCCGGATTCGGCCCCGCTGCGCGAGGCCGCCGCGCGCTTCCATGATTTCAAGGCCGAGCGCATCGTCGCCGGCAATGGTTCGGACGACATCCTCAACCTGCTGATCCGCGCCTATGCCGGCCCCGGTCGCCCCATCGGCATGCTCGACCCGAGCTACTCCTTGTATCCCGTGCTCGCCGCGGCGCAGGGCGCCCCCGTGGTCAAGGTGCCGGTGACGCCGGCGTTGTCGTTCGACGTCGCCGCGGTCGCCGGTTGCGGCGCGGCCGTCTTCTTCCTGACCAACCCGAACGCGCCGCTGGGCGTGGCTTTCCCGGTGGCACAGGTCGAGGCGCTGGCCCGCGCTTTCCCCGGACTCCTCGTGGTCGACGAGGCTTATGCGGCTTTCGCCGAGGGCGACTGCGTCGACCTCGCCAAGCGTCTCCCGAACGTCGTCGTCACGCGGACGCTGTCGAAGGGGCACGCCCTCGCCGGGCTTCGCGCCGGTTATGCGCTCTGTCCGTCCGGCGTCGCGGAGGTGCTGCACCGTGTGCGGGACAGCTACAACGTCGACCGTCTCGCGCAGGTGGCCGCGGCCGCGGCGCTCGACGATGCGGAGTGGCTCCGCATCACCTCCGGTCAGGTGCGCGCCACGCGCGACCGGCTCACCCGTGAACTCATCGGCCTGGGGTGGTCCGTCATCCCGTCGTCGGGCAATTTCCTCCTCGCCGCGCCCGCCTCGTCGCGTCGGCCGACCTCGCCGGCCGCGGCCGAGCACGCCTTCGAGTTCCTCCGGGGCCGCAAGATCCTGGTCCGCCGTTTCCCGCACCACCCGCTGACGGAGAAGTCGCTGCGCATCAGCGTCGGGACCGAGGCGGAAGCCGAGGTTTTCCTCGCCGCGGCCAAGGCCTGGACGGAAGGGTGAGGTTGACAACCCGCCGCTCCGCGGGGATTTCTGGGGGATGACCGCCGGAGTCCGCCAGGCCACCACCCGCCGTAACACGGCCGAGACCCAGATCGACCTCACCGTCAACCTGGACGGGACCGGCGCCTCCGAGATCGACACGGGCGTGCCGTTCTTCGACCACATGCTGACCTTGCTGGCGCGCCACGCGCTCATCGACCTCACGGTCAAGGCCCGCGGCGACACCGCCGTCGATTATCACCACACCGTCGAGGATGTCGGCATCGTGCTGGGTTCGGCGATCAAGGAAGCGCTCGGCGACAAGTCCGGCATCCGCCGCTACTGATTCTTCCTCCTCCCGATGTACGAGACGCTCGCGCGCTGCGCCGTCGACCTGAGCAATCGCGCCATGCTCGTCTATCAGGTCGAGGTCACCAACTACATGGTGCGCGATTTCAACATCTGCCTGGTCCGCGAGTTCTTCCAGGGACTCGCCAACTCCCTGGCCGCGAACGTGCATCTCAAGCTCGAGTACGGCGAGGAGCCGCACCACGTGGCCGAGGCCCTCTTCAAGGCCTTCGCCCGTTCGCTGCGCGTCGCCCTCGAGGTCGACCCGCGCCAACGCGGCCGGGTGCCCAGCACCAAGGGCACGCTCGCCTGAACGTGGAAGCCGCCGGTCAGTCCCGCCGTCCCCGGGTCGCCGTCATCGACTACGGCATGGGCAACCTGCGCAGCGTGAGCCGCGCGATGGTCGCCGCCGGCGCCGATGCTTTCCTCGCGGCCACGCCGCAGGCCGCCGAAAAGGCGGAGGCGGTCGTCTTTCCGGGGCAGGGCGCCATGGCCGACTGCATGGCCTGCATCCGGCGCAATGATTTCGAAGCCTTCATCAAGGGATGGATCGCGGCCGACCGGCCGTTCCTTGGGGTCTGCATGGGTTTGCAGGTGCTCTTCGAGCGCTCGGAGGAGGCGGAGCTGCCCGGGCTGGGCGTCTTCCCCGGGGTCGTGACACGTTTTCCCTCCCGGCCCGGTCTGCGGATCCCGCACATGGGCTGGAATGAGGCCGTCTTCCGGGAGGCCGGTCCGCTGACGGCGGGCCTGAACGTCGCGGGCGAACCCTTCTATTTTGTCCATAGTTACCGGGTGGTCGCCACGGATCCGTCGCTCATCTGGTGCGAAACCGACTACGCGGGCCGTTTCGTCAGCGGGGTCCGGCGGGGGAGGGTGCTGGCCACGCAGTTCCATCCCGAGAAAAGTCAGGTCAAAGGCTTGCAACTCTACCGCAATTTCCTGACTTTGGCGGACCGCTGAAGCGCTCCCACGGCCCGGCGGATACCCACCCCGCCATGACCGCCAAGACCGCCACCCTGAAACTGGACGACAAGGAAATCGTCCTACCGATCGTCGTCGGCTCCGAACAGGAGCGCGGCGTCGATGTCCGCAAGCTCCGCGATGAGACCGGCTACATCACCTTCGATGACGGCTACGCCAATACCGGCGCCTGCGAGTCCAAGGTCACCTTCATCGACGGCGAGAAGGGCATCCTGCGCTACCGCGGGTACGCCATCGAGGACCTCGCGGAGAAGTCCAATTTCATCGAGACGGCCTACCTGCTCATCTACGGCGAGCTGCCGACGGCCGCCCAGCTGACCACCTTCAAGGCCCGCATCCTGGACAACTCCCAGGTGCATGAAGGCCTGCGCATCGCTCTCAGCGGCTTCCCCGGTAACGCCCACCCGATGGCGGTGCTCTCCGCCACGCTCAACACCCTGGGCTGCTACTACCCGGAGCTCGGCACCAACGAGCGCGCGCACGACCTCGCGAAGTTCGACCAGACCGCCGCCGTGCTGATCTCCAAGGTCCGCACGCTCGCGGCCCTGGCCCACCGCTCTAAGGAGGGCGAGCCGCCGGTCTACCCGAAGCCGGGTCTCGATTACTGCTCGAACTTCCTCCACCTGCTCTTCTCGCAGCCCAACGCCGACTACGCCGTGCACCCCGAGGTCGCCCGCGCCCTCGACCTCATCCTCCTGCTGCACGCCGACCACGAGCAGAATTGCTCGACCTCCACGGTCCGCATGGTCGCCTCCGGCGGCGCCAACCTCTTCCCGTCCGTCTCCGCCGGCGTCTGCGCCCTCTGGGGTCCGCTGCATGGCGGCGCCAACCAGGCCGTCATCGAGATGCTCGAGGA